>LULK01000165.1_pt1 | contig 34568 bp, 29 predicted proteins | sample 728181 | NCBI WGS metagenome assembly LULK01 (sample SAMN03860291, study PRJNA289734) | marine metagenome | biome: seawater column; feature: ocean; material: water; isolation source: Red Sea water column Station 169 - depth 10m | place: Saudi Arabia: Red Sea | collected 2011-10-15 | depth 10 m | reverse complement strand
AAAATATCCCTGGCATATTTTCATCACCCCATACCAAGTAATGAATATTCTTATCTTCAACTTGAACGTATTTAGAAACAGGTTCAACTAGAAGTGATTCATTGAACCAGTCTAAATTAGACATGGATCTAGCTGACTGAGGTTATAGCAGCTTTAAGAGCATCAGCAATCGTATCTAAGTGTTCCTTCTCAACTATGAGAGATGGGGATAACACCAAGAATTCACCTGAATACCTAACTAAAACATTGTTGTCATAGCAATGTTGAAAAACTTTTGCTGCAAATTCTGTTGCTGGAAGTCCATCAGAACCAAAATGAATTGCACCCATTAAACCAATATTTCTAATATCAATGACTTGATTCAAACCCTTAAGAGAGTGAATGGCTTCTTGAAAGTGAGGTTCCATTTCTTTTGCTCTATCAAACAAACCTTCTTCTTCGTATACATCCAAGGCAGCTATACCTGCTGCACATGCTACTGGATGACCTGAATATGTATAGCCATGAAATAGTTCAATCATTGCTTCTGGACCTTCCATAAGTTGGTCATAGATGGAATTATCGAAAGCAACAGCACTCATAGGTATCATTGCGCTAGTTAAACCTTTTGCCATAGTAATCATGTCAGGCCTGACGTCGAATCTATTAGCAGCAAAACAACAGCCTAATCTTCCAAAACCAGTTATCACTTCATCGAAAATTAAAAGCACGTTATGTTTTGTGCATATTTCTCTAATTCGTTCCAAGTAACCAACTGGTGGGACTATAACGCCACCTGATCCTGTGACTGGCTCAATAATTACCGCAGCTACTGTAGAGGGATCTTGAAGAATAAGAATTTTTTCAAGTTCATCAGCTAAATGAAGCCCCCATTCCGGCTGGCCTTTAGAGAAGGCCATATGTTCTGTATCCCAAGTGTGAGGCATATGATCAATACCAGGCAATAAAGGTCCGAAAGATTTTCTATTTGGAGTGAGTCCGCCAACAGAAACTCCTCCAAAATTTACTCCGTGGTAACCTTTTTCTCTTCCAACGAACTTAGTTTTTTGACCATCACCTTTTGATGCATGATAAGCAAGAGCAACTTTCATAGCTGTTTCGACAGCTTCAGATCCAGAATTACCATAAAAAATTCTATCGAGCCCTTTGGGAGTTAGTGATGATACTTTCTCAGCTAATTCAAAAGCTTTAGGATGAGACATATTAAAAGCTGTCGCGTAATCCAGTTCAGCTGCTTGATTTTGTACAGCTGCGACTATCTTTGGATGGCAATGGCCAGCATTTGTGCACCACAAGCCAGCTATGCCGTCTAACACTTCCCTACCATCATCGCTCTTGTAAAACATCCCTTTAGCAGAGGTTAAAAGTCGTGGATTTGCCTTAAACTTTTTATTGGGCGTAAAAGGAAGCCAATAATTATCTAAATTTAGATTCTCTTGTGATCTCATGTCTATAATTATACTTTATCAATGGGTTCGAGGTCTTTTTTTGTACTGAATATACAGGTCATTGCAACAATAAGGAATAAGATTAAGTAAGGATATATAACAGTCATTTCATTCTCCAGCATGATCCAACCAAAAACTGCGGGTGCTAAAGATGCGCTAAGTAGAATGCAAGCATTTAACCAAGCTCCAAGTCTACCTGTAGGATCAATATCAGCTGCAGCTGCCAAGATGAGAATGACCATAATGACAAAAACTATATTCCAAGTGATGTTGCCATAATAAAAAGTGTCATAAGAAGGGATTCCAAAGATTGCATAAACGCAAATTGAGGAAACCAATAGACACAATAAAATTGTTTCTTTTCTTCTTATTTTATTTCCAAATATACCTATAAATACCGGTCCAAGAAGACTCAGAATAATAGCTAGAGATATAACACTCCCAACTTCAGAGACTCCCATATCTATATATTCCACTCCAAATCTTTCCATAAACGCCCACATACCGCTGGAAGGAATCTCGTAAAACAGCACCGCTGTAATAAGTAAGAAATAAAGCCACTTCTTGGCAATGGGTTCTCTAACTAAAATAGTGTCATTTTCGTTGGATGTTTTGGCAAAGAAAAAGAGCAAGGTTAAGGCTATGTAGACATAAATAAAATTAAAGAAATAATAACTATGTCCTCCGTCCTCTATCCATGTACTAGAGATGTATATTAGAAATGCAGCAGTAAGTGATGCGAAAAGAGTAAACAGTGCATAAGATCTATTGGGATCTTGTGATGAGGCTAATATTGAATGACCTGAGGCAATGAGCATACCGCAACCTATTCCCGAAAAAGCTTTTATAAAAGTAATTTGATTAACATCAATGGATACAGAACATAAGTAATAACAAACCATAACGATAAGACTGCCAATCAAGCCAAGTACCCTGCCCTTATAAGCTGCGTTACCAAAATATAAGGAGCTAATGGCAGCAAAGAAAAGTTCAAGCGTAACAACCAATCCAGCTTCTTGTGAATTAGCATTCAGACCTACAGAGACAGCACTAACGTTAAATGGTGCCAAAGAAGAAGCAAGATTTCCCAGTTCCAACATAGCCATGCCGGCCAATAGGTGAAAATAAGTTCTGTATTGCATTTATCTTTTTTATATAAAGCTTAATATATAAGCTCAGTGTATACATAAAGAAAACTAATTGTGCCAATTACCAAAAATCCAAGTTTCATTAAGCCAAAACAAGAGCGCAGTCAGAAGAGGTTCGATGAGGTTATCAAAACTGCTGAATTTATCTATATGAGCGATGATTACGATCTAACAGTTCAAGATATAGCTAAAATATCTGGATTAAAGAGACCTTCGATCTATAAATTCTTTCCTAGCAATGAATCCCTTCTGGAAGCTATTTCAGTGAAGCACACAAATAAATTATTGCTTTTAATTAAAAAAAACTTCAAATCAGTAAACTATAAAAATACCTCTGAGCTCATAAAAATATTAATAGATGTTATAGCCATATATCTCACCAATAACTCCCCTTTATCAAATTTAATTTTTACTGATCATTCAAAAAAGCTTATAAAAGATGAGCTATTTGAACAGTTGAATTCTGTGTCAAACTACAATGAACTCAAGATCACATATAGTTTAAGTATATTAATATCTTGTTTGGAGGACGCTTTCATGGAAGGCGGAAATCTTTCTCCACAACAAATTGCAGAAACAAAAAAAGCTTGTCTGCATTATTTGGTTAATTAAAGATGAGTAAGAAACCTAATTAAAAACTAGGTTTCTAGACTCAAGGATATTTGGGGAAAATATCTTATTGTTAATTTGGGGAGAACTAACGGATCAGAATATTAAAAAAATATTGTGACTTTTGTACTTCTATGACGTATCTATTGTGTTAAATGATATTGATTTAAATCTAAATAGAAATAAAACTTAGTCTTATGATGCCGCTTCCCCAAGAAATTATCATGTTTACTTTTTTTTCAACATATAGATTTTGTCTTTATTTGTTCAAAATTATTAGAACTAAGAAAATAATGCTTGATAAAGCAATACCTGTACCAAGAGGTATCCTCTCACCGTGAATTGTTCTGGTAAAGAAATGTAATCCTATAGAAATGATTGAACTTGATAATAAGATAATTCCTAAAGAACTTGAACCGAAAACACCTCCTACTGCTCCAAGTAATAAATAATCACCCGAACCGATTCCATCAGTACCTTTTATTTTTTTATAAATATAATTTATTAACCACAAGCTACAATAACCTAAAATCAATCCAGCCAAACTATCAATAATTGATGTGAAGAAGTGTAAATAATTAAAGGCAAATCCTAATAAACCAATAATTACGCTAAGATAAGTTGATAAAGATAATATTTTAAAGTCAATTACTGCTTGAACGTATAGACACAAAATTAATGTAATTGTTAACCATCCATCTATAGAATATGGTCCAGCATGATATGTAGTTATTACGACCATTGCGGTAATAAAAATTTCATTTACAGGATAGAGTCTACTAATTTTTGAACTGCAAAAAGCACATTTTCCTCTTAAGAGGACATAGCTAAAAATTGGTACTAGATGCATAGTTTTGAGCGTATTATTGCAATAGGGACAATGGGATCTAGGTAGTAGCAAATTTATATTTCTAGGAATTCTGTAGATCAGAACTGAAGCGAAGCTTCCAAGGCACATTCCAATGGAAATACAAACAATTAACTCAGTAATAATCAATTATTCTTTTAAGTCAAGTCTCTGTGCATCACCGTACACATAATTAATTTTAATTTGATAATCCTTACTATCGGGATTGATATAAATATTTTTGACTTGAATAAAACTTTCATTGGAAAAAATATTAATTAGGATTTCAAGCTTTTGCAGATCATCAATATCAAACTGTATTACATTTTGCATATTCTCTTCATAGATTTGAAAATTTAATAAATCGTACTTCTTTGCGATATTAGTCAACAAAGAATTTGTATTTTCTGAATTATTTATAAGCTGATTAAGACTAATCTTATTTGCAATAAGGTTGAATCTTTCTTCTACATAAGCAAAGTCGCTTTTTGCATTTATTAGAAGCTTTCTATTGTCTTGAATTTTAGAAAGTTGAAATAGCAAGAGAATAAGTAAAATTAGTAAAGATAAAATCATAGCTATCTGATGATATTTATCATTATTCCTAATAAACTTCAGAATACCATTAATGTAACTATTCATATAAAAAAACCTTAATTGAACCTTTTAACTTATTTTGAGCCTCCACAAAATTTTCTTCAGTTGACAGGCCAGAAGAATTGAGTAGATTTACGAGGATTAACAATTTTTCTGAGCTAAGTCCATCTAGGTATAGAGTAGTAAATTGCTCATCAAGATTTACTTCAATACTTTCTAGTTCATCTACTGGATAGTTATATAGAAAATCTAAAAATTTAATATCAAATTGACTTTTGTTGTCTGTTATTTGTAATTCGCTAACTAGTTGATCTATTTGTGCCTTTGGATTGATTAATCTTACCGATTGATTTCCTAGGTTTGAAAAGAGCTGTTTAGTTTCTTTGGAAACTAATTCATTTTGAGATTCAATTGTGACGTTTATAGAAATGGATAAAAAAAGGGCAATTAAAAGAGGGATGGCAAAATTTCTGAATTCACCCACACCAATTACATCTAAATATAATAATCTGTTGATATTTAAAGGGGTTTTAAGAATATTTAACTGTGATGAATGATTTGTATGAAAGTTATAAACTTGGGAACTTAAATCAAACTTATTTAACGAATGCTCTAAATTTTGCAGGCACTCCAATTCCTTAGGCGATACATCCAAAACATCTAAATCATTTAAAATTTGAATATTTGATTCTAAGAGTGCATTAATCTTTTGTTGGTGGCCGCTGTATCCCCTACCATCTTCTAGCCTTAAGAGATAATGAGATCCTAGGTTTGCTACAACATTTTTTTGTTCAAAGAATAGTAAGTAATCGGGTATAAAAAAACTTTTTCTTAAGTTAAAAGTTTTACTTTTAAGCTTATCTAGGTAGCAAGATTCTCCCCAAATTCCAATGTTATCAATGGATGAAGGAAAAAAAGTTAGTTCAGATGGATTTAGAAGTAATTGATCAACATGAGACGAAAAAAACTTTGCTTTTAATAATTTGTCGTCATCAGATTTATCAAATTCATTCAGTGAACATGAATTTAAAAACTCTGAATTAAAAAAAATAATATTCTTTCTTATGGATTTGTCTGTGTTTATCTCTTGAAGATCAGAAATCATTGTTTGATGTACTTGATCACCTTCCACTACAAAAGAGTCATAAATGGTCTCAAGATTGGAATCAGTAAATATATATCTTGTTTTCATTTATAACCTATCAAGAATTCTATAATTAAATTCGTTTTCTTGTTTAATAAGAGTTTTAAAATTATACGAAAAACCTTGGTATTTTAATGTGCCATTAAAGAGAAACATATCTGAAGAAGTATCAAGAGGAATTATCAAATCTGTTTCTTGTAAATTAAATTTCTGTAAGAATTCTTCAATGGTAGAAAAGCCTTCAGAAGGTGTTTCTTTAATTATCAAAGCTATTTCATTCAAATTAGGTTGACTAATTGCGCTAGAAAGTAAATGTTTATCCTCGTCTTGTAGGCTATTGATATTGATATAGAAAATAGAACTCATGGGGATGATGCAAAGGTCTCGCCATATAGCTGTATTTTTTATCTTATTGATACTTGGTATAGCCAGCAATTCAGACTTATTAATAAATAACCTTTTAGAGGTATATTCTCTGGGATAGTGCAATGGGCTTGAATAATAATAGTTTTCTGCCCCGTTGTTCCTAGGAATATCATCATCATCCATCCAATCAAGAATTTGGTCTATAATTTGGTCAGCATCTACATAACTGACTTCATATTGTGAAAGCAAATCTTCAAAATATTTTATAGCTTTTAAGTTATCTTTTGATTGCCCTCCCTTGAATGTAATTAAATGATTAATATTGAAGCAATTTGAATGGTCAGATAGTGAGCCCTCAAGTGAGAAATCATCAAATTGGAAAACTAGACTCTCATTGAAAATTGGATTTTGTTTATTAACGTTTGGATTTTTATTTAATTCGCGCTTAATAAAATTTAATAAAAACTTTTCAGATTCTATTCTTTTGCTAAAAGCAATTGCATCAAATGAGAGATATCCTTCCTTTCGTAAATCTAAAAAGAAAGCTTTACTCATTTCAGATGCAATTATAGAAAGCATCAAAACAATAAGCATTGTAGATATGAGAACAAATCCTTTTCTTTTTCTAAAAAACATTATCATTATCAGTTGCTAAGATTATTTCAAAGACATCCTTTTGACGCTGAGAAATGCTTAAAGAAACTGCGTGTGGCAATCTTCTTTTAGAAACTTCGTCGTAAGGCCATATATTTAGCCAGCGCTGCTTATTATGTGCTTTAAGTTGAATATCAGTAACCTCCTCAAGGATTAACGTATCAAGATAATCACTAAAATCTGCAGGATTTATGCTTTTATATTGCCTACGATAGAGTTGCCCATTTTCAATAAAATACAAGACTCTTATATTTTTTAACTCAAGATCAGTGTTTGAAAAACTTTTAGTAATGAAGCTAAGTTGTTTCTCATCATCATTCAGAAGAAGTGTTTTGAATGAACTTGCACCATCAGCATTTAACATGTCGACGTTTTGGATAAATCTAAAATCATCCCTAAAAATTCCAAAAAAACTATTATAGTTTTCCAAATTGTTTGAATTTTCTATGTAGAGATTTCTCTGGATAATTGAATTTTGTAAAATAGAAGTTGTTATGATGGTTATAAAAGATAACAGCGTTATTGAAATTACCAGTTCAATTAAAGTAAATCCTTTTTGAAGTTTATTCATTTCCAGCAAGAGTTATATATTCGGAGATTACCTCATCATCAAGACTGACACGAATAGAGAATTGCTTTTTATTTATTCCAGTGACACTCATTTCTTCAAAAACTAAAAAATTGTAAGGACCAAATACATAATCAAAAGATCGAGATGAATTAATTCGTATTGGATCTATAAATTCATACGAAGAAATTCGATTGATAATTATTTGTCTTGCAAAAGCCTTTTTTTTAATTGAGTCAAGATTGGAGTTATTAAATGAAATTGATTGAAAGATGGTAAGCAGCGCAATACTTAAGATTAAAATTGATACACCTACCTCTAAAAGACTAAAGCCTTTATCAAGTCGCATTTAATTCACCAAATATATCGTAATAAATTTTTTGATTTTGATCTAAAACTCTAAACTCAAGACCAGAGTTTCTTCCGTTGGGATAAAAAATGATTAAAAATGACCTATCTCTATTTTCTAAAAACTCATTGTTTAGATCATTGAAAATATAATTTTTTAAGATCAGATTTAAATCAAAATCTAAAATATCATAATTTTTCCATGAGTTGTCTTCATAGGACACTAAATAGTAATTCTCATTATTTTTTTCAATTGCTATAGGCTTTCTTATAAGCTGACTTTCTTTCTTTAAAGAATTTAAGAGCTGGTTGATTTGAGTTACTTCTCCTTCTTGGTATGAGCTCAAGAAAGATGAATTGATAATAGGGATCAGAGAAATAATTCCTATTATTAGCAGAACTAACAGAAGCTCCATCAATGTAAAACCGTTATTTCGAGTTGACATTCCAGTTGCCAATGTCAGCATCTTCACCCACGCCACCTTCAAGTCCATCAGCACCTAGAGTGTAAATATCATAATAAATTTTATTGATGCCGGGAGACATATATAAATAATCATTCCCCCAAGGGTCTTTGGGAATATCACTTATATATCCTTCTGCAGGGTATAAAAAAGGTCGATTAAGGTCTTTAGGAGGTTGTTTTAAAGAAACGAGACCCTGATCAGTAGACGGGTATCTAAGTTCATTAAATTTGTACAACTCGAGACCTTTCTCTATTTGAGAAATATCAGCTCTAATTTTTTCAAAGTTTGCTCTTTGAAGAATCGGAGATACATTTATAGCTACAACGGTTGCAAGAATACCCAGGATGACAATTACTGCTAAGAGTTCAATTAAAGTAAAGCCTTTTTTCATTAGGATAAAATAGAGTTATTCATTTGCATGATTGGTAAGAGGATAGCCAGAATTATCAATGTAATTATACCGCCCATGACTATTAATATTAATGGCTCAATAATGGATAGTAATGATGATCTAGAGTTATCTATTTCGTCTTTAAAATAAAATGCTAACTTTTCAAACATTTCTGATAATGATCCAGATTGGAAACCACTTGAAAGTAATTGTATAAATATTTCCGGAAAAATTTTTGATTGCTTAATTTCATATAGAAAATCTTTGCCTTCGATAATATCTTCTGTAGCATCTTCAACGATTTTTCTTATACATCTATTACCAATTAATTTATTTGCATGATTTAAAGATTGATCAAGGTTGATACCTGATTTAAGCATTAAAAACATAATTCGACTGAACTTTTCTAAGTCCCTAGTTAACAGAAACCTTCCAACAAAAGGGATTTTTAATAATAGTCTATGGATATTTGATTCACTAGAAGTTCCCAAAATATTTTTCTTGTAATGAACGTAAAACGCTGTGATTGTTAGAAGATTTATCCCAATGAATACCAAAATATTATTTGAGATAAAAATCATCAAAGAAGTTAAAAAAGGGAGTTCAATGTTTGACTTAACAAACTGTTCTGTTACTTGGGGTAAAACAAAGATTAGAAGAGCAATTACTACTAATATAGAAAAACTAATGACAAGTACCGGGTAAGCAAGAGCCGAAAAAATTTTTTGTTTTATTGAAATTTCATCTTCTAAATATTCAGATAGATTTTTATAGGCTTCAATCAAGTTACCTGAAATTTCTCCAGCAGATACAAGCGAAATATAAGTCTGATCGAAGCTGCCAGGGTAATCAGACAAAATTAAATGTAGCTGCCTACCTTGTTGTAGCTCGTTACCTATGTCATTAAATAAATCGCCAACTTTTGAGTTAGAGTTTTTTCCAATTGACTGCAAGGCCCTGTCAAGCGGTATACCTGAGCTTATTAATGAAGATATTTGTCTGGTCGCAACAGCTATGTCTCTACGTGCTATTTTTTTACCTTTAGTTTGTTTTGATGTTTCTTTGATACTAAGAAGAAGTAAGTTTTTTGATTTTATTTCTTGCCTAGCAGATCTCTCGCTATCAGAGAGCAAAATTCCCTTTAAGGATTTACCTTCTTCATTTTGAGCAATATATTGAAAGTTAGGCATCTGATATGTTTTGCAATCTCACTATTTCACTAATGCTAGTTATTCCGTTTTCTAGATTTAATTTAATTGATTCTTGTATGGATTGATTATTTTGGAAAGCATAATCATTCATCACTTTTTCTGATGCTTCGTCATGGATCATTTGCTTGAGATTTTCATCTATCTCGACTAACTCAGCAATCGCAAGTCTTCCAGAGTAGCCTGTAAATGAACAGTGCTGACATCCGCTTGGTTCGTAATATATGCTTTCAGAACATAAATTAAATTTCTTTAATAAATTTACATTTTCACTAGAAGGTTTTTTACAGTGATTACAGAGCCTTCTTACAAGTCTTTGTGCTAACACTATCTTAATACTAGAAGCTAATAAGTAGGACTCAACCCCCATATCTCTTAGTCTGGCTATTGCTCCTATTGCGCTGTTAGTATGAATTGTAGATAAAACTAAATGCCCGGTTAAGCTAGCTTGAATGGCAATACTGGCAGTTTCAGAATCTCGTATTTCACCAACCATTACAATGTCGGGATCTTGTCGAAGAATTGATCTTAGTCCACTTGCAAAAGTGTAGCCTGCCTTTGAATTCACTTGGGTTTGCCCAATTCCCGGGAGTGTATATTCAATGGGATCTTCTACAGTTAAAATGTTTTGCGAATTATCATTAATCTCTCGTAAGCCTGCATATAGAGTTGTAGTTTTTCCAGATCCAGTAGGACCAGTAACAAGAATAATTCCTTCATTAGATTTCAGTGCCTTTTGATATTTAGAGTTAACGTAGTCAGAAAATCCAAGATAATTTAGATCTATCTCTGCAGAATCTTTATCAAGTAACCTAAGAACTACTCTTTCACCATATGAGGACGGTAAAGTTGATACTCTTACATCAATGGATTGAGGTCCAAGTGAGAGCGACACCCTTCCATCTTGAGGTTTTCTTCTTTCTGCGATGTCTAACTTGGACATTATCTTTAATCTTGAAACAATTGGAGGTGATAGTCTTGAATCTTGTGAAATGAGTTCTCGCATTACTCCATCTATTCGTAGTCTTACAATAAAAGTATCCTCAAAAGGTTCAAAGTGAATATCTGATGCTTTAGCTTTAATAGCTTGACTTAGAATGCCATTAATCAGCTTGATAATAGGAGCATCATTGTTGCCCTGCAATAGATCCTCCGAAGGAGTTATGGTCTTTGCATAGGATTCAAGATCAAATGATTCCGATAGCTCATCTCCTATTGTTTCTTGAAACTTATCTTGAGAATAAAGTTTAGTTAATCCCTTTTCAAATTCATTAGGACTGCATAATGTGGTAATAAATTTCTTTGTTGGATATGTTGAGTATAATTCCTGTATGGACAATGAGCTCAGTGCATTTTCAGAAAAAATAAATATTTCACCATTAATTTCAACTCCTAAAATTCTTTGAGATTTAGAATATTCGTAAGGAAATAATGGTTTATGCTCTTTTGTTATTATCTGTTCCATTATGGTTTTCTAGTTAAATCAATAATGTCAGACTTTTCACCATCCAGCATTCTTAGCGCCTCTATATAATTATATTTCTCATTTGAAAGCTCCATTACGTCATTGGGATCAAAAAGAATTGTTGGCCTAATGAAAACTAATAAATTTCGCTTAACTCTTGATTGAGATGATGACTTAAAGAGATTACCAACAACAGGTATGGCTCCTAAGATAGGAACTCTTGATTCAGAACTTTGAACATCATCATCAATTAATCCACCAAGTACTATTACTTGGTTATTATCAACTAACACTGTTGTTTCAATACTTCTTTTATTTGTAATAAGATCGGCGGTTCCCGTTAATGGGCCTACAACTCCAGAAACTTCTTGATTGATATTTAGAATTACACTGTTTCCTTCATTGATCTGGGGAACGATAGAGAGCTTGATGCCTACTTCTTGCCTTGAGGTTGTTCTGAATGGATTAGCATTATTTGCTCCGAGACTTTCGCCTGTGGTGATGGGTATTTCTTGACCTATTACAAGATTGGCTTCCTCATTGTCCATTGCAATGACCGATGGTGTAGATAATATGTTCGAATCTTGATCGCTTACAATTGCACTGATAATTGCTGCAAAGCTATCACCATTTGATTCAATGCTTCCTAAGCCTGCAATGAGTCCTTGGGTATTAAGTAACGATGAAGCACCAATATTTCTAAGAGTTACATCATCTCCCGACTCAGCAGCTGAACCAGCTAAAGCTAATAAGTCAGGTGAATTTGAATCTTGAAACCGAGTGATGCCCAAGGGTACATCACCGTCCTCACCTCCTGCAAAAACAGTTTCTACTCCTAATGATTTTGCAGCGGTCTCAGATAATTCTACAATAATCGCCTCAACCAATACCTGTGCTCTTCTAATATCAAGTTTAGATATGAGATTACGTATTACATCTAAATTAGCTTGCTCGGTTGATACAATAATGGAATTAGTTTTCTCGTGGAAAGTAACTACAGGTTTTTCAGAAGATTCTGAGTTAGTAAAACGTGATGAAACAGTATTTAGTATTGCAGAAACTTCGTCAGCTTTAGCAAATTTTAAATAGATAACTGCAACAGAACTATCGTTCAAAGCATCTTTATCTAGTGCCTGTAAAGTTTTAGTTATATTAGTTGTTACAAAGTTATTTGCTGAAAGAATCACTGAATTGGAAGTCGGAAATGGCACAGCGATAAAATTATTAATGGTTGGATTTTCTTGTAATTTTAGGCGCTCTAAAATTCTTACTGCTTCAATTGAAGATAAATTATCAAGTTTAATAATAGAGATTTGAGCAGAATTATCTTTATCTAATTGATTTACCAAGGTTTCAATTCTCTGCACATTCGATAATTTATCAACAATCAATATGGAATTGACAGAGGGAATACTGGATAAATATGATTGCCTACCAGTAATTGGTTTGAGCATTGGCAAAATACCCCCTGCAGATCGATTAACTAATGGAATAATTTTTGTAGAAAAGTCGCCATCATTAGATATATCAGTTTCATCACGAGTAGCGTCATTTTCAGACACAATTCGGACAATATTACCGTCGGAGACTGCAGAAAAACCACTAACCTGAATAGTTCTTAAATACACCTCCCAAACTTGTTGAGATGTAAGAATAGTATCTGAAAAGATAGAAACTCTCCCCTTCACTTTTGGATCAAGAATTAATGTCTTATTTGAAAAACTTGCTACATCTTGTGTAACTTTTTTTATATCAACGTCATCATAATTAAGAATATAAGTGTCTTCTGCGCCAATAAAAAATGGGATCAGTAAAATAAAGATTATTAATTTTTTAGTCATTTTTGAATAAACGACATTCTGAGATGAACTAGTGACAATCGTGCTGTCACTTTGTGAAATTTATGTTACAAATTTGTGTTTTTACTATATCAGGAGTAAATAGCTGGAAAATAAAAAAGGGTATTCTTAATCTATTTTGATATACAACTGTTTTCCTGCTCTATCAAATACTATCTCTTCTTTACTAACAGAAATTAGTCTGTAGGTGTTATCAATCAAGTCACCTTGTTGAACAACATAATCGACATCAGCTTTTCTAAGTACAACTGAACTATTTTTCTCTCCCGCCCTATAACCAACTACTTTATAGGAAAATTCATCATTGGTTAGCTGAGTTGCAGTTTGATTACTATAATTTGAGGTTAAATTAGTATTAACTGTAGCTGAAATATTTATGGGAGATGTTTCTTTAAAGTTTGGTGCATTAAATATTAAAAAAAGTTGATATATCAATGCAACTAAAACAGAGCAAATTAAACCATAAAAAATTATTTTCTTAGCTATGTTTAAATTTTCCATAATAATAAAATGGGCTCCGTAGAGCCCATTCTAAAGTAAAAATAGAATTAGAACTCATATTTTAATCCCAATGAGAAGGATCTACCTAAATCATACTGATCATAGAAAATATTATCAGCAACAGTAGCCTCATAGGACTCATCTAAAATATTTCGAATCTCCAATGATAGTTTTAAAGGGTTCTCTAAGTCATCACGGTCAAAATTTCGTGAGTAAACAAAATCAAGAGTTGTTGGTACTTCCTCTATGATATCTGGTAAAACATCAATTCCTCTTGCCCTAACCCTATCATCAACATAATTAAAAATTAGGGTACCTTGAGAATTTGCAATGAAATCATTGAAACCAATTTGAAAGTTAAGAATATTATCAGATTGACCCTGTAATCTAGAGTCCCTGCCGTTGGCTAACAAGCTTGAAGCTAATTCGGTCACACCTACCAAATTAACAAACGTATCACCTTCTCCGATAACAATTTCAGAGTCAGTGAAAGTGTAGTTTACTTTCATTAAGAGTTCTTTACTTGCAAGCCAGGATGATTCAAAACCGTCAAAAATTCTCTCAAATTCAAATTCGAAACCGCTTATTTCAGCTAACGGTACGTTTTGGTATGAAGTAATTACCAGGTCTCCAATCTCTGTAACTGATTCTTCAATTGGTTTGTCAATCTCTTTATAAAAAGCACCAAGCGTTAAAAATTGATTTTGATCAAAATAATATTCAAATCTGAGGTCAAAATTTTCTATCTCTGAATTTTCAAGATATAAAGATCCAGCTATCACCCTATCAGTATCTACATCGACAAATAATGTAGGTGACAATTCCCTGAATGTTGGCCTAGCAATAGTTTCAGAGTAACCAAATCTGATTTGAAGATTTTCGTAACTCTCTGGTAGATATGTAAGTGTTAGGCTAGGAAGAATATAATCCTCATCAATTGTTTTATCAATTGAGTTATCTTTACCAGTAAAAAGATCATAGGTATTAATTTCCTGTGTTCCGTCTTCGTATCTAGCACCAGCAGAAATCCTAAATTGATCAGAGATCAACGCTTCCACGGATGCATAATAGGCATCAATTTCAAGCTCACCCTCGTATCCAGCAGGTGATGAAGAACCAGTATTTTCAATCACATAAAGTCTGTTTGGATCAAGGTTCTGGTCAGCAAATATATAATCAACTCTTTTTCCAAGTAAATCATCGGGGAGAGGTCCACCAGCAGCTAAAAATCTGTAGCTTCTAACTTCGGCTTCCCTATCATTCACTTTCTGATCTAATCCAATTTTAAAGATTAAATCAGCGGTATCAGTTTCGATGGGAAACGTAAGATCTAATCCTATATTAAAAACATCATCATCTACGGTACTGAACTGAGTTTGGTTTCTTCCTGTATTAACATCGTATAAAAATATACCGTCATTATCACTATCTTCATAAAAAACTGATCTCTCATAAGGTGCATTACGAGTTGCCGTTCCGAAAGACACTCTTCCGTTCAAAGTAATTTCATTTTGAAAAATCTTATCAAAACTTAGTTGATTATTACGTAAAGTTCTTTCAAAAAATTCAGTGTAATCTTCTCGTACATCAGCAGCATCACTTGGATCATATCCAGTTATGGATCTTGCTTCTTTAGTACCTTTATGAATGTATAAGGAGGTCAATTTTACCTCTGTAGAATCCGATTCAACTCCAAAAACACCCATTCCATAAGTAGTAGCATCATTAGACGTAGACATAAATGTCTTATCTTCGGCCTTGATTACAGATACGGTTCCGTCTGAATTAGCTTGCAAGTCTCCAGTTTGCCTCAGACCTTCTTGAGTTTGCCAAGAAGATTTAACTCCAGCTGTTAATAGAAATCCAGATGATAGATCATTACCGAGATCCCAATCAAGTTCATTGCCATAGGTAACATTGAATGAACCATTGGCAGGAACATTGCCCTTTTGAATCACCCATAGTTTAGAGTTTTCAAATTCTCTAGCTATATTAGCTAGTTGGTATGGTTCAAAGTTAGATCGGTCAATTTTGGTACCAGCAGCAATTGCACTTGCAACTGAAGCTGGATAATCTCTGATACCATCATCATAGCCCCAGTCATCATCTCCACCTCCATCATAAAGAAGACCATCTTCTCTATGATTTGTGTTGTAGCCTGTGGATAATGATAGAGATGCAATTCTTTCGTTAGGAACTGCTTTTGTTTTAATTGCAATCATACCGCCACCAAATTCACCATTCAATTCTGCAGAGTATGTTTTTTGAACAATAGCGGATTCAATTGCCTCAGTTGGAAAAAGATCTAATGGAACAACCCTTTTAAGGGGTTCAGGACTTGGTAGAATACCGCCATTGAGTGTAGCAGCAGAATATCTTTCCCCTAGACCTCTAACGTAGACATATTTACCCCTTACTAAGCTCAAACCAGTGAGTCTAGTTAATGCAACAGCTATATTGTCATCACCAGTCCTTTCTATTGCAGTACTATCTAAAACTACATTTATTTCTGAAGTATCTCTTTTTTCGTCTGGAATGAAGTATCCGCTGACTACCACCTCATCAACTTCATCTGAAGAAATTGAAGAGGTTAGTAGTAACAAGGGCAATAGAGTCGTTAAGCCAAACTTTTTACTTGAAAATATTTTCATTAGTAACTCCTATTTTTACCCTTGATTAATTTAAGCTTCCAGCAACAGTCCAATCTTTATACCAAGTATCAGTAGAATCTTTAACAGCCCCTACGTAATCAGTAGTTGTAAAGAATGAATCGGCTGATTTATCAGCAACCGTCATTGCATTTTCAGCTGTACCATTAATTACCCCTGAAACTGTTGGGACATATGAGCCCCCACCAGAATCTGCAGAGTAAAGGTTATTGCTTCCTACGGTTATTAAAGCTTCAGCCTGAGCAAGTGTTCCTGCGTCATCACCCAGTGCTGCAAGCGCCTTACAATCAAACGCTACAGAGTTAAATGTAACCTTTGGCGTTGTTGCGGCATCTTGGAAAGTTTCAGCTTTAGTGGTTTCTATACAAGCCTTACTATTAGATGCATCTATTACAATACCATTTGTATAAATCCCTGAAACACCTTCTTTGAGCTTGATAACATCATCTTTACCATTACTGATAAAAGTAAAGTTTGAAATAATTGGTTGAGATCTAGGCTCTGTTAAATAACCAACAGATGCATCGGCATTGGTGTTATCAGATTCTACAATGTGATCACCCGCATCAGATGATTGTTTAACAATTACAAATTGTAGCTTCCCTTGGTAACCCCAATCTATATCAAGGTTATCGTCTCCAGCACCTGTGCAAATCAAGTATTTGACATTAACCGTACCTCCGAAGAATTCTACACAATCATCTTGATTATTATGAACCTGGACGTATTCAACAGTAGTTCCTGAACCTACACCACCAAAAGTGATTCCATTTAATTCGTTACCTGGAAATATTTCATATCCAGCATACTGAACTCTTAAGTATTTTAGTGATCCACTTGAGTCGTCAGAAGTATTTCCGCCCATAAGTGCATCGGATGAACCTTCAACTACTTTTTCACAAGCAGCGGTGCCTCGGACATCATTAGAGCATTTGTTTATTGGAGCTTGGCCAAGTAAAACTAACCCACCCCATAAACCTCTTGAAAACTGAGTAGCTTGGCCTGTAACATCATCTCTACCAGTCATGATAATTGGTGCAGATTTTGTACCGTTAGCCATTAATTGAGAACCTCTCATTACGATTAAGTAATCAGATCCTGATTCACCAAAAACAGTAACTCCCGGCTCTATAGTTAAAGTAGCACTGACTCCACCATCTTTTGTTCCATCACCACCCATGTCTTCACCAACTTGTACTTTTCCTACAAGCTTGTAAAAGTTGCCTCTTGTTAAGGTGACATCACTTGTTATGGTTCCCTGAACACTGCAGACTTTTTTACCTTCTAGCTGCTCGGATTCAAAAGTTCCGGCTGGACATTCTGGTGCAGTAAAAAGACCTTTAGTCCATCCTGCTGCCCAGTTGTTGTCTTCATCAGATCCTGGAGCGAAAGCACCAATATAGTTTGTTTTAGCGAAGAAACCATCAATTTGAGTTGCATCACTTGGACACAAGGTAGAAGTTCCACTTGCATGAGATCCAACTGCACAAACAGCTGTTTGATTGGTAAATGCCGAAACAACACCAGATTCATTAGTACCTAGGAACATTTGACCAACTAATGTATTAGTTTGATCAGTAACTAGGTTAGTAGCTCTAGATTCAATGGAAGCTTGTAATTCTGCAACTGTAGCAGAATCGTCTCCAGCATTATAAACACCACCAGTTCCACAATCCATGAAGACTGAATGATGAGCAATTTTGTCATAACCAGGTGCGTCTTGGAGTGTTTCTGCCTTGGTATGTTCAATACAACCTTTATCTCCAGAACTGACAACCACACCATTCATATACATACCGGATACACCTTCTTTATACTTAAGAGCTTCGTCTCTACCAGTTGAAAGGAAAGTAAAGTTTGCAATTTTTGGTTGAGATCTTGGAGTAGTTAAATATCCGACTGATGCATCAGCATTCGTATTATCTGATTCAACAATGTGGTCTCCAGCTCCTCTAGATTGTTTAACTACAACGTACTGCATCTTGCCTGTATAACCCCAATCAATATCAAGGTTATCGTCTCCAGCTCCTGTACAAACCAAATGAGTAACGTTTACAGTGCCGCCAAAAAACTCTACACAATCATCCTGATTATTATGAACTTGAACATAATCAACAGTAGTCCCTGAACCTACACCACCAAAAGTGATTCCATTTAATTCGTTACCTGGAAATATTTCATAACCTGCATATTCGACTCTAACAAATCTTAATGTTCCTGAATTATCATTTGGAGTTGCTCCACCCATGAGAGCATCTGTTGCTCCTTCGACGAGTTTTTCACAGCTTGCTGTACCTCGAACATCATTAGAACATTTATTAATAGGTGCTTTACCTAAGATAACCAATCCACCCCAGAGACCACTAGCTGTATCTGGATTTGAAAGTGAACCATCTAAAACAGAAGAGTGAGTGAAGACAATTGGTTTTGATGCTGTTCCTTTAGCTTCAATCTTTGAACCTCTCTGAACAACAAGATAATCAGCAGAAGTTTTTGAAACAATGGTTACTCCTGCAGGAATGTTTAAAACACCAGCTGAACCCCCAGCTTTTGTTCCATCTCCTCCCATATCAGCACCTACATTAACTGTGCCGCTTAATCTATAAATTACATCATCAGTTAGAGTGAGGTCACCCGTTATGGTCCCTGATATTGCACAGACTGTGTTACCACCAATACTATCGTCAACATCTATGTTTGATGAGCTAGGACAAGTTCCTGTCAGTACAGAACCACCAACTACAACTTGTTGGTCAGCAGCTGTTGGTGCTGAAACCTGTCCAAGTTCTCCTGGAGAATCTATTGAAGTATCACCACCTCCTCCACAAGAAACAATTAAAAACAAACCGAATATAGATAAAAAGCGTAATAGCATTATGAACTCCTCCTAAATAAGTCCGGATATTAGGCCTGAGCGATTTGACAATCACTTTTCTAGAGTGTGAAATAAATGTGTCTTATGAAAAAAAATTTTTTAATTACAGGACAACGTATCATGAAGCTAGATCCTTTTCTTTAAGGTATCTAAATTTAGATTCCCAAATTCAATTCTATTCAGTGTTTTAAAGTGCTTTTCTAGGTTAATTTAACTTCGTCATGCTGTACAAAACTCATAAAAAGCATTGCTAAACAAGCACCAATAATCTGAAAGATTATGAAAAATAAAATAAACTCTGGATGGATACCAGTAAAGGTATCGCTGAATCCTCTGGCAAAGGTTACTGCAGGATTTGCAAAAGAAGTTGAAGATGTAAACCAATAACCTGCTGAGATATATAATCCTACTGCTGGTGCAATAGCAAGAGTACTTAATTTTCTTACACCGAGAATAGTAATGATGAGGCCAAATGTAGCTACCAATTCACTAAAATATATATTTAATCCACTTCTTGAGTTTTCTGAAATCTGCAATGGATCCATTCCGAACATAATATTGCTTAAAATTACACCTAAAAATCCTCCGACAAACTGGGCGCAACTGAAACAAGAAAACTCCTTTAATGTTAACTCTTTGTTTAAAAGCATTATTAAACTAACCGCAGGATTGAAGTGAGCTCCTGAAATTGAGATGAATATCCAAATTAATGCAGTCAGTCCTGCTCCAGTTGCTATGGTATTTGCCAGAAGAATACTTAACTGATCAGTTGATAAGCCCTGAGCCATTATCCCAGAACCAACGACAATCATTACTAGGAAGCATGTTCCTACAAATTCGGCCAAAAGTTTCTTGATTAATGTTTTATTCATTCCCGCACTTTACGCAGGCTATATAGTTACTTGATTTATAACATTAGTAAAGGTTATTTGATTAGAGGTTTACCTTAAAGCCTAGGACATATCTTGAGCCATAACTTTCAACTTGATTTGGCAGATCGCCTAAATTTCTAATATCAACAAAGTCAGTTAAATTATTAAAGTCAGCATAGACAATTGCCTTGTAACCTAAAATTTCTTCAAGGTCATACCTCAATGATAATTCCAGTCTTTCTTGCTCTTCCCAATAATAAGCACTACCAATAACATCAGACTCTGTGGAATCTAACCACCCATCTCGATATCTGAAAGCTAATCTTGCAGATAAACCATAATCTTCATAGAAAACAGATGCGTTGTAAGTAAAATCTGATGTACCCGGTAAATCGTAACTCACACCATTTGGAGCAGTAAAACTTGAATCGACAGAGGCTAAATTCAATTCATAACCAAAACCTGAGAAAAAACCTTCTAAGAATCTATCAAAACGATCAATGAGATTTATTTCAAATCCCTTCAATTCTCCATCGCTTCCGTTATCGCTTCCGCTCAAAGTCCATGATTCTCCTTGTGGAGCCACATCGGAATACAATGAGCCATCAACGGTTGAATTAGAATCTACGATGACATTATCTATTTCTCTATAAAAAATGTTTACTGCAAAAATACTTGCTTCTGAGAAATACCACTCATAAGCAGTATCAAGCCCCCAAGACTCTTCAGGATCTAAACCAGGATTACCTCCACTTATAGATCTAGTTGTTGGATCAATAGTAGCTGAAGCCCTTGCTTCCGTATAAGTTGGTCTGCTGACACCAGTAGTAGCCGAAAGGCGTAATTTTCTGTCGTCATCTAAGTTGTAGTTTAAATGAAAACTAGGTAAAAAATTTGAATAAGATTTAGTAAGAATTTGAGGGACCATATTCCCTTCAGCATCTAATCTTGATCCAGAAGTTTCAAACTCAGTATCTTCATATCTAGCGCCAAAAATAATATTTCCATAATCTGTATCTATGGTTTGCATTGCATAAACACTGTGCATGGTTTCCTCTATGGTTTCTAGAAGATTGGAAGGTAAATCAGCTATGCCAGGTCGTTTGAGGCCTGCATCAATCAGAGCTTTTTTTAGCCCTTTATTGTCTGTATAAAAACCTCCGATATCATTTCTTTGATCACCATGTATCCAGAGATTTGTAGGTTGGTCATATGAAGATGTATCTACTGCTGCTGCAGATGCGAAATCTAAATCATTTGCATTCCCTCCCAAAGCATCTCTAACATCATATTTATAACCTGTTTTAAATACCCCCGCATTATTGACTCTCTCTAAATCAAATTTAAATTGATCATTGTCAGTCTCTCTTTCACCATAGATGTTGAAAATGAAAATTGCATCAATCTCAAGTGAACTCAATGGTTCAGTCAAGGTAAATCTAGGGTCAAAAGGATTAGTAACATCGTAAGATGCAACTGTTGATCCAGCTCCGTAAGGGATTGGTAGCCAGTATTTTGATTGCATTGAAATTTGGCTATATCTTGCGTCCAACACCCAATCCCCTATAGACCAGTCCAATCCTAAAGTGTCAATCTCAGTAGAATTATCATAAGTACCATCCTCTACTAATCGAAACACTAAAGCTAAACTAGTGCCTGTACCTGGCGTAAGCTCTGTACCAGCTGCATCAGCGCCTCTTCCGAAATTTAAATACCAAGAATTTCTCTGTTGGCTTTCTTCGGAATAGTTTGTTTCCATCATCGAAATAATACTCAAGTGAGCCGCCATTTGCCTTATTTTCATAATCTACCAAATAGTTATTAAATCTAATTCCAAGACTACCGCTTGATGTAGGAGTGTATCCAGAATCAGTAAGCGTAAAATCCATATCGTCAAGGTTCGTTGTGATTTGCTCGTTATAGGCACTAGAGTTGTATAGCAATATTCCAAACTTTTCATTGGAGAAAGAAATACGTAAATTTTCTCTTTCAGTATCTCCATCTCCTAAATCTTGTTCTCCCCGACCATAATCGAATGCAGCTGAAAAACCTTCTATGTCAGAAGGTGAAAAAGTTTTAATATCAATATAACCAGAGACAGCTTCTCCAGTCATATCCGGAGTAATTGCTTTGTTAGCAAAAATTTGCGATGTTACAACTGCGGGATAAGCATCAAATCTAGGAATTCTTCCATTTTCTGTACCTGGAATGTCAATACCATCAAAAGCTATGGCTGTATAACGAGGAGGTGCTCCTCTAAAATTAAGAAATCTTGATCTGCCTTGATCTCGCTCAATAGAGACTCCAGGTACTCGCCCAAGAGCATCTGCAATATTTTGATCAGGAAAACGACCGATATCATCTGAGGAGATTACTTCCACTATATTATCTGAGATTTTTTTAGCTTGTATTGACTCCATCTGACTGGTTTTTATTGGCTTTCCAACAATTACAATTTCTTCTAGTATCTCTTCTGAATCCTCTGCATTGAGGTAATTAAAAAAAATAAGTTGGAAGAATGTTAAAAAAACTAATAGAGAATTCCTTTTCATTACGTCTCCTTTTAAAAGAAAACGATGTTATATATTTTTATTGTCGGTTCTGTGTATTAAGTTACAAACAGGTTTCTAAAATATAAATATTAAGAAACTTTTATTTAAAATTTATGAAAATTCAATAAGGCAAAATATTAAATATAACTAGCTTACGGGAAATACACACTTGGGATCATCACTGAATGGATTATTTACATGTGTCGAAACAGGATGAGTTTTGATTGCTTTTGAAGAAAAAATATCTGAACAGTCAATATTGTCTCCGTTTAACCAATCTTGAAAGTGTTGTCTTGAAATAATCAAAGGCATTCTCTGATGAATATTTTTTAAAGACTCAACTGCATCTTTAGTGACTATAGCGCATCCCACCTTCCCTCTGTATCCTCCAAAGACTCCACCAAAGAAAAAGATATCTCCATTTAGATGATGAAAATATGGTGTTTTGACTTCGTCTTCTAGCTTCCACTCATACCAACCATCTGAGGGGATAAGACATCTATTGGAATTAGTAAAAGATGGTTTCTCAAATAGAGTTTCTATTCTTGCATTTATCAAATTGAATGGCTTTTCAGCCCAATAAGGCGAGAAGCCCCATTCCATTGTTTGGAATTTATCGGTAAGAGCTAATATTTTTTGACCAGGAGCAACATTATAACTAGGTCTAAAATCCGTTTCTCCATACCTGGTCTTGAGATCATCTAAGTTTCTAAGTGTGAATCTTCCGCACATTTTTCCTGTTCAAATTTTACACTATTTTTAGCCTTATCTTTGAGTTAAGATCATGACTTTTATTATCTATTTAATAAAAGGATCTATAGCATCTTTCAGAGAAGAAAATTTGAAATTTTGATTTATTGGTTCACCGTATTGATCAAGGTTTACATCATCTTGAGCAATAAAAATTCCTAAAGGAAATTGAGGACTTAATGGCCCGTAAAAGGCCTCTATACCATCTGTTTCGCTTGTTCCATCTATAGTTGAAGTTGCAATAGTAAATTTACCAAGGTACTGATTTTCCATGCCGGTTGTATAAATTAGATACTCATTAGAATCTTGAGATGATGAAATTAATAATGTTTGATCAGGTAATTTAACTAAAGCTAACCCTTCGGAATCACCGGTTATATTCCCAGATGGTTTAATTAAATCTACCGTTTCAATATTTCCACCTTCTGGCATTGCTGTTGTCTTGAAGATTCCAGATTTTTCGTCTTCTTGGGAAAAATAAAGTATTTTTAAATCATCATCTACTACACAACCCTCAGATACAGATTGAGTAGGTATTGTTCTGACTAATTTTGCAGACATAGGAGCATAGGATTGAATCTCATACTGGTATATTGCAAGACTTAACTCATCAGTAACAAATATGAAAGTTTTAGAGGTTTCTGTATCTTTAAACATACAGAGACCATAAACAGAGGTTAGTTCAGTCTGAAAAGAGTTATCAAAATACTCAACAACAGTGCCTTTTGATCCTATCAACAGAAAATCAACTCTATTAAGGTCTCGATTTGTACCGGCCAATAAAGAGACTGTTCTGTCTTGAATTATATAATCAGATCTTAAATCAATATTATTTATCCTTCCCATAGGAAAATAATCCAATGTTTTACCGGACAAGTCGTAAGTGTAAATGCCTGATTTTTTATCGGTTCCAAAAACAATACTTTTTTCAGGATTTGTTTTGTTCAACCAAAATGCCGGGTCATCGGCAGCATCACCCGATGTTTTTACAGCTTCAGTTTCATAAATAGGATAAATTTTATGATCTTCTATGGCAGCACTCAAAGTAAGTGATACGAAGAAAAGGAAAAAAATTATATTTTTCATACTAAGGTTTTTTTTGAGCTTTAAAAAAGAAACTCCTCAAAAAGAGGAGTTTCATGTTAAAGAAAGTTTCCTATTGATTCAAGATATACCTAAATCCAACTCCGTAAGTAGCTCCATACTCGTCATATTGTGAGAGCCTTGAAGGATTACCAAAGTAATAATACTCAGGTTCATCATTTAAATTAATAGCTTCAAACGTTATTCTTAAAGAATCATTAACTTTATATTTTGCAGTTAAATCAACTTGCATATGATCATCTGTATAACGATCATTAAGAGGCTTAGATCCTACTTCATCAAGGTAATTGTCTCTGTATGTTGCTGCCAATCTAATATCCCATGGACCATCGTCGTAGCCTAGAGAAAGATTCCATGTATTTTCTACTTGTTTAAAATATGGAATAGTCCTTTGTCCTGCAGCAGCATCAGCAGGTAAGTCAGTTTCACCATCTGCATACGTATAATTTGCAACTAAAATGAAGCCATTATCGAAAGCTGTTTGATAGGAAAACTCTAAGCCATTGATGCTACTATCATCTGCATTGATATAAGTTTCTGCTTTATCCCATATTGATCCTCGCATTGCAAAACTACGAGATTCAACTTCTACAATCGCATCCTCTATATTTTTATAGAAAGCACCCATTCCTAAGAAAGTATTCTCATCAATATAGTATTCAAACGAAATATCTATATTGGTGGCTTTGGTAGGATCTAAATTAGGATTTCCACCCTCTATTTCATTATCCTCAACATTGATAATTGCACCAGCTCTTGATTCTTTAAATCCAGGTCTTACAAGTGATCTAAATGCCCCAAATCTAAGAACCATATCATCTGAGATATCATATTTAATGTTTAAAGAGGGTGCTGCAAAGGAGTAGTTATTTTCAAATTCATTATCTCCAAGATAAGTATCATTCCAGTTTTTACCTTTGTAGGTAGTTTCAGTATCTTCAAATCTTATGCCATAAACCCAAGTGGAGTTTTCATACAAAGTTGTACCCATAAAATATAAGGCTAGGATGTCTTCTTCTGTTGTCCAGTCTGCTGGAATAGATTCTTCTTCTTCATCACCACCCATACCTCTAAAGTAAGTTCCTGGTCCAGGACAGGTAGTACCGTCTGAGAATGTAACTGTTCCAGAAGTATTATTTGTTACTATTGATTTAACTTGTTCAAAAGTTGGAGCAGGTCCGTGTGTGTTTGCCAAATACTTTCCTATTGTCTGATAATCATAATCTGCCAATGTAGTACCTTTTGGCATATCGTACTCACAGAATTGATAATTATTTATCTTTTCTCTTTGTCTATACTTTAGTCCAGTCTGCACAACTGTTTCACCGATCATATAGGTGTAATCAATTTTGAAGCCCTGTTCTTCATCTTCAGTAAGGGCATATTCTTGTTCTGCTGCCTTTCCTGGAAATGTAGAAGCATCATAGAATTCGGAGGGAAGTCCTAAAACCGGCTTCTGAGGATTAGCAGTATCTAGTGTAGTAACACCATCTTTTTCTTTACTTCTAAATATTAAATTATATCTATCTGTATCATCTTGTTCTGCTTCAGATCTAAATGCTTGAACTTCTAAAAAGCCTCCATTTGCAAGTTGGGTCTCATGACCAATAGCTAAATTATCGATAGATCGAATTTCAGTTCTATTTTTCCCTTCAGTATCCATTCTAGAAGCTCCATATGTCGCTACAGTTCCAGATATTGTTGGTGTGTATTCTTCCATTACGTCTCTAACTTCCCACTTTGCCCTATATTCGACATCTTCATATTCGTTATGGAAAAGATGTAAATAAGTTTTACTTCCTGAATTTGATACATAATCTAGATTAAGAACTATTCCATCTCTTTCTCTTGTGAGATCGTAGTAACGCATTTCATAGTCATCATCTACATAAGTAGATCCCCAACCGCCAGTTTCATTATTTTCTGCCTTGATGCGTCTTTCTTGGGAGCTGATTACAAATGCTATTCCAAGATCACCATTCTCTTGTGGAATAACTGTAGTATATGTACCTGACAATTTAGGATTACTGCTATCTTTTGTAAGGTCATTTCTAGAAGTTTCAGCTTTAAATTTTACAAAATTTGATCCGTAAGAAAATGCTGAAATCGTTTCTAAATCTATAGCTCCTCCGATTGTATCTGCATCTAAGTTTGGAGTGAGTGTCTTATAAACCGTCATTGAATCTAGAAGATCTGTAGGAACACCGTCTAGTATCACACCTCTTCTATCTTCAGGAGAAGCTGTACTGACTCCATTGATAGTCATTGCGTTCAAATCAGTGTTCATACCTCTCACAGTTACGTACCTTCCTTCACCTTGATCATTTTCAACTGAAATACCTGAAATTCTCCTCAAGGATTCAGCTACGTTAATGTCGGCAAAATTTCCTAAGGCATCAGAATCAATTACACCAACATTTTTGTCAGAATCCCTTTTTTTGTTGAGGGCACTTCTTAAGCTAGCAAGAGAGCCTACAACTACAACTTCTTCATCGGCTTGCGACGAATCTTCGTCTGCAAATGCGAAATTGGGGACAAAAAGGGAAAGAGATAAAGAAAAAATCGACAAAAAACTCAGACGTAACATAAATTTCTCCATATATAATGTGCATTTTCTATAATCTTGGTGACAATTATGCTGTCACTTTGTGACAATTTGGTTACGATTAGATCTGGAATAAGTACCTAAATAGTGTTAGAAAAATCATTGAGAGAATTGCTCCTGCTGGAACGGTAGTCAACCAAGAGGCTACTATCTTGCCAACTACTTTGAAATCTAGGTCTTTAACAGACATCGCTAAGCCGACACCAAACACCGCTCCGACTAAAGTATGCGTCGTTGAAATGGGCATGGCATTACCAGATGCGATAACAACCGTAGTAGCAGCTGCCAGTTCTGCAGCAAAACCGCTCGTTGGGGTTAGTTTAGTAATTTCTTTTCCTATAGTTTGAATAACTCTATAGCCCCACATTGCCAAACCAAGAACTATCCCTATTCCGCCTCCAAGCAGAAGCCAAACTGATACTGCCGCTTCTTTAGATACGCCTTCATTCATAACAGTTGAAAATACTGCCGCTACGGGCCCAACCGCATTAGCTGTATCATTAGAACCGTGGGCGAACGCCATAACGCAAGCTGTGAATACCATTAGTATTCCGAAAATTTGATCTATAGAACTATTTCTTAATCTTGATAAAAATACAAAACCTAAGAAAGTTATAAATAAACCAAAGATAAATGAATAGATTATGCTATCTACGTAATCTAAACCTAGACCTATATGCTTAAGACCTTTGGTAAAAGTCACCATACTGACAATAAAGGCAACAAAGAAAAGATATATTGGGCCATATCTTTGTGCCATTTGAATTGGGTTGTTATTTCCTAAAATTAATTTGTCTATAGATAGATATATGAAGAAAGATATAGTCCCTGATATGAGGGGAGAGAGCAGCCAGCTTAAAGCTATATCTGACATCGTGTCCCAATCTATTGCTGAAAATGATAATCCCAATATTCCAAAACCAACTATACCTCCTACTATGGTGTGGGTAGTTGAAACAGGCCATCCAAAATAGGTAGCAACCACAAGCCATGTTCCAGCAGCTAGCAGTGCTGATATCATTCCAAATACAAACAGGTCAGGATTATCTTGAAATAATAAGGGATCTAGAATACCTTTTCTAACCGTAGAGGTTACTTCTCCACCAGCTAAAAAGGCTCCCGAGAATTCAAATATACAGGCTATTAAGATAGCGGTCGAAAGGGTAATAGCGCCGGATCCTACCGAAGTTCCCATGGCGTTGGCAACATCATTTGCACCAATTCCCCAGGCCATTAACAAGCCGGCTAGCGCTGTAAGAATTAAAATTGGAAGAGCGAATTCAATGATCATTTTATGGCATCACACTCCAGAAATTTATTAGTGTCAAATTATATTATGTGAAATATAACTTATCACCTTTATTTATTACATACCCTACTTTAATATTCACACAATTTTATTATGATCAACTACGACGTTTCCGAATACAACAGACTCAATCCCGACCTTTATAGAAAAGAAAAAAGAAGTCTACAAATTGAGTTTCTTAAGCTTCAAAATTGGGCAATTAAAGAAGGGAAAAAAATAGCCGTTGTTTTTGAAGGTAGGGACGCCGCTGGGAAAACTGACACAATCAATCTATTAGCCAAACATCTTATTCCTGATCATTTTAGGTATGTGCATTTAGGAATACCAACTGAAAATGAATCAAAAAAATGGTTTAAACGTTATGAAAAACATATGCCTAAAAAAGGCGAAATAGTTTTTTTTGATAGATCTTGGTACACAAGAGCCACGGTCGAGATAACTATGGGTTATTGCTCTAAAAGGCAATACACTCATTTTATGAACAAAGTCATAAGATGGGAAAAATCATATATTGAAGACAACCTTATTTTGATCAAGTTCTATTTGTCCATTGAAAAAAGACAACAAAGCAAACGGTTCAACGAAAGACAAACTGACCCTTTGAAACTCTGGAAACTAAGTACTAATGATTTAAGAATGGCAGATAAATGGGAGATTTTTTCTTTTTTTAAAGAACAAATGTTCTCAAACACATCTTATGAGCAAAGTCCTTGGATAGTGATTAATGCAAATAATAAAATGGTCGCTCGCTTAACAGCCTTAAGGTATCTCTTAAATGAGATTGACTACGAAGGAAAAAAACTTAGCAAACCCAAAACATGGGATGCAGGCATAAATAACCACAAACTAGAATATAAAGGTGTTGAGTTTTCTGGGCTCACATATCAGCAGTTTAAAATGTTACAAAAACTTATACAAAATCAATCCAGTTGAAATCAAAGAAAATTTTCCAACGAATTGCTACCGTTGATATTGGATCAAATGCAATTAAGTTCAAGCAATTTAGGATTAGGACCTCGAAGAATCTCTTCCCATTAGAGTTAGATACCTTTAAAAGAATTGATCTTAGGCTTGGACAAGATGTATTTGAAACAAATAGGATCTCAGAAGAATCAGAAAAAAGACTTATTCAAGAACTTAAAAATCTTACTAATAAAGTTCGAAAAAGGAAAATAGAGTGGGCTGGAATATGCGCAACATCGGCTACTAGGAATGCGGTAAATGGAAATGAAGTATGTAGCAAGATTGAAGAAGCCTGTCAGACACCTGTTAATATATTAAGCGGTAAACAAGAGGCCTATTACCTTAAAGGTGCCAATACAAGAAAAATTGAAAACCTGAATCACCCTATCTATGTTGATGTTGGAGGAGGCAGTACAGAAATTTATATGCGCAATAGCTCCGAAGAGTTTTATGAATCATTTGATCTTGGTGCTGTGAGAATTATGAAGGGTAAAGACAGCATAAAAGAATGGGAAAAGTTAAAAGCCTTTTTGAATGTAGTTAAAGAAAATAATGCAGACGCTTTAGTGGGTATCGGTGGCAATATAAGGAGAATTTTTAAGATTCTTGAAATACAAAAATATAGTCCTTTAGAACTTAAGGAATTTGAAGAAATCAGAAAAAATTTATCTAAAATGCCAATTGTTGATCGAATAAATAAATATAGTCTTGCGGAAGATAGAGCAGATGTAATTGTACCCGCTTCAGATATTTTTTCTTATATTTTAGAGCACTCAAATATAAATAAGCTTTTCGCTATAGATTGGGGAATTTGTGATGCCTTGGCCTTTGAATATCTTAACGAAAATTTAAGTTGATTTATTTAACTCTATCCAAAAACTTGCTCCTTTTGGCTCAAGATTTTCTACCCCAACTGTACAAGAAAGAGTTGAAGCTAAATTTTTGACTATGGATAACCCAAGCCCAGTACCACCCTGGTTCAGAGACCTCCCTTTATCAACTCTAAAAAATCTTTCAAAAACTCTATCTTTATAATTTTCAGGTATTCCCTCTCCCTCATCCTTAACAGATAACTTTATCTTTTTATCTACCTCTTCTGCAGTAATTAAGATTTTTGAATTATTTGGAGAATAAGCAAGTGCATTATTTAAATAGTTAGAGATGATAATATCCAAGGAAATAAAGTCCGATAGTACTTCAATCCTTTTATCGACCAGAGATTCAATTTTTATACTTTTCTTTAGTGCTTCTTGTTCTAAATTTAATATAGTTGATTCAACTATGTGATCAAGATTTATCTTCTCGATAGTCATATTAAGACTGCCACCCTCTATACGCGATAAGTGCAGAAGATCATCTACTAAATTTTTAAGTCTTTCGGAATTTCGGTGTATAGCTTTAATAAACTGTTTTAGATCTTTTTCTTTTTTTATGTCGGTATTAAGAATAGTCTCTGATGAAGCTAAAAGTACCGAAATGGGTGTTCTAAGTTCATGAGAGACATTACCTATAAAGTCACTTCTGGCAGATTCAAGTTTTTTTATTCTAGTAATATCTGAAAATACGAGTAAAGACTCTTCCGTATCTGGATTGAAACTGGCACTTGCAATAAAAGCTCTATAAAAGGGATGGTGTATTTCTATCTCATCTAATCCGGGTTCTGAAGAAGAAGTTTCCTTTATTAGTTCTTGTAACCCAGATATTGAGACCTTTTCCATAAAAGAATCTCCTATAGATAACTTATCTAGACCTAACAGTTTACTGGCAGCTGGGTTGGTTAATTCTATTATTCCATTTTTATTAATCGAAATTACACCCTGTCCCATTTCTTCAAGTGCATTTCCAAACTGATTTCTTTCATTGGCAATAGCAGTAAACTCGTTCTTAAGTGCTCCCTGGATTTCAATTAAATTAGAACTTATTTGCTCTACTGCAGCTCTTTTCGACCCCTTCATGCCACTTGTTTTTGCTAATTTTCTAGCACTTGATATCAATTCAATATACTCAAGCGTTAGAAATCTAGACAATAAATAACTTAAAAGCACAGCAATTAATAGGGATACAAATAAAAAACCGTATATAGAATTTTGCAGGACAAGTAATGTGGCATCTATTTCTGATAAAGGAACGGCGAATCTAACAAAGTTTATGTCTCCTGCTTTATTTGATGCTAAAGCAAGATACCTCATATCTGTTTTTAAGGTATTACTGTAACGAGTCGCTTTACCAATATTATTAATAATAGCTGCCTGAATTTCAGGTCTATTGTAATGATTGTCCAGTTTCCTAAGGTCTTCCTCTTCGACATCTGAGTCGCCTACCACTTCACCATTTGATTTGATGAGAGAAACTCTAAAACCATATGAATCTGAGAGTTGTCGTGAAAGTGTTTGGTAACTGGAAATTTTATAATCTGGATTAGAGAGTATAAAAATCGCACCTTTTGCTTCAGAAGTTAGCTCCGAGTCTAATTGTTCTAATAAATAATCACCTGTTCTTTCTAAGAGTAAATATCCTAGACTGAGAACAGTCATCGATGTAAGCAAAAAAGTAGACCAGAAGATCCTCCATCTAATATCCATTCATAGATTATACGACGTAATTAAAGCGGTAACCTACACCTCTGACGGTTTCTATTTTTGATCCCACATCACCGATTTTAGATCTAAGTCTTTTGATATGAGTATCCACAGTTCTGGTTGTGACTGAATTGTTATAATCCCACACTTGTTCCAATAATACTTCTCTGGTTTGAATTCTTCCATTGCGTTCCGCCAGGTATTTAAGTAATTCAAACTCTTTTGCAGTAAGTTCAATTTCGAGACCACTTATAAAAACCCTATGTGAAGCTAAATTAATTTCAACATCACCTATTGAAATTTGTTCTTTATTAGTTTTTGTTTCTGATCCTCTTTTTAAGATTGATGAAATTCGCAACATAAGCTCTCTAACACTGAAAGGTTTAACTACGTAGTCATCAGCACCTAGTTCAAATCCCACAACTCTATCTACTTCTTCTCCCTTTGCAGTTAACATGATGATAGACACTTGATCACTAAAGGATTCATTTCTTATTTTTTTGCAAATTTCAAGTCCCGACATGTCAGGTAGCATTAAATCAAGAAGCACAAGATCAGGTACTTTTTTTACAATTTCTTTGATTGCGGCTTCACCATCCGCAGCAGCATTAACTTTATATCCTTCTGACTTTAAATTAAATTCAAGAGTCGTTCTTAAATCAGGTTCGTCTTCTACAACTAAAATATTTTTTGACATTTGCAAATTATAGTGTCACAAAGTGACAAGTACGAAAATTATTTATTAATTTTCTGTGACTTAATTTGGTCTAAAATGTTTATCAGCTACTCTTTTTCTTAATTCAGAACTTGAGAAGGAATGGGTTCTCTGATTAAAGTAGCATTTATCTAAGTATTTATCTCTACCAGTGAATTCTTTGTCCTTATACTCATCTCCTATAATTCTTATATCCCAATCCATAGTCTCTAATATTTCAAGTACATCTGCTTCAGTATCATAAATTATGACTTCATCAACATATTTACAGGCAGAAACTTGTATTTGCCTTTCAACAATTGACTGAACAGGTGTATTTTTTGTTGTCCTATCTAGACTAGGGTCAGTTTGTACACAGACAATTAAATGTTCACAAACAGATTTGGCTTCTTTCAGCATAAGGACATGTCCGGCATGGAATAAATCAAAAGCTCCAAAAGTAATTCCTCTTTTCATTTAACTAGCTTTTAATTCAATGTTCCCTTGCTTAATCTTTGTAAACGGTCTGCCGATAGAATAGTAGATTATGTCATTTTCTTTCATTGTTTCAAGAGGATAGATATTTCTGCCATCAATGACTACTTTTGATTTCATTCTTTGAAAGACATTTAAATCAATTTGAAAGAACTCTCTCCATTCTGTACATATTACAAGTCCATCTGATCCTTCAAGAGTTTCTGATGCAGAATTACATAACAATGTATTAGGGGTATGAAGTGGAGAATTCTTAAAGTTTTCCATCGCTTTGGGATCATATATCTTCAAGAAGCAACCTAAATCTAATAGTTTGGAAATAACCTTTAGTGCGGGTGCACTTCTCATATCATCTGTGTTTGGCTTGAAAGAAAGCCCCCATAGAGAAATTGTCTTACCATTTAATTGATTGTCATAATGGTCTGAAAGTTTATCAATAAGATAGTCTGGCTGAGATTGATTTATTTTCTTTACTGCCTTAATAAGGTCAAGATTAAGGTTAGCTTCTTTTGCGGAAGATATCAGAGCATCAATATCTTTAGGAAAACAAGAACCTCCAAATCCACAACCAGGATATAAATATTCTAATCCTATTCTGCTGTCTAAACCCATTCCCATTCTGACCTTTTCAATATTAGCTCCCTTAAGGTCTGAATATCTAGACAGTTCGTTAATAAAACTGATTTTGGTTGCTAGCATAGCATTTGATGCATACTTGGTTAGTTCAGCAGATACAGGATCCATAAAAAGTATTCTGTCCTGTTTCCTATTAAATGGGGAAAAAATACTGCGGAATTTATCCCTTTTACGTTGATTATGTAGTCCTAGTATAATTCGTTGAGGCTTCAAAAAATCCTGAACAGCGGACCCTTCCCGTAAAAACTCAGGACAACTGACCAAGTCTATATTTCTTTTTTCACATATTTCACTAGAAAGTCTATCTGCAGTGCCGGGAGGTACTGTGCTCTTTATAACTATATCTTCTAATTTTGAATTATCTATTAGTAATATTTGCTTCAAAGATTTCTTAACATAGTTGATATTTGCTGATCCATCAGGATTACTGGGAGTACCCACACAAATAAAAACACTTTCAGAAAATTCATTGATAAGGGAGAGATCAGTAGAAAAAATTAATCTGCCATTTTTTATCCCTTCTTTAACTAGGTTTTCAAGATTTGGTTCATAAAAGGGTAGATTGCCTTTTTTGATGGAACTAATTTTCTTTTTATCTTTTTCTACACAAAGAACGTCATGACCAGCAAAACTAAAACATGCAGCAGTAACTAACCCAACATAACCTGATCCAACTACAGTTAATTTCATGCTTGAACTATTTTTTCTTGATTAGATTTGCAGTGAACAAGAGTATCCAAGAAAGTTTGCGTAACACTGTCCCAAGATAGATTTTTAAATTTCTTGCTTTTAAGTTCTTTTATCTGAGAATTAGTATTAACCAATACTGCGGTGGAGTTCTTATG
>LULK01000372.1_pt1 | contig 34664 bp, 57 predicted proteins | sample 728181 | NCBI WGS metagenome assembly LULK01 (sample SAMN03860291, study PRJNA289734) | marine metagenome | biome: seawater column; feature: ocean; material: water; isolation source: Red Sea water column Station 169 - depth 10m | place: Saudi Arabia: Red Sea | collected 2011-10-15 | depth 10 m | reverse complement strand
TTTTTGATTGTTGGCCTAGCCCCACTTTACCTAATTGGTGGAATGATGACAAAACAAATGCACGAAAAAGTAAAATATTAAATTACCAAGGTACACCAGTAGTTTTAGTAGGAGTTTTAGACTCTGTTATCTGTGCAGCAATAGATGTTTCTATTCTTGTTACTTCATCTGCACCTAATGCAGCTTTAGCCCATGCAACAGCATTATCTTTTGTAATATCTGCATAAGCAGTAAAAGAACTACTATCAGCTTCAGCAAGCCCTACAGAACCGTAACTAGAGCCACTATGCACTACAGCAGAATCGCCACTTCCTACTGTTTCAGAATCACTAGCAGTCCAATGAACATTAGTAACAACATCAGATAAACTTCCTACAGTTTTTGTTGCATCTAAAGAAACAACATTCCAAGTAACAGCCATAATAATAATTAATTTGTGTTTATTAGTTAAGCAGTTTGCTCAACAGGTTCTAATATTTCTTTCAGTGTTTTTATTGCACCTTGATCTTCTATTAAAGGTTGTTGTAATCCTCTTAATTGCTCTTGTAATTTTGCTATCTGCTGTTCTATTTGTTGTGCTTGAGCAACATTCATATTAAAGCGTTCTTGCACTTCATTTAGTTTTTCTTCAAGTGTAGGCATAATAAATTAATTTTATTTAATTTTACTAAGCAGCTTCTAATGCTGCAACTATACACTTTTCAAAGGTTCAACAATTACTTTACCATTTTCATCTGTCCATTCAGTATCATACATATGTTGGTCATGTCGTTCACCAACTACCATCCATGAAATAGTATCTGTACAAGTATTATCTTCTGCTGTAATGGTTAATGTATTTCCAGATACAGAACCCTTAACTGAAGTCCAACCTGTTTCATTAGACGTAAAGCATTGAACATCTGTATTTAATAAAACAAATGTGCCGTCTGTCATGCCTGATACTGTGTCTACATTAACTGTTGCACTTCCATCAACTAAATCTACTTTACCTCTATAAATATTATTTGCTTGTGGTGCTTCTACAAACGAATGAACTAAATGATGTGTGTTTGTTTTTTCTGGTAAAGGATGGTCAATTTTAAATGAACCTGAACTTTTAGATAGAGAACCACTGACATCAAGTGTACTACTAGGACTTGTTGTGTTGATACCTACTTGACCAGACGAATCTATACGCATACGTTCTGCTATAGCTGCTGTACCATCTGCTTTTGTTTCAAATATTAAAATAGCACCTCTCTGTCCTGATGTGCTACCTGAAGCCTGTGCTCTAATGGAAGCCATATCTTTATGACCTGAGTTTTGGTAATGACCAACAAAGTGAATGTCTCCAATACCGCCAGTGTCAACATTTTGATTATCACCTAACTCAATCTGACCACGCCTAGTTCCAGAAGTTTCAATTACCGATAAAATTGTATGGTTTGCATCATTTCCAAGAACGTTTTGACTTGATGTACCTATACCGATGTTCCCAGACGAATCTATACGCATACGTTCTGGTTGAGAAGATCCAGTATGAAATGATAAGGCACTGCTACCATTAACTTGTTGTATTTTACTTCCATTTGCAGAAGTATCATTAAAGAAAAGTGTCCCTGCGGTTGCACCAGAACCAACACCTCCTACGTATACCGTCCCTGATGAGTCAATGCGCAATCTCTCAGTAGGAGAGGCAGCACCATCAGCAGTTGTTAGAAATGTTAATCGACATGGCATATCATTACTTCCAGCTGTGCCATCTACAGTGGCGTTGATAGCAGCCCCTTGAGTAACTAAATCAGTGCCATCTGCACCTGCAAAATGTATTTGCCCTAACAAATCTCCGTTTTGAACGACTGTTGTTCCACCATTTGATGCACTTCTTGATTTACCTAAAGATATTATTGCGGGTGAATCATTAGCTGAATTTCTTATGATTGAAAGACCACTTGAAGCATCTGTTGATTCAATTTCAAATATTCTGCTTGTATTTCCACCTACAGCCCTTGAGCTACTATGCCCTATTATAATTCGATCATTTCCAGCATCTAAATAAAATAAATTTGCTTCTGTATCGCCTTCAATTCTAAAATCAACATCCGCACCACTTTCATTAAATATTGTTGTAGCTCCTAGTTCCATTCTTTCGACACCGCCAGTAGCAACATTGAAAGTATCAGCAGCAGAACTATATATTCCTGTATCTAAATCATCTCTAAAAGCAAGTGCTGGTGCAGAGTTTGTGCCATCTTCAAGCGTTAACGTGCCATCAAGTTGTAAAAGTTCTACCCAATCATTATTTGCTGAGTTTCTTATTTTTAATGTTCCGCTTGTAGTATCAGCCCACCACATATAGGCTGCTGTGGTACTAGGAGCAGAAGAACTGCTGTTATTTGTTAATATTGCCTGTAATACGAGGTTTATATCAGCCCTGACGTTAGCTCCAGTGGAGTTATCTATGACGTAATCGTGTGTTGCCATTACCTAATCCAATTTTTTATCTAAGTATATCCTAATCTAAAACTAACTACCACGCCCAAAACCTGTTGCAGCATATTTGAAATTTCTATCAACATGACTAGATCCATTCTTTACGTCAATATCAAAACCGCTTCCAGTAATATTTGATAAAGCAAAGAAGTCCCCTGACTGTGCATTTTCTATTGTTATACCAATTGATGGCAATACAGAATTTGCTGCAATGCTAGTTCCAGATTGGCCTGTAAAGAAGGTATTGGTAAAGGATACTGACTTGGTGGAAGTGCCAGAGGAAAACAAACCATTTGTAGCCCCTGCATTACCAAGACTTGTTTCTGTTCTACTTTCCAGTTGTGCTGTATATCCTAGCTGATCTATTTCTATAGATTGTGCTGGGTCGTCTGTATCCATATCGCATCTAAATTTGAATCCTCTTGCAACAAATGTTCCATTTACAAAAGGATTAAATTGACTAAAGTTTGCTCCATAAGTACAAGATGTTCCACTTGATATTGTTGCACTTGTAGCAGAGGTAACTGTGAATGTGCTTGAACTTGGGACAGAAACAATTTGATAATTTCCATCAGTTGCACTGCCAGCAGTAAAATCTATTACAACAAAATCACCAACAGAATATCCATGCGAACTTTTTGTAATTGTTATGGTTGTACCACTCTGTTCGTAAGTGGCTGAAACTGATAAGTCAGGGTCAAGATCAGTAGTGGCAACTAATAAAGATGCCCCGACATTAAAGGCAGTTGCACCGTCAAAATCAGTCCATGTATCAATATTTGCTGATCTTTTATCTATCAGATCATTAGGGTAAAAACCCTGCGATACGATATGTCTTCTTAATCTCAAAGGTTGTTTACCACCTAGATCAAGTGTATTTGCAAAACTATAATTACCTCCTGTTATATCTACAGCACCCAAAAAGTCAAAATCAGCCATTGAATCAAAATCAGCTACATCATCTAATGTCACCAAAGAAGCAAGCACCAATCCATTTACATCATCACTAAAAAAACAATCAACTTTTGTTCCAGCAAAAGGTGGTGAATCTGTATCTTCCCTATCTTCTAAAACAGTAAGTTTTGGTAAAGGGTCAGGGCTATTTACAATTATTGATGTTTCACCAGAACTTAACCGACCACCATCATCTTTAAATTTTAAAATATACTCCCCAGAAACAATATTTGGAACAATCGACTCGCTGACATTACCTGAAAGGGCTGGTATTACATCAACCGCATTTGTAAAAGTTCCAGTTCCATCAGTGAGGTTTGATGATCTGACTACAACGTTGCCTCCATGAACTACATCAACATCAGTTGATTGATCAAAACGCAATCTCACAAATTGATCTGATATTGGTTCTATTCGTAAATTTTGAACATCAGATGGTAATGCAGTTTTCCCTAAAGCGATAAAAGTAGTTTTTGATGGTTCCGCACTTGGTTTATCTAAAGCATTAAAGCTGAATACTCTTAATTCATAAGTACCTTTTTGACTATTTTCTATATCAAAAGTATTACTAAAAACATCACGAGTAATAAAATTACCGTCATTAAATCTATATTGAACTTGATATTTACTAACACCAGCAACACGCTGCCAGTTAAAAAATATTTTGCTTACAGCTTTATTATCAATAACAACAATTTTTTCTTCTGCTGATAAATTACCAGGCGCATCTTTAAGAGAAGTTAAAACAGTGGTTGTTCTTGTTGGTAATGCAGCCCCATCCTCCACAAAAGCATATTTTCCAGTGTTATGTTCTAAGGCTGTTATCTGAAATGTAAGATCCTGACTTTCTTTAACACTGATAACTCTCCAAGTTGTAGTTTGTAACGTATCATTTTGTAAAATCCAAACACTGTTAGCATTTGGCGCAGAAGAATAAGCAGAAGAAACAGTAATGACTGCTCCATCTATACTTGATATGTTTTTAGTCTCAACTGACCCATCAGGCAAAATTACTGATAATGTTGCATTATTTGTTGAAACTAAATCTGTATCTGTCGTATCATCAACTGTTATTGCAGTGGTTGTAGCTGATGCAATTCTTCCTCCTCTTCTTGAACCAGCTTTTACAGGATCACTTATTTCTATAATCTGCCCTGGTCTTACTAATGTTCCAGCTTCTAGGGTTACTGAAAAAGAACAAGTTTCACCTGAATTTTGTTCATTATATAAAAACCATTTCCCCATTCTTGAGGCCATACCACGACTTGTACAACCAAAACTTTGAATCGTTTTTATAACTGTGCCGTATTTTGCACTTGCTGTTGTATCTTCTACAGTCTCATAATCTACCTCTCTTGAATCAAGATCTAAATATCCAACATTAACAACGGTATGTCTTGTTTTTAATGAAGAGCCTGTATATTGAAACCCCTCCTCTGACACGTTGGAATAGTTAAACAAATAAACAGGATCTGTTGGCCTATCACCTGATATATTTATTGCCCCTGCACTATAGAAAGGCATCACACGCATCACAGAACAAAGATCATTTATTAAATTAAATGCCTCAGATTGTTGTGTGATATTTACATTTATTGCAAACCTAGCCTCTTGCCCACCAAGGCCATCATCTACCAATTCATTGTTATAGACAGATTGATTGTAAAATGTATATTGATCTAAGGAACTTTCTGCAATTGATAAACCATATCTTGTATTGGTCAACAAATCCCATAACACCCAAGCTGGGTCTGAGTGCCATTCTGTAGCAGCTTTAAATGTTCCGTTAAATGTTCCACTATATGTAATACGACCAGTTTGAATGTCAACAGTTGCGTTGTGCGGAATTTTTGTCTTTATCCCTCTGAGCCTGAACGACCTCTTGGGGATTCTTGGGAAGGCTTCTGCGCTAAACCTAAGTGCTAAATGTGCTACATCTGGATAAGCATTTTGTTCAAATATTACCTCGGTCATACTTGACCAGTTGAACGCAGAAAATATTGGACTTGTAGTGTCATCAGTTGTCCTTGAAACTCTTACATTTATTGGAAAACTTGTACTCGTTGGAAGATTAATTAAATAATCTCTAAAATATGTGCTGGTTGATCTACCAGTAACAGTGTCATCAATTGGTGTTGTTGTTGTGCCATCATTTTGTATAATTTCAATTTTTACCCCTGCACTTGCACCTGTTATTTCTCCATTATCTTCTACCGTTTGGATGCTTTGAAAAGAAACTGTCACTCTTACAGCATTTACTGAAGTATTTGATATGGCTCTTGTTATTGGATTACCACTTGTTACAGCAACGCCAACGCTGCTTTCTGTCTCTATGTTAGAAATTCCACCAATAAAAGTTTGATCTGAAGTACCAAATCGAGGTTCAAAACCTACCTCTTGAAAGTTAAAGTCACTGTCATCAGGTGATGTGTTACTTGCAGCAGTTTGAAGTAATTGTGTTCCGTTAAGAAAAATATCTTTTTTAAAAGCATTATTATAAGCATCTGTTCCTTTTGTAAGACCAGCCTTTGATGCTGTTGCGCTGCCCTCAATCTCGCCCTCACCAACGGCCTCCACAAGCGTATTAAATTGCTTTGATGAAAGTGTATCAGTAGGAAGATCTGGATTTGTAAAAACTGTTTGTTGTGTAAATTCTTGTATCCCAGCCATTATGCATCACCTCTTACTTGCACTGTATCAATACCGTTTGAAACTGTCACCGATCCAACTATCGTTTCTCCATAAATTAAATTAATTGCACCTCCAGCTTTTGCAATGTTGGTAATCCCACTAAATGAATAGTTTGACGCAAGTGAGGATGGGTCTGTTCTTTCCATGCCAGATGGCCCTCTTGCTTGCGGTTGAGGTGTAAGCATGGAAGTTACACCACTAACAATTAAACTTGTACCAACAGCCGTCAGAGCAGATCCTAAAATTCCTCCAACACCAATAGCGCTGACAACACCACCAACAGCACTACCAATAAATGGTGCAACGAAAGGAGCAACAAAAGCAGTGCCACAGGCAACGGGAATAATTCTTATTTCAGCATCACCTGTCATGCACAAAGTTTCATCATCAATTACTTTGTCACCCGAATAAACTTTATAAACTTGATTTTGTAGATGGTTTGCAACTTCTGGATAATTACAACATAAAAAACTAAAAGCCTGTCCGATATTATTTAAATCAGCCTCAAAAGTTGCCTTGCCAACTAATTGTCTTAATTTTCCGTAAATTTTAATTTTTCTCAGCATGACGATACCTCTTATAAATTGATTTATACATTTGCTCATCTAGCAAATCTCTTGAACTTAGTCTACCGACTTGATGATGTAAAACCATCTGTTCTCCTACATAAACCCCAACATGACAACCAGTATTTTTTGCCATGCTCATCAATAGTACATCATCTTTTTGGATATCATCTGTTACTTCTATAAGACCAGTTTTTGGAAGAGCGTATTCAAATAAACCATTAGTAAGCATCTCTGTTGGATCTTTTGGTCTTGGCCAATCTTTAACTTTAAGATTTTGTGATTTAAAATAATCTACTACAAGAGTCCAACAGTCTTGAGCTTTCCATATCCATTCTCTTCCTAATAATGGTTGTGGTTTATATCCTGTAGGTTCAAAATAATGCCAATCATTTTGTTCAGGGCTATAAATATGCCAAGGAAGGCCAAGATATTCACAAGCTGTTTTGTCTGTCTCAGAAGGAAATATTGGCCCTGTAGGGTGGGAATGTATTATCGCAGTCAGTTCACCACTATCTTCTGCAAAAGCCCAATCATCAGGGTCAATAATAAAATAAGAACAAAGATTATTTGCTAGATTTTTACAGGGAAAATATGTTTCTTTTCCTTTTACTATTGCCAAAAGACCACAAGATTCCTGAGGGAGGCAATCTTTTGCGTGTTGTGCTGCTTTATCTTTCCAGGTCATGCGTCAATAAAAGTACCAATACCAGGGAAATCTTTTCTTGTAAATTGTCTTTTGGGTACTCTTACATTAGTTAAATCAAGAGCAGAAACACATTCATATTTTATTAATTCTCTATTCTCTAAAACTTTACGATCTAAAAAATATATTTCATCAGGAAACTTATCAGCACTAGGAGTACCAAAAGGGTTAGATCCTCCTGAAAAATTTGCAGCATCAAGGTTAGAAGCGAGTGTTCTTATTCTTGTCAATTTTGCACCATTAAGATCGTTAGCTGGTGTGAAAGCATTTACAGTTGCAATAACGGCTGTAAGTGTAGATAAAATATTACTTACTGTTAAGGTAGGTCTTGGGATTTGGCCACGACCTGTAAATTCAAAACCTTCAGCTTCTATTGGAAATCTTGCATAAGTATTTCCTTGCCAAACAAGTTCACCGTTTCCATTTTGGTTTGATCCACTGTGATAACGATATAAAGTACTGCTTCCATGAATAGACGCTATAAGTTGTAGTTCAAACAGTTCAATAACTGCTGATGGATTTATGCTCTGTAGTTCTGAGGTTGGTATTGCCATCTATGGTTCTGCAACCTCCTCAAAAGTAAGGTTCATTGTTACCCTGTTTAAGTATGGAATTGTTTTAGATCTTCTTGTACATTTAAATTTTCTTGCAGAAGATTCTCCTGTCATTGTGTAATCAAAAGAAGCCTGATCGTCAAATCTTGCATTTAAAAAAGTATCTATGGTATCAGAATCTGTTTCAGAAATATTAAAAGTCAAGTTCACAACATGAAGTCTTTTATTTGCTGGTAAACCAAAAACAGTTCTAAACTCATAACCATCACCAAGTTTTGTTACAAGCCCTTTTTGCTCAACAGTTTGTGTTGTTCCATAGGTTGGTGTGATCGAGGGAAAGGTTGCCATTATGTTAATAATCCTCCAGGTCTTTTCTCTTTAACAAGTTGTTCTTGTATAGCTTGGCCAATAAGTTGTCCTAATTGGTTTGCCTCGGCTGTACTACCTTGAACTTGTGGTGCGCCTGATGCGTCTACATTCACTGTAACCATATTAGTAACACCTCCTCCACCTCCTATCATATTATTTGGAATTATAGTACCAGAACTGGTTGGAACAAAAATTTCAGGGCCACGCTCTCCAACGATTGATGCCTTTCCAACAGGTGGCCTTCCACCATTTGCAAATCCAAGAAGTGGACTTATTCCACCGCCACCGCCAGTAAATGCGTTAGCACCACCTAAAAAGCCACCACCTGAAGATTTTTTGCCACCACCAAAAAGATTACCAAAGAACCCACCAATTTTACTACCGATTCCAGAGACTGCACGTTGCATTGCAACCTCAACAAGTTTTCTTTTCAAATCATTTAAAACATTGATTGCGGCATCAGCTAATGATTGAGTTCCCATGACAGCATCAGTTAAATTACTGACGATTCCCTGCTCTACACTTTGGCCTATCTCCATAAATTTTTCGTTTAGAATGTCAGCTTCACTTTTTACGTTTAACAATTCTTCTGCAAATTTTTGAGAACCAAGAGCTAAATCTGTTACTAGGAAACTTGTCTGACCTAATTTTTCATTTAAGAAATCTGAAGTGGTGACAGTTGATTCTATTGCTGTTGTAGTCGCTTTTGTTTTTTCTTCAATTTTTTTTGTAGGTTCTTCAGCTTTTTTTAAATTTTTACCTAATTTATCTGCTTTGTTAGCAGAATTATTTATATTTTCAGTAATTTTTTCTGTTTTTTGTTGTTTATCTTCAAGAATTTTTGCTTCTCTTATATCTAGTGCCTCTTTAATTTTTGCTGCTTTTATTTCTTCAAATAGTTCTTTTTCTCTCTTTTTTCTTTCTCTATTAAATGGGCTAAATCCAGCGAATCTATCACCTGTTTCTTGTTTTAATTGTTCTCTTGCTTCTTTTCTTGATTCCATAGCGATATTCGCCATGTTTAATCTGCCGACTTTATTTGCAGTACCAACCCTTTCAATAAGTTTTGTTATCTGTCCAACTGCATCAATTGCAAGATTTAAAACTGTTTTTATTTCATCTTCAAGCTCCTCTCCAATTGATCTTGCAAGAGTTTCAACTGTATCTTGTAACGTGCTTAATCTTCCATTTAAAGTATCAGCTTGTGCAGATGCCCCTCCAAAAAACTCACCGCCTTCACTTGTTAAATTTACAATCGCCTGTCTGAATTGATCAGCACTTATCGCACCATCGCTCATTGCATCTGCCAAGGCTTCTGCTGACATTCCTGTCATCCTTTGTAGTTCTTCTGTTACATTTATTCCTTTTTCTAATAACATAATATTTTCCTCTTGCTGGAATTTGTTTTTCGCCACAACTTTACCTATTGCAAGTGATACTGAATCAATATCAGCACCTGCCGTACCAGCAATATCAGCAATTCTTCGTGTCATGTCAGTCACTTTCTCAGTTTCAACACCAAAAGCTTTCATTCTTTTGGTTATTTCTATCAATTGACTACTTGTAAATGGTGTTACAGCACCGAAATCTTGCATTTCTTTTATTATGTCATTTGTTTTTTCTACAGACCCAGTTAAAACTTCTAAACTTTTTCTTTGGCTTTCCAATTCTGCTGTTTTTACAAAAACAAATTTAGCCGTGCCGACAACTGCTAATGCAGCAAGAAGTGGTTTTAATGCACTAACTAAACCTTTTACACCTGATTGTGCTGTTTTAGCAGAAGTCCCAGTATCTCTAATTGATTTGTTTGATTTATCTAAACGCCCTTTTAACTTATCTGTATTTTGACTTAATAGTTTTGTTTGATCATTAACTCTTTTTAAAGGATTGATGGCATTTTGAGCATCAACTATTAATCTGACTGTTGACTGTGCCACAAATACAAATAACCTTTATTATATATTACCTTGATTTGGCTTTTTGTCGTTGCATTTCTTTTTGCTCTCTGTCAATTTTTAGTTCATAATAAGCAGCCCAATAAACTAACTCCTCTTGAGTAATTAAGGTTCTTAATTCATATAATGTTTTACCAAGTTCTGTTGCTAGGAAAAATTCAAAGTTTAACCAATTGTCCCCTTTTATTCGTTTTTTGCTTTTGGAATATCAATCTCTATATCCATCATAAATATTTCAATATCATTCAAAATCTTTTCAGGAATTTGTCTTTGAAGCATCGGTGCATCTGACATATCAAATGCTGGAGTGCCATCTTCTTTCTGTGCTACTTTACATAAAAGCTGTGTTGAGATAGTCAAAGCCTCATCTGTACCAGCTAATTGTTGGGCTTTCTGTCTGTCAAATCTTGTTATAGGTGGAAAATATAAAGTTGTTATAATTTTACCTGATGAATCTTTAAGATCATATTTGCGTCTGGCAGTCATCTCATCTTTGAATCCACCAATGATGAGGTCTGCTGTTCTTTGAGTTGACATAAAAATTTGGGGTTGTAAAAGTTTTTATTAGATAGCAGATGTAATTGTTCCGCTTGGCTTAAATGTAATGCTTATTGTGCTAACGTCACCTAATGATGAAGATTGCTCAAAACTTGTAATCAATCCAGAAAAACTAATTTTAGCTGAACCGCTTGCACTGTCAGGAAATAATTCAAAAGCTGCTGTGCCAGCATCGCCTGTTGTTAAAACACCATCAACAAAAGTTGCAGTTTCACCAGAAGCAGCATTGTCGTAAACTAACTCAGCAGTTCCCTCACCTTCAATTAATCCACCTATGAATTTTTTGAAAGTGTCACCCTGGACAGTTGTTTCTTGGGTATCTTTGGTGATAGACATAGACCATGATCTTGTGCCTAGTACTGGGTTAACTGAAGAGCCACCATCATCAAATTTGACTTGGCCAACATCGCCTTTTACAGCAGCCATAACAATAAAAAATAAGATTTATAAATATATTAACTCTTTTCTGACTTTTTTACAGCCTTTTTTGTCGCTTGTTGTTTTTCCATATATCTTTTACAAGAATTATCCCAGTAATTTGCTTCTCTTCTTCCTTTTACTGCCTCGATAGCATCAAGCATTTCTTCTGTAATTTCAATCATTAAAGATCCTCATAAATGTTAAATGTAATTCTTATTTGTGTTTGAAACTTACCTTCTGGACTTGATGTTAAGACTTCAGGCCCGATAGGAGAATCAAAAATTACATTTGATACTGTCACTCTATTGTATAAGTCTCTCAACCTCTTGCCAATCGTATAGTTTGAACCAGCACCAATCCCTTCTTCTGTAAAAATATTTAAAACTACAAGACCAACAACATCATTAAAGGCATTGCTTGTATCTCCTTGAGTAAGATATTGATGCGCTCCAAAACTTGTAAGGCATTGAACAAAAGTATCTTCTGTGGTTGAATCAAATGCCATGTTGTTAAATACAACAGGTATTGCAGGGCTTGATGCAAGTTCTGTTGCTAATCTTGCCTCGATTGTAGATCTGACGGTGTTTAAATCTATTGCTGCCATTTATGCCCTCCTAAATTCGTTTTTAATATACTGTTCTAATTGTTTTGCAACGAGTTCTGGATAACCTTTAATTGTGCTTTGACGAGTCCTATATCTTCTGTGTCCTCTGGAGTAAAAAATTTAATATCTTTTTCTGCCTTTAAAGTTGCTTTCCTAACGGTGTTGATTACTTTTTGCTCAAAGTGATCACCGATTCCAGCCAGCCTTATTTCTCTCGCCATAATTACCTCAAGATAAGATCAAAACTTATAGGAGTATTATCTTGTTCATTTGTAATAACTTGAATTACTTTAAATTCAACATTAGTTATTAAAACTCTGTCTTTTGTTGTCGGAACAAAACTAATATCTTTTGATGCAATAATTAATCTTTTATCCTGGGATTCAATCAGATCATTTACCTCAGATCTATTTACATTACTTAATGCACCTTTAACAGTTGTATCAGATGTAGATTCTGTGATCGCTCCAGTTGTTGTGTTATATGCACCAGCCGTTACTCGTCTAATCGTTACATCTCCTCCAAGTTTTTTTAAAGTTTTGGAAGCTGCTGTTTTTAGTGCGTTAGCAAGACTCATAATGAATAAGCAATGACCTGACCACTTGCAAGAGTAATACTTGTGATAACACCTTCGATTTCAGTTGACGACTTCATTTCAATTCCATTAATTGTTGCAGAACCATTTTCTGTTAAGTTCTCAGCAACTAAAGTCACCTCTGCATTTGATAAACAATGCACCTTACCGAATCTGCCAGTATGGGCATTTGTATCTGTAATGATTATCCCTGCTGGATATTGGTAGCCGTAGCCCATTGTTAAGACCTCTTGATTTGTAAGTTTGCTCTTCCACCTATTCTAATACCCATCAGGTAATGATCAACTATAGGTGGGATTCGATCAATACCAACAGCCCCATAAAATCTTGGAGTTACATTTAAACTTCCGATAACAACATTGGAAAAATCTTCTAAACCACTCAACTCCAACCCGTTCCTATTGTTGTTAAGATATACAGCCAAAATTACTTGTGCATTTTTTACACGATCTGGGATTTCAGTATCAGTGTAATAATCAGCAACTAATCTATTTGGAAAAGATAAGCCATAAAGATTGGTGTAAGTGTCAGGTTTTCTTACTCCTGATCTTGGCCATTCAAGTGCCTGGGTATCATCTACCCTTGCCCCTAAAAACTTTTCACGATCAATTCTTTGTGCAGCCGTGAACAAAGCACGGTTTTTATTGTCGTTGCTTGAACCATCCCAAGCAGCAGCGTCATCACTGAGGACTAAACCCTCAATAAATGAGTTTGCATCTGCAAGAGTTATATAGGTGTTTGCGTTAGCACCACCAACAGTTGCATCAAGAGTTATCGCCATTTAGTTTTACCTTCTTGGGCTTTGGTTTTGGTTTTGGCTTTTCAAGAGTTGGAGTTAATGAAGCTGCCTTAACAGCAGCCTCATTCCTCGCTCTCATACGCCTAAAAGCGTACATTCCCATTAGCTTGAAGCACCCTTTAGAGCAACATAGTTAATAACGATAGCTTCACTTAGAGATCCACCTGATACGTTAGAAACTGTGATCTTGAATGATCCAGCAGCAATTCCGTTAGCACTTACGATATAAGCACCAGCAGTTCCAGCAGAACCATGACAAGCAACGACAACATCTGTTGCAGCGACTTTGCTGTTAGTAACTGTAAAAGATACTTCAGCAGCATCAGCTAATGCAGCGTTGTTCATTGTGATCTGTCCACTCTCAGTATTAAGAGTTACACCTGTTGATTTGTTAGTAGCCTGAGTTACAGTACCACCGTCTGTTGGGCCGATTAAACTACCAGCACCAATTTCAAAAATAGAAGCCATGATTAATCTTGGTTACTTACGTTAGTAGCACGGACAATTCCGATGTTTTTTGTCTCATACACTTTCGACCAAGAGGCAACTGTCTCTAATACGGTACGAGTTGGGTTAACAGTAGATATTTGTCTCATACACTTTCGACCAAGAGGCAACTGTCTCTAATACGGTACGAGTTGGGTTAACAGTAGATACTGCATACTTCAAACCTACTGGATGGTAGATGTAGTGAAGGTCAACAGCCATTGCTTCTTCTAAAGCAAGGATATCTCTATCTGTTTGTGTTCTGATTGGTGCTTGCTCACCTGTAACAACTGCTCCTTGTGTAAAGAAGAATGTTGAATACTCTGTGGAAGAACCAGATCCTGTTGTTGGAACATCATCAGAAACAATAACTCTTAATCCCATAAAGGTATTAACAGTTGAAGGGCCATCAAATGCTCTTGTTGTGCTACCACCTGTAGCTGCTGTATCAGGTGCGCCAGTGTTGTCATAAATGCGATCAATTGCATTACGCTCTACTAGGTCATAAAAAACCTTAGAGTGCATTGCAACAGCAGTTAACTTCTGACCTTGATCACCAAGTAAAGACTGTGCTTTTGCAACGTGTCTTGGACTTAATGTTGTTGGAGTGTCACCTGATTCTGAATCAATAGTCAAAGCGAATAAAGCAGAGTTGCTATCGTTTGCGTTGATAGAACCAAATGCACCAGTTAAGCAAGAATATAAATCCTTCTGCTTCTGGTTGTTAACATAAGCAGCCATCTTCTGAGCGATAGCAGCCATTGGATCTGGGCCACCACCAACTGCTAATGCAGCCAAGTCTCTTGAACTAAATGCACGACCTCTATGAAGAACAGCAGCGATTTGGTTATCGGCTGTGATCTTGCCAGGTGTTAATGATAATGAATCTGTAAGGACTTCAAAGTCTCCAGATAAGTTAGCTTTGTAGAATGGAATCTTTACAAAGTCACCGCCTCTTTCTGCGGATAGATTTAATTCTGCTAAAGGTGTCACTACCCCACTCTGCAAGAAATCATCTCTTTGAGTTGTTTCTTCAATCAGATAGGGTGTAAAAACCTCAGGGATAATTAAATCACTTCTTAATGTAGCCATTAAAAAATGTACTAATGATTTTTACTTTTTCGGTGACAACACCTAACTCATACAAACAAGTTAACTTTATATTAACCGCTAACTGCGTTTTTGAGCATATTATATTTATTTATATCTGTGCGATATAGTCTGGCCTGTTCAGTTAAGTTGAAAGATTCTTTGGCAAATGGGTTAGATTCTCCTGTAATAACATCAGCAGTTACTTTAGTTGTTGTAGCACCACCGCCCTGTGGTCTTGGGTTTTTCTGTACCCATTGAGGCATTTTTTGTTGCGCCCAATCTTTAACAGGAGTTCTGTTATAACCATCAACGATTACAACAGTGCCATCAGCTTCTCTTGCAAGTTGATCTCGATTTATTCTTGATAAAACATATTGTGGATCATGTACCACATCAGCTAATGCACTGACAGCAGGGGCTTCCACTTCAAGTTCTCTCTGTCTTTGTTCTAGCTCTTGAATCCTTTTGTTTTTGGATTCTTCTGCTTCTCGATATTGAGATGCAAGTTTTTCTCTTGCCTCCTCATATTTACCCTGTGCCTCAAGCTCTTCCTGTTCTTTTTTCTGCTTATAAGCAATCAAAGCATTTACATCAACATCTGGTGGGATAGCCTTGCCTGCTTCTTTTGCTTTTATATTCTGATCTAATAATTTTGCATTATTAGCTTTTAATTTTTGTAGTTCTTCCTGTAAAGCTGCGTATTGTTCAGGAGAAGGGTTTGGCTTGATAGGCTCTTCTGACATAAAAAATCGTAATATTTATTAATATACTAACTCCACTTTACTTTGTCAGCCCAATAAGCTGCACTTGTCTTACCTTTTGCAATATTTTTTGCGTGTCTTGCTTTAAAACTCTTACGTTTTGCCTTATCAGCATCACTTTCACCTTTTCTAGGTCGTTTTGTCTTTGCTCCCTGCATACCAAATCTTATAAGTCTAAATCCATCTCCTTGTTTGATAACCACAGCATGAGACTTACCACTTGAATGTCCTGGAGTTCTGATTGGTTTATCAACCCCTTGAAAAGTATGACCACCTCTTTTAATTGTCATTTCCCTATCTTCTCCTGTGCCATTCTGTGCGCTCTTGCAAAACTCATACCCTCACGCATTTTTCTAACCATGTAATTCATGTGCCTTTTGGTGTGATGCGCTGAATGAGCCTTCAATGTTTCTTTTTGTTTTTTTGTTAGAGCAGCCATTATCTTTTCTTTTGATATTTTGAATAAATTTTAGCGTCTGCTGTTCTTGCTTTATCACCTCTCATATAACTATTAACTCTACCCATAGCCCACGCTGCCATCGGCACATTACGAGATCCAGCACCAAGATATGCGCCCTGTCCCTTGCGATAAACTTCTGCAAGTTCACCATAAAAAAAACGAGTGCCTTCTGCCTTTTTCTTAAGGCTAGCTTTTACGCTTTCGCTTAGTGGTTTTCTTCTTTTTGCCTGAGACATTTTGTTTGGTGCGTGATTTAGATACAGCCTTTATATCAATAAACTCTCCTTTTCTGTAGGCTTCGGCAGTCCTCTTGATCTCAGCAGCTTTCGCTGCCTTGTTCTTTGCTCCAGACAGATATTTTTTGGGAACACCTGTCTTTTTGTCTTTTGCAACTCGCCTAAACTTTCTAGTCACTTTTTAGATTTTTTCTTAGTTGCTGGTTTTGTTTCTTTTACAGCCTTCGGCTTTGACTCATCATAAGTCTGGACTTTAAACGTATATCCCATTATTTTTTACCTCCTTTCTTTTTCTTTTTACCCTTTGGCTTCATTGATCCATAGTGTGAAGGCATGACAATAAAAGTAGCTGTTTATATATTACTTCCTTTTACGTTTCTTAGCTGTTTTCTTTTTGCCTGCTGTCGATAATGCAATCGCAATTGCTTGGGATCTTGATTTGCCTTCTTTCATCAACATTCTGATATTACCTGTGATTGTTTTTTGTGACTTCCCTTTTCTAATTGGCATCTTTGTATTTTGCAGCTAGTTCTTTTAATGTTAACTCTGATCCATCCTCACGGATAATTTTTTTTAGAGCATTTGTGGCGTTAAGTTGTTTTGTTCCTCGTTTAGGACTCATCAAATAATTGAAATATCTTTTCTTTTTCCCCAATACCTTGTCTTGTACATCAGGATTATCTTTCAACCAATTTGCATAATTTGTGTCTTGAGGAACACGACCTGTTGCACTTGGTCTTGTATTTGGAAAAGCCCTTGCCAAATCATCATCATCAATAACAGGAACAGTAGTTGACCTACAGTTGAAATGTTGTGGAGGAACAGGGCCTTGATCATATCTAAACAACTGACCATCTAGCCTTTGACATATAGAACTTGTCCTTGCATCAAGTGTTGCGACATATTGATATCTGCCTGTTATATCTTTGTTTGCTGCATACACCGCCTGACTTGCTGCATTTTGTACCTGGTTAACAGTTGTTCTTACTACAGTTGAGATTTGTTTATTTGATAGAAGCATCCCCTCAGAATTTTTTAATGCAGAGTTTAATGCGATTGCATTTTGTGGTTTGGCATTAAATCTAAGGTTTGGCCCTTTTAACCTTTTCACAATTTTTGGTAAAGACTCGCCTTCTAAAACACCAAGTCTGATTGCTTTTGAAAGTCTTGAGGCGGAATCTTCAGCAATACCTCTAAATGATTTCTTTACATTTTTGCCGTTTGGCAACGATATCTCCGATCCTCTTTTTGCGGTCAATGCAAACTGAGCAGATCTAAACACACCATCTTTGTCTCTTAATCTAATAGTCATGGCAGTCGGATCTTTTGTGACAATAGATTTTGCAAAGTCAGGAGAAACAGCAACAGTATTTACCTGAAACTCTCCTTTTGGTAAAACCCTTTGCAATTGATCCTTAACAAAACCAACTTGAAACTCTGCCAAGTTTTGCAGTTCATCAATCATATAAGCTGCACTTTCATTCTCCCAGCCTTTCAAACTATCAACCATTTGTGCCAATATTGATCGTAACCTTGCAGTTGTAGTTGGGCTGTTACCCTCAAGATCTCTTATCTTTCTAAGAACATCTAAAATTACTTCATTGAATTGACTAGCAATTTGAAACTGAACCTTATTGCTGTATCTGTTCAGATCAATCGCTTCACGATAGAAAGCCTCTGGAACTGCCATTTATTATGATTCATCTGTTTGAGTTGGGGCTTCCATTTCGATCAAACCACCAGCTTGAGTTGCCTCAACTTCTTCCTCCACATCGAAATCATCACCAAGAATCTCACCACTGCTTAACTGTGTAAGTAACGTTTCCTGGCTGATAGTGCCAGCAGTAAATAATGCAAGTAATGATTGGATCTCCTGTGGTTCTAGTCTTGCGGTTACAAAGTCTCTATTCACAAAACTACTGCCAGCATTTGGTTCGTTAAGATATTCACTATGAAACTTAAGGCAGTTATCAATCAGGTCTTGCATCTGCTGGGCAATGACCATCATTGTGCTGTCATTTTGTGAACGGTCTATCCTCTTGGCCTCGGCTGACTCACCAACTAGCTTTTGACCCAGCACCGCAGCTAATGACAATGTATTAATTTGGTCTGCGATATCTTTGAGCCTTGTGAACTGACTGTCGTAACTGTCACCCGATGGGCTGACATATTCCATCCTTGATTCAGGTGGCAATGATAATGCCTCATTAGGGCCTGTTGTTATCTCATCTGCATTTGGATAACCAAAAACTGCAAGCAATGGAACAGAACTGATATGCAAAATATTATCAAGGTCACTCTGTATTTGATAATGCTTGAGGTTTAATTCTGCTATGTCATACAAAGGGCTGCGGCTTTCAAACATCCCAACCCTATTAGCATAAGCAATAGAAAAAGGAATCTTATCCTTTATGCTCATCTCTCCTTCATCATGTAATTTATATTCACCCTTATTATTTTTTCTATGGATTTCATATCTACCAGGCTCAAGCACTCTGATCTGTTTTACAATCTTTTCTCCATACTTCCCATCAGATTCAACAACCTGTTCCATCAATCGCAGTTGAGTTAATTTTCTTACACCATCAACAATCTCTGTCCTCCAGCCAAGAATATCTTTAGGTGCATAAGTAACCCAATAAGGTCTGGCCTTTTCTCCATCTTTCGGTGCGTCAACAAGAACACCAACATGACCAAAAGAAATTGCAACCCTAGCTGTTTGATATAACCAGACATTTAAATCATTACCTTCAAGGTCTACATCAAATAATTGCTCTCTAACTAAATCAGATACATCATCAAGTCTGATTGGTTTTCTGACCAACATACCTGAAAGCATTTTTTCTATTCGTTGCAAATATGGAACTACTGTTGACCTACTCAAACGAACGTCATATGAATCATCAGTTTCTCTGCTTTCCTGTGGGAGGTATTTTCTATGTTCACTTCTGATCTTATATGTTCCCTCTTTCAAATCTTCAACCAAACCCCAGAAATTTGCCATCCTCCTTGCAACCGTTGTAGGAGCTAGTGTTACAGGCTGATTGTAAATATTCAGAGAGCTATACACGGTTTTTCCTCATAGTACCATTACTTTTAATATATTCTAATACCAGTTGGCTTGCCTGTTCTACCATAAAGAATATTAAATTCACGATAAATTAAATAACCCAAGGCATCATTCATATGGTCATATCCATTTTGCTTATCAGGATCACCTGTCTTTTCATCGTAACTTTGCAATTCGAGGCACTCAATCAAACGAGAGCAACGGGCATGAATCTCCAAACGTCTTTCCCCTTTGCCGTTCTGTAGTAACGCATTGACGGTTGCAACTCTATCTTTGATAAAGGGGTTGCTCTTGAGAGCCATTGAACTGAAGCCGTAACTTTCGAGGATTGCAATGTCTGTTTTTGATGCATTAATCGTTGAACGTGCTGAGCCACTTGCGTCTGGGTAAACTATTATTCTGTTTGAAGGATAACGTCTTTTAATTTCTTGCGCCAAGGCATCTGTATCATTTTGTTTTGATATTTCATCTATGATAATTAATTTGTCTCCAGACTTGACACCAACCACGGCATTGCAATTCATCACGTTAAAGTCCACCCCGATTCTTAACACTTCCATCTTGATATCAAACGGTATTTTGTTGATAACATGATGATTACGGTCGAAACGGTCATAAACCTGACCGCTTGTAAGGTTAACCCATTGGCCAAGGAGATAAGTTGAATAAAGTTGTCAGGAAGAAAAGGGTTATCTTTTGTCTTTGCCTGGATCAATCCTGTGTCAGATTTTTTGTTTTTCTCAAAAGTTTCAAATGCCCATCCATGACCTTCAGGAGTTGTTGTTGCATAAAACTGTTGAACATTACCTGATCTAAGTCTTGCTAGTGCCATGTTCATTGCCTGCTCTGCATCACGTTTTGGAACAGTATCTGCCTCATCAAATCCCACTGCGCAGAGGTTTTGCCCTCGTAATCGCTGATATGTAAGCATTGTTCTGAGCAAGATTGTATGGGTTCCCTCTGCAAATTCCAAATTGTACTCAGGTAATGGTGATGCTCTGAATGTGTAAGGTATTTGCCATTGATCCAATAGTTCATTCATTGTTCTCTGCAAAATATCTCTAAGCATTGGAGCAGTCGGTTCAAATATTGCCGATACATGACCAACATTGAGTGCTGCTAGTATGCAAGATTTTGAAATTAACGCATGAGTTTTACCAGCACCAAAGCCACAGACAAGAGCCAATTTTCTATGGTCGAGATCATCACAAAACTTTGATTGATGCGGTAGTAAATCCTGATTGATGCGCTCTATAGCCTCACTTGCTGTCGGTATATCATAAGCACCGATCTGAAATAAAACATTCCCTGGTCTTGCTGTATCTAAAATGCTCACGAAACAATCTGTGCAAGTTTGGCTGCTGTATTGATCGCACCAAGAGCAATGTGATAATGACCAGCCTTTCTAGCTTCCATCTGTAAGGTGCTACATTGAGCCAAAAGGTCAGCCACCATCTGGGGTCTTTCCATGTCCCAATCCTTCTTCAACTCCTCTCTAGCTATGTTTATGTACTTACAACAGGCTCTTTCCCCCACCCCCCAGTTCTCGGATGCATACCGAACGCAGTCGGATCTACGACCACCGTTTGCAATAATACGAGCAAACTTCTGTGACCTGATTATTGTTTCAGCTTTTGATCCTTTTTGAGCCATTAACTAGATGATACACGTTTTGCTTTGTTACCTGTAAAATCCTCCCACCTTTTAACTATCACATCGCAATATTTAGGATCAAGCTCAACAAGTCGTGCTTGTCTTTGTATTCTTTCTGCTGCGATCAAAGTTGTGCCAGAACCACCAAAAGTGTCAAGAACAATATCACCAGGTTTTGAAGAGTTTGTAATTTGATATTGAAAAAGATCAACAGGTTTCATTGTTGGATGTTCTTTATTACGGTTTGGTCTGTCAAATTTTAAAACTGTTGTTTGTTTTCGATCAGCATTCCAGAAATGAGAAGCTCCTTTTTTCCAACCATAAAGGCAAGGTTCATGCTGCCAATGATAATCTTGGCGACCCATAACCATTGAAGATTTAACCCAAATAAGACATTGCCTTATTTGCAAATTTGCATCGTAAGCCGCACCTCTAAAGTTATAACCTTCTGAATCGGCATGCCAAATATAAAAAGAAGCTCCTTCATTTAAATATTTATGAGCAACGACGTAAGCTGAGGCTAAAAATTGTCTAAATTCATTATTATTTAACCGATCATTTTGTATTTTTAATTTATCGCTAGTTTTACCTTCATAATTGACATTGTAAGGAGGATCGGTCAGCCATAAATTTGCCAGTTCATTTTGCATCAAAGGTTCAAGTTGGTTCTGATCGGTGGAATCACCACAAAGTAATTTATGATTACCAAGCTGCCATATATCACCAAAATTTGTTATAGGTTCCTCTGGAACTTCTGGAACATCATCAGGATCTGTTAAACCTTCTGCTGGTAATACTTCTGTCTCTCCAAGTAATTCTTTTAAATCATCATTATCAAACCAGGGGTTTAGGTCATGCTCTTGACTTAATTCTTCGAGCATATTTAGATCCCATTCTGAAAGATCGGAGGTTCTGTTGTCAGCTAGAGCAAGCCCAACCTTTTCATCTTCTGAAAGCCCAGTTCTTTTTACGGCAATAATTTCATTACCATCAGTTTCTATAACTTTAAGATTTTTTATCCCTGCTGCCTTTGCGCCAGCGATTGTTCCATTTCCTGCAAGTATGCGGTTATTTTCATCAATCACTATTGATCTTGCAGCACCAAACTTTTGTAGTGATTCTTTTATAAGTTTTGAGGAACGATCAGTACGCTTGCGAGCATTTTTATGATCGTTTTGTAAATCATTTATTGAAGTCATAAGGACATAGTAGTTCAGTATTAAAAAATAACAAAATAAGACTCATTTGAGACTAGAGGATGTTCTCACGTTCTCTAGTGTACCCAGTAATGCTTAAGACTTACCTAACCCTATATATACCCCTATATTATCTATTATTATATATATATATAAAACATAGAGAACATAGAGAACATATATATATAAGATAGTGACAGAGGGAGTTTTAAGCGTTCCCAGAGGTAAGAACAGGGGTGAGATCAGGTAAGAACCACACCCACTTAGGTGTTCCTTCCAGCCTCTTTCTTTTACGTTCATAATGTAAGGATTTGAGAATGGATGAGACAGTCATGATGTCAGATTTTGTTTGTCTTTCGATTGGTTTCTCCACTGCTTCAGTTAACAAAAGTTCAATTGTTATATCTTTTACAGCGTTAGTTGGATCATTTAAATATTTAGTTATTACCGAAAGCCAAGGAGAATCGACCATATATCCAAGATTTTCTTTTTCGATCTGGTTTTCCTGTTCAAAGGATAAGAAGTGCGATTCTTTATTTTTAAAGGCATGAACGGCAGCCGACCACAAAGCATCACGCTCAAGCTGAAGCCCATCAAGGTCGATTGATTTTGTAGTACATGGAATTATGTGAAATCTGCGGTTGCCAGTGTCATCTATTAATAAACCTGATTCCTTGTTAGTACTTCCTACGATGATGCCACGTCTTGGCCATTCTTCTACAGCTTTGCCGTAAGGAACACGCAGAAGGTCTGTTGATCTTGATAAAAATGCTTTTATTGTTCCAGCGTGTTTGCGACTTGTTACTCCATCAATTTCTGACCATTCCATTCCCCATGAACGGTGGAGAACGAGAAGATCATCTTTTGAAGAAATATCACCAAGAGCATCTGAGAAGAAAGGCCCGAATAATGTCTGCCAGAATGATGATTTCTTTATTCCCTGTGAACCCTGTAAAACAGTTGCTGAATCATGCTTACAACCTGGAATATAAACTCTTCTTACTGCATTGATTAAAGTAAGTTTAAGCATCACATCATATATGGTTGGTTCTTTCAAATTTTGATCTTGTGGCCTGAGATACGTTGAGGCAAGCCTGTCTATATATGTTGGTTGGATTTCGTTATAACAGTGATCAAGATATAGCTTTACAGGATCATATTCATTCTCATGGGCAACCTTTAGGAGGCAGTCAATTGCCATTTCTTTTGGCACTTTATAACCAAGTTCTGCAAGCGTCAGATAGAAAAGTTCAATATTTTTAATTACTTTGCCATCCATCTCTATTGAATGGGAAAAAGTATTAAATCTTATTTCCTGTTTCAGGTTGCGTAAAAAGTTAATAAGCTCCTGTGATGTAAGTTGTTCTAACTTACGAGGAACAGGAGTTGGTTCTTCTGTTGGTTTTATTGAGGTGGGAAAAGATCGTGGTGGTGGAGTCCAGCCATCTTCTGATGCAAACTTCTGGAGAGTGCCTAGAGAGACCCCAGATGACTTGAAGGATGCCCATTTCTTTTCACAGTCTCCTGATTGATATTTGCTGTTTTTCTGTGATAGCTTTTCCCAATCGTGGAGTAGAGAATTATCACCAACTGAATGAGCAGCCATGCCAATTTTTAGCCAAGCATCATAATCATCAAGCCTATTTGGGTTAATTGATTGAAGAAGAGAACGTGCCTTATCAGTATCTGAGTTAAGGGTTTGTACTTGAGGAGTTGTTGTCTTTTTCTTCTGCTCCATCATCTTTTCAATTATGGCGAGTGGAGCTTCTGCAATTTCAAGATCTTTTGGTGAACGATTTTCCATCCACCTGTAGCCATCGGTTTTTGGATGTTTACCAGATACTATGGATTGCGTACCATTCCACCGCAACTCTATTTGTTCAACAGAACCATCTTCATCTTTTACACCTGTTTGAAATTTGCGTGTCTTTATTTTTGACCAATACTTTTCTGGAACTTGATAGATTATTTGGAATCTACCGACACGACCTGATGTGACCATCCATGAGGGAGGTAATGAAGAAAGAGAAAAACCCCACTCACCTAATATCTTTGCAGCAGATGGGCCGTCATGGTCAAGGAAAAGCAGTCCACCTGATGGAGTTCCACAGCAAACACCTATGCCCGTGGACTTCTTGGAAGATATCTCTTTAAACAGTTGTGAGCGTGTAAGTGGGTTGTTTTGCCAATCATTTTGATAGGGTCTTTTATTTTGAACGGCGACAAAACCCCAGTGCTTGGGAAGGCCAAGCAGTTCTTCTTTTATATCCATTGTTATGCAGCCTGCTCCATTTTTTCTCGGATAAGATTTCTTATAACACCACCACGTTTTAATTCTGGCCCTTTATTATCATCAAGCCACTGGATTTGTTCTTCTTCTAGGTAGATTTGAATTGCTTTTTTCGGTTTCTGTTGCATAGGTATTGCATATATAGCGTTCCTAAGTACAATAGCAGTAGTAACAACACTGTCAATGGTAGTATTAAGAAAATATCAAAAAGCAGCAAGCAGCAAGTTGACCAGGCTTTGTCAGATTAAAAGATGCGGATATTTAAGTGGTGAATGTAGAACAGGCAAAACGCTGGTTGCCTTATCTGTTGTAAAGAATATGGCATTAGAGAAAGTTTTGGTGATTACTAAGAAAAAGGCAATCCCAAGTATAAAAAGCGATATTGAGAAGATGAATCTGGAGAGGGTAGTATCCGTCACTAACTTTGAGCAGTTAAAAAATTTCAAGGGTACAAGTTGGAATATGATCATTGTAGATGAAGCCCATAGCGTGGGAGCCTTCCCAAAACCATCACAGAGGTATCAAAATATCTTGCAGTTAAGATATAACAGCATCATTTTAATGAGTGGAACACCAAGCCCTGAAAGTTTTAGCCAGCTTTATCACCAATGGTCACTAACACCCTTTTTATGGAGTAAATATCAAAACTTTTACAGATGGGCCAGTGATTATGTTGATGTAAAGGAAAAAAGAGTGGGAACTGGTGTTGTTATAAAAGATTATTCAGATGCCAAGCAAAGCAGAATATTGAAGGATATTGAACCTTATACAGTGCAGATGACCCAAAAGGAGGCAGGTTTCACTCAGGAAGTTGAGGAGGAAGTTCATATGGTGAAGATGTCGAGAAGAACTTATAGACTTGCTTATCGGATATTAAAAAACGGTGTTATTGGTAGACCTGGAGGAAAATCAGTCGTGGCAGATACAGGGGCAAAAGTTATGAGCAAATTAAGGCAGATTTATAACGGCCATGTTATTACTGAGAGACATGGTGCTGTTGTTTTTGATAAAAGCAAGATTGAATATATAAAAAATAACTTCAGTGGAAGAATTGCCATTTTATATTGCTTTATTGCTGAAGGCAAAATGCTTAGAGAAAGTTTTGGTGCTAGAGCAACAGATGATCCAGATATATTTAATGCCGTTAGCGATTCTGTTTTTATCGGTCAGGTCAAGAGTTGCAGAGAAGGAGTTAATCTTAGCAGTGCCGATCATCTTATATTTCTTGGGATAGATTATTCTGCATTGAGTTATTTGCAGGGCAGAGAAAGAGCAAGTTTTCTTGGCAGGGATAGAAAAAATAAAATACATTATATTTTTGCAGAGAAGGGAATCGAGCCAAAAGTATATCAGGTAGTACAATCAAAGGAAAGCTATACGATCAAGCACTATAGAAATGACAGAGGCTCAATATCAGAAGAAGCTGATCGACAGGCACGAGAAAGAAGGGTGGACAGTTATCAAGTTAATTATGTGCAACAAAGCTGGTTTACCTGACTTGATCTGTATGAAACCAAATGAGGTCAAGTTTATAGAGGTCAAAAGCGAGAAGGGAAGGTTGAGCGAAGTGCAGAAGTACAGGATTGAGGAGTTGAAGGAGAAGGGATTTGATGTAAAAGTAATGAAACCTTGTTGACAGTTGTTGATAGTTATGTTTATAATGGAGGTATAGCAACCCCACTAATCAAATGAACTTCACAAGACCAAGAGCAAAAAAAGTTATTCAAGGCATAATCACCGCCATGGATTGCGGTAAGTGGTTTACACAAAAACAAATCACACAAAGATTTATTGATGGTGGATATGCTGAAGCATTAGCCACAAGATACGCTGACGCACTAATCGCAGCAAACACAGACATCAATCACTTCAGCAGATGGGAGGTCAGAGGAACAAAAACCGAAGTTTACAAAACTTACTAATTTATCAAGAGCCAAACAAGGCTCTTTTTTTTGCCAATTAATCCCTTATTTGTTGACAGTTGTTGACACTTCGACTATAATGAAAGGTATAGAGACAACCCCCTCAAATGAACACTTTCTTCAATACTTACTTCAACGAAAAAGACCTTAATAACCAGGTTTATGAAATTGCTGCTCCAAACGGAACAATGAACTTTATTGAAACTGATATGGTCATCGCCAAGATCAAAAGAACACAAGGTGAAGAGGCCAAAAAGATTGAAGCTATCATCAGACAGATTGACTGCTTAAACGGTGACATCCATCATTTCTTGAGACATCTTGCTCAAGCAATGGCAATTGATTTTTAAGGAGGCTTAATAAATGACTTTCAAACCAACTCATACAATTATCAGAACAAATATTGATGTTATGTTCTGTTGTGTTGATTTTACAAGTGATCTCATTGAGGTTCAAACAGAAGATGAAAAAACTTGCTGGGTTACACCAGAAGAAATCATTAAAATAAAATATGCTGATCAATGCAGCGTTCAAGAATTGCAAGAAAGGTTTTTAAAAATCTACAATCGAATTAAATAAAGGAGGTTAAGTTAATGTCACTTCAATATCAATTTAAAAAAGTTTTTCTTGAACAAGAGTCAGAAAAGTATATTGATTATCTTTGTAAGCCTAGAACAAAACCAGAGGTTTATGCAGCTATAGAAAAGATTGCATTACTTCATCTTGAGATCAAAAACTGTGAGGATATTATTTATTCACGAACCGTTGACAAGTGTTGACCATTAGTTATTATTAGAAAGCCCCTGAAAACCAACCCCATGAAACACGCTCTACTCTATCTTTGCATTTTTGGCATAGGATATTTCTCGCTCACGGATTCATTAACTAGGTCAACAAAGATTCATTGCCTAAACAATATACAGGCAGCGTGTGAGGAGCTTGCCAGACGATGATGACTGAATATGATCTTGGCCTTCGCTTCCATAAACAACCGAGGAAGAAGCGACCAACCCCTGAACGCTCCGACCTCGGCAACCCAATTTTAACCATGACCGATAAAGAAATCTTCAATACATTTGCATCTGTAATTGATTGCCCCAGTGCATCACCTTTTTTAAAACGCTTAGCACAGGCTGGTCTTGTTGCAATGCCACAGGATAAGGCACTTATTTTAAAAACATGGCCACGTTTATTTATGCAATACGGCCCACATACAAAAGGATATAAAGACTCATGATAACTCTAAATGATTTATTTAATTACGAGTCTGAACTTTCTTTAGACTGTCCATTTTGCCAAGGTAACTATCTTCATCAACGAGCATATAGGATATGGTCATCAAACGAAGATTCACAAAGTGATTGTTTTACAATCATAGATGCACATTTTCAAGATGAAAATTTACTTAAATATAATCCTCACCTTACAATAAAAAACACACCAGATGAAGAAAACCCAAGTCCTAGATCTAGAGGCGCTCTTTGTATAGAGTTTTATTGTGAAGATTGTGAAAAAATTTCTACTTTAAAAATATTTCAACATAAAGGCTGCACATACTTAGGATGGAAATGATGACAACAGGATCAACCCAAATTTCAAATGAAAAATACCATGCTGATTCTGCGATCTCAGCATCTATGCAAAAGGTAATGGTATCTCATGGCCCAAGAGCTTACTGGAACTCTTTTCTCAACCCTGAAAGGCCAGAACATAAACCGACAAGTGCAATGCTTCTTGGAACATTAACCCATTGTGCCGTTCTTGAACCTGATGAACTGACAAAAAGATTTGTTGCAGTATCATCAAGGACTACCAAAAAAGGTAAGGAGGAGGCAAAGGAAGCTGAAGAAAAGGGCATGACTGCCGTTACTGAATCTGATATGGCAAATGCCATCAAGATGAGAGATGCGGTTTTTTCAGAACCTCATGCCAAGAAGTTGTTGAGTTTTGGTATTGCCGAGAAATCATACTGGTGGGAAGATACCACCTCTGGATTGACTTGTAAGTGCAGGCCAGATTGGTTAAATAAAGAAACTATTGTGGATTTAAAAACCAGTAGAACAGGAGCAAACCCCAGAGACTTTGCAAAGGCAGTAGCAAATTTTAAGTATCATTTACAATGCGCTCATTATTTATCTGGCATTCCATCAGCAAAGAGATTCATCTTTCTTGTGGTGCAATCTGAATATCCATTTGATGTCGGGTTATGGGAGCTTGATGATGATGCGTTGCAAGAAGGGCAAAAACTGTCTAGAGAAGCTCTAGATAAGATTGCCGAATGTCGCCTGCTTGATGATTGGCCAAGCTGGTGTAAAACAGGAGTTCAATCTTTATCCCTGCCCCGATGGGCATTTTCAACCCCCTTAGAAAAATGAGTTTTAATGAAGAGCAGAAAAAACTGCTGAACCAAAAAATTGATCAAAAAAATGTCACCTTCAGACCAGGTGGCGGTGGTCAGAAGTTAGCTTATGTTGAAAGCTGGCACGTTATACAGGAAGCAAACCGCATCTTCGGTTTTGATGGCTGGAGTTCTGAAACACTGGACACATTTTTGGTTTCTGATGATCCCAAATGTATTACTTACATTGCAAGAGTAAGAATTACTGTTGGTGATGTCGTCAGAGAAGGAACAGGTGCTGGTCATGGCCGCATGGGCAGTATCGGTGATAAATATGAATCAGCAGTAAAAGAAGCGGAATCTGATGCTAGAAAGAGAGCATTAATGCAATTTGGAGATCAATTTGGCCTGTCTTTATACGATAAGGACAAGGCATGGTTAAAACCTGATGATAGTAAACCAACTGTCTCAAGTAATAAACCGATTGACAGATCCGAAAGTGATAAGTTCATCAAAGAATGTGAAGCCTTCATTAATAAACCAGGCAACAAAGACAAGCTCGGTTTGTTGAAGAAAAACATTTCAAAACGATATGAAACTAATGCTATTAGTGAAGATCAAAGAGATGGATTACTGACACTTATTCTAGAGAAGGAGGATTCATGAATGAACTGATCACATCAGATCAATTAGCTGAAGAGCTTGGTGTAAGACCTCAAACTGTGCGACTTTGGAGAACCAAAACTCGCAAGGGTCACCCCAGTGGCCCAAAATGGACTGTCATCCTTAATAACACTATTCGGTACAACCGAGAAGATATTGAGGATTGGCAAAACAAAACTAACAACCCTGACTAATTAAATTATCATGTTAAGCATTACAGCCGTTGGCAACCTAGCCTCAGATCCAGTACAAAAGGAAACAACAACTGGAACAAAAGTAACAAACTTCAGACTACTTACAGACATACAGGATGTGACTGTTCAAATTGATTGCACTGTATGGGGCAACCGAGGAGATGTTGTCATGGACTATATAAAGAAAGGCAATCAGATTACTGTTGTGGGATCTGGCAACCTAAATACTTTTGAGAAAAGAGATGGCAGTGCTGGAGCATCTATTCAGGTAAGGGTGAATGACTTTACATTACCTGTAAAGAGTAGAAGCTCAGAAGCAATCCCAGCCTGATTTATAGGGGCATTGATAGTCCAGCATCCTCCTTAGTCATGTAAGACCCCTTTTCTTATACACAATGATAAAAAGAAACAAACACGGCCAACCTCTCAATCCCTATAGTGGCCAAGTCTATTTTGATGAAGAGGATGATACATCTTATGAATGGTTTCCTTATTCAAATAAACCTAATCATGGAGTATGGATGGAAATAGATTGGAACCATAAAAGATTGCCATGACAACAGCCGAAAAAATCGCAGCAGCCAAGAAAAGGATTGCTGAACTTGAACTTCTCATAAAATTATGGAGCAAAAAATGAAAGACAATTGGTTTATTGAAATTCCTGAATTAAGGAAAAAATATCTTTCCTTATCTGAAGAAGATAAAGCACAAACAAGAAAAGCAGCAATTGAGATGCAAAAACAATTAATTTTTTCTGAACCTTGGCATCTTGACGGATTTTCTGAAAAAGATAAAAAAGCCCTCATGTCAGATCTATCTGAAGAACAAATAAAAGATATGTCGAGAAGATATAACGAATATAAATTTAAAAATAGAAAAAAAGGTTTTGGATAAGTGAAAAACAAAGACCTAATCAAAAATTATTATGACCAGCTTGCAGAATTACAGAAAAAATTCTGGTTTGAACGGTTAGATCTTAAGGAATATTGTGTAAGATATGATGCTATAAATAAAAGGATAACAGAACTGGAAAATGAGTGATTCAAAAAAGTTGAGAGCGTTGAAAGAGATCAGACGTAAAAACTTAGAAAAAAATTTACTAGAAGTCCAATTAAAAGGACAGGATCATTATGTGTTCATTAATGATAGGAATAAAGCCCAGGTCGTAAGTAAAGATGGTGCATGGGTTACTGAACACATCAGAACATCAATTCTAAAGTTTAATTTTGAAATTGATAAGATTGAAAAATTATTGGTGAAAGATTTTACTGATGAAGAGATTAAGGAATACGAAAAAACTTCTTTATAGGATTTCTTTTCTTATCTTTTCTTACCTGATGTGCAGCATTAGCAGCTTCAAGCTCTACAAGACGGCCAAGTAAAGACGCAAGAAATACATCCTGTCTCATCTGATGCCTTACCAAATGAGTGCAATACCGCTTGATGCTGTAGATGTCATCAGAGGCCAAGATGTCACGGCATCTTTGTTCCACCGATAGTTCAAGCTCCAGTGGAGCATCTTCTATCTCGATGTTTAGAAATTTTCTTTTTTTCATTTTACTGGAAAGAGTTTTTCTTCAATCATCTTGACGATGGCATCGTCTACATCATTATCTGATTTGGCACTTAAGTCTTTCAAAAGCGAAATGGCAGCTTTACGCAAAGATTCACTTTTACCAAATCTGATGAACAGGTTGATTAAAAATTTAGACATAAAAATATGTGTTCTTTTTCAAACATACCAAAGATTAGCGATTCTGCCCCTCAATACGACTTACGGCTTTCTCTAGCTGATTAATTCGGTTAAAAATTTCTCTTATATCTCTTTCTCTTCTGTTGCTGATATTAGACAAAACCATAAGAAAAGCGGTGGCTGCTGCCCCAATCAGTGCTGCGTGTACCTCTGGCATGATTTGGCTATAATGTAAGTATTATGGTTAATTTTAATAGTTATGGCTGAAGAAAAAAAGAAAAATCCATTGCAAAAGATAAAAGAGAGCATTGACGATAAAGAAGAACAACTGGCCATAATCAGTCTTTTTGTGAGATTAGGTGTTGTCGTTTGGAGTGGATTTATCGTTTCTCTTAACTACATAACAATCCCTGGTTACAGTACAGAACCCAAAGACATAACATTTCCAGCAAGTTTGCTCACTGGTGCATTAGCGACTTTTGGCCTTGAAGGATCTAAAAAACGCAAAGAAACTCAGGAGGAGACTAAGAAACTTGCAAATAATAACGGTTCGGTGCAGACTATAAGAGTAGAAACCCCTATTAAAATAATAGGAGCAGAGATTATTGATCCACCCCCTACAAAGAAATGAAAAAATTAATTCCTGTTGTTTTATTAGCTTTCACACCATCAGTTGTTTTTGCTGATATCACGGCAAAATATACAACCTCTGCCAGTATGCAAGTTGACATGCCTTACATCGTCACTCAAAGGGCAGCATCTTCCTATTCATTAAGTGGAAGCAATATTGATGTAAAAGTGGCAACAGGATCAAATGATTCAGATGGCAACCCAACTTACTATGCAAACAGAATAGGTGGATTGGATTATTCTGGGATCAGTGGTAATGATTGGAACGGTGTTCCTTCAGTTACTGCAAGTGTTAAGGAAGTAAAAGTTGCAGGGTCTGCATTCAGTATTAATGAATCGCTGATGCTAGGTGACAAAGATCCAGGAGATGTATCAATTTCAAACGGGATTGCAACTTTACCAATATTAAGTGGACAGACAACAGTCGGGGCTGGTGGTTCTCATGCTGGTTTGACGATTACAAGTTTAAGTTCGGGAGTGCATACCTGTAGCGGTGCAAGTGCTGAAAATGGTTCAGGTTCCAGTTGTGTGATTCAAAGTGCTGTTACAATTACGCTTGACTAAATTTTGGATATTAATTTTAATATTCCTACCGACAAAAGCATGGGCAAATGTGACCCCTACATTCCGCACTGGCTCTCAAACGACAAATTCCACAAGCCAGACTGTGGTAAACGAGCAGATATCGTCTTATCAATATCGGACAGGGTGGAGCTATTCAGTAAGTGGTCATAATATTGAAAGTACTGATACAGATGGTTACATTAACCCTGCTGCAACCAAAGAAGATGTGCAGACTATTAATAACGTAAATTTTCAATGGCAAGCACCTGACATCCAATCAACCCCAAGATGGAAAATCACAACCCCTGGACAATCCTTCAGTTTAGTCGAATCTGTAATTTCTCCAGGTCTCGACACAATAACGAATATCACAAGGACAATCACTACAACACAAACCACTCAAATAGAAACTACCTTTGGGCAGTAATATCAATATTATTATTTCCTGTTGAGGTGTTTGCCTCGACCACCGTTGCCTCGCCGAATAGCACGGCTCAAGGTGTAGTAAATAATAATGCCACGATGATAACACCATCAGGAGTACCGACAAACAAATATTCACAAGGGATTATATGTTCAAGTCCTTCATTGACAATTACTCCCTATATGACCGATGCGTGGAGCTTTAACCGCCCCATAGAAACCGTTACAAAACAGAATATTTATGATGAAGATACTGGAGAGATTAAATATGTTCAGGAGACACCACGGTTTGAGAAGGATAATTATAATTTAAATTATGGAATCAGTATGCAGTTCAATATTCCACTTGGTAAGGGTCAGGATCTATGCCAAAGGGCAGCAAAGGTTAATATCAAGGCACAAGAATTATTGATAGAAAAAACCAAAATGGAGATGGCCTTGTATCGGCTCAAAATATGTGGGGAACAGGCAAAGCTTGGTGTTCAGTTCGTTGGTGATTATGCCGTTAGTTGTGAAGGGATAAAGGTTACAATCCCCCCTAATCAAGTAATACCTCACACCCACAAAATATTAAAAGAAAAGTAGATAGGAAAAGAAAGAAAACCTACCTACTTAGACCACCACTTTAATATTAACGATCGTGAAAGATTAAGACAAGCCACGGGCTGTGGTAAGACTTGTCTAAAAAAGCAAAGGCTCTTTGTATCGGCAGAGCCTAAAAAGGTGTACATACAACTTCCTTTGCCTAATATTATTCTACCTTATCTTTTTTCTTTGTAAGTTTTTTTACGAGATTCTTAACTAATGGTTTGACGATATTAAGTAAAAGTGGAGAACTGGCAGCGACCAAGCCAATAACAGCAGTAGATACAATGCTAGAAACTTCTGGAATGTACTGATCCTTAAACGGGACATCTTCATAGAGCGTTATACATTCAATCCCATCATCCCCTCTTTTATGGCCGATGACACGTTCTAATCTTTTTTCGTTACGAAAATCCCCAGTGCGCTGGTTTGATTTGCCAGGGCAGGGTGGCAAAATATTATCCTCTTTCTTTTTTTTTATTGGTGGTACTTCAGTTGACTGTGATTTTGGTAATGGTGGTGAATCTATGGAGGGCAGACTTTCTTCCACTATTATCAACTGGTCTGGCTGATAGTTTAGGGGAACAAAAGTTGGATATGGGCAGCTTGTACTTATTCCACTTGGGTCATCAAATATAAGATTAAAATTACCTGTATTTTTTGTATCCCTATGAGTGGAGGTGCAACCAAAAGTAGGTACTTGTGGAAATGATGGTTGTATTGTTATCTGTGGATCATTTATTACTGGAATAGATATATCAGGAATATATATTTCTTGTATTTCCAATTATTTAAATGGTATTGGTATAGATTTGCCAGTTGTATCAGGTATATTATTATCTAGCATTTTAGGCATCAGGTTTTGTACATTACCCAATACTTCATTCATCAATTTATTTTTAAATTGTTCCGAGGTCACATATTTATATGTGAAAAAACCACCCCCGAGGATTCCCAAAACAAGGACAGTAGATAGAATAGAGAGGTAATTGCAGATTTTATTAAACATATGTGGAAAGAGGCATTTATAAAAGCATTAGCACCCATAAGTTTAATGGTGCTGTTTTTGATTGTTGGCCTAGCCCCACTTTACCTAATTGGTGGAATGATGACAAAACAAATGCACGAAAAAGTAAAATATTAAATTACCAAGGTACACCAG
>LULK01000082.1_pt1 | contig 34781 bp, 53 predicted proteins | sample 728181 | NCBI WGS metagenome assembly LULK01 (sample SAMN03860291, study PRJNA289734) | marine metagenome | biome: seawater column; feature: ocean; material: water; isolation source: Red Sea water column Station 169 - depth 10m | place: Saudi Arabia: Red Sea | collected 2011-10-15 | depth 10 m | reverse complement strand
CTGTAGATGAAGGAGCTTCACAAAATGCTGATAATAATATTGCTATTGGCTATTCAGCTTTAACTGGAGGTGCAGTTTCTGGTGGAGACCTTAGTGACAATATTGCTATAGGAAGAGAAGCGATAAATAGCAGAGGAACTAATCCACAGTCAGGAACAGTAGCGATTGGTTCTTTTGCACTTACAGCATTGACTTCTGGTACTGGTAATACAGCAGTAGGTTTTGAAAGTTTAAAAACTGAAGATGATGGTTCAAGAAATACAGCGATAGGGCATAAAGCTTTAACCACATTAAATACTTCTGCTGGAAATGGTGAAACAACAGCAGTAGGCTTTGAAGCTGGAGCAGATGTTTCAACAGGAATAGCAAACACTTTTGTGGGAAGTAGGGCTGGAAATCAAGGTACAAATGACATTACTACAGGCTCTAATAATACCATGATTGGTAAAGAGGCAAGAGGTAGTGCGAATGATGCATCGAATCAAACTGTCATAGGTGCAAGTGCAGTAGGAATAGCAGATAATTCAGTAACACTTGGTAATGCAGATGTAACTGCTGTTTATATGGCACAAGATAGTGGTGCTACAGTTCATTGTGCTGGAGTAAACTTTCCAGATAGTCAAGTTGCAAGTGCAGATGCGAATACTCTGGATGACTACGAAGAAGGCGAATATACAGTAACAATGACACCAAGTTCAAGTGGTTCAATTACTGTTAATTCTGGTCAAAATACAGGAAGTTATACTAAAGTAGGAGACTTAGTTCATGTAAATTTTAAAGTAGACATTGATGCGGTTAGTAGTCCTGTCGGATTCTTTACTGTTGGTTTACCTTTTACTATTGGCGATGGAACACATGAATCTAAAAGATTTACAGGCACAGTCACCGTATTTCCAAGCAGTTCAAATGTAAACCAATTTGTTTTAATTGGAATTGAAGGTGAGGGAGGTGCAAGAGTTTATTTAGGAGATGGGACTAATATAGTAGCTGATGCCGCTGAAGCTTTGCAAAATGGAACAGATTTATACTTATCATTAACATATAAAATTTAATTGGATAATTAAAAAGGAAAAATAATATGGCAATTACTAAAGTTTTAACAGATGATTATGAAGTTCGTACAGAGTGGAAACACATTCAAGTACGCACTAAAACATCCATCATGGAAGATGGTGCAGAAATCTCTTATAAGTATCATAGAAAAGTATTAACACCAGATATGGATGTATCTGGAGAATCAGCAGAAATACAGGCTCTAGCTAGTGCTTTATGGACAGATGAAGTAAAGTCAGCATGGGCAGATAAACAAGCTGAAGAAGTTTAACAAACAAGGAGTCAATAGTGGCCAAAAAAGAAAAACAAAATGGACCGATCTTGACACTCAACGATAAAGAGTATGACGTGAACAAAGATCTTAACGATGAGCAAAAGCAGATTTATCTGCATCTAAAGAATATAGATGATAAGATCAATCAGAATAACTTTATTCAACAGCAGTTGATGGTTAGCAAGGACGGCTTTGTTCGCATGATGGAAGAATCACTTGCAAAGGAAGAAGAAGCAGAAGAATGATCGTAAGACGATGCGCCCAAGATTTTGATGTAGTAATACACAAGAATACTAAGCCAGGAATGGTAAAGACGATTGCTATGGCTGATGGCACAAAGCGATCTTTGACCTATCCATCTGCTGCAAAAGATTATTTTTTGCTAGTGGATGGTGAGATAACTAAAAAGTCAGATTCATTTGCTACGATAGAAACTGCGTATGTAAAGGCATGCAAAGATAAAGGTTGCGATTCTCATGGGCGCATCGACATTATAAAACATAAAATTATAAACAACAAGGTGGTGGATAGATGAAAAATCCATTAGCAACTTTAGTGTCTTGGCAATACCGCACAGGACAGTTAGATGGATGGACTGCGTACCATTTAGCAGCAGGTGCGTTTTTATGTAAAATATTCCAATGGTTAAGTTGGTCAGATTTTTGGTGTGTTATGGGTGTATTCATAATCGGTGTATTGTGGGAAATTTTTGAATGGTTTATTGAAGGTGACGAAGAAACCTATGGCACAAAAAAAGCATGGGCATACAATACGATGGCTGATATAGTGGTAGAAACTGGTATCGCATGGTGGATGGTGCTATGAACAAAGTAATAGAACTATTAGATAATGGAGATTTTAAAGTTGTTAGTACGAGTTATGATATTCCTGTTAAGTATCATTATAATTCAAAGTTGCGGAAGCAACGGCTGGATAATAGCAAGCATACCAGTCACACCGCAGGATACAGTTACAAATACAGTTTTTATCGAGATCATGGATGCTGATTCAACTGTTCATTGGTTTCATGGTAGTATCAGCGATTATAGTAATTGGTGCTATAGGCATCAAAGATTGGAAGAGGTAAGAGTACAGTAATGGATACTACAGCATTAATTGAGGCCTATGGTGAATTAGGCGCGCTAGGTATGCTCGCAATTTTACTTTCTCTAATGATTAATTCATTATTAAAAGAAAATCGCTCACAAACTGAGCATATTGACGAGATTCAACAAGATCTTTCAAGTATGAAATCAGAGCTAAGTAATACAATGAATATTTGTGTAAAACTAATTGATTCTATCAATGGTTTTAAATCAAATGTTAATGACAAGCTAGACAGAAGGCACGAATCATTAATGAAAGAAGTAGATGACTTATCTGATAAGATTAGTTATATGTCTGGAAGAATAAATGGTGGAAAACATTAATGGACAGCTTAAAAGTAACATCAATCAGTTTTGCCAACTATGGCGTGTATCTCGCAGAATTAAATTTACTATTGCAGTGTATTGTTGCAGTAATGAGTATCATATATTTAGCAATAAAAATAAAAGGAAAAGCTAATGGACATTAAATCAATGTTAGTAAAGGTTGCTGAAGAGCAAGCAGATAAAATGAAAGAACAAGCTGTTGGCTACACACAGTCTGAAGAGTTTGCAGATAAAATGGCGCAGTTAATGAATGACAAGATTAACATTCCATTTGTCAAAGAAGAGAAAGAAGGCGAGCTATTTAAAGAGTTTGCTGAAGTGGTCCAAGATTTAATCGCAGGTATTTTTAAAAAGTAATGGCCGTACCTGCAAGAGTTAAGGCAACCATGCGCAGACTAGGACTGCGCGGAGTGAATAAGCCAAAGCGAACTCCAAGTCACAAGACAAAATCTCATGTAGTAATGGCCAAGTCTGGTGATAGATATAAGTTAATTCGTTTTGGGCAGCAAGGAGCAAGAACCGCTGGTAAGCCACGCAAAGGCGAGTCTGCAAGGATGAAAGCAAAGCGCAGGTCATTTAAGGCAAGACACGCAAGAAATATAGCGAAAGGTAAGATGAGTGCGGCTTACTGGGCAAACAGAGTAAAATGGTAATGAAAGTAAAAGGTATTAGCGTAACAGGATTAAGTAAAAGACAAGTAGCAGCAATGCGCAGACATGCAAGGCATCACACTGCAAAGCATTTACGATCTATGGTAGCAGCAATGCGCAGAGGAGCTACGTTTAGTCAGTCACATACTAGTGCAATGAGGAAGGTGGGTAAATGAGAAAAAAGAAAAGATCTAAATCAAGAGTTAATGAAGCGGGTAACTACACCAAGCCTACGCTTCGTAAAAGATTGTTCTACCGAATTAAGGCTGGGTCAAAAGGAGGTAGAGCTGGCCAATGGTCATTCGGAAGGCGCAATTATTAGCAAGAGCATATAAGAAAGCAGGTGGTGGATATAAGTAATGGCACTTAAAAAATCACAGCGAAGTTTAAAGAAGTGGACCAAACAAAAGTGGGGATATGTCACAAAAGGTGACGAGAAGAAACCGCGTAGGAAACGTGGTAGGTATTTACCTGAGAGTGTACGTAAAGGTTTGAGTAAGTCACAAAAGGCTTATGAGAACAGGTTAAAGCGTGCTGCAAGCAAACGAGGTAAGCAACGCGCTAAATACAGCAAGAGAACAAGATCAAAAGTAAGGAGTGCAAGATAATGCCGTATCATAAAGGTAATAAAAAGAAAAAGAAGAAGAAAAATAAAATCGGTAAAATGAAGAGAATGAAACGTGGTCGATAAAAAGCAAATGCGCGGCATCATTAACGATGTCCTACAAAAACTAGGTGATAAATACGCAGATCCTAAAGCCTTAGACCTAGTATATAATACTGGTTTAGTGGAGTCAAAATACGTTTATTTAAAGCAGATCAAAGGTCCTGCTGTTGGTTTTGCACAGATTGAACCTTGGGTGGGTATTTCTATGATTCAGGACTATTTGCAATACAGAGAGAAATTAATGAAAAAGGTAGCGGATGTATGCAAGATAGATTGGAAGTATTTTATTGATCCACAAGAAGAGGACTGGCGTTATATTTTAACAGTTAATATTGCCGCGCAAATTGTTTTTTGCAGATTACATTACTGGCGAGTACCTAAGTCATTACCAAGAACTTTGGAAGAACAAGCACAACAATGGAAGATATTTTATAACACTGCAAAAGGTGCTGGTACGCCAGAGAAATTTATTGAAATAGTTAAGAAATATGGATGATGCACAGAAAATAGATCGATTAATTGAAATAATGTTAGAGCTGAAAGAATTAGCAGTATCACTAGATGATCCACGTAATGATCAAGACACGATTATAGCAACAATGCTTGCACTAATTATCTGCGTAGATATACCAGATGTCACCATTTTACCTAATAATATGAACATAGGAATTGCATTAGCATGAGTTATTTAACCGCATTTTGTAATATAACAACCGATTTACAAGCAATTGTTAGTGATATAGATCGCTACGATCGTAAAAGAGTTTTAATGTCTAATTGGAGCAATCCTAGTAGCAATCTTTATCGATTAAGTAACACAGGATATATAGAAAATTTATATAAAGATGGAGTAGAAATGACAAAAGTCACTGATACTCCTAACGCAGATAACGAATTTAAATACAGCGAATCAACTGATTCTGTTGATTTCTTTTTAGCATCTAGCTCAGTAGCTGCGCTTAATAGTAGTGTATTTGAAGCAGGACAAGACTGGGAAGATTTAAAAACACGCGTAGTAAAAGAACAAGCTGATCATATGCGTAGTTTTTTGAATCGTCCTATATATAAGCGTGGTAATTCTAATTACCAAGGCGCAGCAGATAGGCCATATGACTTTATAGTTATTCGATGCAATGCTTTGTTAGCCTGCGCTGATTTGGTACGAAGTCAGGATTCAGAGAAAGCTGCGGAGCTTGATGAATTGGTTTTAGGTGACGATGGTTTACTTACTAAGTTAAAAAGACGTGATTATGTCATGTGGCATGAAACATCATTTAGAAGTGAATCTGGTGTAATACGTGAGGTAAGTGTCAATGGATCAACTACTGGATATATCGAAGATATTAAAATGTATGGACCACCTAGCACAGATTATGATGAGGTGCGTGTGGTTATTAGTACAGCAGGTACATTTAGTCCTGGAACTGCATCTACAGTTAAGTATGATGTTTTTACTAAGGATGACACTGGATTACGCAGGCATAAATCAGTAGACGCAGAAGTAATGAATGGTGATTATCAAGCACTTGCATATGGTGCGCTAATTCGTTTTCAGGCAGGTGTGTATACCGCAGCAGATGAGTGGTCCATTACATTTCAATCCGATGATGTACAGATGGGAACTGTGCGCAGTGGACAGATTTATAGATAATGGCCATTACCTTTACCAATGTAATTTATGATAGAGTTATTGACAACTTACATGATATTATTGCAAATGAGTTTGGTATACAGATTTTCTACGATGAACACAAAGGCAATCAAAGTTTTCTTTTACAACCAGTATCCGATGATTTAAATGAGCAAATCAATACTGGTATTGTGCGAGATTATACAATTCTTATTAGTTATCAAGTAGATTTCGCAGGTAATTATACTAAAGAAAGTTTTAGGCAAGTAAGTTTGATTGCAGAGAGAATGAAAAGACTTTTTTATAATAATAGAAACTATAGTGTCTCAGGAGTTAGACAGTTTTACAACGCTGTCATCGACTCTACTGTATATGAACGTGATGAAGATAATCCAGATCTATTACGTTCTGAAATGACTGCTGTAGTATCAGCATTGGAGATAATAGGATGATTTACAAAGCAAAAGAATCGTATTTAAAACTAAAAGATAAAGAAAATTTTAATGGATTTGATAGTCCTACAAAACATAATCGTTTAATTAATGGCGAAGCAGTAAAAATAACATCTGTTCCTAAGTCACTAAAAAAGCATTTGGAAAGTGCAGAGCCTAAAAAATCAAAAAAGGAAGTTAAATAATGGCGACTAATTTTCAACCTCGCGGTGATGTAAAAGTAATTATGGGTAGTGGTGCTAAAGCATTAGGTACTGCACACGCTGCTGATGACACATGGAATGAATTGCAAGTAGTAGACTACAATATCGAGCATGCAAGCGCACCTGTTGAAGTTGCACCATCACGCAGTGGTATTTATGGTCAAGTAGAATCACAAGGTCATCACAGACCAGATACACAAATTTATGAAGTAACTTTAACAATGCGAGGAACACCAACAGCAGTGTTAAAAAGTTGCTTAGCTCTTTTTGGTGATGGAGCAAGTGCATGCGAACTTACTAGTGCAAGTAACACTGGCTCAATGAAAGATGGTGTTTCTAATGCAAGTCAAGTCACACTTTTATTTGCAAATGCTGGTTCTGATTCATCAGAATCACCAGCAAATGACGATGTAGTTATGGCAGGTTGTTTAGCTACTCAAATGGTCATAAGAGAAGATGTAGGAACTAATGGTGGTGAAATGGTTGTAGAAACTACATTTATCAGCGCATATCAACCAGTTGAAACAGTACTAACTCCAAGTAGTACGCCAACTTTGGATGAAGCTGCACCAAAGAATATTTTTAATTTGAACTCATCTACATTAGATAGTGAACCATTAGTATTAAATAATTTTGAAATAACTATATCTAGACCGCTTGCAAGAGTGCATCATCAAAATACAACTGATTATAAACCATTTGGTTATGTGCAAACAGGACCATATGAAGTAACTGGATCAATTACTGCAAAGCGTGATGACTCCATACATGATTTAATAGCTCATATAAAAGGTGATAGCGCAGGGATTGCATTGTCTATTGCAGAATCAAGTGGTTTAACAATATCATTACCAGATGTGATGATAGATAATTCTAAACCAGAAGTAAGTGATTTTTTACTACAAACAATACCTTTTAGAGCTTTTGGAGCTGATGAAGCAGGCAATATAATTTCAATCACGATCGCATAATCACGCCATTTTCATCTAAGGATGAAATATGAAAGTAAAAACAGATCATGGTACTTTTGAAGTACGTGATATAACGTTTCAGGCTCGTAGAGAGTTACATAAGCTAGAAGTCAAAGCAATCACTAAGGATGGCGAAATTAATACTGAAAAGTTTTTTGATGTATTAGACTGGGTGCTTAACTTTGGTTTTAGTGATCCAGAAAAGGACCTTGGCAAGTTAGATGATAATGCTATTGACTCAGTATTGATGTCAGTATATAATGCATACAAAGAGCCAAATCCAAAAAAGTCTTAATGCACCGCGTTGCGGTTTGGATGTCATATAAACAGCAACCAAGCCGCAATCTCCAGTTTCCATACGATGCGCAGTCTCCTACGCTAAAGAAAAAGATTACCTACACAGAAGAGGTATTATGGGAAGAGATAGCAAGGCTAGTAGATGAAAGCAAAGATGGAAAATTTACGCTTGGTGCAGCGTTATATTACTCATTAGTGTTTTGTGCTGACTCAACATATTTCTTAACGCCTAAGACTGTTTTTGCGCTTGAGGAGTATATGTCCATGAAGAGGTTTAACTTACCATTAGCAAAAACTATAGATGACGCAGATTATCATCGCTTAGTCATCTTTTCTGCTATAGATGAAGAATTTAACGCACTCCAATCAGAAGATATAAAGAAGCAAAGCAATGGCTGAAAAAAAGTTTATCATTGAGGTTCGCACAAAAGGTTTTGCGCGAGCTAATAGAAATTTTAAGCAATTAAATACAGATGGCAAAAAATATGTAGAGACTACAAAAAGAATGCGTAGATCTACTGCTGGATTAGAAGCATCTTTAGGCTCTTTAAGAAATAGATTATTAGTAAATGCATTTGCGATTGCTGCTGTTACAAAAGGTTTTCAAGTATTTTTTCGCACTGCTGTACAGTTTGAGGATGTAAAAACAAGATTAGTTGGTCTTACAGGAAGTGTAGAAAATGCTGAGTTTGCATTTCAGAAGTTTAATGCAGTAGCATCTCAAACACCATTTGATTTAGGTGATGTGGTGAATGCAGGTGCGCAGTTACAAGCCTTTGGTAGTGTAGCAACTGAAACAATACAACCTATAACTGATTTGGCTGCGTTTATGGGTACAACTGCAACAGAAGCTGCTAACGCTTTTGGTCGTGCCTATGCTGGAGGAGCAGGTGCTGCTGACATTTTACGCGAAAAAGGCGTACTTAACATTATCAAATCTTTTAAAGGAATTGAAGATTTAAGTAAGATAACATTACCAGAATTTAGAGATGCATTAATTGATGCATTAGAAGCTCCTTCCATTGGTATCGCAGGTAGCGCAGAAAGAATGTCAAAAACATTTACTGGTGCTGTAAGTAATATGTTTGATGCGTTAGGAAGATTAACTGCATCTTTAGCAGATCCATTTTTACCTACATTAACTAGCGCAGTCAATAAAGTTACTGATTTTGCAAAAGCTACAAAAAATATTATTGCGCCTAATACGATTACCAATTTTGATATGTTTGGTAAGAAAACTTCTATAGTGGAAAGAGAGTTAAGTATGATGACTGTAAAGCATCTACCTACACTTAGAGAAATGTTAAAAAAGGCTGAAGAAGAATCTACAAGGTTTCAAAAGTCTCTTGATGATCAAGCAAATGCAGCGCAAAGATCTGGAGATATTTTTTCTGGTGAATACAGATTAGCAATCGATACTGGCAGTCAAACACAAGAAAACTTTTTTAATAAATTAAAAGATGGAACATTAACAATAAAAGAGCAAACAGAAGAACAAGCAAATCTTACAGGATCTTTTTTAAAAATTACAGAAGCAGCAGAGCAACAAACCGATATTCAAGAAACAACAAATAACACCACAAACCGCGCTACTGAGCTAGTTGCACTATATACTGAAAGAATAAAGGAACTTGAGTTAGCACAAAAAAATCAAACGATTGCAACAGCAGAAGCTAATGCTGAAGAAATGCGCAGAGAAACTTTAATTAAAGCTCAAGCAGAATTACAAAAGATGCTTGCTGAAGAAGAAAAGAAAAAACAATCTGCTGCTGAATTTTTTAATGAAGATGATGAGCGCAGAAGAATAAACTTAGCTGCGCAAAAAGAATTAAATGATTTACTTACTGATTCAGAAAAAGAAAGGTTAGATATATTATCTTCATTTAATTCATTATTTACTCAAACCGATGAAGGCCAGCGCAGGAATATTGAAAGCACAATAGCTTTAATGGAAGCAAATAAACAATTAATTATTAGTCAAAACAATATCAGTGAAGCTGACTTTAAATCAGTAATTGCATCATTAAGTGATGAATTACAAAATTTAGGTGAAAAAAATATTGATTTAAATAATATTTTTACCCAAATAGCTGGATCAATTAATGTGCTTTCATCCTCAATGAAAGCATTAGGAGATGAATCAGCAACGACAGCAGAAAAGAATGCTGCATTATTAAAAACAATGGGCGGTTTAATGATGACTTTGGGCGCAGGAACTCCAATCAGTGGCGTGGGAGCAGTTTTATCTGCATTTGGTGCAGCAATAGGACATACAGGTGGATATATTAAGCAAGATGGCAGTATCCAACGCTTTGCGACTGGTGGTATGGTCCAAGGTCAAGATAATGTACCTATACTTGCGCAGGCAGGTGAGTTTATCATGCAACGCAGCGCAGTGCAAAACATTGGAGTGCAAAATCTAGCTGATATGAACAGAACTGGTAGCGCAGGTGGTGTGACTGTGAATATACAAGGCAACATGATTGGTAATGATGAATTTGTACGTGACAATTTAATTCCACAGTTAAAACAAGTCTCTGATCAAAATCTAGCGTAATGTCTCTTACCAACGCACCAACTGTATCTAATATAAATGAAAACTGGTTGTTTCAGTTTACGGCTGATAATAATAATGCAATGGAGTTTTTGAATGGTGATAATAACTATTTAGACTTTGGTGATATTTTAGCTACATACACTAGTTTTACTATTGAATTATGGATATTTTTAGATAGCACAGGACAAAAACCAATATTATCATTAGGATTTAAAGATAATCCAGAAGCAGAAGTAACAAATACTGTTTTTAATTTATCTATACCTTCAGGAGATGATCTAACTGTTTCATATGAATATGGAGATGGTGATGCAGTAAATGAACAAGATACTGATTTTAGCATGGGTACATCTACATGGACACATATTTGTGCAACTAGAAATGATGCAGATGATAAAATAAGAATGTATAAAAATGGAGTACTAGTACACACAAGCAATGCTACAGAAGATCCTACTGGTGGAACATCTTCTTCTTTAGCATTGCTAATTGGAAGAAATCAAAACTATGCTAGTCCAAGTTTTTTTAATGGTAAGATGGCTCATGTACGTATTTGGGAAGTAGCTAGAAGTGATGATGAAATAGCATTTAATTACAATCGATATGTTGATAATACAGCAACTGGTTTAGTGGCATATTGGAAATTAGATGAAGGTTTTGGAGATACTGTATTTGATAGTAGTGCAAATAGTAATAATGGCGCAGTAAAAAATAACAATAAAGTTGCAGGTCCTGGTGATGCTACAGTGTGGGCAAATGGCAGTTTTACACCATTTATACATGCATTTGGTTTATCATTTAGAGATACAGAAGTAGATAGCAACTTTTATCATGGATCAGTTGTAAATCGCAGTATATCTATAAGAGATAGCATTGATATAACTAAAGGCACAGCAAATACATCCAACATATCAATTACTAGTGCTAATTTTAGTATAAAAGGCACTGATTTTTATAAAACATTATTTAATTACGCAGAGTCAAATTTTATTAATAGAAAAGTAATTGTTTATTCGCAGTTTCATAATGAAAGCACATTAAGTGATTGTCAAAAAATATTTATTGGTAAACTAGTCGATTTAAAATTAAATCAAAATGGCAACGTAACATTTCAGGTTAATACTCAACGACCTTGGGATGGTATTTCATTTCCACAAACACAAACTACTAACGGCATCTATCAACCAGTTGTGTATGGTGACTATACAATACATGGAGATAAAGATTTAGTACGTGAACATGCAAACGCTGTTTTTCCTGTACCTTTTAAACATAAAAGCAGCACTACAGATTTTTTAATTGTTGCTCCAGTAGCTTCAACTAATATAAGACCATGTTACTATGATGCTACCGCAGATGCTTTTTTAGGAATTAAAGCAGATAATTATACTGCGGCTACAAAAGATTTAGATAGCGATTTTGATGCTAACACTAATATTGGTATAGTAAAACGCGAAATGCGTAGGCGTTTTAGAATAAATCCAGTTTCATTTAGTCAAGATGGTAGTACAACTTTTTCTACTCCTCAAAATTTATTAATGGATTCTTATGCTGCACAAGGTATGGTGCATGATTTTGTAAATACACAAGCGCAGCAAGTAAAAAACTTTTTTGCTAATTTTGCAGCCGAGCTTGGTAAAATCAATGATATTGATTTAGACATTAAAGGCACAGTAACAACACCACCACAATCTGGAAATGTGTCATTATTGTTAAGAATTAGTTATAGCGGAGCATCTGGAGATTATATAGTTGAAAATGTAGGTGGTAGTTTTACTGCAGTTCAGTTTGTGCATTCATCATTAATTAATGTAGATGCAACCACAGCAGTTTCAGATACTGATTATTCTAGTATTGGATTAGGCTCAATCACAAACAATAATATAAATACAATAAATTTAAGTAGTACAATATCAAGCAGTGGTTCTAATAGAAGTTTGACACTTACAATTACCGATTGTGTATTATATTTAGATGTGCAACATTCTTATGATGAAGATAAGGCAAATACAAATGTTAGCATTTCAAATCTATCGAATTTAAAACATCTTTATTTGCCTATAAATGGACTACCTGCATCATGGGATAGTGGCGCAATAAGTCATGGCCATGATGCACATAGAGATTTATTGCAACGCTTTGCAGGTGTATCTAGTTCTGATCCAGTTGGTTGGAGTGATTTAAATACAGATAGAGCAATAGATAATTGGAAAATACGATATTGGCAACTAGAACCAGTTAAATTAAAAGACAAGCTAGATAAGTTAGCTTATGAGTTTGGTTTTGTAGCAAAGTATACTGCTACAGAAGAATTAAAATACATTTATGTCAAAAAATCTACCGAGCTAAGTGCAACATTGAATTTAACAAAAAATGACATAAGCAATGTAAATATTGCAACTACTGGTATTAATAATGTTATTACAGAAATGAAAATATCTAATAAGTTGCATCCAGCAATATCAAATAGATATTATGACACAGTAACTGCTAAAAATACAACTTCAAGGATAAAATATAATTTAGGTGATAAAGAAGGTATTCAAACTATTAATCTTGATGCGCATGTTGGAGCAATACCTACTAGCGCAGCGGATGATTGCAACGCAGATTTTTATTCATACTATGACAATATTGTTGGTGATATAAAAATGCTTGTATCCTGTGATATAGTAAATTCAGCAAAAGGTTATCAATTAGAGACAGGAGATATAATCACATTTACAGATATGCCAGTAGAATTATTTAATACTAGCTTTAGTGATAGTATATTTTTTATGATTGTAGAATATAAACGCTCACCTGGAAAGGTAAGTATTACAGCAAGAGAGGTAGGCTAATGGCTAATCAAAACATACGTACACCAAGATTTTATACTGATTTAATTAATTATCATAGAGCTAGAGGATCAGCAATTGGTAGCGTGACAGCTACTAACGCATCAAATGGTTTTGTTGGATTACCAACTAGTAATAATGTTGGTGATTTGTTGGATTTACGACCACTAAATCAAGTTACGTTTGATACCAGCGCAGATACCGATGGACATGTATTATTTAATTTTACTTTTTCTTCGTCTAGCTACAAACAAACTTATGTCGCTATTCTTAATCATAATTTAAACAGTTGCGATGGTAGATTTAAAATATTTGCAGGTAATGCATCAAGTGACATTACAGCATTAAATGGTGCTAATGCAGAAACTAGTGACATAAATTGGAGTAGTGCAGGAGCAACTGAAATAGTAAATGCCGATACTATTGCAGCTTCAGATAGTAATAAAACAGTTACAGTAACACCTGCAAGTGATGGATCTACAATTTTAACCTTTAATGAAACGAATTTACGATACTGGGCAATACAGTTTGAAGGTGATACTGCGTGGGATTCTAGCACTGATTTTAAATTAGGTGGTGTGATGATTGGTGAGCATTTTGACATGCCACAATCACCAGATCTACAACTTACAAGACGCATTCATTATGATAAGGTAGATATTCAAGAATCATTAGGTGGTCAAAGATTTGCGAATGCAACTAGTTTTGGTCGCACAGCATCTAGTACATCAAAAAGTCCATTTTCATTAGGTACATATGGTCAAACTACGTATGGTGGTAGGATTATTTATGACATGAATTTTAGTTTTCTACAGGCAAGTGATTTATTACCCAATGAAACCACAGTGTATCAATTTGCAAATGATTCTGTTATATCTGATGCTTGGAATCTAACAGATGGACCACATAGACCATTTATTTTTAGTATTGATAAAACCAGCACTGGTTCTAATGCAGAATCAGAGCATATGTTTGCTAGATTTAATCAAGACGCACTTGATATGCAGCAAGTTGCTCCAGACGTATATAACATTAGCTTGAGTATCGCAGAAGAGTTCTAAAATAATCCTTGCCAAGTGTTGACAAAGTTTCTTAGTTTCTGTCAACACTATGAAAGAATTAAAACAACATATGAGAGAGTGTGGCTTTTCACAAAATCAATTAGCTAAACATATTGCACTCGATAAGTCCATGTTATCATTAATGATGAATGGCAAAAGAAAATTTAGACATGAACATAAAGTCCGCATTGCGCGTGTACTTGGTATTAAGATGGATTTTATTAAATGGCCTTATTAGATTTGCTCCATAAGACATGGGCAGTACCACTTTTAATAGTGTACCCACAACTACTCTCTCTCTCTTAACACTATTAGGTGCTGCCCATGAAATTTAAAATTACAATTAAAGACAGTGATGAGCGATTCAAGTTTGCACATGATTGTCGCAAAATATTCGATAAATCGAATACATACAAACCGCAGTCTAAGGAATCAGATATTGGTATTCAGGCAGAAATAACTGAAAAACAATATAAAAAAGTGATCGCCTTATTAGAAAGACGCGGATATTCATATAAACTAATTAAGGAGTAATCGATGAGTGGTTTACTTAATGCTGATTATAGCGTGCCTTCCAGTGGTGAAAGCAGTTATATGAAGTTTGTAAAAGGTGAAAATAGATTCCGAATATTAGATACACCAGTAGTTGGTTATCAATATTGGCAGGATGATAGGACACCAGTTCGTATTAAACTAGCTAACGAAGCACCTGCTGGTGAGAAGCCAAAACATTTTTGGCAAGTGCCTGTTTGGTCTGGTGGTCAAGTTAAGATACTAGATATTACGCAGGCTACTGTGCAGAAGCAGTTGCTAGAATTAGATCGTAATAGTGAGTGGGGAAACCTATCACAATACGATGTAATTGTAAATAGAAATGGCGATGGTATGGATACTACCTACACTGCAACGCCATGTCCTAAGTCACCGATGACCGATGAAATAACGAAGGCTTACAAAGAGTTTAAAGCCGACTATGATCCAAACGCAGTATTTGAAGGAAACGCCGCTACCCAAGAAGAAGAGCTACCTTTCTAAATATGCCTTCTTCCGCATCCAGAAAAGGCTACAAAGGTGAAGTCGAGGTCGTAGAATTGCTCCGCGATCTTGGCTTCACCGCCGAGCGTTCATGGGGAAGTGATGGGCGCAGCTTTGGCGAAAAGAGTGATATAGATGTCAAAGCTACTAAAGGCGATCTTACTATCTTGGTACAAGTAAAGAGAAGAAAAAAGATCGCAGGATTTTTAGATTTTAAGAATGCAGATGTAGTGATGGTCAGGCAAGATAGAAAGCCTTGGTTATGGATTGCAAAGCATTCATGGATGAAAAATTTATTTAAACGCGGAGTCGTAGAAACCCATAACCAAGAAAATGGCGTGTCTAATGATCGTGATAGTCAAGACTCCGCGAAATTTAAGGAGAGAGAAAATGACAACAACAAGAACATGTAAAGGTTGCAACGTTAGTATGGATTTATCTGAGTTTGCTAAAACAGGAATGTATGACAAAGCAGGTAAACCATATAGAAGATATTATTGCACGAAGTATGGTTGCTATTGGGATCATAAAAAGAAATCACCAAATGGTAGGATGTCAAAAGCAAAAAAGATAAGAGAGTATAAAGAACAATTACATTGTGTTGAATGTAATTATTCAAAAGAATCAAGAGGTAAAAAGTTTTCTACATGGGCATTACAATTTCATCACCATGACCATACTAAGGAAGCTAACGTAGGTAATATGTTGCGAGATGGATTTGGACTAAGAAAGATATTTCAAGAAATAAAAAAATGTATTGTTTTGTGTGCGAATTGTCACATGGAATTACATGGACATCAAAACTACTAATGCCATATCCAATGAAAAAGAAAATTAACGCAAAAGCAGCTATGGTTAGCATAGTTTCAAAGAGTGTATTAAAAGCACTAGAAAAGCACATACCAGATGAAGATAAGCGTGTTGATGTTGCGCTGGATGTATGTGATGATATTTTAAGAACGTTACAACGCAGGAGAGAGGAATGAAATACAACGAATTTAATCAATTAAGAGATAGTTTTTTTAAAACTGCATCTGAGGTAAGTGATAACAAATCAATCGAATATACGATTAGTAATGATGATAAACTGTATAATTTTAAGCACGTAGCGGATCGGCTTGGAATTACACCAAAGCAGGCACTAATGGTATATGTATTGAAACATGTTGATGCGCTGGCTAATGATGCAAAGACAGGCAAAACCCATAGTGATGAAACCACATATAATCGTTGTCTCGATGTGTCTAATTACATGGTGCTTTTGGCTGCTATCGATAAGGAAAATCCACATGCAAATAAGACTAAGTCAAATGGAACTAGCCATAGCGAAGGGCGTAGCACAAGCAAAAATGAATCAGAATCAACGCAATGGAGTGACATCTCGCGGTCAGCGTGATTTAACCATAGATATGCGTGGAGTGTGCGGAGAACTCGCTGTGTGTAAAAAATATAATGCCTATCCTGACTTTGTAATTGGACCACATTACAGTGGCTATGATCTTAGTATTAATGATGTAAAGATTGATGTTAAGACTACAAAGTATAATCCTGGGTATTTACAAGCAAAGCTGAAAAAAAACGTAAAAGACTGTGATGCATTTATATTAGTGCATGATGCAAGTCCTGTATTTACGTTGCTAGGCTGGGCAAAGTCTGAAGAGTTACTATCCGAATCAAATATAAAAGATACTGGCTATGGTCCTAACTATAATATGGATAGTACATCGTTAAGATCAATAGAGCATTTTCAAACATATGTAGATAGAAGAAATAAATTTGATTCAATATATGAGGCTTTAAAATAGTATGCTAAGTCAATTTAAAGGTGCAATAGGTGAGCTTGCAGTGCAAAAAGATTTATTAATCCAAGGATATAATGTTTATCAGCCACTTGTAGATGCGGACCAAGTAGATCTGGTAGTTGAAATGAACAATGGATCAATGAAGAGAGTGCAGATAAAATCAGTTTCCCATAAAACAAAACGAACAGCAGTTGAGGTAAACTTGAGTAAATATAAAAATACAAATCGAGTGGATGTGGTTGCAGTATATTATTGTCCAAAAGACATAATTGCTTATGTGCCTTACGAAAACACACATCATTTAACATTAGCATTAACGACAGGTAAGAATAATCAGAGCAAAGGCAGGAAGTGGTTTTATTCTTACGAAAGATTTCCAGAGTTTAGCTGATGATAGAATATTACGCAGGAAGTATCCAGTATGATACTGATGATTTACAAACAGCCGATGAGGTTATTACAAGGCTAGACTTAAAAGATTTAATTAAAGACCTTAAAAAATTAAAAAATTTAAGAAGAGGTGGAGAGCTATTGTTTGCTGCGCAGATATTGTTTGATGGCTCTGAAGTAGATATAACTAACCAAGTAAGGAGAGAGATAAATGGATGATGTATTCAACTGGAGTAAAACTATATTTGAGTATAATAAGAATCAAGATCGCAAGAATACCGATGCATTTAAGGCAGATGAGCATATATATCACTGTACTGCCTGCAATCGGTGCTGGGAGAGATCTAAACAAACAACAAAGTACCATATAGAGTATTACGAAGATTTTGTGACATATGGTAAAGAAAAAAAAATTTGTAATCAATGCACACCTGACGCAAATGTCTAAAAGGATGACATATGTATATTCCTTGGTTTGGCTATGGTTGAGGCAGCCATGTCAGGTGTGAAACTTTTAGACCTATTTAGTGGCATAGGTGGATTCCATTTAGGCTTTGAACGTGCAGGCTTTGAGTTTGATTACGTTGGATTTGCCGAGGTAGACAAATATGCCAGTGCAGTATATAAATATAACAATCCATTTGCAGAGGAGTTAGGAGATGTTAAATCTATTCGATCAGAAAACCTTCCCAAAATCGACATTATCACTTTTGGATCACCTTGCCAAGATTTTAGTATCGCTGGAAAGCGCGCTGGGGCAACTGAAGGAACGCGCAGTTCTCTTATTTGGGAAGCAATTAGGCTCATCACTGAGTGCAAACCACGTGTTTTTGTCTGGGAAAATGTTAAAGGAACATTCTCCTCAAACGATGGCGCAGACTTTTGGGCAATTATCCAAGCCTTTACCAACATTGGGAGCTATCGACTCGAATGGCAACTGCTTAATACACGCTGGTTTCTACCCCAAAATAGAGAGCGGTTATACCTTGTCGGATATACTGGAGACAGAGGTGGACGATCGGTATTTCCTATCGGAGAAGATGGTAAAGCAATTACAAGTAAGCGCAAATCGAGGAATGCCGTCTCCTGTATTGATGCATCCTACCACAAAGGACCAGATGGAAAAAGAACAATGATTAATGTGGTGGGATCAACTTTAAGCACTGGAGCAAAAGGAACAAATTCTAGACATTGGGTTTATGATAGCGATGGTATTACTGGTGCTTTATCAGCAACAGATTATAAACAACCTAAACAAATTAAAATTGCAGACTATCGCAACGATGAAGGACTGCGTGTACGTAAAGATAGTGTGTCACCTACGTTGGCTACGCGTAAGCATTCTCAGACAGATATAAGCACCATGCCGCCGTTTGTGTGGAAAGATACAGTTCAACCAGTAATCGATCCACGAAGGCACAATAAATCACAGAATGGTTGTTTAATAAAAGAAGATGGCGAAGATATGTTTACGCTTACGCAACAAGATCAGCATGGCGTTATGGTAAAATCTGTACGATCGGCAGGTAATAAGGATGGAAGCAGATATTATTACGAAGATGATGTTACGCAAACTATAGCTTCTAATCCAACATCTGATAATCTTCCAATGGTTAATCAAACTTCCATACGCAGACTTACGCCTGTGGAATGTATGCGCTTACAAGGCTTTCCAGATAATCACAATGAGTTTGGATTGTTAGATGGCAAGAAGGTTGCTATTAGTGATACACAAAGATATAAACAAGCTGGTAATGCAGTGACTGTGGATGTAGTTGCAGCAGTAGCCAGGAAAATAAAGGAGTTATTATGAGTTTTTGGCTACAATCATTATCCGAAAATGGATTTGATGTATTTACCTTAGTGTATATCGCAGTGCTGCTTATTGTGTATCATTACTTGATGCGCTGGTATATACATAAAGAATTAGCAGAAATAAAAGAAATGTTGATGGATTTATATTATGATCTTGATTGATATATCAGAATACCTGCTAAATGGAATATTGGCACTCATTATAGTGCATTATATATTGTTTTTAATTAATACATATAAAAGGAAAGAGAATGAGTAAAACAAAGCTACATGGACAGAATTATGTCCTTCAGAATGGCAATCGTGCTAGTTCTGTAACTACAATCATCAACGCTATGTTAGGATGGAATAAGAATACATTGATTGCGTGGGCAAAGCGGATGACTGCGCAGGGTGAGGATGCAGATGCAGTGATGCGTGAAGCAGGTCGCATAGGAACGTTGACACACCTATTAATACAAGGTTTTTTCCAAGGTTTTGATGTTGACACACGTGATTTTACACCTAATCAAGAAGAAAAAGCACTCAAAGCATTCTTTGGTTTTAAAGAATGGTACGAAGGCGCAGGCATGAAAATATTAGCCAGTGAACTTGTCCTGGTAAATGAAGAGTTGCAGGTTGGTGGTACAGTAGATGCCATTGCGAAGAAAGATAATGAATTGATTGTGGTGGACTGGAAAACTTCAAAAGGTGGGCCATATCCAGAAATGATTGTGCAATTAGGCGCGTACACATTTATGTACGAAGCTGCGCAGCCAAAGGCCAAAGTATCTCATGGTATTATAATGCGTTTTGGTAAGGAAGATGGCAAGTTTCATCAACATGTAATTGATCGCAAAAAGCTAGACGCTGGTGCGCAGGTTTTTAAGCATTGCTGCGCACTAAATAAGTTGCGCAGTGCGCTGTGATTCGCTTAGAGGATGTATTTACTCGCATATCAAATAATCGGTTACGAGCTTGGTGTCCTGAGTGTGATCTAGGCTCTAATCGTCCTCAAGGTACAGTAACTATTAATGAGGACTATGCCTTTTGTCATAAGTGTCAAAAAACATGGCATTTTGATGAAGATGAGAAAATACAGAAGAGAGAAGAATACGTACTAAGTAATACTAAAGCTGTTGTATCTGTAGACAAAGGTGGCTACGCAGATGCGCGGAATGCATTTATAAATGGATGGCAAAAGTTTGTAAAGGCTATGGACCTGCCTTGGAATGATCAATGTCTTAAAATGCCTGTAGGCGTGCGAAAGAATGATGATGGCAAGCCACAGCTAGTATTTCAAATCAATGATAATCATGTAAAGCATCATAAAGGAAAGCAGTTCGGTGATGCGCAGTGTAAGATGTTTGGAACTCCGCAACTCTCCAAAGACTATCTTGTATTGTGCGAAGGTGAAAAAGATGTAGTCACCGCTTACTGCCAAGGCGCACCTGCGATTACGTTTACGTCTGGTGCAGGTGCGCTGCCTGCTGAATTAACCATGCCTACAGGATATAATAAACTATATATCATATACGATAACGATGAAAAAGGTATAGAAGGCTCGAAAAAGGTAGCAAAACGGCTGTTTTCTAAGGAATTGGAGTTGTATGCCGTTGATTGGAAAGATAAACCTTCTGGTTATGATATAACTGACTGGTTTAGTGATGGTAATACGCTGGAAAACCTGCTTAGTTTGTGTGTTAGGTATGGGGAGAGCGCGGTGGATCTGGGTGGTATGCAGTCGTTTAGCATGTCGCAGTTTCGGACCACATTTAATCAGTTACCAAGGCCGATTATCGATTCATTGTTTTATGATGGTGATATTATGGGTATTGCAGGCGGTACGAATGTAGGTAAGTCGGTGTTTAGTTTGCAGTTGTCGATGTGCCTTGCTATGGGTGTGCCGTTTATGAACTATCGGATTCCTACTGCGCAGCGTGTGTTACATGTGCAGTTTGAGTTGAAGGATGAAAGTTTTAGTGGCCTAATCAGGAATGTAAGTAAGCCGTTGATGGACCAGTATCCGATTGAGTCGGAGAATCTTGATAAGAACCTGCGCTTTACTGGTGATGGGCAGTCGAATCTGTTTCAGGATAAATGGGATATAATTGACGCTAATTTAGTGCATGAAGAATATGATGTGTTGGTAGTGGATAACTTGTATACCAGTACGCAGCTTTCCATGTCTAAGAACTCAGATATAATGGAGTTACTGCGTAAGATTGTAAATATAAAGAAGAAGCATAAGGTGGCCATCGTGTTGGTGTCGCATCATAAGAAGATTGGTGAGATGACTCCACTGGATGTATCGCAGTTGCTAGGTGGATCTGCGTATTCTAACTTTCTGGATTGTTTGGTGCAGATGGCCGATGCTAGGCGTGTTCCTGGATTGAAGGTAATGAAGATAACGAAGGTGCGCAGTCATAACGAATTGCATAATGTACCAGTTGGGATTAAGATGATTAATATTGATGAAGAAGATCGGCGTGAATTGTATTTTAAATATATGAAGCCACTTCCTAAAAATGAGATGTATTGGTATAGCGATCCGAAGGAGTCGAATGAAGAACGCGTGCTTGCTGCGGTTATGACAGATGGTCATAATTTTAGTACCACTGCGTTTGCGTCTGCGCTGGAAAGTGTGATGAAGTTAACAAGCAATGCAGCCGTTTATAATTGGTTAAGAAAAATGGAGAGTCAAGGTCTCATTCGTAAACTTGAACATGGGCATTATTGTAAAGTAACTACTGAATTAGATGATTTTCTTGATTAAGCAGAAAAGCAGAAAATGAAGAATATGCAGAATTTGATATTTCGGTCAACACTAAAAAGCAGAATTTGAATTACGCATTTTATAGAGAAGAGAGAGAGAGATATTCTTCATATTCTTCATATTCTGCATATTCTTCGTATCGATGATTTACCCTGAAAAGTGCGTACTTTCGGATAAGAAAGAGAATTACTGCGAGTTTGCTCAAAACATACGTGGCGAGACTCATTGTGCGCTGGTTTTGGAGTGGTGGCATGACACCAGAGTTAGCCAGTTAGATAAGTGTTTTTTGAAAATTAAGAATCGCGCCAAGTTGTCATGGCGCAACCGACAAATCAAAAAACAAAAATTACCCTGAGTGCAAAATATAAAATTACCCTGCGCCTAAAATATAATAGCCAAATATGACTCAAAAAAAGTGTTCAAAAATCGATCAAAAATGCAAAAAAAGTGGATCAAAAAATAATATGTGCATAAAAAAGATTATGTATAATTGCAATTTTGAGCAAAAAAAAACCACTTTTTCAAGTGGCTTTTTTTGTTTAGTGTTGTTTAGTTATTCCAATTCTTTTTTTATGAGTTTAAATGCATAATAAAGCGCAAAAAATGGAATAAATGTAAAGTAGTTGGCATGTATTTTAGTAAATGATCTTTTATTTTGTTTAGTGTGTTTTATTGGTAGTAATCCAATAAAAAGCAAAATTAAACATAAATAAAAAGATCTTTTTAAATACTTATACACTGAACCAACCAAACTAAAACGCATATTATTAAGTATAAATGCGCTATTTTTTCGAGTGTTTTAAGCATGTTATTTCCTTTTTTTAATAAAGTATAGATGAAACATAATTCCATCTTTCATCATTTGAAGAAATCAAATTAAAATAAAAGATTAATTGATTACTATCATCTATATCAAATGAAGTGATTTCTCTTGTAATGACATCACCTTCAAAAAAGAATGTTACCGATGATCCCATTATTAAAGTTCTTTTAATTCTACTATTTTTAAAAAAATAATTATCTTTTGATCGTTCTTTTATTATTATTTTTTCTTTATACATTTTTACGCCTTTGCTTTTGGTTTTTTTTCTAATTCACTTTCAAAATGATCTAAAGCATTTTCAATAGTTTGTTTAGCAATTTCAGAATTAGGCGCAACTCTATAAATCATATTAAATACAGAGTATAAAATACCATTAATAATTGCAAGAATATCATATTCTAAAAACTCATCTAAAGAATGTAACCAAATATCAGTAGTTCTAATTATTTCATTATATTCTTTTTCGATTTGTTTAACTGGTTTTTCCATTTTGTTATTTCCTTTTATTTGACTAAGACTGCGCAAAAATGCGCAGTTTCTAGCATTTAACCTTCGTCAGTTAGCCTTTTTCCATTTAAGTATATACCAGATTCCAGGTGTTTAAGCGGCAAACCATCAGGACCTAAATTTTTTCTATATTCAATAGCTTTATCAATTATTTTTAATGCGCCTTTTTGATCGTTTAAAATTGTAGTCCAATGTTTTTTTTCTTCTTCATCGTCTTTCATGTCACTTTCTATAGTTTCAATCATTAAATCAATATCACTTTCTAAATGTTCTTTAATTAGTATTAAAACATAATCACCAAAATTTACAATTGTATTAAATGTAATTGGTTTTGATTCGTCTTCAAAATATGAACGAACATCAATCATATTATCTATAAAATGATCTAATGTTACTTGAACGGCGTTCCTCTCATACTTATTCATTTTATACCTCTCTTTCTTATTTGATTAAGACGGCTAAAAAATAGCCGTTTCGACTCATTAAGTCTCATCAGTTAATCTAATGTCTAATATTTGGAATTAAAGTAATTTTATCAGTAAATGCATCAACTTTATCTGTAAAAACTTGTCCAAATATTTGACCAAATGCGTTTCCTTCTTCATCTTGAGAAAGTTCAATTTTATCATATGATTTGAAAGTTTTTAAAAAATAAGTCAATTCTTCAATTGTATCTATAGTACCTCTTTTTTTAATAGTTTTCATAATCCTATTATATTTTCTATCTTGGTAATTTTGTTCATCGATTTTTATTTCACGCATTATTTTATAATATTGTTTTTTCTCTCTCTCTTTTTCTTTTTCTTTTTCTGTTTTTGCATAAGGCGTGTTTATTAATGATTTACCAAGTTTTGTCAATTCATAATAACCTTTTTTATTAACACGAATACGACCACTATATTTTAAGTTAGTTAAAACAGTACCATAATAACCACTTTGATAAGGTCGGTTATTTAAACTACATATAAAAGTAATTAACTTTTTATATCTTAGTTTTGGCGTTTTATCGATATATTTAAATATCTTAGTCATTTTTGATTCCTTCATTTTGTACCTCTCTTTTTGTTTAATGATATTTATAAGAAATGTTTTTTATTGATCCATCCCAACACATACGGCACGATCCACACTCATTTTTATTTTTATAACTAACACATTCAACACCAATAAAAGACTTATCTTTATGCACTGTAGATGTATTAAAAAATGTTTTAGGTGGCTTAGTGTCGATCATATGCGCACTAAAACGAATTACTAGATTTTTAGGTATCTTATCACCTTGTTTAATATATTTGTTTACAATACCATATTCTCTAGTTGGTAACCAGTGTTTGACATTTGGTGTCATTTTGCAAACTTCAATAATTTTCTTTAAATGCTCTACACTTTGCAAGTCGCCACTATCGTGCCACCTAAAAAAGTTCTTATCTTTTTTATTACCTTGGTTATTAATTAAGTATGCTAATGCTTTGCACCAATCATTATTACTTATGTTTTTTGTTTTATGTTGTAGTTTTAAAGGTAAATTATATCTTTTATAGTTACCATTTAATGCATAGCAACCATAACAAACAGAACCTTTAACATTTACTAATTTAGAACCTTTAATACAATCTAATGCGCTTAAATTATATGAGTAACATGGCATTTTAGAAGTGCATGAAAGGTAACTCCCTAAAATCTCTTTAGCTTGTATTTTATTCAATTTCTCTCTCTCTTTTGTTTGTTTTGAATTGTTGCGCTCTCTCAATGCGCTTATAAATTTATTATATATATTAATCTGTGTCAACACCTATTGAAATAAAAATATTGAATCAAAGTAAAAACAAAAAGAAAGTTGGCGCATAATGTCAAATAGTCAAACTAACAAATTTTAAAATGCTAACTTCAACAATATCAACACTTAGTATTGCGCATAATATACATTATGTATAATAGAACTCGGATGCACCAAGGCAAACCTCTCAAAATGCCACTTACCGCGTCTTAAAATTTTCCTCTTCGTTTTTGTCAACACCACTGCGTAAATTCCACTATGGAAGAAGTCTGGAGTAACCTAACAGATGACAACACTGACAAGTGGCTTCATGCTATCGACCGCGCAGATCGCTACCACACAATGATTCTAGTTTTCCGAAGTGGTTTGATCGAACCATCCCTGCGCCACCTGCAACTCGCAGCGCACCAGTTCTACGATCGTATGTCTCCACAGGAGTTACGAGTGTTTAAAGAACGTATTCGTGGCCATGCATTTGTAGATATTGCAAAGGAAATGGAAATAACCGAGTCCTCAGTCAAAGAATACTGGCGCAGGACGTTAATTAAAATAAAAGCTGTCATCGAAAGCTCTAATAAGGAAGATGGATAAGAAAACAAAGAAAATAGATCCTGAAAAGGTAAAAATGCTTGCTAGTTTTGGCTGCAACTACATCGAAATCGGCAAATACTTTGAAGTGTCCGAAGGTACAATACGCAAACATTTCAAAGCAAAGGTAGAAGCTGGTAAAGAAGAGATGAAGTTCAAACTGCGCAGATCCATGTGGGTCAGCGCAATGGAAAACAACTCAATTGCTATGCAGATCTTCATGGCTAAGAATTATCTTGGTATGACAGATAAAACCGCTGTAGACATGACAGGTAATTTAGAAACAGTGCTAAAAGAGTGCGGTTTCGAGGATAATCCGATTGATAAAGTCAATACTGAACAAGCAAAAGCTATGGAGGATTTTGGGATACCAACCGACTCCACAGCAGTTGGCCGTTCATAACAGTAAAGCTAGGTATCGCGTCTGTTTAATGGGCAGACGTAGTGGAAAATCCTACATGGCAGCGCATGAAATCATGCCTTGGCTCTTGACACCCAACACACGTGGTTGGATTGTAGGACCAAACTACTCACTGGCAAATAAGATTGCACGTGAGGTAAAGCGTATTGTAATGACAGAACTAAAACTGCCATTAGAAAGCAAGAAAGAGATTTCTGGCGATTTATACTATATGAAGCTCGCAGGCTTAAATAGTGAAATAGTTGTAAAATCGGCTGACGCAGTCGATTCTCTCATTGGAGATGGAATAGATTACTTAATAATAGATGAAGCAGCACTTATCCCACGTAATACATACGAGATGTATTTAAGACCTACACTAGCAGATCGCCAAGGTTGGTGTTTATTTATTAGTACACCGCGTGGATTCAACTATCTGCACAAGCTCTACAAAGACTTTGGTAAGAATCCTGAGTTTCCTGACTGGGAATCATGGCGATTTCCATCTACACTCTCTCCATACTTTAAAGATGACGTAGAAGAACTGAAACGCACACTCACCAAAGAAACCTACAGGCAGGAGTTTCTTTGCGAGTTTCAGTCCTACCAGGGCAAGGTATATCCACTAGATAGAGAAAAGCAGATACGTGAGGATGTAACCTACGATCCATCCAAGCCTGTATATATGGGTTTGGATTTTGGCTATCGCCACAGCGCAGCGATTATCGTGCAGTTGCACAAGCGTGAGAAAAACTTCGCTGAAGTACACCAGATTGACGAAGTCAACCTGCAAAACACGCGTACAGAGGAGTTTGCACGTAAAATTAACTCACTTGGCTACGAATTTACTGGTATATGGGGCGATCCAGCAGGATCTGGCACAAATTTGCAGTCAGGAATCAGTGATATATCTGTTTTTAAGCAACATGGCCTAAACGTCAAGATCAAACGCGATGCAGTAACCAGAAATGTAGTGTCTGGAGTATCGCATGTACGCAGGTGGTTTGAGGATGCAAATGGTGATCCTCACTTTTTTATTAATCCTAAGTGTAAGGCAAGTATCGAAGCCTACGAAAATTATCATTATCCAGAGCATCGTGAAGATCAAACTCTGCGCCACGAACCTAAAAAGGATGGTAAGTTTGACCATCACTGCGATGCTTTGCGTTTTTTGCTTACTAATTTGTTTCCAATGAAAAACCGACACGCTGGTGTCATCGATTTCTTTTAAAGGTAGAATATGCTAATTATCCAAGATCAATCAGAAGGCGCACTATTAGGCGCATTACAAGAGCAGTTAAAATATATCGAGGATGAGCGCACTCGCGAGCGTGACTATTTGATGGACTTCTACGAAGGCATCAACCTAGAACACTACGTGAGTGACTATTTTGGTCCAGAAACCCTGCGCCAGACAGTCATTCCAGAGAATAATTTAACACGCCGAGTTTGCAGCCTGCGCAGTATGACCTATAAACGTCCACCGCGCATGAGAGCAAGTGAATTGTATATGAATGCAATTGACAAGCATGGCCTCAACGCGCAGCGCAGGATCTTGGAGCGTTTAACGTTTCTTTTGGGTAATATGGCATTTAGGAGTAAATGGAACGAAGTAGATCAAAAGATAGAATACGAGATATTATCGCATTTTACACCGCTTTTCTTAGCTGGAGATAGCAGAGAGAAGCCTATTGGCGTTATGTACCCAATCGAAAACCAAGGCAACGCCAGATCTTCGGATGTGGTCAACGCAGTATGGACCGAAGAAAGATATGGTGTACCAGGAAGGCATTTCTTAGTGGATGAAGAAGGCAAGGTAATGAGTGTGAACGAAAACGATATAAATCCATATGGAGTCCTTCCAGTAACGTTTTGCCATCGCTATCCACCAATCAGAGATTATCACGTAGGCAACGCACTCGATGTGGTGAAAACAGACTTAGCAGTAAATGTAGCACTATTAGAATTAAACCTAGCTATTCGCTATGGATGTTTAGGTATCAAATTCATTACTGGTGTAGATGATCCAAGTCGTATTACGATTGGCACTGATAAAATTTTGTATCTTCCAGAGCAAAGTAATTTTGGTGTTACTTCTAGCGGTGGTAATTTAAATCAAATTATAGATTCCACAAGATTTCTAGTGGAAACCACATTAAATAACAATCACATTCGCGCAAAATACGCTAGAGATGACTCAGGCAACGCACCCAGCGCAGCTAGTTTATCCATTATTGAAATGGAAAACATGGACGAGCGCAGCGCAATGACTGAGGACACATGGAGGCCTTGGGAGCAGCGCAGATATAAGGTAGACAAAAAGATTTTAGAAGTAGAAGCAAATATTAACGTAGGTGATGAATATAGTGTTGACTTCTTAGAACCAAACTACGCATTAACACCAGAAGCAGAGATTATGCTATGGAGTTGGAGATTTGATCGTAATTTATCTACACCAATGGATTGGTTTGATTATCATAACCCAGATGCCAGCGATGAAGATAAAATGAGGTTTGTAGAACAACAAGCACAAGCACAAGAACCTGCACCACAAAATAGACTACTGAATATCTTAAATGCCAACAATAGACCAAACAGTTAACTCGTATGAAAGCAGTATCGATGATAGCATCACTGGATTTACAGAGGATGTGGAAAACCTTGAGGAAGAAGGTGTCTCTACAGCGGAAATATTGGGTATTGTCGCTGCAATTGATTTTTCGTCCTATTTTATTGAAGAGCTACGCTTTTCTACCGCAATCAACTCCTTTATGGCTACAACAGAAGATATTCTTACTGATTTGCCGTTTTTTGGGAATCCAAGCGAAACACAACTCTTGGCTATCCAAAATTTATCAAGGCAGGGAATAGAAGGCGTAAGTAGGCAAGTGTTTAACTCAATGCAGAGCGCAATGGTTTCAGGTCTTTCCAGTGGCCTACGCGGTGAACAATTAAAAGATTTAATGCGTAATTCAATTAAGACGAATGTACCTCGGTCTGAGAACATAATCGTAACGTTATTAGGCGATTACAGGCGTTCTGTAATAGGTGCAATGGCGTTAGGTTTACCAGAAGATACTGAATATGAGTATATTGGACCAGATGATGAGAAAACTAGACCGATATGCAGAACATTTTTAGCTAGTGGACCATTAACTAAATCTGAAATACGACAAGTTAAGCCAGATGCGTATGAGCATGGTGGTGGCGTGCGTTGCAGACATTACTGGAGTCCTATAGATGTTTAAACTGCAAGACATACTAAAGTTTAAGGAATCTGATGTCAAAAGAATGGCGCAGAATACTGTTAGAAGGCATAAGAAACAGATTTTAGATGGTAAAGATTCAAAAGGTAATAAATTTCAACAATATTCACCTGCGTATGCAAAGCGTAAAGGTGTATCTAGAGGTGATGTAAACTTAAAACTAACTGGTAAAATGCTAAAAGCATTTAATGTCCAGCGTACCAAAGTTAAAAAGAATCAAGAAATACAATATTTGTACGGCATCAAGAAAAACAAGCAAGGAACAAAAATGATGGAGCATAACACTGGAGTACCAAAAAGAAAGCTACCAAAACGTTCCATAGCTGAAAAACAACAATTGGGTGACGATGTTGAAGAAGGTGTCGTAAAAGACTTCGCCAATATAATTGGCAAGAACCTATCACGTATGAGCAAGACACACGTAAAGTTAAACATATAGGAGTGACAGTATGTCCGAAGAACAAAACGAAGTTGCACAGCCAGTGCCTGAACCTACAGTTGAGTCTGTAGAACCAGAAAAAAAAGAAGAAGAAAGCCAACCGCAACTCGAAGTTGGCAATCTTATCGCGGAAAGCAAGAAATACCGCGCTCGCGCACAAAAAAGTGAGTTGGAACTTGCAGAATTACGCAAAGAAATCGAGGATTCTCGTGTATCTCAAATGGAAGAGCAAGAGCAATGGAAATTACTTGCCGAGGAACGCGCAGCAAAGTTAGCGCAACTCGAACCCATTGTTGAAGCTGCAAAGAAGCAAGAAGCAATGCTTCGCGCTGAATTGTTAATGGAGATACCAGAAGAAGAGCATGCTACATTCGGAGAGTTACCTCTGGAAGCATTGCGTGCTGTAGTAAAAAAACTAAAAACACAACGCGTTAGTGTTTCTAATGCTCCATCTAAGCCAGTCAATGATAGCAATGTTGAATTAAGGAAGATCAAAGACGAGGACAGGCGTATGAATTGGAGCAACATATTAGATTCCTATAAACGCAAATAAATGAATAAGGAAAGAAACAATGGCTGATGGTAACGTAACAACTACCACCGCGGCTAAGTTCATCCCTGAGTTATGGCGTGACGCAATTTTAGACTACGCAGAGCGTAAGTTTGAGTTGCGTAATCAGGTGATGGACTTTTCATCCGAATTACCTTCTGGAGATGTACTCCATATACCAAAGGTAACAGAGGAGACTGCCGCCGCAAAATCCGCAGGAAGTGCGGTAACTTACACAAACAACACTGATGGTGAAGTCACCATTACTGTTGATCAACATCATTATGAAGCGAAGAGAATCGAAGATATTGTTCGCGTTCAGGAAAGTGCAAACCTTTTTGGTGCATATGCTCAGTCTATGGGTTATGCATTAGCTAAGAAGGTTGAAAACTACTTGGCAGTGGATGTACTTCAATCTGCGACTGGTAATGATGTATCTCTTGGAACAGATAACCAAGTAACTTCTGCGCTACTTCGTAGTGGTTTACAGAAGTTATTAGATGCAGGTCACGATTACGCTGATGGTGAAACATTTTTATATGCATCACCTGCTGCGTACATGTACCTCTTGAGTTTGCAGGATTTTTATGATTCATCTCGAAGAGGTGATGAGCAGAATCCTAATGTCTCTGGTGGCGTAGGAATGATCTATGGTATGCCAACATACATTTCAACTGATTGGGATGATGATGGTGGATCTGGTGATGAAACTGCGACTGTATTCAAAAAAGAAGCAGTGTACATGGCAATGCAGATCGCACCTCGCGTGCAGTCAGCATATGACATAGATCACTTAGCGACAAGCGTGGTTGCCGACATTTTGTTTGGCGCATCTTTGTCACATGGTGCTTCCAGTACATCACTTGGAGTTGTTAACTTTAACAATCCATAATCGATAAAATATGGGTGGATCATTTGGTCCACCCATTTTTTAAGGAGATAAAATGAAATATTTTAAAAGAAAAGATGGCTCAGTTTTTGGTAAGCTAGATAGTATTAGTAAAGAACAAGTTGATGCATACATTAAGGATGGCTGCGTGCCATGTAACGAAAATGGCGAAGTAAAAAAGCCTAAAAGAAAACTTTCATTAAAGAAAAAGAAATGAAAACAAACGATTTTTTATGTCATCGTTGCAACTATAAGTGGGAACAGTTATGGTCCAAAGATGATAAAATACGTTGTCCAAAATGTGGATCATTTAAGTTTCGCAAACTGATCGCAAGTCCGATCATACATAGTAAAACAATTTCAGATGCCAGTCTAAGAAGTCAAGGCATCATAGATTAAACCAAAATGCCCATGAGAGCAGCCAAGCTCGGTAAGGCATTAGCAAAGGAGAAAAAAGATGGCTGATCTATCCAAACATTCAGTGGTTGAATCACTGAATATGTCTAGCTCTGCACAGCATTCAGTACAATCCGCACAAAGCGTTACCACAGGAACAGAATATAATTTAGACGTATCTGCGGTTCACACAATCATATTACAACCTAGCAGCGATGTATATTATGGCTTTAGTTCATCCTCAAGCGACATGATCAGCGCATCCAATAGTTTATATCTTGCAGGTGGTGATACCATTTATGAATTAGCAGTACCGCAAGGTATTGGCGCAGCGGTGTACCTGCACTTACTTGGCAAAGGTGCAACCTCGACAGTACGAATTGTCTTAGCATAGGAGCATAGCATGGCATCATTTAAAAATTTAGTTAGCACAACATCTGCACAAATATCATCTGGTGGTACAATCACAGGAGATCTAGTCATCAATGGAGATCTCCAGGTTGATGGCGGTGGATCACTTAGCTTTGATGAAATCGTACAAGGTACATCCACTATTACAGTAACAGATAATCCAGCATTTTTAGTTGAGAAGGCCGATGGAACAGATGTATTTATAGTAGATACCACAAATTCTAGGGTGGGTATTGGTGGAACGCCTACGCAACCTTTAAATATATTTCACTCAAGCCATGCTATTGCATTGTTAGAATCATCTGGAACAGATAGTGCTTCCTCAGTTCAGTTTAAAAATGATGCAAGGACTTATCAGATAGGAGTTAGAGGTTCAGCTTCAGATTCATTTATAATTAGAGACTCTACAGCTACTACAGATAGACTTACTATTAAATCAGATGGTGAAGTTCTTATTACTCCATCAGGTGCAAATTTAGATGTAAGTGGTGCGCCAAATGGTTCTTTAAGTATAGGCTCACCAAGTTCAACATTACAGGCTTCTGTAATGGGAAGGACTACTTCAAATGCTACTGCATTACATTTATTTGCAAGTGCTACAGATGCGAATACTTTAGGTGATATGAGATTTAATGTAAGAGAAAACAATGATTCTACATTTGCTACATTAACAAATCCAGCTTTTAAATTTATACACTATACTACTGATTTAGTCACAATATTGCGAAATGGATTAGTTGGCATTGGAGTATCACCTAATGCAGACACTCCATTACATATTCACAGAGATAGCAGTAGCACACAAACTATTTTCTTTGATAATGATGGTACAGGCAGAATGGATTTTGTCATGCGAAATGATAGAAGTACAGAAGGTAGTGCATCCCACAGTATATTTTTTGATGGTGCTGATGATGGTGGAAATAACACAAGATACGCTACGATTGAAAATCATATTGTAGATAATGCTGATGCTTCAGAAGATGGTAAGTTAGTATTTAGTACAATGGTTGCTGGTACTGATACTGAAACTTTAAATATTACTGGAGGTAATGTTGGTATTGGAACTGCTACTCCTGAAGAAAGAATCCACAGCACAGGAGCAATAGTATCTACAGGCGTAAATGACACAGGAGCAACTGCTGGTACAGAAAGAGCATTTATTGATTTAGTAAGTAATAAGGCAAGAATTGGACATTTTAGAGGAACAACAAGTGCTGGTTCTGGTGGATTACAATTCTATACAGATAGTGTTGAAAGAGCAAGAATTGATGCTTCTGGCTTATTAAATCTTGGAAATTCCCCATCTGTATCAAAAAATAGTCATGTAGGTAGTACAGCTAATGGAATGACAATATCTGGAGCTGTCGCACCTACTCTTAGCTTGTGGGATAGTGATGATGCTAATAATACTGGTCACTTTTTTCAAATAGGTACAGATACAAGTTTATGGTCTTATAATGGTGTTTTAAAATTTTTAACAGGAACATCTGGCACAGAACGCATGAGAATAGATAGTTCTGGCGATTTACAACTTCAAGAAAGATTAACATTTAGTGGCACAAATGATTCAATAATAGCATCATCAATTACGCCTCACAGCAATGGATTTATTTATATAACTGGTGGAAGTGGTGGTATAGTTATTGGAGATGACACTCCTTCAAGTAGAATACAGATATTGAACGATGCTGAAATTAGATTTGAAGTTAATGGTTCTGAAAAAATGAGACTTGATTCTACAGGCTTAGGTATTGGAACTAACTCACCAGATGCAAAGCTTGAAATTTCTGATGCAACAAATGATAATTTGAGAATTGGTACTCGTGGTGGTAATATTAATATTTTTTCTTTCAACGATGCTGGAGCAGGTTCCCCATTAGCATTTGAAGGTTCTGAGTTTCATTTTATTACTGGAAATGTCGGTATTGGAACTAGCTCTCCAGCATCAGCTTTAGACATTGAAGGAACTGATAACACCTCAAGCAAAATAACTATAACTAATACTTCTGGTACAGATAACACTTGGTCAATCCATGCTAATTACAATACTCAAGCATTAATATTTACAGGAGACTCTAATGAGGTTATGACTTTGCTTGATACTGGTAATGTTGGTATTGGAACTAGTCCAGCAAGGCAACTTCATGTTCATGGAGCAGATGGGGGACAAGTAGACGGATTGCATATTACTAATACCGACACAGGGGCAACTTCAGGTGATGGATTTACAATAGGACTAGATGCTAATGAAAATGCTTTTTTCTTTGGTAGAGAATCTGGAAAAAGAATAGATTTTTATACAAGTAGCACTAAAAGATTTAGTATTGATGACAACTCCAGAATATCACTATCTAATAATGATGATGGTGGTACATTAGGAACAGATAGCACAAGTGGAAATACACTTTTTGGGTATCTTGCTGGTGGTACGATAGATTTAAATACAATAAATAACACCTTTGTCGGACATAAGGCTGGAAGTGGATCTAAAAGTGATGCACAAAGCAATACTGCATTTGGAGCGATTGCACTTTCAAGTTTAACGTCAGGTGATTCTAATGTAGCAATCGGTAAGGAAGCATCTGAAAATCTCACAACAGGAAATCAAAATGTTGTAATAGGAACACAGGCATTACACACAGCTACTGATGTATCTAATGTTGTAGCTATAGGTTTGTATGCTGGTTTAGACATAAATCATACAGATGCAGATGGAACAGTTTTAGTAGGTAGAAGTGCTGGAGAAAACATTACTTCTGGTTCTGGGAATGTTGCAGTAGGCTTTGAAGCCTTAAAAACTGAAGATGATGGTTCAAGAAATACAGCGATAGGGCATAAAGCTTTAACCAC
>LULK01000428.1_pt1 | contig 35695 bp, 33 predicted proteins | sample 728181 | NCBI WGS metagenome assembly LULK01 (sample SAMN03860291, study PRJNA289734) | marine metagenome | biome: seawater column; feature: ocean; material: water; isolation source: Red Sea water column Station 169 - depth 10m | place: Saudi Arabia: Red Sea | collected 2011-10-15 | depth 10 m | reverse complement strand
GATTTTTTTAGATTATAGAAGGCAAAATAAATGAAAAATTTGATGCAGTGTGATTGTAAGAAAATTTTTTTGACAAAATTATTTTCTTATTCAAGTAGACCAAAAAAAGAAAAAAAATTTAAAATTAAAAAAAAATACAAACGTGAATATTATGAATGCAAAATTTGTAAACATATATTTTCAAAACTATACTTTGATTTAAAAGATATTTATAATAACCAATATTTTGATTATACATACTCAAACTTAAAAAAACTTCAAAAAAGATTCAACTATGTGAAAAATTTGAGCTATGCAGAATCCGACAACAAAAATAGAGTTAAAAGAGTTAATTCTTATTTTGATAATAAAAAAAATTTAAGTGTTCTTGATGTTGGATCTGGGATGGGAATCTTTTTATACGAGATGCAAAAACGAAGTTGGAAATGTTTAGGAATTGATTTAGATTATAGATATAAAAAATTTTGTAATGATTTTTTAAATATAAAAATTTTAAATTTAAAACTTCAAAATTTAAGTATAAATAAAAAATTTAATTTAATTACATTTAACAAGGTATTTGAGCATCTAAGTAATCCAATTTCTCTTTTAAAAATATCAAAAAAATATCTAAAAAAAAATGGTGTAATTTATTTAGAAGTTCCAGACTCTAAAGTAAAAAAATTAGGTAAATATAGAGATGAATTTTGTGTTGATCATTTACACATTTTTTCAATTCAATCAGTTTCCAACATGGCAGAAAAATCTGGGTTTAGTGTGAATTCGATAAAAAGAATTATTGATCCATCAGGGAAGTATACTATCTTTGCTTTCCTTGAAAAAAAATAAGAATTATGAAACTATGAAAATTTTAATAACAGGAAGTGCTGGGTTTATTGGTTTTCATTTATCAAAAAAATTACTAGAATTAAATCACATTATTTATGGGATAGATAATCTTAATAATTATTATGATACTCGCTTAAAAAAAAATCGTATCAAAGAACTTAAAAAATTTAAAAAATTTCATTTTAAAAAACTAGATTTGGCTAACAAAAACGCAATACATAAACATTTAAAAAAAAACAAAATTGATTTGATAATCAATATGGCTGCTCAAGCTGGTGTAAGATATTCTATAAGCTACCCTCAAAAATATTTTGAGAGTAATGTATTAGGATTTTTTAATCTTATTGAAATTGCTAGAGAAAATAAGATTAAGAACATAGTTTCTGCAAGTACTAGCAGTGTATATGGTGAAAATAAAAAGTTACCTTTTAGTGAAGAGGATAGAGTGGATAACATAATCCAGTTTTATGCCGCTTCAAAAAGGAGCAATGAAATAATGGGTCAAGTTTATAGTAAAATCTATATGATGAACTTTACCTTTTTGAGATTTTTTACAGTTTATGGACCCTGGGGCAGACCAGACATGGCTCTAGCAAAATTTGTGACAAATATAATTAAAAGAAAAAAAATTGATGTTTTTAATATGGGTAATCATCAAAGAGATTTTACTTACATAGATGATATTGTTGATGGAATAATCAAGGCATCATTTAAAAAAGGGAAAACCAGATTCAGAATATACAATCTTGGAAATGGAAAAAAAGTTTCATTGATGAAATATATATCAATTATAGAAAAAAAACTTGGTTTAAAGGCGAAAATTAATTTTAAAAAATTACAAACTGGCGATGTTCAAAATACTTGGTCAAATTTAAAAAAATCAATTAGAGATCTAAATTATTTACCTAAGACTAAAGTTGAGCAAGGAATTTCAAATTACATTGACTGGTTTAGAAAATATTATAAAATTTAATGGAAATATTTTATACATTTGGTTTTATAAAGAATCCCAAAACGATTAAAAATTTCATTCCTTTAAAAAGAAAAAATATTAAGTTTATTTTTTTTAAAAAAAATTTTTTTTTCTTCTCAAAGAAGAAATTTGAACATTATATAAGTGATAATATTTTTCTTGTTGTAATAGGTAATATATTCAACAAAGATGAACTTATAAAAAATTATAATAAAGGATATTCAAAAAATTACTTAATTAACTTTTATAAAAAATATGGATTTGAAAAAATGATTTCACTAATCGATGGTGATTTTCAAATACTAGTTTACGAAATAAGAAACAATAAAATTGAATTTAACAACAGCAAATTTGGTATTTTCCCTTGCTATTATCACTCAAATAAAGATGAATTATTAGTTTCAAGTAGCCTAAAGTTTCTTGATAAAATTATTAATAAATCTGAATTAAACTTAAATTACATTCAAAGATTTTTAGGAAATCATTATAGACACATAGAGAATAGATTTGATACTTTTTTTAAAAATATAATTAAATTACAACCTTCATATTATTTATATTTTTTAAAACAAAAAAAATTAAGTTTAAAAAGATGGTATAAAATTAAATCTGACAAAAAAGAATATAAGAATTGGCAAATAAATGAATTAAGTCAAAAATTAATTCATCTTATTTCAACAAGTGTTAAAAAAAGAATTAATAAACAAAAAACTTTTTTTTCTTTATCTGGAGGTCTTGACTCATCTACTTTGGTTTCATTGTACTCTAAAATAAATAACAAGAAAGTTTATGCTGCAACAATATCTTATGATGATAGAACTTATGATGAAATTAATGATATAAAATATTTTGCAAAAAGGTTTGTGAAAAATTGGAATATTGTTAAACTTAATAATCACAATATTAGTGATAAAATCATTACTTCATGTAAAAAAGCAGATAAACCGCTAATTACTTCAACATGGTTTACAGATTTTTTTTTAAAAAAAGCTATGAATTCTAGAGGCTTTAATTTCGCTGTCAGCGGTTTAGGAGGCGACCAATTACATGCTGGAGAGTATGATTATTTTCATTATCATTTTGCAGACCTTAAAAAAAACAACTCACCATTGTTAGAAAAAGAAATAAATTCATGGATTAAGTACCATAATCATAGAATTCATAAAAAAAATTTAATTGAAGAAAATAAATTTATTACAAGAATGATTAATGATACCACTTTTAAAAACTTTAGTCTCGATATTCAGAGAAATGAAAGATATTTGTCTGTAATTAAACCTGAATTAATAAAAAATCAAAACATCTATTCTGAAGATCCATTTAAATCTTTTTTACTTAACAAATCCTACAATGAAATATTTTTTGAAATGTTACCTTGTTGCTTACCTCATGACTTTGATAACTCAAATATGTATGGCATCAAAAATATTTATCCTTATTTAGATTCAGAATTAGTTGATTTTATGTTCTCAATAGATAATAAATATAAGATACAAAATGGGGTTCAAAAAATATTGTTGAGAGAATCAACAAAAAAAATCATGCATTCGAGCACAAATAAAAGAATTAAAAAAACTGGCTGGAATTCTCCTACACACATTTGGTTTGCAAGACAAAAAGATAACGTTGCAAATGATTTAATTAATGACCGGAATAGTTTCATAAGAGATTTTATTGATATAAAAAAAGTAAAAAAAATATTTTTAGATCATAAAAAAATAGTTAACAAAAAAAAACATAAGGAAAATCATATGATGTTTTTATGGCAACTTGTTTCTTTAGAGTTGTGGCATAGAAGTTTAAAAGATGATATTATACTATATTAATAATTATTTTTCTGAATTAGAAAAAAAAATCTCTAAAGAAAAAAAAAATTTTTTTATAAATCCTAATCAAATCGACAAATTTAAATTTAAAAAATTTAAAAATTTTTATTATGCTGAAAAATATTATAACAATAAAAATTTAATCAAAGATTATCAAAAAAATATTAATTTTTGGCATGATGATTTAAAAAAGATTGATATTATAATACAAAAGATTTTTTCAAAAAAAATTGAATTAAATTTAGAGAATTATTTTATTTCAAGTTATATTTTTAGATATTTTTCATATCAAGAATATTGCAAAGTCCTTACAATAGAAAAAATTATTAAATCTTTTATAAAAAAAAATAAAATAAAAAAAATTATTTTTATAAATAAATTTCAATTAAATTATTTTAGTGAAAAATTTATATTACAATATTTTAAGAATAAATTTAATAAAATAGATATAAAAGTAATTAATTCATTTATTGAAAAAATGGAGGGAAAAAGACAAATAAGATTTAATAAAAAAAATTTGAAAATTCTACTGCATTTATTAAAGAAAAAAATTTCAAATAATCTTATTGGAAAATTTTCAAAATCAAAAAATCTTTATCTTACCTATGATAAAGAATTAATTTATTCTGATGAATATAATTTTTTTATATCAAACAAAATTAAACTTAAGAATAACTTAGATTTTATTTATCCACAAAAAAATTTTTTAACCCTTAAAAGTACTAATATAAAAAAAATATTTCTGCAAAATATATTGAATAGATCAATAGATCTAACTAAAAAAAATTTAAATCAAATCTTTGAAATTAAAAAGATTTTAATTAATCAAAGAATAAAAAAAATTATTTACGATATTGAAGACAATTCATTTTTAAGTTTTCTAATTATTTTTACAGCAAAAAATTTAAATATCCCAATAATTGGATATGCTCATGGCTCTGACTATACAACTTCAAATAGAGATATAGATCATAATTATTTATGTTATAAATTTTGTGATGAGTTGAGGTTATGGGGTAAAAGCAGAAGATTTAATACAAATAAAAAAAATATTTTTAACAAAAAAATATATTTCAATAATAAAGGTTCCTTAACAGGTAAATTTTTATCAAAAATTATGTGTTCTAAAGTGCAAAAGGAAAATATTCTTTATGTTCCTTCATTGGTGAGATCAGATTATACCAATGCCAAGCATATTCAGGATCCTTCATGGCAATTTAATCTTCAAATCAAAATACTGAATTTTTTTGCAAAAAATTCAAGTTATCGTGTATTTATTTCTTATCCTAATAACTCGTTATTGTATAATTATAATTTTTTTCCTTGTTTTTTTTTAAATAATTTTCAAAAATTAAATACTATCCATGGTTCATTCAAAGATAATTTTTTAAAATTAAAACCTAAAAAAATAATTTTTGATAATTTTTCTACAGGTGTATATGAGGCTCTTTCTTCAAATTCAGATATTTTAACATTTATTGATCCCTTAAATCAACCTAAAGAGGATGTATTTACAGAGTTAAAAAAAAGGGTTGAGGTTATAAAAACATTTAACAATTTTGACAAAAATCTAGAAATATTCTTAAAAAAAAAAATTAAAAAAAAAAACAATAATTTTGAAAAAAAATTTTATTTTCAAAACAGGACTTGAAAGATCATTAAATTGGTATAAACATCAGACACAAATGGTTAAACTTAAAAAAAGCATTGGGTTTGTAAAAAGATATCCTCATTTTATTTCAAAACGCAGAGGGTTTTACACCATGGAAAGAAATGAAAGAGTGGATGACTTTGATAAAAGAACCTTAAATAAAATTTTCTCAAATATTAATTCTTTTGATCTACGAACCTATCCTACGCTTGACGATATTTACTTTAAACTAGCAAAATGGTTAAAAGTAAAGGAGGAAAATTTACTTTTAGCAGAGGGAGCAGATGGAGGATTGTTAAGAATTTTTAATGCAATTATGGAGACGAATTATAAGGTATTAACTTTATCACCAGGATTTTTAATGTATCCAGAATATTGCAAAATGTTTAAGGCAAAATGTTACGAAATGAAACTGAATGAAAATTCTTATAAAAGTTTTTTTTTGGATTTAAAAAAAAAAATTAAAGAAATTAAACCCAATATTCTTGCTATTGCTAATCCAAATCAACCCATAGAGGTTTTTTTAAAAAAAAAAGAAATTATTGAAATTTGTAAACTTACAAAAAAATATAATTGTACTTTTGTGCTTGATGAAGCATATTATCATTTTAATGATTTGACCGGGATTGATTTAATTAAAAAATTTAATCATCTTATTGTAGTTAGAACTTTTTCAAAAGCATTTGGTTTAGCTGGTATTAGAGTTGGATATATGGTCTCAAATAAAAAAAATATCGATAATATAAAATCCTTAAAGCCAATATATGAGATTAATGGAATTAACTACAAAATAATCAAATTTTTTATAAAAAATATAAATATAATGAAAGCTTATGTTAAAGAAATTTCATTTTCTAGAAAACTTTTGAATCAGAAATTAAATAGATTGGGAGTAGAAGTTTATGGAAAATATTCAAATACCGTAATGCTTAAATTTAATTTCTTAACAAATGCGAGACCTATTTATGAAAAGTTGTTAAAAAAAAAATTTTTAACTAAACCAGTGTTGGTTGATGGTAATAGTAATTATTTAAGAGTGACAATAGGAAGTAGAAAAATAACAAATTTATTCATAAAGGAGTTAATTAATATTACTAAAAAAATTAGAAATAATTAAATAAAATGACAGGCTGGGGAAATAAAAATGTTTTAAATTATTATACAATTAATCGTGATAAAATTTCTGATGTCTATAAATCAGAGTTAGTTCTACTCAAAAAAATTAAAAAAAATGAAATTTCAACTATTTATGATTTTGGATGTGCAACAGGTGGTTTTTATAAGGTTTTTCAAAAACTCTTTGGAAATATAAGTTATTTTGGTGATGACTACGAAAAAAAATCTATAATAATTGCAAAACAAAAATTTAAAGGAAATAAAAATTTTCAATGTAGACAGCAAGGTTCCAAAAATCTAAAAATAAAGAACAAATACGATCTAACATTTTCAACTAGTGTATTGCACCATGTTAGAAATTACAGAAATGTTATTCAAAAACTTATTAAATCATCGAAAAAATACGTATTTTTTGATGCTCCTAGAGTAAGTTTTTTTCCAACATTTTTAGGAAAAATTAATCTTTCTCAAAGGTTTCCAGATAGAAAAATAAAAAAAAAAAATTATGTTCATAATTTTGTAATTAATATTGAGGAATTTTTAAATTTTTTAAAACAACTTTGTGAAAAAAATAATATTAACGAAGTATATTTTTTTTCTAACTTACTTCCTTACAGCTCAAAATATTTAGAAGTAAAGAAAAGTAAGATTTATTTTTTTACAGTTTTATTAGTAAAAGGCTACAAAAAAAAAAATAAAATTAGTGTAATTTCTAAAGACAAACAAATAAAAAAATATTGTGAAAAAATTTTCAAATAAAAAAGCAATCATTATTGGTTTTGGTGGTATGGGTAAAAGATATGCAATTGCTCTAGAAAATTTAAATATAAAGGTTATTGGTATTTGTGATAAAAAAATTAATAATTTTAAAAATGTAAATTTTTCTAAAAATTATAAAAGTTTTTTGAATTTAAATGCTGATCTAGTTTGTATAGTTGCAAATACAGCAGCAAGAAAAAAAATAACACTTGATTTTATTAAATATTCAAAAATAAGAAACATTATAATTGAAAAACCAATTACTAATTCTGTAAACGAAGCTTATCAAATAAAAAAATTTTTAAAAAAAAGTAAAAAAAGACTACTGGTAAATACTTTTAGGTCTATTTCACCAAATTTTATTAAAGTAAAAAGATTATTTGACCAAAATGATGAAGAAATTAAATCAATAAATATTTTGTCACCATCAGCAGGCATTGGAAATATGGGATCAACTTATTTCGATTTATGTAATTTCTTTTTAGAAGAAAAATGTGAGTCTGTATTTGGAATAATAGATAAAACAAATACTAAAAATCCTAGAGGAAAAAAATTTAAAGATCCAGGCTGCAGAGGTTTTATGAGTTATAAAAAAAATAAAAGAGTTTTATTTGATATGAGTGAAGATACCTCATTACCTTACAAATTTATAATTAAATCAAGAAATATTGAATTTCATATAGATGAAGTAAATAATAATTTTTTTTATTTTTTTAGGCCAAAAAAATTTAGACATTACCCAAATTATTATTACTTATTTAAACCTGAAATAAAAAAAATGAAATTAATTCATAAATTTAGCCCAGCGATGATGACCCGATACACAATTACTAAAATTTTTGGAAGTAAATTTAAAAGTAATATAGATGATTCCATTAATGTGATGAATATGATTTTTGGTATAAAAGCGTCTTTTAGTAAAAATAAAGTTATTAAATTGCCTCTAAAAGGACTAGATAAAAGTTTAAAATATAATTTTGCATAATTATGACTGTTTCAGCGATACTTTTTGGTAGAAAAAATAGTAAAGGGATTAAAAATAAAAATATAAAAAAAATATGTGGTACACCTTTATATTTACATTCATTAAAAGAAGCATTTAAAATTGAACAAATTAAAAATATTTATATTTCTAGCGATGATGAAAGAATTTTGAGAGGAGGAAAAAAACTTGGATGTAAAATATTAAACAGACCAAAAAAATTAGCTACCGACAGAGCATTGTTGTCAGATGCTATGCAGGATGCTGTGTCTAAAGTAATTAAATTAGAGCCAAAATTAAAATATGTTATTTTTTTATTATGTAATTCACCATGCTTCACAAGTGAAGAATTAAAAAAGGGAATCAAAATTATTAAAACAAAAAAAAAGATTGAAACTGTTACAACAATATCAAAATTAAATATGTTTTCTCCTGTTAGAGCAAAGAAAATTAAAGCAAAAAAATTATATAATTTTATAGAGAACAAAACTTTGATTAAATATACCGCACTTTCTGGTGATAGAGATCAAAGTACAGATTGTTATTTTTGTACAAACGCTTTTTCAGTTTCAAAAATAAATATTCTTAAAAACATGAGCAAAAATCCCTGGCCTTTTAAATGGATGGGCAAAAATGTCGAATATATTATGCAGAGAGATTCTCTTGGAGATATAGATTTTGAATGGCAGCTCCCAGCAGTTGAATGGTGGATTAAAAAATATAAATTAAAAAGATAATTGTGAAAAAAAATATAGTTTTTTTTGGTGGATCAGGATTTCTAGGAAATTATTTTTGTGAGGTTATTTCTTCAATGGGCTGCAAGTTAATTGTAATAGATACTAGACATCCTCAAAAAAAAATTAAAAATGTTAAATACGTAAAAGGGGATATGCGAGACAAAAAATTGATTAGCAAATATATTAAGAAAGGGTCTTATGTATTTAATTTTGCAGGTAATGCTAGTATAGAGTCGTCAAATGAATTCCCATTAGAGGCTCAACAGGCAAATATTATTGGAAATTCTACAGTACTTGAGATTTGTAAAAAAAAAAAAATTTCTCGATATATATATGCAAGCAGCTTGTATGTTTTTAGTAAATATGGTGGTTTTTATAAAGCAACTAAACAAAGTTGTGAAATAATGATTAAGGAATACAACAAAAATCACAATATACCATTTACAATCATAAGATTTGGATCTTTATATGGACCTGGCGCAAGTAAAGGAAATGCCATTTATGATTTAATATCAATGGCTTTTAAAAAAAAGATGATTAATTATTGGGGCGAAGGAACTGAGGTTAGACAATACATTCATGCGAGAGATGCATCAAAAATATGTCAAAATATTTTCGATGAAACCTTCAAAAATAATTATATTTTATTATCTGGGCATGAAGATATTAAAATAAAAGATCTTTTAGATACAATTTCTGAAATGCTACCATTCAAGATAAAAATTAAGTGTAAATTGGATAAGAGAAGTGTAAATCATTACAAAAATACACCTTATACAATAGTTGATAATCAAAATTTTATTCCAGAGCTTGGTGAAAAAATTGTCTTTAATTCATATACAGATTTAAGACAAGGTTTGTATGAATGCATGAATCATTTTAAAAAAAATGATCTTTGATAATTAAAAAATTTTTTAAAAGATAAAAAGGTTCCCTAGAATTTCTTTTTTTTAAAATATTTTCTAAAACTTTTGACTTTTTTTTTCCAATTACAAATAAAACAGTAAGCTTACTTTTGGAAAAAATTTTTGAGGAAATAGAGACTCTATTAAATGAGTGATTTATAGATTTACTTAAAATATAATTTTTATTTGAATTGAAATTGTTAAATAAAGAGGCAATATGACCATCGTTTCCAAGTGAACAAAAAATAATAAATTTTTTGAAAAGTAAATTATTTAAAAAATAGAATTTTTTATATTGAAATTTTTTTTTCTTATAAAAAAAATTTTCAGTTATATTAGGGTTGAAATATCTATAAATTTTATTTTCATTTGTTTGTGAATAATCTTTAGTAATTCTTTCATCTGTTAAATAAATCTTATTTTTTAAAAAATTATAATTATAATCTTTAAATTTTTCATATATTTTATTAATTGAGTTACCCCCAGTTAAGAAAATATCAAATCGTTTTTTAAAATTATAAAACTTTATTATTTCTTTGACTAAATTATTTAGCTTATTATGGTCTCTTACAATAAAGATTTTTTCTTTTGTAATTGTTTTGGCCGATTTTATGATGTATTTATTAATTTTTCTCATTTCATGTTAAATAATAAAATTAAAATAATAGATATCGCAAATAAAGAAAAATATTTATTACTGAATGATTTCATTGAGGAAAATAGTGTTGATATTAAGAATAAATACTTAGATTTGATAAATTTCTTAGATAATAAAAAATTTGGTGACAAAAACTTAAATGAACATTTTTTATTTAAAGAAAATCATAATCTTTGGGAAATGTCATCAGTAATTGAAAAAAGTACGATAAAAAATAATAATATTCTAAATGTGCTGAAATATTTTGCACTGAAAAAAATTTTGAATGACTCAAAAACTAAAGTGCTCATTCTTTACAATTTTGATAAAGTTTTTTATAATATTTTCAAAGCAAATAAATCTGTAAAATTTTATCAAAAACAAAGAAATTTACCCTTTTTAAATTTTAATTTCTTTAAAAAAAATATTTTTTTTATTTTTTTTAATTATTTAATTTTCTTATTTAGGAATTTTTTTAGACTAAATTCAAAAAAAAAAATTTTGAAAGAAAATTCTATTTTTTTTTTATCGTATTATGCTCATTTAAATTCTCGACAATACCACGATGCTTCTTGGGGGAAGTTACATTTAAAATTTAAAAAAAATAACAATTTCTTCCACTTTTTTGTACCATCTAGAAAAAAAAAATTTTTTTTAAATTATAATCAAAATTCTTTTTTTATTAATGATTATCTTCAAATTAGCTCAATTTCAAAAATAATTTGTAATTATTTATTTTATAAAAAAAAATTCTCCAAGCTAAAAAGATATTTATTTGAAGATTGTGATAATTTGGAATTAAAACATGTTTGCACTATTTTAAAAAATGACTTTGAGGAGTCCTTAGGTGGAAAAATTTTGTTAGAAAATTTAACTTGGATTTTTTTGTTTGAAAATTTATTCAAAACAATACCTTATCAAAGAAAAGGTATTTATATTTATGAGAATCAGCCTTGGGAAAGAGCATTTATTAAATCTTGGAAAAAGTATAAACATGGAAAACTTTATGGATTTGTAACAGCATCAGTTCATTTTTGGCTCTTAAAGGATATAAGTATAATAAAATTTATAAAAAAAAAATTACAGATAAAAAAAAAGAAACTTTAGTTTTTTTTGGAGACTATTTTCGTCCAATTAACAACAATTTTTTGTCTATTATATCTAAAATATCAAAAATTAAAGAAGTGCAAAATAAGTTTGAAATTTATTATAAACCACACCCAGAAAATACATTATTAAAACTACCAAAAAATATTAAAATTTTGGATAATAAATTGGATTTTGAATATTCTTTAGTATGTTGTCCAAATACTTCTATAATAAGTGCTGAATTCTTATCTAATGATATCAAAACACTTATTTACAAAGATATTAATTTTTTAGATATGTCTCCATTTAAAAACCTAGATGTAGTTAATTACAAAAATGTTTATTTTTCAAATGATGTAGAGCTTTTTAATATCTTAAATAAAGAAAAAGAAGCTTATGAAGAAAATATTAAAATAGACTATTTTTATTATAATGATAATTATAAGTCCTGGCTTTCAGTCCTTGATTAAAACTAATTTGTTTTTTTTATTAAAAAAGGTAATCCTAAAATTGCAGGAAATAAATATCGAAAAATGTAAAAGTAAATTGAAACAACAAAAGCTTCATTTGCTCCAATTATTGGTCCAAAAAAATATATAAACAATAATTCTCTTGTTCCAAGACCTGAAAAAGTAATAGGTAAAAGACTCACTAATATTATGGTTATTATTAAAAGACAACTTTCAATGAAATATAAATTGTTATTAAAAACATCTAAAAGCACATTTATTTGATACAAACTTAAAACCCAGAAAATTATAGTAAAAATAATTGCATTAAAAAAATTAAATGATTTAAGTAGTTTGATTTTATAAATGTTAAAGTGATGAATAAATTTTAAAATTTTGACTTGTAATTTTTTGAATAAGTAAAATTTAAATTTTTTTATTCTTTTTGGTTGTTTAAAATGAAGAAATAAATTGAATAGAATAAATAATATTAAACTTAGTAAATAAAATAGGTTATTACTTTTATTTATTCCATATAATGATAAATAAAAAATTGCAATAATTAACAAATCTAAAGATCTTTCTAGCAAAAACATCCCAAGAAGATAACTTTTTGGGTATTTATCATAATTTTTTTTTATTAAATAATATTTAGAAAAATCCCCGAGTTTACCTGGAATTATTAGATTAAATATTGATGCAAGTCCGTAAATTTTAAACCAAAAGTATAAATTAAATTTTTTGTTTCCAATATATAAAAATATTGGCCTTAGAGATGATAGTATAAATAGTACTAAAGTGATAAATGTTAGATATAAAAAAACCTCAAGCGATAATCTAAATAAATGATATGTTTCAGATAAATCAATTTTTTTAAAAATTATTAAAAAAAGAATTAGTGTAAATATAAGTTTTAAAAAATTTTTCTTCCTATTGTTATCTTTAAAATTTACAATAGACATTTATACACCAACTTAATTTTTTAAATCTCTTTGGAATAATTTTTTCAACTAAACTTTCGAGTTTAATCACTAATTTAACCAAAGGAACAAAAATAAATTGTGGTTTTAATACTACTTGTGCGAATGGCTGTGTTAGATAAGAGCTATATTCAACATAAGGCTCTTTAACATTCAATTTTTCTAATATTTCATACATTTCAACTTTTGTATAAAAATGTTGTTCTGAACTATATCCCTTATTAATTTTCATACGAATTTTTCTCAACGATTGAATAAATATATTTTCTCTTTGAGGCTCTATAGCAACTAAGTCACAATCTTCTTTAGCAACTTTTTTAAAAACGTCAAAAATTTCTTTCATATCAGTCATGTGATGCAAGCCTCCTACAATTAAAATTGTATCCACACTTTTTCCCTCAATTTTTAGGTCTTTAATATTACAATCTAAAAGTTCAATATTTTTTAAGTTTTTTGTTAATCTTTTTCCAATTTCAATTAATTTGTCAGCATAATCTACACCAATATATTTTGTATAAAGTCCTTCGAGATGAAATGCTTGAGTACCTGCCCCACATCCTACATCTAAAACTGTACCCAAATTTTTTTTTTTAGCTAAAATTTTTTCAATTGCTCTGATTGTAATTGCCTTTCGAGCAATACTAGTGCTCTCAATTAAGTCTTTTTTTGCATATTCATCAGCAATTTTATTGAAAAGTTCTTGATCTTGTTTTTCGATTTTTTTAAGTGAGTCCACTATGTAATTATTGATTTATTTTCATTTGCTCTAAACCCACATTCTTTCTTTTCAAACTAACATTTTTATTTGAATGAAGAATATATCTGTCTCTAACAATTAATCCTAATGTAAATAAAGTTTTAAAATTAATAATTTTTTTTAAAATATAAAAAATTATTTTTGGTCTTAAAAAAAATTTTAATGTAGCTTTACTTGTATACTTTTTAATCTCTTCAGCTGATAAATCATCATAATCAACAATTGCAGATGCATTTTGATCAAAGTCTTCAGGATTTTCATTATTCATTTTAATTAAATTATTTTTAATTACATAATCATAAAATTCTGTTCCAGGATAGGGTGCGCCAATATCAAATTTTGCTATTGACAAAGGTAGCTTTAAAGATAGATCAATTGTTTTTTTTATGGTTTCAACATTTTCACCTGGCAATCCTATTATAAAATATCCCCATACCTCAATTTTTTGTTTATCTATTTCTTCTACTGCCTTAGTCACCATCTCAACAGTGGTTGATTTTCTTGCTTTTTCTAAAATCCCATCATCACCAGATTCTATTCCAATCGCAATCATCCAACATCCTGCTTCTTTCATTTTTTTTAACAAGTGTGGTTTTTCGCTCAATGTTTTTGCATGACCGTTACAAGACCATTTGACTGGAGAACCTGCTTCAATTAATTTATTACACAATTCTGTTACAATTTTTTCATTTACTGTAAAAGTATCAGCATGAAACATTATATGTTTTACACCTTGTTTATGAAGGAGCATAACCTCTTTAAACAAAGATTCAGCGCTCCGAATACGATATTTCCAATTATACATTACCCCTTGTCTGCAAAAAATACATTTATAAGGACATCCTCTGCTTGTTTCTATAAAAGAATAATTTCCAAGTATTGGTGCCCAATATTTATCTAAAGGTAATAAATCATGTCTTGGTAACGGTAAATCATCAAGATTTTTTATGAATGGTCTTTTTTCTGTCAATACTGGCACACTTGAATTTGAGTCCTTAATAACATTTGACGGAATGAAACAAAGTCCATTAATTGAACTCAATTCTTCTAAATTATTAACGCTATTTTTCTCTAAATATTGAAGAAGTTCCCTTAGTGTATTTTCTGCTTCATTACAAATAACATAATCCAATCCTTTAACCTCTTTTATTGTGTTAGTTGGATTTGCAGTTAAATGTGGCCCCATTCCAACTGTAACAGAATTAGATATTTTTTTTGATAAATATAGAGCAGCACTATCATTATGAAAAGTCACTGAAATTAAATTACTAAAACAATATCTAGGCTTAGTTTTTTCTAAAATTTTTCTATATTGATCCCAATTTATATTCTCAGCAATGCAATCAACCACATCTGTTGTAAGTCCAAGTTGATTAGATACAGAAGCTAAAATAGCTAAATTTGTTTGAGGCCAAATCATTCTTTCCCATGATGATCTACCATGTCTATTTATATCCCTAATATATACAAAATTATCAGGCGAAGGTGGATTTACAAAGAGTACATCCACAGGTTTATTGTGTTTATTCATTTTGTTTATTCTTCTCTTAATGAGGATTTTATAATTAGTTCACAAATTATTGCGAACATTGTTAGTCCTCCAGATAAAATTAAAAGTAAAATGCTTTTATCAGATATATTTGAGCTTTGAAAGTCAAAATATAAAGTTACAATTAACAAAAAATACAGAATATATAAGATTGGTGAAAATACTCTTAATGGAGCAAATAAAATTCCAGTTCTAAATATTAGTTTTAAAAAAATAAATGTATCTCTAATTGGTCTTATTTTAGAAGTTCCCTTTCTATCTTTATAATCGATTGGCTCAAAAACAACATGTCTACCAGAAGTAATCATAGCCAAAGTAATCGTTATAGTAAAACTGAAAGAATTTGGTAAAATAAAAAATAATTTCTTTGCAACATCTTTTTTAAAAACTCTTAACCCAGAATTTATATCGGGCACATTTTTATTGGCTATCCAAGACACCCATTTTTTTAAAAACCATTTAGGAATTGATCTTATTTTAGAATATGAAACATTCTTACCAGTTCTAGATCCTACAACCATTTGAGCGTGTTCTTTTGTTAAAATTTCTAATAATTTGGGTATCATTTCATTTGGATAAGAACAATCTGCATCAGTAATGACAATATTTTCAAATTTAGCATGTCTAATTCCAGTTTTTAAAGCCGCTCCATATCCTAAATTTTTTTTATGGCTTATAATTTTAATCTTTTCATAAATTGAATATGAATTATTTTCTTCAAGTATTTTTATACTATCATCTGTTGAACCATCATTAACAACTATTATTTCAAAATTTTTTTGATCAGAGAAAATTTTATCTAATTCTTCGATCATTATTTTAATCGATGAATATTCGTTATAACAAGGTATAACTAATGTGAAGTCATTCATAATTTAATTTAAACAATTTTTTATATTTTCTATCTTTTTATATTTATTAGTAAAAAAGACTATAAAATAATTTTGCGAAATCTGAACATTTTCTTCATTTGAAAATGTTTTAAAATTTTTTATATTAGTAATTAGATAAACATCATCCCTTTTAAGTTTGTCTGAGATTTGTTTATCTAATAACTTTCCAGATTTAACAACATTCAGAATATTTTTATGAATATTAAGTCTATTTTTGTGTATTTCTGATAGTTGCAAATTAAAATGATTATATCCTTTGTGGCCAACATATTGAGATTTCTCTGCAATAGAACTGGATATCCATAACTTATCATAATCATACAAAATAAAATCATCACATTTTCTTAATTTTAATAATGTTTTAAATTTTTCATTTTCATCTATGAAATGTGGAACAGTCCATTTGTTTATTAAACTAAAGCTGTATTTATTAATTTTTTTAAAATTTTGAAAGCTCAAATAAATTATACCAGGACTTAAAAAGAAAAGAAAAATTAAAAACAATGATAATTTATTTTCTCTAAAAATAATTTTTTTTAAAATGTTTTTTGATAAAAAATAAATAGATAGAATGATTAAAAAAATAAAAAAACCATAAAAATATCTTAATTCTAATTCTGAGTTTCTCCAGAATGTTGAAGGTATGTAGAAAATTCCTAAATAAAATACTATTTTTAGATAATAATCTTTTTTTAAAACAGAGATAAATTTTGCACAAAGTAACCAAAAAAAAAGCTGATATAAAGCCAAAGCTCTTGTGAAGCTTAAAGCTAGAAATTCAGGAAAAGGATAAATTAAATAACCTTTAAACGTATAGAATTTTCCAAACAGAAAAATGCTAATTGATAAAAAACAAAGTGAGTACAAAAAGTAAGTAAATCTTGGTTCAAAGATTTTTTTTTTTTTAAAAAGATTTATTAAAAAAATATTACCTACAAAAGATATTAAAAGTAATATTTGTTTATAGTTTTTTTGTAGATTAAAGTCTGCTTCAAATTTTGAATGAGATAAAACATTTTGAAAAATTTTAATTTTTTCTTCATAACTGTTTGATTGATCAGTAAGTCCCACTAAATATAGAAGTGCTCCAAAAGAGCCTAAAATCCAAACTTTATTACTATTTTTTTTTTCAAAAAAAATTGTATGAAAAATACATACTCCAATTGGAAACCAAGCAACTCTTAATTGGCATAGCATCAAAAGTGTACTTAATAATAATAAAATAAACTGATTTTTGTTATTTAGGTAAAAGTAAATGAAAACAATCATCAATGTGTGTGAAAAATATGTTGGAGTTGCAGTATGTCCTACGACCCAAGAAACAATATTTCCACCAATCATCATCTTTCCAATAGTGAGAATAGAAAAAAGAATGATTAATTTTTCAAAAAAATCTTTGATTTTGAAATTTTCATTTATTATTTTATATAGGAATAAGCCCGATATACTTGAGAAGATTATATGAATTAAAAATCCAACAATATCGTTATTAAAATTAACTTTAAGAAATTTGTGAATGGGCCAAATTAAACTTATTTTAAATTGATTTGTATTTTGAATAAAATAATCGTTGGTAAATTTTAAATTATCAATATTATAATCCCATAAACTATAGTACGCAGAGTGATGATTTCCTAAGTAAGTTTTAAATAGCCATAAAAAATAAATGATTAAAGAAAGAAATATTGCAAAGTAGAAGTTAAAAGTAATATTACGATTCATTTTAAATAGAAAATGATTAACATAAAATATTTGTAAAAACAAAAATTCTTATTGGATAATGTACTAATAACCTATAAAAAAAGGTCACCATTTAAGCAAAAATAAATTTTAAATGAAAAAAAAAAATTTTTTTAAATTAGATCAAAGTCAAAACTCTTATAATAATTTTTTTTTGTTAAAAAAAAAAATTGAAAATATTGTAAATTCTGCAGAATTTTTAGAGCTTAAAAATGAATTATCATTATTCACAAATATTCCTCATAGAAACTTAGAGCTAAAATTAAAAAATATCATTTTAAATAAATATAACTTTTTTGGCAAAAAAGAGGGGATTTTTGACATAAAATTTAGCTATTTAAGATCATAATTTACTTTTTTACTAAAGTTTTTTGGACTTATTACAAGTTTTCAAACATCTTTATTTCCTATAAATCAGATTTTTTATTAAATAGTCGTCTTTATCATGCTTGTTCTATTAAAAATTATTTGTTTAAAAAATATGGTGGAAAAAAAATTTTCTGTCTTCAGTTTCATATTGCAGAGTCAACATTAAGTGCTTTTAGTGATCAAGATGTTTTGCTTACGTTTGGTAAAGAAAATTTCTCTCAAAAGAAAATTATCAATTTAGGTGGTAGTATTAATCATTCTATTGCATGTGGTTCACCTAGAATGGAATATTCTCTCAATAATTCTGATAAAAATAAAAAAGATTTTAAAAAAATTGATATCTTAATTGTTGGTCTTAATATTACAAATTGGATGGCTACCTCAAAAAAAATAGAAGAAATTTATTATGAGCAAATTAATTGGTTAACAAGACTTTCAAATAAGTTTGTTAATCTTAAATTTGTTTACAAACACCACGATTATTTTAGAGGTGACAAAAAAGAGGAAAAGATATTAAAAAATTCAAAAATTAAATTAGTTATCAAGGATAGAAATTTTAATTCTTATGATTATTTGATTAATTCAGAGTTGGTCCTTTCATTTGGATCATCTATGATCCTAGAATCATTGGGATTAGGCAAACCAAGTTTTTTCATTGATCCAGATTTAAAAAATACTACTTTTTTTGAAAGTTTAGATTATCTAAAAAATTTTAGATTGAAAAGTTATGATGAAATAGAGAATTTAATTGATAAAAAATTTATAAAAAAAAATCAATTACAAACTAACTTTAAAACAGAACAATTTTGCTTGCCTAGCAAAAATTCAAGTGATAAGATTATTGAAATTCTTAAACAATATAAATCATTTTAATGTTAGGCACTGTCAAATCTAAAATTATTAAAAGTAAGATAAAAACCAACCCTTATCCCTACATTTTTATAAAAAATTTATTAGGAAAGAAGACTATAAAAGAATTAAATAGTATTTTACCAAAATTTAATGAACTTGAAGACGATCAGGTACTTTTTCAAAGTTCTTCCAAAACAAAAAAAACATTAATGCCTGACTCATTAATTTATAAAAATTTGAATAAAAAAAAAATATTTAATAATTTTAATCTTTTATTTAAAAAATTAAAACCTGTAATACTTAATAAGTTTAAAAAAGAAATTAAAAAATATGTCAATAAAGATTTTATAAACTCTAAGCTTAATTATCACTCTTCTTATTCGGTAAGTAAAAGTGGATATTTAAAAAGTGCACATATAGATAGAAGAGATCATTTAATAACAATAATATTTTATGTTGACTCAGATAATAATAAAGGTGGAGACATATGTATTAATAAAGTAAAAAGTGATGGAAAAAAAACGTTTGATATTTTTCCAAATAAAAAAAAAATTAAGATTCACAAGCAATTTAAAGTCACTGCCAATTCATGTCTTATAATTCTTAATTTGCCATGGGCCTATCACTCAGTAAATAAATACTATGGGAAAACAGATAGAAAATATTTTTATTGTGTCTATGATTTTAAAATTTTAAAATCTGGATCAATAAAACAAAATAGGCAAAAAGGATATAATGAGAATAATTTTTGGAAACATAGCGTTCAAATTAACTCAAGTAAGAGAAAAAAAATTTTTTTATCTGAATAAAACAAGTTGATTTAATATTATGTTAAATACAAATATCATTATAAACAAAAATAATAAGAAAAGTTTTTTTTTCAAATTTAAAAAAAAAAAAGAGAATTCAAATTATTTAATAAATTATCTTCAAGGTTGGTCAGGAATAGAGTTATTTAAAATAGAAATAAAAAAAAACAATGTTTTCAATTTTTCTGATTTGGGTGTTTATAGTAAATTCAAAAAATTTGAATATAATCTCCTTTTGAAAAATGGATTAGTAATCTTTCAAAATAAAAAAAAAAAAATTAATCTAAAAAAAAATGATTTGTTAACTTTACAAACTACAAGCGAAGATATTTCAATTAAAGCAAAAAAAAAATCAAATGTATTTATTGTTAGAACCAAAATCAAAAATTCTAAAAATAAACCAAAAAAATATAACTTTATAAAAAACATTAAGCCTAGAAATTTGTGGGGCGGTAAATGTATTTCAAGATTACTTCAAACAAAAAATATTACGATTGTAATGTTCAATTTAAAAAAAAATTTTCAGTTTTACGACAAAGGTCATCATAATGAGCAAATAACCTGGTTATTTAAAGGCAAAATGAAGTTTTTTATTGGTAAAAATTCAAGAATTTTAACATCTGATCACGGGGTTGACATTGGAAAATATATTACTCATGGAGGAATATCATCTGGTGCAATAGGTTTTGATATTTTTTTTCCAAAAAGAAAAGAACAAAAATATAAATAACTTAATTATGAATAAAAAAATAAATTTATTAGACTGTACTTTTAGAGATGGGGGTTATTATAATAATTGGGAGTTTCCTAGAGATTTAATTAACAATTATTTTAAAATTTTAAATGAACTGGGCATTGAATATATCGAGCTTGGATTTAGATCTTTAAAAAAAAATGATTTTAAAGGACCTTGCTGGTACACAACAGATAGTTATATAGAAAGTCTAAAAATACCAAATAAAATTAAAATTGGAGTAATGATTAACGCCTCAGAAATAATATCTTATGGAAAAAATTTTAGAAAAAGTTTGTCAAAAGTATTTAATAAACAAAATAAATGTAAATTAAAATTTGTTAGAATTGCTTCTCATATTAATGAATTAAGTCATTCAAGTGAAATGTGCAAAATACTAAAATCTATGGGTTATGAAGTTGGAATTAATTTAATGCAAGTAAGTGAACTTGAGCATGAAAAAATAAGAAATATTTTAAATTTATTGAATAAAAATAAACCAGATATGTTTTATATAGCTGATAGCTTAGGGGCATTAAATGCCGATCAAGTTAAGAAATTAATAACAGAAATTAAAAAATATTGGAGTGGAAATTTAGGCATACATGCTCACAACAACCAGGGAATAGCATTGAGTAATTCCTTAAGTGCAATTTCTAGTGGTGCAAATTGGGTAGATTCTACAATTTCTGGTATGGGTCGAGGTCCAGGAAATACAGAAACAGAATATTTAATTATAGAACTTCAAAACAAAAAATTATTAGAAAAAAAAAAGATACTTCCTATTTTAAAATTGAGTAAAGACCATTTTGGAAAATTAAAAGAGAAATATAAGTGGGGTATGAACCCATTTTATTTTTTGGCAGGCAAACATGGAATACATCCTACTTATGTTCAAGAAATGTTGTCAATTAAACTATCAGATGAAGAGGTAATAAATGTAATTAATAGACTTAGTGAAATTGGAAGCTCAAAATACGACGTTAATATTGTAAAATCAGTTTTTCAAAAACCCGTAAAGGCCTCTAAAGGGACTTGGTCTCCAAAAAAATATTTTAAAGGTAAAGAGTTATTATTATTAACCTCAGGCGAAAGTGTTTTAGACTATAAACTGGAATTAGAAAGTTACATAATTAAAAAAAAACCAATCGTTTTAGCTTTAAATAACTTAGTTAAAATTAATCCAAAATTTATCGATTATTATGTAACTTGTAATCCAATTAAATTAATTTCTGATTTAGAGATAATGAAAAGTTTAAAAAAGTCAGTTATCTTACCTGAATCTTTATTAAACAATACATACAATAATAAAAAGAAAAAAATTAAAATAAAAAATTTTGGGGTGGGTCTCGAAATAGATAGATTTAAGTATTTTGATAAATATGCAATAATTCCAAAATTATACAATGTAGCTTATGCTTTAGCAGTGGCCACTTCCGGCAAGGCATCAAAAATATTATTAGCTGGTTTTGACGGATATAGAGAAAAAGAGTTAGAAAAGGATCCCAAAGAGTTAAAAATAAAAATTTAAAAAAATTTTGTGATAAAAACTTATTAGAATATAAAATTCTCACTCTCAAAAAGCTAAAAAAAATAGATAATATAATTGTTAATACAGACTCAAATAAAGCAATAAATATTGCAAAAAAATATAAAGTAAATTTCTTTAAAAGAGAGCCTTATTATGCAAGCTCAAAATGCAAAAATAGTGACTTTTGGAAAAATATTGCTGATAACACATCAAGTAAATATATTTTGTTTACTCATTGTACAAATCCTTTAGTAAGTCTAGAAACATATTCTAAGTTTTTAAAGAAGTTTTATAGTTTAAGAAATAAATACGATAGCTTTAATAGTGTTACAAATCTAAATGAATTTATATATTTTAAACGTAAACCAATAAATTTTAATCCATCAAAAGCACCAAATTCACAAGATTTACCAGAAACATTTAAACTTAATTTCGCAATGAACATAATTACAACAAAAAAAATGTCTAAAAAGAAATCATTGTTGGGGGATAAACCATACTATTTCAAATTAAGTGAATTAGAAGGATTTGACATTAACACAAAGTTAGAATTTGAATACGCACAATTTTTATTTAAAAAAATTAAATGATGTGAAAAAATTTAATTTAAATAAATTTAAAGGAAAAAAAGTTGTTGTTACAGGACACACAGGATTCAAGGGTGGTTGGTTATCCTTTTGGTTAAATTTAAAAGGGGCCAAAGTAGTTGGAATTTCAAATAAAATAATCACAAATCCCTCATTTTTCAAAATTCTTAAATTAAACGAAAAAATTACAAATATTCGAGTTGATTTAAGAAACTTAAAAAAATTAAATAAAGTCCTTAATAAGCATAAGCCAGATTTTATTTTTCATTTAGCTGCACAAGCTATAGTTAGTAAATCCTATTTTGATCCAGTAAACACTTTTAAGACTAATGCAATAGGTACTCTAAATTTATTAGAATGTATAAAAAATTTTAAACATCATTGTGTGGCGGTTATTATTACTAGTGATAAGTCATATAGAAACATTGAAATTATGAGAGGTTATAATGAAAATGATATTTTAGGTGGCAAAGATCCTTATAGTGGTTCAAAAGCAGCAGCTGAAAATATAATATATTCATATTTCCACTCTTTTATAAAAAAAAATAAAAAATTAAGAATTGCAATCGCTCGAGCTGGAAATGTAATAGGTGGTGGAGATTGGTCAGATAATCGATTAATACCTGATGCAATTCGATCAATTAAAAGTAAAAAACAATTAATTGTAAAGAGTCCAAATTCAACAAGACCTTGGCTTCATGTATTTGAAGTATTGTTTGGATATATGCTATTAGCACTTAAGTTAAAGGAAAACAAAGATTTAAATGGACAAGCTTTTAATTTTGGTCCAGGTAAAAGTTCTAGTTTAACTGTTAAAAATCTTCTTGATATCATTAAAGAACATTTTAGTAATTTTGATTGGAAAATAAGTAAGAGTAAAAATTTTTTTGAGTCAAAATTATTAAAACTAAATTCTCAAAAATCCAACAAAGTATTGGGTTGGAAAAATTACCTGGACTATAACAAAAAAATAGAATTTTTAACCGAATGGTATAAGTGTTATTTTAAAAATCCAAAACATTGTATTTTGCTTTCTGAAAGACAACTTGTAAAATTTGAAAATCTAATTAAGAAATAATTATTTATGAAGGATATTGTTCAAAAACTGGAAAGAAATATATCAAAAACCAATCTTAATAAATCCTCGTATTGGAAAAAGTATTTAGAAAATAGAGACTACAAAAATATATACGAAATGATGAACTTCGGGGGCTATGAAGATATAAAATTTTTTAGAAGTAAATTACATTTTTTATTGTCTTTTATATTGCATGGACCTAGAATATTTTTCTCTAAAACATATTTTAAATATAAAAAAATTTATAAAAAAGCTAAACGGCAGATTATCAATGACACACTTAGACATGTGCATGCAATTGAGCTTATTAAACGTTATATTGCACCAAAAACAATTTGTGTAATTGGAGATGGAAAGGCCAACTTTGTTGTTGGAGCTTTGCTAACATTTTCTAAAGCTAAAATAATTTCTGTAAATCTTTCAGACACATTAATTAACGACCTATTAATTTTGAATAAAATGAATATTCTCAAAGAAAATGAAATCCATTTAGTTGAAAATCCAGAGGAAATTTTGGAAAGAAATGATAAAAGATTATTTCTTGTACCAAGTAATTTAAAAAATTTTTTGTATAATAAAAAAATTGAATTATTTGTTAATATTGCATCTTTCCAAGAAATGAATTTTAACGAAATTGAAAATTATATGAATATAATTAAAGAAAACAAAGCCATGTTTTATTGCTGTAATAGAGAATTTAAGCAATTACCAGATGGAGAAAAAATATATTTTGATAGATATCCTTGGGGAGATGGAAATAAAATATTTGAAGAAGATTGTTCGTGGCATAAATATTATTATCAATTCCGGTTTCCATTTTTTAAAGAATATGATGGAATACATAAACACTGTATGATTGATTATTCAAAAAAATAAAAAATAATTATTAATTTTTGTGAATATGAAAGTAGTTATACTCGCTGGTGGTTTAGGGACACGTTTATCAGAATATACAAAAGTAATTCCAAAACCTATGGTTCAAATAAATAAAAAACCAATCATACATAGAATTATTGATCACTATATTTCGTATGGATTTAATGATTTTTATATAGCTGTTGGCTATAAAGGTGAAGTTTTGAGGAAATATTTTTCTAAAAAAAGATTTAACAAAAAGGTTAAAATTAATCTTATAAATACTGGAAAAAAGACAATGACAGGCGGCAGACTCAAAAGATTAAAAAAATTTCTAAATGAGACTTTCCTTATGACTTATGGAGATGGATTATCAAATATAAATTTAAATAAATTAGTTAGATTTCATAAAAAATATAAAAAAATCTTAACACTTACAGCTGTAAGGCCTCCAGCAAGATTCGGAACAATAAAATTAGAGGGAAATATAGTTAAATATTTTAAAGAAAAAAATTCGCTAGATGAAGGTTGGATTAATGGTGGATTTTTTGTTGTTGAGCCTGATTTTTTTAAATATTTGAAAAATGATACAACTTTCTTAGAAAGAGAACCTTTTGAAAAATTAACAAAAAATAAAAAGTTAGTTGCTTATAAACATAATGGATTTTGGCAATGTATGGATACACTGCGAGATAAAAAGATTTTAGAAAAAAACATAAAACAAAAAAAACATCTTGAAAAAAACTAGAATTTTAATCGCAGGTGGAACAGGTTTTATAGGTTTTCATTTAGCAAAAGCTTGTTTAAGAAAAAATTATGAAATTACGAGTTTAAGTACAAAAAAACCAACTAAAGCTAGAAAATTAAAAAATGTAAAATATTTGATTTGTGACATCACAAAAAAAAATGATTTAGAAGTTAAAATAAAAAAAAGTTACGATTATGTTATAAATTTGGCTGGTTATGTAGATCATTCAAAGAAAAAAAAAACTATAAGAAGCCACTATAATGGTTGTTTAAATTTGGCAAATTTTTTTTTAAAAAAAAAAATTAAAAGATTTATTCAAATTGGATCAAGTATCGAATATGGAAAAATAAGGTCACCACAAAAAGAAAATAAATTAAATTTTCAAAAAACATATTCAGCCTATGGATATTCAAAACTTTTAAGCACTAAGTATTTATTAAATCTTTATAGAAAAAACAATTTTCCAGTTACTATATTAAGATTATATTTAATTTATGGTCCATTTCAGGATTTAAACCGGATAGTCCCAATAGCTATTTTTAATTGTTTAAAAAACAAAACATTTAATTGTTCTCCAGGTACACAATTTAGAGATTTTTTATATGTTGACGATTTAGTTGAGGCAATACTTAAAATTCTAAAAATAAAAAAAACAATTGGTGAAATCATAAATGTTGGTTCTGGAAAACCTAAAAAAATTAAAGATTTAATTAAAGATATTCAATCAATAATTCAAAAAGGAAAACCAATTTTTGGTAAAATAAAATTCAGAAATGATGAAATTGAATATTTGTATCCAAATATTTCAAAAATAAAAAAGCAAGTAAAATGGTTACCTAAAACAGAATTAACAAAAGGCCTAAAAAAAACAATAAAATATTATAAAAATGTACGTTGAGAAAAAAGTAAGTGTGATTGTAAATTGTTATAATGGCGAAAAATATCTTAAAAGATGTATTGATAGCATAATAGATCAAGATTATATAAATTTAGAAGTAATTTTTTGGGATAATAATTCATCTGATAGATCTGTAGAAATTTTTAAAGAATACAAAGATAATAGATTTAAATTATATATAAGTTCAAATACAGTGAATTTGTATCAAGCTAGAAATGAAGCTATTAAAAAAGCTACAGGAGACCTGATCTCTTTTTTGGATTGTGATGATTGGTGGAATACAAATTTTTTGTCTTCAAGAAAGGAAATATTTCATAATAGTTATTATGATTTTTTTTATTCGAACACAAATTTTTATTTTAATCAAACAAATAAATTTCAAAAGTACAAAAAGTATAATTTGCCTTCAGGAAAAATTTTTAAAGATCTTATAGATGATTATTTCATCATAATAAGTGGTCTAATTTTAAGAAAAAAAATTTTTTCAGAAATAGGATTTTTTAATAAAAAATATAATATTATTGGTGATTATGATTTTGTAATGAAGATAGCTCAAAAATATAATGCTCATTGTAATAATTTACCATTATTAAATTATAGGGTACACCAAGATAATTATTCAAAAAAAAATAGAGAAATGTTTTATTTAGAATATAAGGATTGGTATGAAGAAGATTCAAATGATTTGAAAAATAAAGACACAACAAATCAACTAAAAAAAAAACTAAGTTATCTAGAAATTTCTTATTTAATTGAAAAAAAAAAAAATTTTGAATTGTTAATAAAAATTTTGAAACATAAAAATTTTATTGAAAAATTAAAATTTTTTATATTATTTTTTCTCCCAATAAAAATTTTAATTAAACTTAGAAAATGAAATCTTTAATTATTATTTCAAATGATGAGATATATTTAAAAAAAAATATAGTATCTTCAAATTATAATGATACCATAAATATAATCGAAGGATTAAATAAAAAATTCCATTTACATATTGTATCAAGAAAAGCTAATAGTTTAAAAAATTTTTCTATTAAGCTAAGTAAAAAAATTTATTCTTTCAGCTCGGATAAAAGTCAAAGTTTACATAAAGGAATAATTAGAATTTTGATGATTTCGGTCACACCTCTAAATGTCTTAAAGTATATTTTTTTAATTAGTAAATTGAAAAATTTTAAATCTTATGTATTAATCAGAAGCGATGGTTACAAGGAGTACGATCATAAATATGGAATACTTGGTAGATTAGTATATCATCTTATCTTTAATATTGTTAAACAGAGCTCTAAAATTTTATCTGTTAGTAATCATTTGACTAATGTTAAGACAAGAAAAATAATAGAGCCCTCAGAATTAGATAAAAATTGGTTTAAAAAAAATAAAAATCTGAATATGTCATTTCCAAAACTTTTATATTTTGGAAGATTTAGAAAAGAAAAAGGAGTTTTTTCCTTAATTGAAATTTTTAGTAAATTAAATAAAAATTATAAATTAACGATAGCTGGTGATTTAAAAAAAATCAATAAAACAACAAAAAACATAGAATTTAAAGGAAATATTAATAATCAAAAAAAAATCATAGAGCTTTATGATAGACACAATATTTTTATTCTACCATCATACACAGAGGCATCACCCAAAGTTATTAAAGAGAGTTTATCAAGGTTGAGACCTGTTATTATCTTTGATGAATTAAAGCATCTAAAAAATAAATACTTTGGAATTTTTATGTGTAAAAGAAATCCAAAACAATTAGTGCAAACCATTAGTTATATATTTGATAATTATAAAAAAATCCAAAAAAAAATAAAAAAAAATAAGTTGGTAACAAAAAAAGATTTTCAAATTAAATTATGCAAGATAATAGATGAATAAAATTACAAATAAAAATATTCCAATAATACTAACATTATTTCTCCCATTTACTTATATTTTTGGAGTTTTTTTAACAGAACTTACAGCTTTTTTTATTATCATATATTTTTTTATTTTTTGCAAAAATCTAAATATTTATTTTAAAGATAAAAAAACAATTTTTATTTTAATTTTTTCCCTCTATCTAGCAGTTAATTCAATATTACAAATTGATGACAACTTAAAATATTCTTCAATATTTTATTTCAGATACCTTCTTTTTATGTTGTCTATTTTTTATTTTTTTGAATTTTTTTATGAAAATAAAAATCTTATAGGAAATTATTTTATATATGTAATTTTTATTATTTTATTTATAGTTTTCTTTGATAGTTTAAAACAGTTTTTTTCAGGAAAAAATTTTTTAGGTTATGATTTGCAAAAACTAAGAGTCTCAAGTTTTTTTGGATCAGAATTAATTCTTGGAAGTTTTCTAATAAAAATTTTACCATTTATTAGTTGGTTAATTTTTTTTTTAAATATTGACATCGAAAAAATAAGAACAAAATTAATATTAATTGTATTTTTATCATTATATTTTATTACAATTTATCTATCTGCTGAAAGACTTTCGATAACATTATTAATTTTATTTATTCTTTTTACTTTCTTTTTAGTTAAAAATTTGAGGTATTATTTTTTTGTATCGACAATTGCTTTAATTTTTTTTGCCACATGTGTTTCATATTTTAATTTAGGAAAATCACCTACTCATCATAGAGTTTTTATTGAAACTTTTAATCAGATTACAAATTATGCTTATCATGACTGTTGTAAAAATAAAAATAATACAGATATAGTAAATGAAAAAAATTTTAAGGCTAAAAAAATTCAAGATATAATAGATTTTACAAAAAAGCTAAAGATATACTCTTCAAATCACCAAGGGCATATAATATTAGCTTATGAACTATTTAAGAATAATAAATATTTTGGAATAGGCCCAAAAGGTTTTAGGCATTACTGCAGATCAGTAAATTATGATCCTCAAATTGGTTATTGTTCAACTCATCCACACAATTATACAATGCAATTTTTATCTGAATTGGGTTTGTTTGGAATTGTGTTCTATGTAATTTTTTTTATATTTATAATCTATAAATTAATCAGATGCGTTAAATCCAAAAATTCAACAAATTTAAAAAATTCTTTTTATATAATTTCAATTGGATTAATTATTAATTTTTTTCCATTTCTTCCAAGTGGTAATTTCTTCAATAATTGGAATTCTTTGATATATTTTTATTTAATTGGTATATATTTTTTTACATATAAAAAAATATTTCTTTAATTTATGTCTCTTTTCTTAATACTAATTATAAATGTATTTTTTTTGATGAATTTTAATAAATTCGAAAGATTAATTAATATTTATGATTTTCCAGACTCAAAACTTAAATTGCATAAAAGAAAAACACCTTTATTAGGTGGAATTATTATTTTAATTAATTTATCGCTCTTAATATTCTTTCAACATTCTTTAACAAATGACTTTTTAATGATTGAAGGTATGTTTTTTAGTATGAGAGAAAAATTAGTATTAATTTTTTTTCTTTTAACTTTCTTTTTAATTGGCTTGTACGATGATAAATACAAAATTTATCCATCTAGTAGAATTATATTACAGATTTTTATTTGTACTATTGTTATGCTAATTGAGAGAGATCTTGTTATTACAAAATTTTCTTTATCATTTTATGATAATAAAATTCACCTTAATGAATTTTCATTTTTTTTTACTTTATTTTGCATCATAATATTTACAAATGCTTTAAACTTTTTCGATGGTATTAATGGTCAATCGTGTATTTTTTATTTAGTTATTTTCTTTTATTTATACTTTAAGGGAGATCATAATTATTATTATTTATTTTTAATAATAATTTTATTTTTTGTGCTATTTCTTAACTTTAAACAGAAATTATTTTTGGGAGATAGTGGTGTTTATCTAATTTCGGCAGTAATTATCATTTCATTAATTTTTGAGCATAATGTCTCAAGAAATATATATTATGCAGATGAAATTTTTTTATTATTAATTTTGCCAGGATTAGATTTAGTAAGACTTACTTTGCAAAGATTAATTAAGAATAAAAATATTTTTGTTGGAGATAGAGAGCATTTGCATCATCTCTTGATTAAAAAAACCAATTTAATAAATGCAAACACAATCTTATTTATTTTGAGTGTATTTCCAGTATCCACATTAATGCTTGGATTAAGTTTTTATAAAGTTTTTGGCCTATTTTTAATAATTTATTTCAGTTTATTTTTTTACCTAAAAAAAAATAAACATCAAAAACGGAAGCCATGAAAATTTTTCAATCCTTTTGGTTTTTTTTAAATAAAAAATCAAAAATATCTTTTTTTATTATTATCTTTTTTTCAATTATTCAAGCAATACTTGAGATGATTGGAATAGCAGCCGCAATACCTTTTGTGACCTTTTTATTAAATCCAGAATCTTTAAGCGAAATTACTTTTATCAAAAATTTTATTAATGTTGAAAATATAGAAATAAATAATCAGATGACCATGATTTTTTGTTTAATTTTTTTTTCAATTTTTTTAATTAAAAATATAATTATAATACTAACAAACAAAATAATTTTTAAATTTATTTTTAATTTTCGCACTAAACTTTTTAATAATCTTCTAGAAAAAATTCTTCATCAAGAATTTCTTTTTTTTGTTAAAAAGGGATTAACAAAAATTTTCAACACAACTTTTAATGAAGTAAACATTTTTTCTGTCAATGTTGTTAGACCAATGATAATTCTAATCAGCGAATTGCTGATTAGTTTTGCAATACTATTTTTGATAATTATGACTGGGAATGCAGACATATTGATCTTAATACTGCCTATAATGATATTGGTTGGTTTTGTATTAAAAATAATTAATAAGCATATTAAAGAATGGTCTAATATAAGAATCCAAAATAATGAAAAAATAGTTAATTCAAATTTAAATTTGGTAAGTGGTATTAAAGAAATTTTAATTTTTGGTAAAGTAAGTAATATATTAAATCAATTTAGCAATTCTTTAAAATCCTTAGAGTATGTAGATAGAAAAAATAATCTAGTAACAACATATCCAAAAATTCTCTTAGAGCAGTCGGTCATACTAATATTTATATTAATTATATTTTTTTTGAGTTTTTATAATGTTGCTACTGATGAAATTATAGTCATTTTAAGTTTTTATTTAACTGCTGCCTACAGACTTGTTCCTTCAATTAATAAAATATTTGTATCTATTCAACAGCTTAAATTTGGAAAGCCATCTATTTTAAAAATAATGGATTTTTATAGCCTAGAAAAGAAAAATAAGTTTTTAGAGCATGATAAATTTAATGAAACATTAAATTTTAATAAAGAAATCCTGCTCAAAAGTTTTAAATTTGGATATTCTGCTTCAAATCAAATTTTTAATAATTTAAATCTAAAAATAAAAAAAAATGAAATTATAGGAATTAGTGGTCAAAGTGGATCGGGTAAATCTACAATAATCAACTTGCTTACAACTTTGATAAAGCCAGATTCTGGAAAACTTTTAATTGACCAAAATATAATTGAGACATCAGAAGATTATCGGAAATATCAAAATTTATTTTCAATATCTTCCCAAGATACGTATCTCTTAGATGCAAGCATAAAAGAAAATATAATTTTTGATTTTAATACAAAAATTAACGAAGATAGATTGCATAAAGCAATAAATTTTGCAAACCTAGGTAAAATGATTAGTGATTTACCCAAAGGATTAGATACTCAAGTTGGATCAACACTTAAACAATTATCATCAGGTCAAAAACAAAGGATTGCAATAGCAAGATTAATATATAGTAATAGAGAAATTTTAGTTTTTGATGAAGCAACTAACGCTTTAGATGAGAAAAATGAAAAAGAAATTTTCAAAAAATTAAATAAATTAAGAAAAGATAAGACTATAATAATTATTTCTCACAATCAGGAGAATTTAAAAATTTGTGATAGAGTTTATAAAATTGAAAATAAAGAAATTTTTGAAGTAAAATTATGAAAAAAAAAAAGCTTTTAATTACAGCATTTCCTTTTTTCCCAGTGATTAATAAATTTAAAAAACAACTAAAAAAAAAAAATATAGAATTTGATGTTTTAAAAACTTCACAATACATAAGGGAAAAAATTTTATTAAGAATAATTCATAAATATGATGCATTGTTGTGTGGTGATGATGAGATTACAAAAAAAGTAATTGATAAAGCAACAAACTTAAAAGTTATATCAAAATGGGGAACAGGCATAGACTCTATCGATAAAAATTATGCTATCAAAAAAGGTATAAAAATTTTTAACACACCGGGTGCATTTACCAATGGGGTTGCAACAATGGCCCTTGCAATGCTTTTGTCATTTTATAGAAAAATTAATGAAAACCATAATGATATTAAAAAAGGTCAGTGGAAAAAATATCCAGGTGAAACTTTGATCAGAAAAAAAATTGGTGTAATTGGAGTTGGCAATATTGGTAAAACTATTTTTGAAATGTTACAAGGATTTAATACTATTAATTATGGTAATGATTTAAAAAAAATAGATAAAAAGTTTTTAAATAAAAATAATATAAAAATTAAAAATAAAAAATTTCTTTATAATAATTGTGATGTACTTATTTTTGCAACAGATTTAAACAAAAACTCATATAAGATGATAAATAAATACTCAGTTAAAGAACTAAAAAAAAAACCACTAATTATTAATGTTGGAAGAGGTGGAGTCATTGACAACAAAACTTTGATTTATGCTTTAAAAATGAAAAAAATTAACGGTGCATGTCTTGATGTATTTGAAAATGAACCTCTTAAAAAAAATAATCCACTTAAAAATTTTAAAAATTGTATTTTTACGAGTCATAATGCCTTTAATACTAAAGATGAGGTTGAATTTGTGCATAAAAATACTTTGCATAATCTCTATAAAGGTTTGAGGCTGTCTAAAGTTTCAACTTTTAAGTAAAATGAATGTTTTAATTACAGGTGGAGCTGGATATATTGGAAGTTCAGTTTCACACTATCTATTGGACAAAGGTCATCAAGTAACTATCATTGATAATCTTTCTACAGGCTCAATTAAAAATATTCCAAAGAAAGCTACTTTTCATAAAATTGATATTTCTAATAAAAAAAAATTAAATAAAATATTTAATAAAAGAAAATATGATATTGTTTTTCATTTTGCAGCTTTAATTAACAATGAAGAGTCAATTAAATATCCAAAAAAATATTTTGAAAATAATTTTATAAAAGGAAAAATCTTTATTGAAAATTGTATTAAAAATAAAGTGAATAAATTTATCTATTCATCTACAGCTGCAGTTTATGGAAACAAAAATAAACAAGTAAATGAAAAAGATGATTTAAAACCATTATCACCATACCCAAAATCTAAATTAAAATTAGAAAATTTTTTAATTAAAAAAAAAAAAGATATTAGATGTATTATCCTAAGATATTTCAATGTAGCTGGTTCAGACAAAAAATTAAGATGTGGATTTAATATTAAAAGAGGCTACAATTTAATCTTAAATCTGTGTAATGCAGTTTTTAAAAAAAAAATATTTATAATAAATGGTGGTGATTATAATACTAAAGATGGTACCACTATAAGAGATTACATTCATGTTGAAGATTTAGCTAAAATTCATCTTTTATCAGCCAATTTAATTTTGAAAAAAAAAATGTTTAAAATTTTAAATTGTGGTTATGGTTACGGTTTTTCTGTAAAAGAAATTTTAAAAAAATTTAACTTCATATCTAAAAATAAAGTAAATTATAAAATTGGAAAGAGAAGAAAGAGTGATATAGTAATTTCAATTTCTAACCCAAAAAAACTGATTAAATTAACAAATTGGAAACCTAAGTATAATGATCTCTCTTATTTACTTAAGTCATCTTTGGATTGGTATAAAAAAAATATTTAATTTTTTTATGGATAAAAATATAATTAAAGTTAGAGAAGATTGAATGATCACTAATAAAAGGATTTTAGTAGTTGGAGCAGGTGGTTTTATAGGTGGTCACCTTGTTAAAAGATTGCTAGATGATGATAATTCTATAATTGCTGTTGACATCAAACCAAAAGAATATTGGTTTCAAGATTTTGAAGATGTTGAAAATCATTATTTGATGGATATGAAAGACATCAATAATTGTAGGAAAGCAACAAAAAAAATAGATTATGTATTCAATATGGCTTGTAACATGGGTGGCATGGGTTTTATTGAAAATAATAAAGCTGAGTGTATGCAGTCAGTATTAATTAATACCAATCTACTAATTGCATGTAAAGAAAATGAAATAAAAAAATATTTTTTTTCTTCTAGTGCTTGTGCTTATAATAAAACAAAACAACAAGAAGTTTTTATAGAAGGTTTAAAAGAAGATGATGCTTACCCAGCAGATCCCGAGGATGGATATGGATGGGAAAAATTATTTAGTGAACGAATGTGCAGACATTTTATGGAAGATTATGGAATACCTGTAAGGGTTGCAAGGTATCACAATATTTACGGTCCATACGGCACATATGATGGAGGAAGGGAAAAAGCACCTGCAGCATTATGTAGAAAAGTCATAATGGCAAATAAAAATAGCGATGACAAAATTGAAGTTTGGGGCGATGGAATGCAAACTAGAACGTTTTTATATATTGATGATTGTATTGAGGGAACTTTAAGATTGTTTGAGTCTAACTATTCAGACCCAATAAATATAGGAAGTGATGAACAAGTTTCTATTAATCAAATGATTGAGATAATTGAAGCTGTAACTAAGACTAAAAAATTAAAACGAATTTATCAATTAGATAAACCGAAAGGTGTCAGAGGTAGATCCAGTAACAATGATCTTGTGAAGAAGGTTTTAAATTGGAGCTTTAAGATAAAATTGAACGAGGGTTTAAAAAAAACATATGACTGGATACAAGAAGAAATGAACAAACAAGGGTCAAATTTAAGTAGATTTACAAAATCTTAAATTTTATAGCATTGAGAAGTTTTAATATAGCATCCAATTTTTGATCTAATGGTAAGTAAAATTATTTTTAAACAGATAAAATTTATCAATATAAATAATCAGGAATTTAAAAGGTTTATAATTAAAAAAGGTTTATTTGTTTTTCCAGCGGGACCGGCTTTGGCAACCATTAAAAAGTCAAATGAGTACTATAAATCACTTAAAAAAGCAGATTTTGTCTTTTTTGATAGTGGTTTTTTTGTTTTATTATTGAGAGTCTTTAAAAATATTAATGTACAAAAATTTTCAGGATTTAAATTTTTGGGTATGTTTTTTGCTTATTTAAGGAATAATAATAAGAAAAGAATTTTTTGTATTGATCCAAATACAAATTTTTCAAAATCAAATTATAAGTATATTAAAAATTTAGGTATAAATAATTTATATAACTAT
>LULK01000107.1_pt1 | contig 35715 bp, 29 predicted proteins | sample 728181 | NCBI WGS metagenome assembly LULK01 (sample SAMN03860291, study PRJNA289734) | marine metagenome | biome: seawater column; feature: ocean; material: water; isolation source: Red Sea water column Station 169 - depth 10m | place: Saudi Arabia: Red Sea | collected 2011-10-15 | depth 10 m | reverse complement strand
ACTCCCTCCGATACTGGTTCTCTTGCGTGACACATAGAGCACCTACTCACAACAATATCGATTGTTTCAGAAAACTCCTCCGCACTTTCGAAAGCGACTTGCTTCTCATTTATCCGTGCCGCTTCCTTTTCTGAAATTATTGTGGGTGCAATAGATAACCACATTATAAAAATAAAAATTATTATTGTAACTGGCCAAGTCCATATAGGATTTCCTGCTCGGGCATGAATTGTATTAAAATAATGCCTTATTGTGACGCCCATAAGAAATACAAGGGCCGCAATTACCCAATTCCATTCCGAAGCAAAAGCAAGAGGATAATGGTTTGAAAGCATCAAAAAAATTACTGGTAATGTTAAGTAGTTATTATGTGTTGACCTTAACTTTGCGATCTTACCAAATTCTGAATTGGGAGTGCGCTTTGCAAATAAATCATCCACAACAATTTTTTGGTTAGGAATTATAACCAGAAAGACATTTGCAGTCATTATTGTAGCCGTGAACGCTCCCAAATGCAAAAAAACTGCTCTGCCGGTAAATATTTGATTGTAGGACCATCCCATTACCACAAGAATAAAAAATAGAACTACCATTAATAACGAAGGATTATTTCTAAACCTCGACTTACATAAAAAGTCATAAATGAACCAACCGATTACAAGGGAAGCTGCAGATATTATGATCGCCTGCCATAATTCAAGATCTGATTTAGCACTATCGATCAGGTAAAGTTCACCACCGACCCAATAAATAACCACCATGAGCGCAAACCCAGATAACCAAGTCGAGTAACTTTCCCACTTAAACCAAGTCAAATGGTCAGGAACTTCACTGGGTGCGACTGAATATTTTCGAATATGATAAAATCCACCACCATGAACTTGCCATTCTTCTCCCTGAACACCAGGCGGTAACTTGTTATTTTTCTGGAGGCCAAGATCTAACGCTATAAAATAAAAAGATGATCCTATCCATGCAATTGCTGTTATTACATGTAACCAACGAAGAGCAAATTCTAGCCAATCCCAAACTACTACTATTTCCGCCAAATTATTAACCTTAATAAAATCATATATTAACCACTTTACGGACGATTAGCTTCCTCGGTATGTGGAATACCCGAAGGGAGATAATAGGAGTGGAACGTGATAGTGCTTATTTTCGCTCATTCCAAAACGAATAGGAACCAAATCGAGAAACACAGGCTCGTTATAAACTTGTTTCAATTGCCTGTAATAATCTCCAACATGAAAGATTAGCTCAAATGTTCCTAACCTAAAATCTTTTTCTGCCAAGACAGGCTGGTCTGTTCGTCCATCCGCATTTGTGATTAAAGAACACACTTCTTTGCCGCGGCCGTTATAATATTCAAAAAAATCAATTTTTAAATTAGCCGCCGGCGTTCCTCGGCTCGTATCTAACGCATGAGTTGTTAAAAACCCGACCATTCTATAGCTCCAAAAGGGATTAATTTTTTAAGTAATACATAAAGAATACTATGTTGAGACTAATTCATTAAAAAGTATGTTTCAAAATAAAAATTAGAGTATAAGTCATTAAAATTAATAAAGTTGGAGTCCTAAGTGGATCGTTATGAAAGAGATTTGATCGGCTATGGTCAAAACATACCAAAAGTTAAATGGCCTAATAACGCAAAAATTGCTGTCCAATTTGTCATAAATTATGAAGAAGGTGGAGAAAACTGTATTTTACATGGAGATGATGCATCTGAAGCTTTCCTATCTGAAATTATTGGAGCCTCTCCATGGCCAGGTCAAAGACACTGGAATATGGAAAGTATCTACGAATATGGTGCAAGATCTGGTTTCTGGCGTCTTCATAGATTATTCACCAAAATGCAAATACCAGTAACGGTTTACGGAGTTACATCCGCGCTTGCAAGGAGCCCAGAACAAGTACAAGCTATGCAAGACGCAGACTGGGAAATAGCCAGCCATGGTTTGAAGTGGATTGAGCATAAAGATATGCCCGCAAAAGTCGAAAGAGCGCAGATACAAGAAGCCATACGATTACACCAGAGGATTACCGGTCAAAGGCCATATGGCTGGTATACAGGAAGATGTTCAGAGAATACCGTAAGATTGGTATCAAATGAAGGTGGATTTGATTACATTTCTGACAGTTATGCAGATGATTTACCATATTGGATAGATATTGATGGCCATGATCAATTAATTATCCCTTATAATTTAGACACAAATGATATGAGATTTGCGACTGCACAAGGTTTTTCAACTTCTGGGCAGTTTTTTGATTATTTAAGAGATACTTTTGATACTCTATATTCTGAGGGGGTGGAAGGATCTCCAAAGATGATGTCAATTGGCTTGCATTGCAGACTAATCGGTAGACCTGGAAGGATTACTGCCATAAAGCGATTTATTGAACATACAACTTCATTCAAAGACGTTTGGTTCGCAAAACGAATTGAGATTGCGCAACATTGGCAAAGACACCATCCACCCAAAAGGTTTGAAAAACCATCAAAGATGTCGCAAAAAAAGTTTGTTGAAACGTTTGGTGGCATTTTCGAAAAATCGCCTTGGATTGCGGAAAAAACTTGGGATACTGAATTGGGACCCGCTCACGATACGATCCAAGGTTTACACAGCGCATTCTGTCGCATCTTCCGAGCAGAAGAAAAGGAAGTTCGTTTAAAAGTTTTAAAAGCTCATCCAGAATTGGCTGTAAAACTTTCCAAAACTGAGCAGCTGACAAAAGAAAGTCAAAACGAACAGGCAAGTGCAGGTTTAGACAACTTAACATCTGAAGAATACGAACAATTCGCCGAGCTAAATAGATCTTACAAAGAGAAATATGGTTTTCCCTTCATTATTGCGGTAAAAAACCACAGCAAATCAGAAATTTTAGATAATTTTATTTCTCGTATTAAGAATACAGCAGAAATGGAATTCAATGAAGCATGTGCGCAAGTGGAACGGATTGCAGAAATTAGGATGCTGGATATAATTTAATGGCACAGAAAATTATAACTGAGCCCCTGACAAAGACAAATTTTCAGGATTTTGGAGAGGTCATCGATACTGGCGGTGATCCAGATATGCTGATTAATCAAGGTGTATGTGAAAGATATCACGACAGAGCTAAAATAGATGTAGGACCCGATGGAAAAGTCGGTTTGAGCTTATTCAACTCAGAACCACGCTCATTGCCATTAGTCCTTAAAATGATGGAGCGACATCCTGACGGAAGCCAAGCCTTTATTCCTATGTCTACGAATGGATTTTTAGTCATAGTTGCAAATGATAAAAACAATAAGCCTGGTGCCCCCAAAGCGTTTGTATCGGCGCCTGGTCAAGCGATAAACTTTTTTAAAGGGACCTGGCATGGCGTGTTAACTCCCTTAAGTGAACCTGGTCTCTTTGCAGTAATCGATAGAATTGGAAAATCTCAAAATCTAGAAGAATTTTTCTTTGAAGTACCATATATAGTTGATACAGTCTAAGGCGTCTGCCTTAAAAACAGGCAGAACGCTAAGTTTAATAGTCAAATAGGGAGACTAAAATGACTGACAATGCTATGGGTTCTTACAGTGATCCCAACATTACACCCCCAATGGGTCAAGCAGCCCCACTGGGATTACAGCATGTCTTGGCCATGTTCGCATCAAACGTAACTCCGTCCATAATTGTTGCGGGAGCAGCAGGACTGCAATTTGGTGGTGCAGAGCAAGTATATTTAATCCAAATGGCAATGCTTTTCGCTGGCATAGCAACATTATTTCAAACCGTTGGGTTTGGCCCGGTAGGAGCCAGGTTGCCGATAATGCAAGGTACAAGCTTCGCATTTGTTGGTGTTTTAGCAGGTATTGCTGCAACTCAAGGCCTCGGTGTGGCTTTAACTTCCTGTATTATTGGTGGCTTAATTCATTTTGCCTTGGGTTCAGTTATTGCAAATATTCGGTATTTATTTCCGCCACTTGTCACGGGGCTAGTTATCCTCGCAATCGGCCTTTATTTGGTACCAGTCGGTATTAAGTATGCAGCGGGTGGAGCAGCAGATTTCCAAATGGCAGCAGAAAGCTTTGGCTCTCTAATGCATTGGACAGTTGCACTTACAGTCATTGTGGTTGCTCTTGGATTTAAGTTCATGACAAAGGGAATTTTATCAAATGCCGCAATACTGCTGGGCTTAATCGCAGGTTATCTAGTGGCCTTTATGTTTGGTATGGTTAATTTTGCAGCTGTCGGTAAAGCCAGTTGGGTAACGGGACTTCAAACTCTACCATACGGATTTGAGTTTAACCTAGGAGCAGTGATAGGCGTAACGATAGTTTCAATTGTTTCAGCGGTTGAAACCATTGGCGACACTTCAGCGACCGCTAAAGCTGGAGCTGGTCGTGAGGCCACTGACGAAGAAATATCTGGTGCTACATATGCAGATGGCCTCGGAACGGCTGTCGCAGGAGTTTTTGGCGGTCTGCCTAACACTTCTTTCAGTCAGAATGTGGGCATCGTGGGTATGACCGGTATTATGAGCAGGCACGTAGTTACAATCGCAGGTGCAATTATGGTTATGTGCGGATTAATACCAAAAATAGGAGCAATCATTGCTTCTATGCCTCTCCCAGTTTTGGGTGGTGGCGTGATTGTAATGTTTGGTATGGTGGCAGCTGCTGGACTTAACGTACTAAGCGAAATAAAAATGTCTCGCAGAAATATGATTATTATCGCCTTGTCATTGTCTATTGGACTAGGCTTTAATCTGGTGCCTTCAGCAGTGCAATATCTACCAGGCATTTGGAAAACATTAGCTACCTCAGCTGTAGCACCCACAGCATTTTTGGCTATTGTTTTAAACCAAATCATACCAGAAGAATAAAATTAAATTATTACTTTTTGAAACGCCCTGAATTTTCGGGGCGTTTTTTGTTGTATTGATTTCAGCGTGAATCACTGTAACATAAATGCATGAATAGTTTCATTCCAATTACTAACTTCCATGGCAATGTAGTTAGTTTTCAAAAACCTGAGCTGACTATTATTTTATCACTGTATGGTCGTATGGTGGCTTCTGGTGAGTGGCGCGATTATGGAATTTCCTCATTAAAAGAGGTTGCGGTATTCTCGGTTTTTAGAAGAACAGCAGAACATCCAATCTACAGGATTGAAAAAAGACCGAAATTGCGAAATCGGCAAGGTCAATATGCGGTTGTTGGCATGGATGGACAAATTCTAAAACGTGGTCACGACCTCAAATCAGTTTTAGGAATTCTAGAACGTAAGTTAATCAAACTAGTTGATTAGTTGCCATCAGACAAATTTTTCAAATATTTTCTTTTTAAACTGGAAAAGAACAAACAAAGAACATATTTATATGTCTATGTTTTCTGAACTATCTGTTACATCAAACTTTAGCTTCCTACAGGGGGCCTCTCACCCTGAGGAATATATGGAACGCGGAGCGCTTTTAGGCTTAAGTGCAATTGCAATTGCAGATGTTAATTCTGTGGCTGGGATTGTACGCGCACATACACATGGGCAAAAAATTAAGGAAACTGTTTCAGAACGCCAACAGATTGAACCATTTGGACCTCCATGCCCAGAGCACCTAAAAGGATATAGTTCGCTACATGTTGAAAATATACCTCGTTTAATACCAGCTGCACGCTTAATTTTTCAAGAAGGTGTTAGTACCACCTCAATTATCCAAACACATGAGGGTTGGAAAATACTTTGCAAGTTAATTTCAAAAGGTCGTTTACGGAGTAAAAAGGGTGAGTGTGAACTAAAAATATCAGATATGCCTAAAAATTTATCTGGGATAAAATTGTTGCTACATGTTCCACAAACTTTACCTAGAAAAAATGCTACTTGGTGGAACAATGTACGACATTTAGTGAGCGAACACAAAGACCGCTTATATTTGGTAATGTCACCATACTATGATGGATTAGACGGAGCTCGTTTTGATAGATTATACCAAATAGCTAAAAGCTTTTCACTACCAGTTGTAGCAAGTTCTTTTCCTTTAATGCACCATGGGAAACGGCGTCGATTGGCAGATGTGTTGTGCGCAATCAAGCAAGGTAAAAAGATTGAACAATTAGGAAAAAATGCTCTGGTAAATGCAGAACAACGGTTAAGAAGTCCTCGAGAAATAAATAAGTTGTTCGCCAAATTTCCAATTGCCATAAAAAATGCGAATAAAATTTCTTCGAATTGTTCCTTTACACTTGATCAACTAAAATATGATTATCCCAAAGAAAGTGGCAGTGGCAAAGCTCCATCAGAGCGACTGAATGAATTAGCGATGAAAGGAATAAAGTGGCGCTACCCACAAGGAGCACCAAAACGTGTAAGTCAAATTTTAAATCATGAATTAAAGCTTATAAAAAAATTAGAATACGAACCATACTTCCTTACAGTAAATGATATAGTTCAGTTCGCCCGTTCACGTAATATTCTTTGTCAGGGAAGAGGGTCTGCCGCAAACTCTGTCTTATGTTATTGTTTAGGTATAACATCGGTAAGCCCTGAAATAGGTACAATGGTTTTCGAACGTTTTGTTTCAGAAGCAAGAAAAGAACCACCTGATATAGATGTTGACTTTGAACATGAGCGTCGCGAGGAAGTAATTCAGCATATATATGAAAAGTACGGGCGCGACCATGCAGGATTATGTGCAACAGTAGTTCACTACCGTGGAAAGCGTGCTGTACGTGAGGTTGGCACAGCTATGGGATTAACCAAAGACACTATTAGTGCACTTTCCTCACAGCTTTGGGGTTTTTCTAGTAATGGGAAAATTAGTGAAAAATGGTTAAGAGAAATTGGCCTCAATCCAAATGATAGCAATCTGCAAAAAACACTATTATTAGTCCACGAAATAATAGGTTTCCCTCGCCATCTTTCTCAGCATGTAGGCGGTTTTATAATCACAGAGGGTCGTTTAGATGAACTTGTTCCGATTGAAAATGCGAGTATGGAAGGGCGAACTGTAATTTGCTGGGACAAGGATGATATCGATTCCTTAGGAATTTTAAAAATTGATATTTTATCCCTTGGCATGCTGACTTGCCTACGTAAATCATTTGATTTGGTTCACCAACATCTTGGTCATAATTTTGATCTTGCTACTATTCCTGCTGAAGACCCTAAAGTCTACGACATGTTGTGCCGCGCTGATAGTATTGGAGTGTTTCAAGTGGAGAGTCGCGCACAAATGAACTTTCTGCCTAGAATGAGGCCACGCTGTTTCTATGATCTGGTTATAGAAGTGGCAATAGTAAGACCGGGCCCAATTCAAGGTGATATGGTCCACCCTTATATTCGCCGACGCAATGGTGAGGAACAAGTTGAATTCCCGTCAGATGCACTTGGGAGTGTATTAAGTAAGACACTGGGCGTCCCGTTGTTCCAAGAGCAAGCTATGCAAATTGCCATTGTTGGAGCAGGCTTCACTCCAGAGGAAGCAGACAAATTGCGTAGGGCTTTAGCAACCTTCAAAAAACATGGCTCAGTGAGTGAGTTAAGAACCCGATTTTTAAGGGGAATGCGCCAAAACGGCTATGGTAAAGATTTTTCCGAACGATGTTTTTCCCAAATTGAAGGTTTCGGGTCTTATGGTTTTCCTGAAAGTCATGCTGCTAGCTTTGCATTATTAGTATATGCTAGCGCTTGGATAAAATGTCACCACCCAGCAGTTTTTGCGTGTGCTCTATTAAATTCTCAACCTATGGGTTTTTATGCACCAGCCCAAATACTTAGTGATGCAAAGGCACATGATGTTACTATTTATCCAATTTGTATCAACAATAGCTACTGGGATAATACTTTAGAAACAGACAAAAATGGAAAATTAGCATTACGATTGGGTTTCAGACAAATAATTGGATTAACCAAGGAAGATGCATCTTGGATTACTGCTGCGCGTGGAAATGGTTATAGTACTATAGAGGATATATGGCGACGTGCTGGCATTAAATCTGCCACACTAAATCGCTTAGCCGAAGCGGATGCGTTTATATCAATTGGAATAAATCAACGCGAAGCAATTTGGCAAGCAAGTGCCATTCTCAGTAATAACAAATTACCCTTGTTTGATCAGGACATTGATGGTGAAATTATAAAAGAAGCACTCCCCATATTACCCAATATGAGCCTCGGAGAGGCTATTGTGCAAGATTACACTGCTACAAAATTCTCACTCAGGGCCCATCCTCTATCTCTATTACGAGATGTTTTAACGCCACCATATCAAAGTATTAATCACTAAAAAGGTGCTTTTGATCTAAATCTAGAACCAAATCCATTCTCAGGATGTTTCACCCTGAGTTCTTCTGAATGTAACATCATTCTATCGTGTGTACTACCCTCTCCATATATAGGGTCTCCTAGAATAGGATGGCCAAACGCCATGCAGTGAACTCTTAGCTGGTGCGAACGTCCGGTTTTGGGCACTAAACGCAATCTACTTTCATTTTGATTAGAACTTAGTTTGTGCCATTCCGTTAGTGCCAGCTTTCCAGTCTCATGACAAACCATCTGACGGGGTCTATTTGCCCAATCAACAACCAACGGCAAGTCAATTAGACCACTTTTTTGTTTCACTTCTCCAGAAACACGGGCTACATATGTCTTCTTTACTTGACGCCTTTCAAATTGCATCGACAGCGCTCTTTGGGCATACTCTGTTTGTCCAAAAATCATAACACCAGATGTATCCCTATCAAGACGATGAACTAAAAGCGTATTTGGAAAAGCAATTTTTAATCTACTCAGCAAGCAATCTGCCAATTCAATACCCTTGCCAGGAACAGAAAGTAGACCTGCTGGTTTATTCACGACCAAAATATGCGCATCTTCGTGAAGAATATCTAATGGTTCAGTCGGTGGGTTATATTCCATATCAATCCTTCGCCTAAACAATAAAATAAAAAAAGTCTATACTCATGAAATTTTACTTGATTTTTTCATGAACTGCTAACACCGTACCTTTAATTAGTTATAGGTGAGTAATGCATAATTTTGATCCAAATTCATCATCAACCTTGGGTGCTGATCTTCGATCACTACGTAAATCTCGCAAGATGACAATTAAGGAATTATCTACAGCTACAGAAAAATCATTAGGATGGATTAGCCAAATAGAAAGAGATAAGTCTCAACCATCCATCGATGACTTAAAAGACTTGGCTCGCGTTCTTAACGTGCCCCTATCAATATTATTTGGACAATCACGCTCAGGATCAGAGGAAGAGGGGTATATTGTTAGAAAATCAGCTAGGCGGGTCATAGGTTCAAACTCATCTGGTCTTAAAGAGGAGTTACTTTCTCCTGACCTAACTGATGACTTTGAAGTAGTATATTCAACGTTTGAGCCAAATTCAAAACTAGCAAAAAGACAAAAGAGACAAACACAAGAAGTTGGATATGTAATAAGCGGCAGTCTTATTTTGAATATAAACGATAAAGAATTCACAGTTAGTGCAGGCGATAGTTTTAGAATTAAAGGGGAAGCACATAGGTGGGCAAACCCATTTTCAGAACCGTGCAGTATAATATGGGTGATTGCCCCACCAATTTATTAAACAATTGAATATACCTCAAATAAGTTTCTAAGGAGATAAAAATGTCTGAATTTCCAAAATCTGCAAGAGTGGTAATAATAGGCGGTGGTGCTGTGGGAGCCTCAGCACTTTTTCATCTCGCTAAAGCAGGGTGGACTGACTGTATACTTATTGAAAAAAATGAACTAACAGCTGGTTCTACGTGGCATGCGGCAGGAAACGTACCAACATTTTCCACAAGTTGGTCAATAATGAATATGCAGCGTTATTCAACTGAATTATATAGTGGATTGGCGCAAGAAGTAGACTACCCGATGAATTATCATATGACCGGATCAATAAGGCTTGGTCATTCCAAAGAGCGCATGCAAGAATTTGAACGTGCAAAAGGAATGGGACAATATCAAGGTATGGATATTAGTATCCTTGGTTTAGACGAAATTAAGAATAAATACCCATTTATTGAAACTCATGATCTGAAAGGAGCTCTCTACGATCCTAGTGATGGGGATATTGATCCAGCGCAGTTGACACAGGCGTTAGCGAAGGGCGCACGAGACTTAGGCTCAGAAATAATTCGCTTTTGTTCAGCAACTGGCGTCAGCAGAAAAAATGATGAATGGATTATTCATACAACAAAAGGAGATATTCGATGCGAGTATGTCGTTAATGCAGCGGGTTACTACGCTCAAAGGGTTGGAGAATGGTTCATTCCATACGGAGGAAGAACTGTCCCTATGATGGTTATGAGCCATCAGTACCTATTATTTGAGGAAGTTGAGGCCGTAAAAGATTGGTCCACTGAAATGCAACACAAACTTCCACTGCTTCGTGATGTTGATAGTAGCTATTATCTTCGCCAAGAAAAATTTGGTTTCAACCTTGGTCCCTATGAGCGAACTTGTAGAGCCCACTGGGCGCAACCCGACGATCCAATGCCGGAAGATTTTAGTTTTCAGTTGTACCCAGATGATCTTGATCGATTGGAATGGTACATAGAAGATGCATTAGCTAGAGTGCCTCTGTTGGGTGAAGCGGGGGTTAGCAAAGTTATAAATGGACCAATCCCATATGCGCCAGATGGACTTCCTTTGATAGGTCCAATGCCTGGCGTACCGAATGCATTTGAAGCATGTGTATTTACTTTTGGGATCGCTCAAGCCGGTGGGGCAGGAAAAGTTTTATCCGAGTGGCTAATTGAGGGCGAAACAGAATGGGACATGTGGTCATGTGATCCGCGGCGTTACACAAATTATACAGATCATGATTATTGTGTTGCTAAGGGCATGGAAATTTATGGACATGAATATGCTATGCATTTCCCATGGCATGAATGGCCAGCAGGAAGGAATAAAAAACTTTCACCAGCGCATGACCAAATAGTAAAAAAAGGTGGTCAAATGGGTGCATACAATGGTTGGGAGCGTGCAAACTGGTTTGCAAATAGCACTGACGATATTTCCGAAAAGACAACGCAAACATGGGAACGTAATGGCCCGTGGGAGCAACGAATTAAAGAGGAATGTTATGCCGTAAGAGATGACGTAGGTGTTTTGGACCTACCTGGTTTCAGCCGCTTTGATATTGAAGGAAAAGGAACTGCAGCATGGCTTCGAGGAAGAATTGCAGGATCATTGCCAAAAATTGGACGTCTTAATTTAGCATATTTTGCAGATACAAGAGGTCGCATATTAACTGAAATGTCAATCATTCGACACTCTGAGGAAAAATTTACTCTCATAACAGCCGCTTCTGCTCAATGGCATGATTGGGAAATAATTAACAAAGCATCTTCTTTAAATATATCCGTAACAGACACAACTGAGAAACTTAGCACTTTGATAGTTACAGGGCCCAAGTCTCGTAATCTACTTGAAAAAATTGGTACTGACGCAGATCTATACCTTCCTTGGTTAAGCCATCATAAAGCAAAAGTATGTGGGAAGCCTTGTCATTTGATGCGTGTTAGTTTTGCGGGAGAATTAGGTTGGGAAATTCACACTGATGTCGAAAATATTTCAACTCTTTACAAAGAAATTAGTGATGCAGGCGCAAAGCCGTTTGGCATGTGGGCTTTAAATTCTCTTCGCATAGAAAAGGGATATCGAGCTTGGAAAGGAGACTTATCAACAGATTACAGCCTGTTAGAGGCTGGTTTGTCGAGATTTATTAAGTTCGATAAAGAAGAGGATTTTCCAGGAAAAGCAGCTTTAGAGATAGAAAGACAGCACGGAAGCAAAAAACAGTTTGTATCACTAATAGTAGAGGCGGGAAAATGTGACGCTCCATATATGTCTACTCTATGGAAAAATAATCAAATTGTGGGAGAGACGACATCTGGCGCATGGGGCTATCGCACGAATTCTTCAATTGCTCTTGGAATGATAAGGAGTGATTTGGCTTCGGCAGGAACAGAAATTGAAATAGAGATTTTTGGAGACCGTCATAAAGCTATTGTCCAACCAGAAGGGTCAATCTGGGATCCAATGAACGAAAGATTGCGCGCATGAAAGAAGCGATAACACTTCTTGATGGATCAGTCGGACAAGAATTAGTTAAAAAATTTGATAAAAAACCAACACCGTTATGGTCAACAGAAATTATGTTAACAAATCCAGAAATGGTATCGAATATCCATAGTGCTTACTTTGAAGCTGGGGCAACTATTGCCACAACAAACAGCTACACAGTACTTCGAGACCGTTTAAAGCACTTCAACCTGGAGCATGAAGTACATAATTTATGGAGCTCTTCAGTTGAAGCCGCCTGCAATGCCCGTAATAATTTTGGAAGTGGTCGAGTTGCAGGTTCAATTGGCCCTTTAATAGCGTCATACCGACCTGACCTCTGCCCTGCAATCGATGAAGCATCAAAAATATATGATGAGAAGATTGCAAATATTGCCCCTAAGGTAGATATATTATTAGTTGAAACGGTCTCTTCTTTAAAACAAGCCAAAGGGGTTTTGGCATCGACAGATAAAGAGAACAAGCCGGTTTGGATATCTTTTAGTGTAGACGATCAAGATGGCACAAAACTACGATCAGGCGAAAACCTAAAAGATATAGAGCCTATTATCAACGATCATTCAATTGAAGCAGTTCTCATCAACTGCTCCCCGCCAGAAGCAGTAGATAATGCATTACCTATCATTTCCAAAATGAATAAACCCTTTGGAGCGTATGCGAATGGATTTTCCAAAATATCAAAAGAGTTTCTAAAAGAGAGACCAACAGTTGATGCGTTGGCAGCTCGTAAAGACTTGGGACCGGAGGAGTATAGTAATTTTGTTATTGATTGGGTCAGGAATGGCGCCACTATCGTTGGCGGATGCTGCGAAATTGGCCCCACTCATATCTCGAAGATCGCAAAAAAGATCCATGAATTAGGATTTCAAATTATATAAGGGCATTAGAATACGATGATACAGGATAAAGCCAGAGTTATTATTATAGGCGGCGGCGTCATTGGATGTTCAGTAGCCTACCATTTGAGTAAATTAGGCTGGAATGATATAGTTTTGTTGGAGCGCAAACAACTCACTTCTGGAACAACGTGGCATGCTGCAGGGTTGATAGGCCAATTAAGAGCCAGCGCTAATATGACAAAATTAGCAAAGTACACACAAGAATTATACTTTGATCTTGAAAAAGAAACAGGTGTGTCAACAGGTTTTAAAAGAGTGGGTTCAATTAGTGTTGCTCTTACAAACGAGAGAATGGAAGAATTGAAACGCTCTGCAGCTATGGCTAGAGCTTTTGGGGTTGATGTGGAAGAAATTTCTCCGCGCGAAATCAAAAATAGATATCCTCACATTAATCTAGAAAGGATAGTGGGTGGGGTCTTTCTAGGGAAAGACGGACAAGGAGATCCCGCAAATATTGCTTTGGCTCTTGCAAAAGGCGCACGGCAGGAAGGTGCTAAAATTTACGAAGGAGTTACTGCAACAAAAATATTTAAAAATCAGAATAAAGTAACTGGTGTTGAATGGACTAATCGACATGGTGAGAGTGGACGGATCTCCTGTGAAGAAATAGTAAATTGTGCTGGAATGTGGGGTCACAGCGTTGGCAAAATGTTAGGTACAAATATTCCCCTTCATGCATGTGAGCATTTTTATATAGTTACTGAACCAATAGCAGAATTAACTCAACTACCGGTGCTTAGAGTCCCGGATGAATGCGCGTATTACAAGGAAGATGCCGGCAAAATGCTGCTTGGGGCATTTGAACCTAATGCGAAGCCTTGGGGTATGTCTGGAATACCCAAAGATTTTGAATTCGACCAACTTCCTGAAGATTTCGAACATTTTGAACCAATTTTGGAAATGGCTGTAAATAGAGTTCCTATGCTTGAGAAAGCTGGAATTCATACGTTTTTTAATGGGCCAGAGAGTTTCACACCGGACGATGCTTACCACCTTGGTCGCTCACCTGAAATGGAAAATGTTTGGGTAGCAGCAGGATTTAATTCAATAGGTATACAATCCGCCGGAGGTGCGGGAATGGCACTCGCACAATGGATGCAAGATAAAGAAAAACCATTCGACTTGGGCGATGTTGATATAAGTCGTATGCAACCTTTTCAGGGAAATAAAAAATATTTATTTGAACGGTCAAAAGAAACACTTGGTCTGCTGTATGCTGATCACTTCCCTTTTAGACAAAAGGAAAGTGCCCGAGGTGTCAGACGAACGCCTTTTCATGAGCATCTGAAGTCCAAAGGCGCTGTCTTCGGAGAGGTAGCTGGTTGGGAACGTGCAAATTGGTTCTCTAACACTGGGCAAAGTGATGAATATCGTTACAGTTGGAAACGCCAGAATTGGTTTGAAAATTCAGCTAGAGAGCACATGGCTGTGAGGGAGCATGTTGGTCTATATGATATGTCTACCTTCGGAAAAATACGAGTAGAGGGTAAAGATGCCGAAAGTTTTCTAAATTATTTATGCGGTGCAAACTTATCTGTCGACATAGGTAAAATAGTATATACCCAATTTTTGAATTCAAAAGGCGGTATAGAAGCAGACGTTACTGTGACTAGACTAAGTGAGACCACGTATTTGATCGTAACACCTGCTGCTACTCGACTTGCTGATGAAACTTGGCTGCGGAGGAATCAAAAGGACTATAGCGTAGTTATTACAGACGTTACTGCCGCAGAAGGAATTCTTGCATTAATGGGACCAGCGTCAAGAGCTTTACTAAATAGTGTTTCTCCAAATAATTTTGAGAATGAAACGAACCCTTTTGGCACCGCACAATTGATTGAAATAGGAATGGGACAAGCCCGTGCCCATAGGGTTTCTTATGTGGGCGAACTTGGATGGGAGCTATACATTAGTAGTGATCAATGCGGTCATATTTTTGAGACGATATTTGATGCTGGGTCAGAACATAATTTAAAGTTATGTGGAATGCACATGATGGACAGCTGTAGGATAGAAAAAGCTTATCGACATTTTGGGCATGATATTACATGTGAAGACCATGTGCTTGAAGCCGGGTTGGGTTTTGCAGTGGATACTGGCAAACCGGATTTTATAGGCAAAAAAGCTGTGATTGATAAGAAAGAATGCGGCTTAGAAAAGAGATTGGTTCAATTCCAACTTATAGACCCTGGGCCTCTATTATATCACAACGAACCAATAATGAGAGATGGCGAAATTGTAGGTTATATCAGTTCAGGTAATTATGGGCATAAACTAGGTGGAGCAATCGGTATGGGATACGTACCTTGTAAAAATGAAAGTCCAGAAGAACTTCTATCATCAAAATTTGAAATAGATGTCGCAGGTACTATTTATGCGGCGAAAGCGTCGCTTAAACCTTTATACGACCCACTCAGTAAACGTACAAAAGCCTAGTTTTAGTTGCCTATTCCCTTAAAAAGTCACTTGAGCCGTGGTGGTTTAAGATTTTCTTTTAAGTCTACAGCTGGCTCAAATGAAGCATTTTTTTCTTCTAAATCTTTTTCAAAATTTAACGAGATACCAATCTTTCTGATTTTTTTTAAATTTGGGCTGTCAACGTTCAGGAAAATGACATCAATTGGTTTTTCATCGTACAATGTAAAGTTAACTACTTCATTTACTGCCCTAGCTATTACAGCATGCATCTTTTGATTTATATCAACAAATACAATAAGTTGCGATTTATAACCACTTTTATAGATTACTTCAACAATCCATGCCTCGGGAACAAATTTAGATAAGTAACTCAATTTATTATTTAATGAATTCCTTACTACGAATGGTATACTTGGTTTGCTAAACTTAGTTATTTTATCGCTTAATCTTTTTGGGGATTGCTCGACAATATTTTGCAACCAATCAATATCGTTACTGCTGAGCAGTATCTCTGAAGAAACAGCCAAATTTAAGTTTAATCCCAAGCCAAGATTTTGCTCTTTCAACATTGGTAAAACCATTCGCCCCGTTAGTGCAAGATAGGGGGAGCTATTTCCAGTAAAGTCAACTAACCTAGAAATGGTATCAAAAACTAATGCATATTTATCTTCAGGCGTTTCAACTAAATTCGGACAAGCTATGCCGCCTTCAATCTCTTTCTCCAGTAATAAATATAGTTCGGTATCAAGTAGAGCCTCATAAAATAAAAATCTTGATTTGTCATCGTTGTCCGTACCATCGGCTAACTCTTTTAGCTCATCGAGCTTGGTAATATTCTCAGTCATTCTAAATTCATTTAACTACCCTGTTGGTATTACCCACATTTTGAGTAACCACAGCTCCGACAAGTCATACACCCTTCTATCATCTGAAGATCGAACTGACCACATGACGTACAGGATTTTTGTTGGCTTATTTTGAGATTTTCCAACTTAGTTACTTCACTACTTTTATGAAAAAGACTTGTATCAGTGTCTTTAATAAACCCAATCTTCATCATATGTTCTTCCAGAACTCCGCCAATGGCTGCCAAAATTGAAGGAATGTATTTTCCGCCTACCCACGCACCACCTCTGGGATCAAATACTGCCTTTAATTCATCGACAACAAAGGAAACATCACCTCCCCTTCGAAACACTGCAGAAATCATTCGCGTTAAACCAACGGTCCAAGCAAAATGCTCCATATTTTTAGAGTTTATAAAAACCTCAAATGGACGCCTCATGTCGTTAACAATTATATCATTGATGGTAACGTAAATTGCATGTTCGCTATCTGGCCACTTTAACTTGTATGTATTTCCATCCAAAGTGCTAGGCCGATCAAGAGGCTCAGACATATAGATGATATCTCCATTTGCCTCTTGATCAGACGCCAATTTTTCTTCCGACCCAGCTGATAGCACTGATCCTGTTACCTCGTTAGGCCTGTAGGTCGTACAACCTTTGCAACCGGTATCATAAGCTTGAATATACACCTCTTTAAAGTCATCAAAACTTATATCTTCTGGGCAATTTATAGTTTTAGATATTGAGCTATCAACCCACTTTTGGGCAGCAGCCTGCATTTTAACATGATCTGCGGGGGTCAAATTTTGAGCACTGACGAAAAAGTCTGGGAATGGTGCATTACCAAATTTATCCCTCCACAATTGAACTGCATAGTCTACAACTTCTTCCTCAACATGAGAGCCATCGTTTTGCAAAACTTTTCGCGTATAACTGTATGCAAAAACAGGTTCTATACCAGAGCTGACATTCCCAGCATATAACGAGATGGTACCAGTCGGTGCAATTGATGTTAGAAGGGCATTTCTGATCCCAAATTTATTGACGGCTTTTTTAACATCTTCATCCATCTGGATCATGTTGCCTGAAACTATGAACTTCTCAGGATCAAAAAGTGGAAACGCTCCCTTTTCTTCCGCTAAGTTTATTGAAGCATTGTAGGCTGAACGGGCTATCGTTTTCATCCACTTTTCTGTGTTTTTGACTGCTTCATCAGAGCCATAACGCAAACCAACCATCAACAAAGCATCAGCAAGGCCAGTCACGCCCAACCCAATACGACGTTTGTTTTTAGCCTCCAACTTTTGTGCTTCAAGCGGAAATTGAGATACTTCAATAACATTATCCATCATGCGAACGGCCGTAGAAACTAAATCTTCTAACTGAGAAACGTCCAAATACGCATTTTTATCAAATGGATGCTCAACTAGTTTGGCCAAGTTAATTGAACCCAGTAAACATGCCCCGTAAGGAGGTAGAGGCTGCTCCCCACAGGGATTTGTTGCCGTTATCTTTTCACAATAACTTAAATTGTTTTTCTCATTTATTCGGTCAATAAAAATGACACCAGGCTCCGCAAAGTTGTAAGTCGCACGCATAATTTGATCCCAAAGATCAGCTGCTTTTATAACACTATAAACTTTATTATTATAGATAAGCTTCCAGTCTTCGCCCTTTTTCACTGCCTCCATAAATGCATCAGTTACTAATACAGATAAGTTAAACATTCTTAGTTTTTGTGAATCTGACTTTGCAGCGATAAATTCTTCAATATCAGGATGATCACACCTCATTGTCGCCATCATGGCACCACGCCGCGAACCTGCTGACATAATAGTCCTGCACATAGAATCCCAAACATCCATGAATGAAACGGGCCCAGATGCATCAGCGGCAATACCTTTTACGAGCGAACCTTTTGGCCTTATAGTACTGAAATCATATCCTATTCCCCCACCCTGTTGCATAGTTAAAGCGGCTTCTTTCAGCATATCAAAAATGCCGCTCATGCTATCAGGTATCACTCCCATTACGAAGCAATTGAATAGTGTCACATTGCGTTTTGTTCCCGATCCAGCCGTTATTCTACCCGCAGGCAAGAATTTAAAATCGGTCAAAGCATTGTAAAAAATAGTTTCCCATTTTTTGGGTTCGGTTTCTACTTCTGATAAAGCTTTGGCTATGCGACGCCAGGTGTCTTGAACTGTTTGCTCAAGAAACGTTCCATTTTGGTCTTTCAATCTATATTTCATATCCCAAATTTGCTGAGAGATTGCCATCGGAAAATCTGACATTTAAAATCCTTTATGCAGCACTAGGTTGTTAGATACAAAAAATAAGGTACACAATCTAGCTGCTAACTAGATTTGCGTCAACACACCAGAATTAAAGATATTTATAAGACAATTAAGGCATTAGCATGACCGCAACTATACACCTAGTGAAATTGAGTGTAGGAACGTCCAGTATCGGTGATTTGCAAAAGTGGCAATCAACAAGGGCAGCTCAAGGCAAAGATGGACTTCCTCGGCATGTCACTAGAATGTGGCCCAAGCGCGAACAAGAATTACTTTCAGGCGGATCAATTTACTGGGTTATAAAAGGAGTTATTCAATGTCGCCAGAAAATTATCCGTTTTGATGAAGTTGTTAGAAAAGATGGTATTAGAAGATGTGCAATAGTACTTGAACCTAAATACACCAGAACAAGCCCAGTAGTAAAGAAACCGTTCCAAGGATGGAGATACCTTAAAATAGATAAGGCACCTCCTGATTTAGGGATAAACCGTGACTCGGACGATGAACTTCCACCTGAATTAGCTGGTGAGTTAGCAAAAATTGGTGTTATTTAGTCACCTAAAATAAGTGTCAAAAATGTACTTGCGGCAGCCGTTTGTTCTTCACTAAAAAATGCGGACTTAGACTTGAACAAAGTGGCTTCAGAGCTGTGAATCAGCCCATCATCTAAAATTTTCAAGTGGTTTGCTTTTAATGTTTCTCCAGTAGAAGTTATGTCAGCTATAGCTTCGGCCGTCTCATTTTTCACAGTACCCTCGGTGGCTCCCTGGCTATCGACAAGTTGATAATCAGCTACACCCGCTGACTTTAAAAACTCTCGAGCAAGGTAATGGTACTTAGTGGCGATACGCAAACGAAACCCATGTTTCTCTCGAAAAGCTTCGGCTGCAGAATCAAGATCATCTAGAGTATCTACATCTATCCAGAATTTCGGCACAGACAGTACAAGATCTGCAAAGCCAAAGCCCAGATACTTTATGGCTTCTAAATTTTGACCCCAATTGGGTACTTTTTCACATACTAAATCTGATCCAGTAACACCAAAGTGAATTCGACCCTCATTTAACTCTGTGGGAATTTCACTCGCGGACAGAAGTAAAAGTTCAATGCCCTGTATACCTTTAACGTATCCTGCATATTCCCTTTTAGAATCCGTACGCTTCAGATGCACCCCACGCGAGTCAAACCAGGAAAAAGTCTCCTCCATCAATCGTCCTTTCGAAGGCACACCTAGCTTAATCATTCGTTTCAAAACCCTTCGATTTCACTATTAAATCCGGTCGGACTACACCTCCAACGGCAGGAATCTCTCGACCCTTACCAATATGCTTGGTTAGAGCATCGTATCTTCCACCTGTAGCTATTGGAGGAAGATCAGCGTAGCTCTCAGAGTAAAAGCCAAAAACAAATCCATCGTAATATTCCATAGAAGTCCTACCGTAGCTTGCCTCAAAATCAATTGACGATAGATCAACGTTAGCATGATCCAGGGCTGTCAGTCGTTTTTCAAATTTTTCGATAGCACTCTGAAGAGCGGGCATATCAGGTAATAGATTTTTAAGCTTAGTTAATGCTTGAGGGCATTTGTCGCCAATATTAAGCAATGAATTTATTAACCCCAACTCTGTCTTAGAAATTGGAGATGCTTTACTATCTTGCCGTAAACTTTCAATACGCTCAATTATCTCAGACTTGCTTCTTAAGCCAATTTTTTTAGCTTGGTTCTCAAAACTTTTTTCTGCGTCAAAATTATCAAATCGTTTAGTTGATAAAGCCACTTCATCCGTAAATTTTTCTAAAATAGTTTTAAATCTTTTAGGACGCCATATATGGCGCAACAGAGATTTTTTGCGTCTATCAGTCGTTTTCAAACCAGATACAGCAGCCATTAGTATACCAATATCACCGGTAGCAACTTTGAGAGACAAATCGCTCAAAGCACTTTTTATTTTACAAAAAGCATCAGCGTCAGATTGGATCACGTCTTTACGATCGAAAATCTCATAACCTACCTGCAAATATTCACTCGCTCGATCAGAGTTTTTTTCCTGACGTCGAAATACCTTACCACAGTAAGCATAACGGGCAGTTTCATTCTCTGATAAATCGTTCATGTGGGTTTTCACAATAGGTACTGTAAAATCAGGCCGCAACATCATCTCACCATTAAAGGGATCACTTGTAACATAAGCACGTGCTCGGATATCCTCACCATATAAATCCAGCAAAGTATCGGCCTGCTGCAAAATAGTGGGCTGTACTATTTTTGCTCCTGAATTCGAAAATAACCGTAAAATCCGGTCTGCTTCAATTTCTATCTGTTTCTGCTCATTCACTTTTTCAAAGCTTTCAGCATCTCTTGCACCGTAGAAACCATTTCGTTTCTGGGCACAGTAAATTGACTTGGTCTTTCCTTCCATTCCTCCAAGGTGGCGCTTTTGGCAAGTTGCGTGCCCAATATTAAGTCTTTAATTTGGATAGAGCACTTATCTCTTTCCTCACTGCCCTCTATGATGGCCAGTGGTGAACGCCGTTTGTCAGCATACTTCAATTGGTTGCCAAAATTCTTTGGGTTTCCAAAATACATTTCTGCACGAATACCAGCAGACCTTAATTCTGACACGATACTTATGTAATCATTGAGCCGCTCTCGATCCATGACCGTTACAACAACTGGTCCTATTGTATCAATTTGAGATCCTGCTTTATCCCGCAGTGCAGCCATAAGTCTATCTACCCCAATTGAGACGCCAGTCGCTGGAATAGTTTGCCCGGTGAAGCGTTTAACTAAGTCATCGTAGCGCCCTCCGCCTGCAACAGAACCAAATTGTCTTTTTCTTCCCTTTTTGTCATATATCTCGAATGTTAACTCTGCCTCAAATACCGGGCCCGTGTAATACTCCAAACCTCTTACAACAGATGGGTCCAGCTGAACCCGTTTAGAGGTATAATCACCTACAGTTAGAAATTCGGCCATCATATCTAATTCTGATATACCCTCAAGACCAGTACTCGAATTCCCAACCACATCCCGTAAATTCAAAAGTGTTTTTTCATTTGTGTCACCCTTTGCAGTAAGAAATGCAACAACAGGCGCAGCTTGATCTTTTGATAGACCGACACCATCAATATATGCCCCTGAAGCATCCAATCTACCAGAGCCTAAAAGTTCTTCTACTCCCTGAACGCCAACCTTATCAAATTTATCAATGACCCTTAACACTGCAAGGCGCTCTGCCTGATTTTCAAGCCCGATCATTTCCAAGACACCATTAAGAATTTTTCGATTATTTATCCGGACTATATAATCGCCAGAGGGTATCCCGACCTCTTCCAAGGCATCTGCCAACATTGCACAAACTTCAGCATCCGCCGATACATTTGAAGCCCCAACTGTATCTGCATCACATTGATAGAACTGTCTAAAACGCCCCGGTCCAGGTTTTTCATTCCTCCAAACAGGTCCCATGGAATACCTGCGATACGGGTTGGGTAATTCATTTCTGTATTGGGCATAAACACGAGCAAGAGGAGCAGTTAAGTCATAACGTAACGCGAGCCACGAATTGTCATCTTCTTGCCACGCAAATACTCCGTCATTTGGGCGATCGACATCTGGTAAAAACTTCCCCAGCGCGTCAACGTTTTCAACTGCTGATGTTTCCAGTGCATCAAAGCCGTGATGATGGTAGACTCGCGCAACCTGCTGCAGCATCTCGTTTCTTTCAGAAACTTCTTGATCAAAATAGTCACGAAAACCTTTAGGAGTTTCGGCCTTTGGTCGCGATTGTTTTTTGTCCTTCACCATCTGAAATGGACCCCAAATCATATTTTCTCGGCATGATTTATTACAGAGTAAGCAAATGAGCAAGAAATCTTCTTGAATGTTACTTGCAGGCATCTATCTCCAAGGTAATGAAGAAAGCTTTAATATTAGGCGCGTCTGGTGGAATAGGAAGCGCCGTAGCAAACAATTTAAAGAAGCAATACTGGGATGTTACCAGCCTCTCTCGATCTTTAAATCAATTTGACATCACAAATGAAGATAGCGTGCAGGCTTCTTTAAGTTCTGTGAGAGGCCCATTTAATTACATCCTAATAGCCACAGGAGCTTTAGAAATTAAAAGCACGCCAGAAAAATCAATAAACCACCTCTCAAAAAGCAATATGATTGATCATTTTGTTACAAACACTATCGGCCCAGCTCTAATTTTAAAACATATAAGATTACTTTTAGATAAAAAGTCATCATCAATAGTTTCAGTATTATCAGCCAGAGTAGGATCAATTGAAGATAATAAATTGGGAGGATGGTATTCTTATCGAGCAGCCAAGGCTGCGGTGAACCAAATTGTTAAAAGTTTTTCTATTGAATTATCCAGATCTCACCCAAAAGCTTGTTTGCTTGCTATACATCCAGGGACCGTTGATACAAATCTTACCCATAAATATTCGAGTAATTATCCAAAGCAAACGCCAGCAGAAGCAGCTCAAAATATTTTAGATGTAACTCTTAATAAGGACACATCTCACACGGGGAAATTTTTTGATTGGGCTAATAAGGAAATCCCGTGGTAAAACCAAACCTAATCCTCGTCTTGGGAGATCAATTAACTTTGGATTTGGCAGCAATTAGGCAAGCAGACAAATCAAAGGATGTAATAATAATGGCCGAAGCGGATGCTGAAGCAGAATATGTTAATCATCATCCTAAAAAAATCGCTTTTATTTTTTCAGCTATGAGGCATTTTGCAAATACTCTCAGGGCATCTGGTTGGAAAGTTTTATACAGTAAAGTCGATGATCCGCAGAATTCTCAAAACATCTTGGGCGAAATTCTTCGATACGCCGACCAAGTAGGCGCAAATGAACTGATAGTTACAAAACCGGGTGAGTGGCGTCTAATAGAACTACTTAATGACGCGCCTTTAGAGGTTAAAATGATCGAAGATGATCGCTTTATTGCATCACAGGTAGAATTTGAAAATTGGGCACATGACAAAAAAACATTGAGAATGGAATTTTTTTATCGTGAGATGAGAAGAAAGACCGGTTTATTAATGGATGGTGATAAACCCATTGGCGACAAATGGAACTTTGATCAAGAAAATCGAAAGTCACCACCTAAAAAAATTATCAGTCCAGCACCTACTGAATTTAATAACGACAAAATAACGGAAGATGTTTTGGCTCTTGTTAATGCAAGGTACAATTCGCACTTTGGTGACGTATATCCTTTCAATTACGCAGTAACACCTGACGAAGCTAACCTCGCTCTTGATAAATTTATAAAAAATTCACTACCGTTATTTGGGGACTATCAAGACGCTATGATGCTTGGCGAACCGTTTCTATATCACGCCCTTATTTCGTTGTATCTTAACACCGGACTACTCGATCCCTTAGAAACCTGCCGAAAGGTGGAAAGGGCTTTTATTACCGGTATTGCGCCATTAAACGCTGTGGAAGGTTTCATTCGGCAAATAATTGGGTGGCGCGAATACATTAGAGGAATCTATTTCCTAAAGGGTCCGGATTATATCAATCAAAATTATTTGAATGCAAAAGGAAAACTCCCTAGTTTTTATTGGAGTGGCGATACAAAAATGCAGTGCGTATCTCAAGCTGTTCTACAAACTAAGCAGTACTCGTATGCTCACCATATACAGCGTCTTATGGTCACTGGCAACTTTGCTCTTCTAGCAGATATTGACCCGAAAGAAGTTCATCGTTGGTATCTTTCTGTGTACATCGACGCTTTTGAGTGGGTTGAGGCACCCAATACTTTGGGGATGAGCCAATTTTCTGATGGAGGGGTGGTCGCATCAAAACCGTACATCAGTAGCGGTGCATACATAAATAGAATGTCAAACTATTGTAAGAGTTGCCATTACGACGTTAAAGATAAATTGGGCGATCGAGCCTGTCCATTTAATGCCCTATACTGGGATTTCCTTATTAGGCATAAAGAAAAATTTTCTTCAAACCCTAGAATGGGACAAATGTACCGCAATTGGGAAAGACAGGACGCAAATCTAAAATCTGCGACCTTAGCTAAAGCCAAAAAAATTCTTTCTGATATTTCAAAAAATCGTATGATTTAATGGCAGTAACTATCATTCATTGCCGGTAGATGCCTCAATATCCGTATCGGTTACTGAAGTCTCAGAATCAATAAGTGCGCCATCTTGCCAATTACCTTTAGCCGACCTTCCGTTTGCAAATTTGATTGTGCCTTGGCCTTGGCGGCGCCCATTAACGAAAGTTCCTTCATAAACATCGCCATTTGAATAAGTGGCGATGCCCTTACCAGTTATTTCACCAGCCAACCATTCACCCTCATATCTAAAGCCATCTGCAAGAGTGATTTTACCTATACCATGGCGTTTGCCGTTCAAATAATCACCTTCATAGACCATTCCATCAGCAAATTTTGACACCCCCTTGCCATGGCGGTTACCATCTTTCCAATCACCTTCGTAAATGTATCCATTTCCATAATCCATTATTCCAAAACCATGATTACGGGCATTTTTAAATCCACCCTCATAGACGACCCCATTTGAATACTGAGCGCGGCCTATACCCTCGATAACCCCAGCCTTCCACTCTCCCTCGTACACAGAGCCATCTGGATATTGAATTTTACCAGTACCACTTGCTAATCCATTTACAAAATTACCTGCGTAGAATGAACCATCAGGATAAGTAACTTCACCCTCACCTTGAATTTGCCCCTCGGCCCACTCCCCTACATACTTATAGCCATCAGAACCTAGGAAAGTGCCCTGACCTGCTCTTTGATCTTCTTTAAATTCTCCATCATATATGTCGCCGTTTGCATACTCTACAACCCCGTTACCGTTTCTTTTTCCATTAGAAAGTTCACCTTTGTAGATATCGCCATTTGGCTGAGTTAATTTCCCTAATCCGTTAATCTCACCGTTTTTCCAAAAGCCCTCAAAAACCAAACCTTCTGGCATTTCAAGGGTCCCTTTACCTTCTCGAGCTCCACGAATGACACTTCCGCTATACACTGAACCATCGGGGTAGGTAATTTTCGCTGAACCTTCCTTGACGCCATTTACCCAATCACCGTCATATACATAGCCATCTGAGTTAGTCATGACACCTTGCCCGTGATGCATTGCTTCCAAAAATCCACCCTCGAACCGAGATCCGTTTGCGTAAACAGCTATACCCTGACCAGTTATTTTTCCATCTAACCAAGTTCCTTCGTAAGTTCCCCCGTCTGCAAAAATTATTTTGCCGGAGCCCTCTGGTTTACCTTTTATAAAATTCCCTTCATACACAGAGCCATTTGGGAATTTTGCCACACCAACTCCTAGAATCTCGCCATCAACCCATTCGCCGCTATACTCATATCCATTCGGCAAACGATATGTTCCTATTCCATGCTGAAGACCGTTTTTAAAGGTACCCTCATACATACCGCCATCGTCATATTGCTTTGTAACGACAACATCATCTTGAGCACCAACACTAAAGGGAACTGAAAATACCAAAAATGCTGATAGAAATAACTTAACAAAAAATTTCATAGTACGCCCATTTGTGCTTTATTTTATTTTTTAGTAAAGACTACTTTAGCTTCAATAGAATGACAATTGCTTTCGTATCTACCAATGTGGTGGAAGTTTTTCATCTGTAACCGTATTTTCAGCATTTTGACGTTCAAAATCTCTCTCCAGAAGCCACTGTAGGTTATCCTTAATTCTGGATATTTCTTTATCTTGAGCCGCAACAATATCGGACAAATCTTCGCTATTGCGCACCAAATTAGATATCACTGCTTCAATTTTTTCTATTCTTTCTTCCATTTGCTCGTTCAAAACTATTAGCCTCATTAAAATCTCACTCAATATATAAAATATAACTTGATGCGCTATGTGTCTACTGCACACACTTTACGATCAAAAATTATTTTATTGTTTTCTTTTAAACCAATGCATGTATAAACTCCTCCTCAAGAAACGTCTTGGTGTAAATGAGTTCAATGTCCAAAATTTGTAAGGTAATAGATCAACGTCAAAATCTGATACTAGGCAGCCTCTGAGCGTGCCAGAAAGGTGCGTCCGCTCAGAGGAGACAATGACCGCATCGAACTTAATTTTAAATACCAAACATAGAGATTCCAAATGAAAAATAATAACCATAGTAACAGGGTAGTAATTTTTGACACCACTCTCCGTGATGGCGAACAGTCACCAGGAGCAACTATGACCCATGACGAAAAACTCGAAATTGCTGAGCTATTGGATGAAATGGGTGTGGATATCATAGAGGCTGGGTTCCCGATTGCCTCAGAAGGCGACTTTAAAGCGGTCAGTGAAATCGCTCGACGCTCAAAAAATTCTACGATATGCGGTTTAGCCCGTGCTAATTACAAAGATATTGACCGGTGTTGGGAAGCTGTGAAAAATTCTAGTGCACCTCGGATACACACGTTTATTGGAACGTCGCCATTACACCGCGCCATTCCAAATCTTGATAAAGACCAGATGGCTGAGCTAATTCACGATACAGTTACACATGCTCGAAACTTATGCGACAATGTTCAATGGTCTCCCATGGATGCAACTCGAACAGAACATGATTACTTGATGCGCGTGGTAGAAATAGCAATAAAGGCCGGCGCTGCAACCATAAACATTCCTGACACCGTAGGCTATACTGCACCAGTCGAATCCGCTGATTTAATTCGTATGCTAATCGAGAGAGTCCCAGGGGCAGATGAGGTCGTGTTTGCAACTCACTGTCACAATGATTTAGGTATGGCCACAGCCAATGCTCTTGCAGCGGTAGAAGGAGGGGCTAGGCAAATAGAGTGCACAATTAATGGACTTGGCGAACGAGCTGGCAATACTGCACTCGAAGAAGTTGTAATGGCACTCAAAGTGAGAGGCGATATAATGCCTTACCACACAAGAATAGATGCAACTAAATTAATGAATCTCTCGAGGAGAGTTGCAACAGTTTCAGGTTTTCCAGTCCAATTTAATAAAGCAATTGTTGGCAAAAATGCATTTGCCCATGAAAGTGGCATACACCAAGACGGAATGCTAAAAAACTCTGAAACAATCTTGTCTTAGGAAAACACTCAGGGCGGGCAGCTCTGAGAGCTAAATTGGAAGATTTGGGTTATCAGTTGGCGGATAATCAATTAAAAGATGTGTTTGTGCGTTTCAAAGAATTAGCCGATAGAAAAAAAGAGGTTTATGACGAAGACCTCATTGCGCTTATGCGTGCCGGAGAAGATACAGAAAATGATCACATAGTTTTAAAATCTTTAGAGGTTATATGTGGAACTCATGGGCCACAAAGTGCCAAAATGATCTTAGCAATTGATGGTAATGAGGTATCGACTAATGCTACGGGTGATGGACCAGTTGACGCAACTTTTAATGCAGTTAAAGCGCTTTATCCTCACACTGCGAAATTGCAGCTATATCAAGTTCATGCAGTAACAGAGGGAACGGACGCACAAGCTACAGTGACTGTTCGAATGGAGGACAAAGGAAATATTTCTACAGGCCAATCGGCAGATACTGACACTGTAGTTGCGTCAGCCAAAGCGTATTTAAATGCTCTAAATAGACTCCATATTCGACGCAGTCGGCTTGGAGAGGATAAAAAAGAGATAAACTACAAAGATACCGCAGTTTAAATCCTAAGAATTAATAGTTAAAGAAATGTAACTTATCGCATTAACCAATTAGGTCGAACTCTTGCACGCTGTAATTCGATCAAGCCCATTGCCGTCCAACCGACAAAATTAGTCTCTACGGTGTCCTTCCTCAGCGCAGACTTAAGAGCGTTTTCAACTATCTTACGGTCTTGCCGTAACATCGGAGCAGGATCTACGACTATTTGCCCACCCAACCCTCTCAAACGCAATTGACGTGGCAAATCTTTAGCCATCGCCAAATTCGCCTTGAGGCCAGCGGCAAATGATATATCGCCAGCAGTATTAACGTCAATCGCTACAAAGGCCTTTGTATAATTACCATTATTTAGAATTACTTTTGAATGTTTTAATTCATCGATGAATTCTAAAACGCCATGGTAAGCAAACGTACCACTTGTTTTATCTAAAGCAGGTATATCAATCCATTCCCGCCATGCCAATTGATGAGGAGAAGGGGCTCGATGTATTAAACCCATCTGTTTATCCTCAGCTGATAATACATTCTGCGCCGTCATTATTGTATTTTTACAGTCGCTAATAATTTCACTCTTATTAGCGGATGCGCAAGATGATCGCATAATCATACCATACGGTATATGGTTAAGCCCCTCTACAACTAATTGCTTTAGCTGAATTCTTCTTTCATCATCTTGAATATTCTTCGCTATATTTAAGCCCTCATTAAACGGTGTTACGATTACATATCTACTTTTAAAAAGTAATTTTGTTGTAACGCGAGGAAGTTTTTCTCTGTCACCATAACTAATGACTTGGACCAAAATAACATCTCCAGCAGTTATTCCCTTCGTTTTATGCAAAAAGAAATCTCCATCTGGACTTTCGACGAAAATACCTCCACTTCCTTTTATTTGATGTTTAACTTTCACCTTAAAGATGGAACCAGGCGCATTTGGGCCTGGTTCTGCAAAAAAATCATGCAATTCACCATCGATTAGCAATGCAGCTGCCTCTTTCCCATCAAAGTAATCAAGTAGAGCTATCTTCCCTTTCATTCTAAGACTTTTCGAATGGTATAACCTGCTTTGGTCAACAAGTTATTCGTTTCAAAAAGAGGCAGCCCCACTATTGCCGAGAAAGAACCTGCTATCCAAGGAATAAATTTACTAGCATGGCCTTGGATTCCATAGGCTCCAGCTTTACCAATCCAATCCCCAGTTGCAATGTAATCTTCAACTTCTTTTTTTGAGAGAACCTTAAATTTTACTGTATTGACAACATCTTGTGTCCAAATTTTTTTGCTATTTCGCACGGCTATTGCCGTTATAACGCGATGCCTTCTACCGGAGAGAGAAGTTAAATACTCCATTGCTTGGTCAGCATCTTTCGGTTTGCCAAGAATACGCCTACCTAAAGCTACAGTCGTGTCCCCACACAAAGTAACTTCATCTGCCTTACATGATAGTGCATTAATTTTCGTTAATACTATTCTGTTGCAATAGTGGCGCGGAAGTTCGCCTCTTTGATAATTTTCATCAATGTTGGGTGCTCGAATTTTATCAGGGACCACACCTATTTGGGTAAGTAAATCCAGCCGCCGAGGGCTACTTGATCCAAGTATAAGCTTCAAGTGTTATTTATGGCGAAAATTTATACGCCCCTTTGTCAAATCATACGGTGTCATTTCAACCTGAACGCGGTCACCTGCAAGAACACGGATACGGTTCTTTCTCATTTTACCAGCCGTATGCGCAATAATTTCATGGCCATTTTCAAGTTCAACTCGGAATGTAGCGTTAGGAAGTAACTCTTTTACAACCCCTGGAAACTCGAGTAATTCTTCTTTGGCCATTTTATCTCCTAAAATAAGTTCGTGTTTAGTATTGTTTACAACAGAAATTCAAGAGTTCATTTTTTTTGCTGATGCTCGTTGTGACATCTTGGCATCTTATTTATCCATAACTCATACTGCATAGACTAAGGCGGTTTCGTGAAATCTAGCTAATTTCTGTTTAGTTATAATTTCGATAATGACTCTATAAAATCTTTAATTACCGGACCAATATACGCCACAATCGCCTCAACTCCCTTATCGTTTGGATGAATACCGTCATTTTGTAGTAAGTTAATTGAGATTTGCTGTGTTTGTTTGTCGACTAAAGGAACGAAAAAGCTATCGACGTAAAAAAGACCATATTCCTTTGCCAATGCAGGAAAAATATCATCAAATTCTTTTTTAAATTCTGGTCCATAATTCAAGGGAGAAATAGTTCCAACGACCGCAGCACTGATACCCTTCGATTTTAACTGTGTAAAAATTTTCTCCAGATTATTTTTTGTAAACACTGGATTAAAGCCACGCAACAGATCATTTCCACCAAGAGCAACGACTACACCGTCTATATCTGGAGTAAGCAACCAATCTAACCGTTCAAGTCCACCCAGGGTCGTATCGCCGGAAACCCCACCATTTAACAACAAAACATCTGTTTCATTACTTGATAGCCAGCGCTGAAGCACTGGGACCAATCCACTTTTTTCTTCTAAACCATAACCTTGGGTTAAACTATCGCCAAGCATAAGAATTTTTACTTGATTGTCTGCAATGGCAAATGAGGATACCACAAATAGTGAAATGATCATCTTGTTGAAGACCAAAAACAAACCATATTTTAATCTATTTAGTAAAATCATGAGAGAGCTTTCATGGGAGCACCGATAATTTCATTACAAAATGTATCTTTGACGCTTAAAGGCAACGCAGGCAATGTGAACATTATAAAAAATATTTCTCTAGATATTAATAAAGGTGAGAGTATCGGATTAATAGGTCCATCTGGATCTGGTAAGTCGTCGTTATTGATGCTCGCTGGCGGACTAGAAAAACCTTCAAGTGGGGAAATAAAAATTTTGGACCAGTTGATTACTGGATTGTCTGAAGACAGGCTTTCTAAGCTTCGGCAAAATAATGTCGGTGTTGTTTTTCAATCTTTTCATTTGATACCCACACTTACAGCACTGGAGAACGTTGCAACACCGTTAGAAATCTCTTCTTCAAAGAAACCAGCCGAATACGCTATGAAAGCATTAGATAGGGTTGGATTGTTGAAGCGCGCTGATCATTATCCGTCTCAGCTATCTGGTGGAGAACAACAGCGTGTGGCATTAGCCAGAGCATTTGTTTCAAACCCTAAAATCCTTTTAGCAGATGAGCCCACTGGAAATTTAGATGAAGAAAATACGAAAGCAATCGTAGATTTACTTTTTGAACTTAAAGATGAGCAAGAGACTACCCTTTTTTTGGTAACGCACTCCCGCGAGCTTGCAAAAAAGTGTGATAGGATCATAAAAATCAGAGATGGAAAACTCCAGTGATCAGTGTTGGAAAATTAAAATTCCCAATACTGATGGCAATCCGCGAATTACGCTCAGGTGTATCTGGTTTCCGTATTTTCCTTGCATGCCTAATTCTTGGGGTTGGCACTATTTCAGCCATTGGAACTGTGAAGAGTGGGATAGAAATTGCGATTAGTGAGAAAGGGTCTGAATTACTGGGTGGCAATGCAGAAGCAGAATTTACCTATCGATTAGCAAACTCAGAAGAACTAAAATGGCTGGAAACTATATCTCAAAATATATCTGGAATTATTGAGTTCAGATCGATGGCCAAGTTTGTCGAGGGAGGTGCAAACGAAAGAGCGCTAACTCAGGTGAAAGCTGTCGACAATAAATATCCGCTTATTGGAAATGTCCAACTTGCGAGTGGAAAATCATTCAAGGACGTGTTCCGCCAACCCAAAAGTGCAGTCATGGAGAGTGATCTTGCTTCAAGATTAGGAATTAATATAGGCGAAACCTTCAGTCTCGGGCTTACCCAATTTGTTTTACGAGATATAATTCAATCCTCACCAGATGATGCAGGAACTAATTTTGGTTTTGGTCCACGAACAATTATAAAAAGTGAGGACCTTTTAGACTCTGGATTAATTGCGCCAGGGACGCTTTTTACAGCAAAATATAGACTCTTAATTGAGCCTTTTGAAAACTTGGATGAACTCAGAACTCTAGCAAAAATTAAATTTGAAAATAATGGAATGCGTTGGAGGGATGCCAGAAATGGTGCACCGGGTATTTCTGAATTTGTGAATAGATTATCAGCCTTTTTTATTATGGTTGGTTTGGCCGGACTCGTAGTAGGTGGTGTCGGAATCGGATCCGCCGTTAAAAGTTACCTGAATCGGAAAATTTCAACGATAGCCGTCATGAGGAGTTTAGGCGCTACAAATTCCCAGATTTTTATGACCTACTTCGTTCAGCTGGCTATCATCTCCTTCATTGGAATTACCATAGGTTTAGTAATTGGCGCGAGTGTGCCACATCTTTGCGCACCCCTGCTAAAAGTTTTAATCCCAATTCCAATAAGCATAGTTTTTTCCATCAAGCCAATAGTAGAGGCGGCTATTTATGGCACTATAATTGCGACGTTATTTACACTTTGGCCATTATCAAGATGTGAAAATATACAAGCTGCAGCACTATTTCGAGAAATGAATTTAATTAAAGATGGCTTCCCACGTTTGAAATACTTAGTTTTGAGCTTTATCTTGGTACTTATTCTTTTAATTATTTCCGCCGTATTTAATCAGAATCCTGAACTTACAAGTTGGTTTGCGCTGGGATTTACGGTAGCGTTGGTAACTTTATTTTTGTCAGCACGTATCTTGATGTACTGCATCAGAAAGTTTAGTCGGGTTATCAATGGCCATCCATCTACTCGTTGGGCGCTTGCTGCAATGGGGGGCACTCAAGAAGGAACCAATAATTCACTGATTGCAATAGGTCTAGGCCTAACCGTGCTTGCCATAATAGGTCAGGTTGACGGTAATCTGCGGACATCCATCAATAATGATTTGCCTGAAGTTGCGCCATCTTATTTCGTAATCGATATTCAAAAATCTCAAATTGAGGAAGTGCGAGACATTTTAAACTCTAATAAAGGGGTCATTTCTTTTGATGAAGCTCCGATGCTGAGAGGCATTATAACAAAAATAAATAACAAGCAGGCATCTGAGGTTGCTGGTGATCATTGGGTTATAAGAGGCGATAGAGGCATCACATACTTTGAGGAGTTACCCACAAGATTCAATCTGACAAAAGGTCAGCTTTGGCCCAAGGACTATTCGGGTGCAACCCAAATAAGTTTTGCTGCTGAACAGGCCGAAGAGCTAGGACTTGGAATTGGTGATAGTGTAACAGTGAATATAATGGGAAGAGAAATTACTGGAGAAATTACAAGTCTTCGTAATGTAGATTTTTCATCCGCTGGAATTGGCTTCGTCATAGCCATGAATCCTAGTGCGCTCAAAACAGCTCCCCATAGCTTTATAATGACAATTTATGCGAGTACTGAAGCCGAGACTGCGGTTTTCAATAATTTATCAAGTAGATTTTCCAACATTACCCTCATAAAAGTAAGAAATGTAATAGAACGTGTGAGTAATTTACTAAGCTCTATGGCGACAGCGAGTTCATATGGTGCGCTGACAACCTTAGCAATGGGCTTTTTAGTACTTTTGGGATCAGCAGCATCAGGGCAAAGCGCAAGGTCCTATGACGCAGCCATCTTGAAGACTTTGGGGGCTACCCGACAGGACCTTATAATTAGTTATATTATTCGCTTTTCATTAATAGGTGCTACAGCAGGCTTCGTGGCAATATTTTTTGCAATTGGTGGAGCATGGTGTATAACATCGCTCGTTCTCGAGCTCCCATTTAAGATAATTTGGGATACAGCTTTAGTGATTATAATGGGTGGATTAATTGCAAATCTCTTGGCTGGACTTTATTTCGCAACGCAGGCCCTGAAGATAAAACCAGCTAACTTTCTTCGGGCTCACTAATTAAATAATTTGCTGACTTCAATCTGTAATTTTCTCCAATTTTTGCCAAATTTCTCCTAATAAATTTTGATGGTCTCATTTGACTTACTATTTTTAAAGATTGAACTATTATTTTGAGGTATAAGGTATAATTTGGGATAGCTGGATGAACGTAAAGACACCATTTCCTGTTAAGCTAGAAGCGGGTTCAGATTACTTCTGGTGCAGCTGCGGTCAGAGTAAGCAACAGCCATTTTGTGATGGAAGTCACCAAGGTACTCAACACAGTCCGAGAAAATTTACTGCTCAAAAAACAGAGACTGTATACCTGTGCGGCTGTAAAAAAACCTCAAACAGTCCGTTCTGCGACGGGACCCATAACCATTTGGGATTGCAAACGGACGAGATAACATTCACTGCCTTGGTGCAACCCGATAACCGAGAAATTGACATTACTGAAGAAGAGTCAATTCTTCTGGCTTCTTTAAGAAATAATATAGCCCATCTAAGTGCGTGTGGTGGTACAGGGAAGTGCTCTACTTGTCGTGTTGAAATTTTAGACGGACTAGAAAACTGTCATCCAAGAAGTGAACTAGAGGAAAAGCTTGCCCAAAAGCTTTCATTTCCACCTAACATTAGGTTGGGATGTCAAACAAAATTGAGCGGCAATGTATCCTTTCGCAGGCTGCTTTTAGACAAAAGAGATGCTGATCTTAACAATCAAATAACCGAAAAAAAATTAGAGTCTGTGGGAACCATACGGAACCTAACAATACTTTTTTGTGACATAAAGGGCTTCACCCCTTTTTCAGAGTCTTTATCCGCATACGATGTCATATTTATCCTGAACAGATATTTTTCAATAATGAGGGAGGTGATTATACGCCACGGAGGCGAAGTTAATAACTACATTGGCGACGCTATCTTGGCAATCTTTGGCCTCAAGGAGTCGAGGCAACAATCTTTGCGAGCAGTAAGTGCTAGTGTTGAAATGTTGAAGGAAATGGATCAGTTCAAATCATACCTAAAACAAGCTTACGGACGAGATTTCGATATAAGAGTTGGAGTACATTACGGAGAGGTTATTTCCGGATCTGTTGGAATTGGTGAGGATAGAAAAGTTACCGTTATTGGCGACGCAGTTACAAAGAAGCCGGCACCCGTCTACTTATTTCTGAAACGGTATATGATCAAGTTAAAGAAAAAGTCTCAGTTAAAAATTATCTCAGATTGAAACTACGGGGAACCAGTAACTTGATTACTTTGTACGAAGTAAGCGATGTAAATAGCAGTGCATTGGAGTTAAATGTTACTGAAGTTGAAAGAAATATAGATGGCAAACAGTGGTTTCGAACCTTACCTATTGAGGAGTTGAATTTGGGTGAAAAGAAAAAGTTTAAACTTAAGGAAAAAGAAATTCTTTTGATCAACGAGGGTGAAATTTATGCTATTGAAAATCTTTGTCCTCACATGGACTTACCATTAGATATCGGACAAATAACCGAAAAAGCTACAATATTATGCCCGTATCACAAAAGTGAGTTTTGCTTTAAGTCGGGCGAGGTTAAAAAATGGGTTGGCAAAAGACCTCAAGAGCACCAAGATGAATGCAAACCTCTGAATACT
>LULK01000201.1_pt1 | contig 35904 bp, 47 predicted proteins | sample 728181 | NCBI WGS metagenome assembly LULK01 (sample SAMN03860291, study PRJNA289734) | marine metagenome | biome: seawater column; feature: ocean; material: water; isolation source: Red Sea water column Station 169 - depth 10m | place: Saudi Arabia: Red Sea | collected 2011-10-15 | depth 10 m | reverse complement strand
TCCCTATGGGGAGTTAACCTCCCTGCCCGCTCAGGAAGCCGAACAAGTTACATCGCTTGCGCTTCAAAAGCTTTTGGCAGATTTAAAAGCCGAGCAATCAGATTTATCAGCGGAAATGTTTTTGCAAATACGGCAGGAAGTTTTGCAGCTGTCTCTTCGAGAGCTTACGGAAACTGTAGTTTTGTATAAGGACCGGCTAGTGGTGACGCTGTCCCAATCCATCGCGGAGCGATTAGGGCTTACGAAGCCCGCCTGTTGTTCTTATCCGATCAAGCCGCGCAGCGTTGGAAAAAGAAACAAGGTTATTTTAAGTAATGTTCCTCAGAATACTCCAAACCAGGAATTAATCCTATGCGTTGCAAAAAGCTGGAAATGGTATCAAGCGCTTTCAAAAGGCAAAGTGAGATCAGTGCAGGAACTGGCAGCGCAAGAAAAGACAAGTGTTGAAACCGTTACACGCAATCTACCACTTGCCACCCTCAATACAGATCAAATTGAAAAGCTTCTTACAGGCCATCATGCACCTGATCTCAGCGTGGCAAAACTCCTAGCCGACCCAAACCTCATTTAAACATAAAATGTGCACTCCGTGCATTGCGTTTTGCCGGAGATCCTTGGCAGATTAAGCTTGGTTTTCTGTCTGTAAACAGACTTGCAGGGAGCTCATTAGAAACTACTGCCCGAAAAGGAATAAGCAATTCAGCAACATAGCTAAGATATGCAAGTGTTCGGCGCAATTAAGAGGGTTGGTGGCGCACCGGGGAGGATTCGAACCCCCGACCCCTTGATTCGTAGTCAAGTACTCTATCCAGCTGAGCTACCGGTGCATGCCAGATGTGGTTAAGGTGAAAGTCATGGCTTTGCAATACATAAATACATAAAAATCTATCCCCTCGCCCATTTGAGTCAAAGGAGGGGATTATACAGATACCTAATTTAGCTCGCTAGCATGAGCTGACTTACTTGAAAATCTTCTGAAACACTTTGACGTAAAATTTCAAAAAGCTATTCCCGAAAAGCTTGGGAGCGTAGTATTCACTGACAACCCTTTTGTTAACCTCTCCTAGTGTAGGATACGGAGGCACCATTGAATTGACATTCGAAATTTTAAGGTTCCTTGAAATGATAAACGCCCAAAACGATATTAACTCTCCGGCATTTTTAGAAACAATTGTGCAACCAATTACTTTTCTTCCAAGTAATACAACTTCCACAAAACCCTCAGTTTTATTATCCGTTATAGCCCTATCATTACTCTCCAAGTTCACACATGACCGTTCAACTTTATTTCCAAAACGCTTCACGGCGTCATTAAAATTCAATCCGACCGATGCAATTTCTGGGTCGGTGTATGTAACTTGAGGTATATGAATGGTTTGCATTGTGGACGAGAGACCAAACAAAATTTTTTTAAGAACAATACCAGCATGATAGCTGGCGGTATGAGTAAAGCCTGGACCGTCAACTAAATCCCCAATTGCATAAACCGACCGATTGGTGGTTTTCAGATTCCTATCTACAATAACACCACGGTCATTGTATTTAATGCCTGCTTCTGTCAAAGTCAGCTTCTCAATGTTGGGTGCGCGACCTGCGGCAATTAATAAGTCGCTCACAAAAAGTGAACCAGCAGAGCTTAGATGTAACTTGATACTGGATCTGTCATTTTCAACATGATCAACAACAGTATCCTCAAGAATATTAACACCATCATCAATTAAACTTTTATAAACGGGCTCAACAAATCTTCGCTCATAGCCCTGCATAATTCTGTTTATCTCTATTATTGTAGTTCTTACGCCTAGCCTAGCATGGGCCTGTGCTATCTCCACACCGATTGGACCTCCACCTATTATAGCAAGATGCCGAGGCGATTTTCTTAAATCGAACAAAGATTCATTAGTTAAATAATTTACTTTATCGAGACCGTTTATATTTGGAATTTTTGCCCTGGAGCCAGTAGCAAGCACGATGCGACGAGCAGTTATTTCGTTGTTACCGACGACGACTGTTTTAGGATCTTTAAATTTCGCATAGTCTCTTAGTACAGTTACCCCCATTTCTTCAAAACGCTCTTGGCTATCGTGAGGAGCAATCTCTGCTATTTTTTTCTCTACATAGGCCATGACCTCAGCGTAATCTAAATTGACTATTTCTGCCTTAATGCCAAACTTATCCGATTGATTGACTTGCTTCGCGGTATTTGCTGCGGCCAACAGAGCTTTTGAAGGTACGCAGCCGTAATTAAGACAATCCCCACCCATTCGATCGCCCTCAACCAAAACAACATTAGCCCCCAATTGTGCAGCACCTGAAGCCACAACCAACCCTCCAGAGCCTGCCCCAATGACGAGCAAATCTGCCTTAATTTTTTTCATTTCCCCACTCCGTTATTGTTCTTGGCATAATGCCAGAGCGCCTCAAAATAATTGGTAACAAAAGTAGGGCCACAAGACCCAGTATGGGGCCTAGGATCACTGGACTGAATAAAAGTTCAAAGCTGGGATACTCATTTTGGTCAAATACTTCACCAACGCCGACTCCTATCCATGTGAAAACTATACCTCCAGGAATAATGCCAATAATGGTGGTCCAGACAAAATTAAAAAGTCTGACACCAACAAGTGCAGGCAAGATATTTGCTAAAAAAAAGGGGACCACTGGAACCAGTCTGAGTATCAGCATTATTGAAACTTGATTGATCGTGAGAGCATTTTTAATTCGAAAGACAAAATTATTATTGAACTTATTTGATTTATTATAATTGAAGCTCTTCACACCGTATCGAACTAGTACGAACAATAAAGTGGCGCCAGTACTAGCGGCAGTTACATTAATTATTAAGCCTCCGCCAAGACCAAATAAAAATCCGCCTGAAACTGAGGCGACTGCGGCGCCCGGTAGCGAAAAAACAACCAATGTTACGTAAAATATCCAGAAACTAATGATTGATAGTGTGAAATTTTTATCACGAAATTCTGCGATTTCTGCTCTATTTTCTTTAAGAGCCTCAAAACTTATCCATTCACTAAAAAAGATAAGGCCAAAAACAGCAATAATTAGAAGTAAGATTATAATTATTTTTCTTAAATCTAATTTATTCATTGTGTTTTCATACTTTCAATACGGCTAAACTTAATGCCAAAAATAATAACGGTTGTCTGGTAGATATTAACTCAAAGTTTGTCTGTGGCAAAAAATAGCTCATGGGACTTAAAAGTATATTTGAACTAGTAGAACGGTTTGACTTCTCTGTGTTAGGCCCTTAAGAACACAATTTCAGAGATATGCGACTTAACGATTCTTAGTTAGGGACACAAAATATGGAGAATAAGCCATGAAACGTACATACCAGCCATCAAATTTGGTTAGAAAGCGCCGACATGGTTTCCGTTCTAGAATGGCAACCAAAGCCGGTAGAAAAATTCTCAATGCTCGAAGAGCAAGAGGACGGAAGTCCTTAAGCGCCTAGGATTACGCTCAGTCCTGAGACGCACTTTCGGTGCACACTCATGGAAAATTTTACAACAAACCGCCGGAATCCAAGAACCTTTTTGGAAACTCTTTCTAAGAGATCAGATTTTGTGGCTGCTTCCAAGGCAGAAAAGTATGTTGGAAAATCTATCATTGTGCAGGCCCGACCCAACTCCCTCCAAAATATAAGAGTGGGCTATACGGCTAGCAAGAGGGTCGGTAATGCCGTAAAGCGAAATAGAGCTAAGCGTCGGATGCGAGCAGCTATGGCAGAAACTTTGGCTTTTTATGGGACTTCTGGAACAGATTACGTTTTGATTGGACGTGCCCAAACCACCTGTAATACAAAATTTGAAGAGCTTAAGGACGAACTAATCTGCGCTTTTGAAAACCTGAATGCGAAACTAAAATGAACCCTATTTCATTTGTAATATCACTTCCAATCAGAGCCTACAGGGTTATCTTTTCACCCTGGGTGGGACATAACTGCCGTTATCAACCGACATGCAGCGCATACGCCTTAGAAGCTCTAGAGAAACATGGGGCATTGGTAGGGCTCTACTTAATTGTAAGGCGCTTACTAAAATGCCATCCGTGGGGGGGGCAAGGCTATGATCCCGTTCCTAAAAAAAGAAAATAGTCATCCGGATATATACATGACTTGTTATGGATATTAATCTAATTTAAAGCCATGATATGCTAGATGATCTAAACGATATCCATCCTTTGTTTTACAGTGCCCCATCGAGTACTGAATTCAAAAAACTGCGCCGTAGAATTATTAGAAATGTGAGCCAGGCTATTGCAGATTACGGCATGGTGGAGAGGAATGCGCGGTGGTTAGTCTGTTTGTCTGGTGGGAAAGACAGTTATACACTTTTAGCAGCTCTCCACGAATTAAAATGGAGAGGTTTATTACCTGTTGATATATTAGCATGTAATCTGGATCAGGGTCAGCCGAATTTTCCACAAACAGTTCTTCCAGAGTTTTTAGAAAAAATGAAAGTGCCTCACCGGATTGAATATCAAGACACTTATTCTGTCGTGGTTGATAAAATTCCTGAAGGTCGTACATTCTGCTCATTATGTTCACGATTAAGACGTGGCCACTTATACCGTATTGCACTGGAAGAAGGTTGCTCAGCAGTTGTTCTAGGCCACCACAGAGATGACATCCTTGAAACTTTTTTTATGAACCTTTTTCATGGCGGCCGGCTTGCTACAATGCCACCAAAACTTGTAAATGAAGAAAAAGATTTATTTGTTTACCGCCCCCTCGCTTACGTAGCCGAATCTGATTGTGAAAAATTTTCAAAACAAATGGATTATCCAATAATTCCGTGTGATTTATGTGGATCACAAGATGGACTGCAGAGACAGCAAGTAAAAAAGATTTTAGATGGATGGGAAAAAAATAGCCCTGGACGACGTCAAGTAATGTTTCGATCGTTGATGAATACTAAACCCTCTCATTTGCTGGATACGAATTTATTTGATTTCTTAGGCTTGCAGAGAGAACTAATAGACGAACACAAAATCCAATCTGACCCAAAAATTAGAGATATTGTTGAATAATCTCTATTTTTTTTATTAAAATTAACATGGTATCTATAAATTCACTTAAACAGGCTTGACCTTTTTGATCTTAGTCTGTTGAACGTGTGTAAAATAGAAAAATTTGGCGGCTTTTTTATGGACGATCAGAATAAAAATCTAATTCTAGCATCCGTGCTTAGTTTTGTTGTTATTATCGTTTGGTTTGTTTTATTTCCTCCACCCGAGCCAATTCAAACTGACGAGCAAAATATCGAGCAAACACAGGCCCAAAATTTGCCCGCTCAAGATATTCAGGAAAATGTGACCCTACCGTCTGATCTCAGTGACAATAAAGATGTCCCCAGCATCGATATTGAGACAGATCGAGTTGTCGGATCGATCTCTTTAGAGGGTGGAAGAATAGACAATCTTTCTTTGAAGGATTATCGCGTTGCTTTGGATGAAACCGCCGAGATAGTTACTCTTTTAAAGCCAAGTACTATCCCACACGCGTTTTATGCTGCATATGGATGGGCAGCATTAGCAGGACTAGATTCTAAGTCAGTCCCAAATCCAGATACTATTTGGTCAGTGTCAGGCAACCCAAAATTGACGCCACAAGATCCAGTAACGATATATTGGGATAACCAAAATGGCCTTTTGTTCAGCCGAACAATATCAATTGATGAAAATTATCTTTTCACAATCGACCAGACTGTTACGAATAAAAGTGGTTCTGAAGTGCAGTTAAGGCCCTATGGCCTTCTCAGACGTCATGGCGAACCACTTGGTCTCAAAAATTTCTTCATACTTCATGAAGGGTTAGTCAGAATGTCCGATGGAACTTTGGCTGAAGACAGTTACGATGATCTTAGAGACTATTCATACAGTGACAGAGAAGCAGCATACGCGGATAGAATTGAAGTGGAAAATTCGGGATGGATTGGTTTTACCGACCATTTCTGGATGGCAACGCTAATTCCAGAGCAAAACAACAGGTTTCGCTCCACCGCTAAGTATTATGATAAGTCTGATATTTTTCAGGCAGAGACCGTTTTTAGTCCTCAGAATGTGGGCATCGGACAGTCAGCAAGCGTAACTTCTTACCTTTTTGCTGGAGCAAAAGAATGGGAGGCAATACGAAATTACGAAAGAACCGGCGTAGATGGCTTCTTGGATAGTATCGATTGGGGCTGGTTCTTTTTCTTAACAAAGCCAATCTTCGCAGCTTTACATTATTTAAATAAGTTTATTGGTAATACAGGCTGGGCAATCATCGGCTTAACATTATTAATAAAAACTCTGTTGTTACCTTTGGCGTATAAGTCTTACGTTTCGATGGCAAAAATGAAAGAGCTCCAACCAGAGATGGAAAAAATAAAGGAGCGCGCCGCTGGCGATAGACAAAAATTACAAGCTGAAATGATGGAGCTATACAAAAAAGAAAAGGTAAACCCTGCAGCTGGTTGCTTGCCAATTTTACTCCAAATACCAATTTTCTTTGCACTGTATAAGGTGATATTTGTTACTCTGGAACTCAGACACGCTCCATGGATTGGGTGGATAAAGGATCTTAGTGCTCCAGACCCTTCTACTATCTTAAATCTTTTCGGTCTGCTTCCTTGGGCAAACCCATTTCCACCAGACAGCTTACTATTTATATTCTCACTGGGCGTTTTGCCAATTTTACTAGGAATATCTATGTGGCTTCAGCAGAAGCTAAACCCCGCGCCAACTGATGCAACCCAAGCTATGATTTTCGCATGGATGCCTTGGGTATTTATGTTCATGCTGGGTACTTTCGCTTCTGGGCTCATAATATACTGGATTGCTAACAATATGATAACGTTTGCTCAACAATATATGATTATGCGATCTCAAGGTTATAAGCCTGATGTATTTGGCAATATAAAGGCAAGCTTCAAGCGAAAAAAAACCTAAATGGCTTACCTATCAGAAATATGGCGCTATCCTATAAAATCACATGGGAGAGAGTGTATTTCAGCAGTCAAAGTAAAGGCTAGAGAGACACTACCACACGATAGAATTTGGGCTGTGGTTCACGAGCATAGTACTGCAGACGGTAGTCAGTGGGTAGCTTGCCATAATTTCTCACGAGGCGCTAAAGCACCTGGACTAATGGCTATTTCAGCGAATTTCGATGAGACGACAAATATTTTGAAAATGTCACATCCAAATAAAAATGATTTAATTTTTTGCCCAGATACCGAAGGTGACAAATTAATTGAGTGGACCAAAGATCTTATACCCAGTGATAGAAGTGGATCTGCTAAGCTTATTAGAGCAAAGGCATCTGCGATGACGGATACGGATTACCCTTCAATAACTATTTGCAGCTCAACGTCTCATGACGCTTTGGCCAAAGAAATGGGGTGTGATTTGTCAAAAAACAGGTGGAGAGGAAATCTTTGGATAGACGATCTTGAACCATGGGAAGAAATGGAATGGATAGGTAAAATAGTTCAGATCGGAAATATAAAATTTGACATAGTAGAGCCTGTACAAAGATGCATGGCAACAACTGCCAACCCTGAAACCGGAGTACGTGATGCCGACACTTTAGGCGCACTACAGTCACACGGTCATCAGAATTTTAGTGTTTACGCAGTTGCAAAAAATAATGGAACTTTGAGTTTGGATGACAAACTCACGTTAATTGATTGATGCTAGAGTTTAAGGAAAGTCCTGAACCAGATGAGTTTGCTAGAGAAAAGGGAAGAAAGCTTTTCGCTGGAAACGTAGACTTTTTGAAAGGTGTAGTGCACATGGATGGCCTCCCTCCCGCAGATAGGCTAGAAGTATGCTTCGCAGGAAGATCCAACGTAGGCAAATCTTCACTGATAAATGCAGTCACTGGAAGAAAGTCTATTGCACGAGCGTCTAACACTCCTGGACGAACGCAAGAAATTAATTTTTTCAAAACTGAGGATCATCACTACCTTGTAGACTTGCCTGGTTATGGTTTTGCAAACGCTCCAATTGACGTTGTAAAAAAATGGCAAAAACTGTTGACAAGTTATTTATCAGGGCGATCGTCGCTTCGTAGAGCATTTGTACTAATTGACATTCGCCATGGAATTAAAAAAGTCGACGAAGAAATTATGGACTTATTGGATACGTCTGCCGTCACATTTCAATGTGTTTTAACAAAATGTGACAAAGTAAGCATAGAACAGAGAAATCAAATACTAAATCAGGTGAGAAAGAAACTTCAAACCCACCCAGCTGCCTTTCCAGAACTATTAGTTACTTCGGCGGAAGATAAAGTAGGGCTAGAGACGCTGCGGAGTATAATTGCAACATTAGATTAGTATGTTGAAATATAATGTTTCACTATAAGGCTACATTGGGGTAGTAGAAAAATCTCTACACTTTTGGATTATCTATGAAGAAGCAGAATATGAATAGAGATTGGATAGCTACGGCAGAAACCTTGTCACAAGCGCTTCCGTACTTGCAACGTTACTCGGGAGCTATCATCGTGATTAAGCTTGGCGGTCACGCTATGGTAAGTGATGAAGCCCTCGAAACTTTCGCAAGAGATGTCGTACTTATGCGCCAAGTAGGCATAAATCCTGTAATCGTCCATGGTGGCGGACCGATGATTAATTCTATGTTAGATAAATTAAACATTGAGTCCGAGTTCATTGATGGAAAGCGCGTTACAGACTCAGAGACAATCAGTGTAGTTGAAATGGTTTTGTCTGGGAACGTAAACAAAAAAATTGTACAAGCTATTAATAAACAAGATGGGCGTGCTGTCGGTCTATCCGGCAAAGATGCAAAACTAATTAACTGCGTTCAAGATAAACCAGAATTGGGACTCGTGGGTACACCCAAAGATGTTAATCCCGAAGTAATCTTTAATTTATTTGAAAATGACATGATCCCCGTAGTTGCCCCACTGGGTTCCAGCATTGACGGTGAAACTTTGAATATAAATGGTGACACAGTATCAGGTGCTATCGCTGCAGCCTTAAAGGCTGACAGATTACTTTTACTGACGGACGTGAGTGGCGTTCAAGATAAAGATGGTTCCATCATAACTGAGCTGAATTCTAACCAAATTAAAAACTTGATAAATGACGGTATAATTTCAGGTGGTATGATCCCCAAAACAGAGACAGCTCTAATGGCACTAGAGGGCGGAGTGAGAGGTGTTGTAATTTTAGACGGGCGAGTGCCAAATGCATGTTTATTAGAGTTATTCACCGAACATGGGGCCGGCTCACTAATAAGAGCTTAAGAATTGTAAATTATATAAATTAAAACTCTAAACGGCTTGAAAATTCACTTTCAAACAGTACATCTCTGCTTATGGATAATGAAATCTTCATAAGACTTGGAATATTCTTTTTGGCTTTCGCAGCTTTAGCTTTGCTTGAACAAGTTATTCCGCGCAGGTCAGAAGAAGCGAATAAAGGGTCTAGATGGAGAACGAACTGGTCTTTCATCATTATAGATAGCTTTTTCTTAAAACTATTGGCTTTTGCAATTCCATTGCTCGCAATAGGCGCGGCGGTGGATGCAAAGGCAAATTCAATTGGAATTTTAAATTTATTTGATTGGCCGATTGTTATTGAATTTATCTTATCAATATTGATTTTGGATTTCGCTATTTGGGTTCAACACTTGGTAACGCACAAGATTCCATTTTTATGGAGAGTGCACCAAGTCCACCATTCTGATCCTGAATTTGATGTTTCCACAGCTATTAGATTTCACCCTATTGAAATTGTCCTTTCTATGCTTTTTAAAGTTGGCCTTGTATACCTGCTCGGACCATCTGCATTAGCCGTTTTGATATTTGAGATTTTACTTAATGCCAGTGCGATGTTTAATCACGCCAATATCAAAATCCCGCCAAAACTTGAAAAGTTTCTCAGATTATTCATCGTTACACCAGACATGCACCGAATACACCATTCCTCAGATAGAAGTGAACACGATACTAACTACGGGTTCGCACTCTCTATTTGGGATAAATTATTTGGCACCTACAAAGTAGAGCCCAATCTTAGTCATCAGGAAATGGAAGTGGGTTTAAGATGGCAAAACGATAAACCCACAAAATTTTGGTGGAGCATATGGCTACCTTTCAAAAACAAGTGACCTATGCTTCTATTAATGAGAAACTAAAAAGACGTGGCCTCATATTGAGAGGTGGATTTACTCAAGAAGATCAAACAACATTGCTAATTGGACCTAATGAACCCTCCTTTTGGGACTATTTCAGAAACTCCCCTGAATATAAAGATACTCTTCCAAATCCAATGGACAGATGGTCAAAACGCGTAATCGGAGCAATAGCGTCAGACCTTAATTCAAAAGCAGTGTATCCTTCTGATGGACCACCGTATGCACCTTTTTACACTTGGGCAGTTTTGAGTGAAAAGGCATTCGTATCACCATTGAAATTACTCGTCCATGAGGACGTCGGCTTAATGATATCATATAGGGGGGCTCTGGTATTAGACCAATCACTCAAGCTGCCAGTTAGTAGCGATAAATCACCATGCGAAGCCTGTAGTAAGCCATGCATAAGTGCCTGCCCAGCAGATGCATTTAGTATAGCCGCGTATGATACTGATGCTTGTAAGTCTTTTCTATGTTCTAATAGTGGACAAGATACGTGCCTTCAAAAAGGATGCAGTGTTAGACTAAGCTGCCCTTTATCGCATAAGAATAATAGACATGCCGATCAAACAAAATTTCACATGAAAGCATTTTTAAAACTATGAAACGTCTCATACTAATGCGTCATGCTGAAGCTGGATGGCATATAAATATGGATGATCACCAGCGTCCCCTGAGCGATAGTGGCATTCGTGATGCAAAAAAAATTGGTTCATGGTTAAAAGAGAAAGCATATATACCTGATGAAGTCATCTCATCTACTTCTGTAAGAACCAGGGAAACTTTGAGCTACTTATCTTTAGACTGCCCCCAAATGTTCGAAAGGTCATTATACTTAGCAGACGCAGACCAAATGAAATCAACTCTTCAAACGCTTTTATCAGAAATAGTTATTTTGTTGGCGCACAATCCAGGAATAAGTGAACTAGCACATGACTTAATGATCCATGAAGAAAAACATGAACATTTTATCGATTTCCCGGCTGCCTCTACTTTAATAATAGACTTCAAAGCAGATCGATGGAGCGAAATAAAATCAAACAGCGGACTTATCGTCGATTTTATAATGCCGCAGCAATTGTAGACCACCTTAATCACAAAACAATTAAAATAAATTTAAGGGCTCAATGTCCTAATATCTGGCTCAAAAATAATTTTGTACGATCTGACTGAGGATTATTGAAAAATTGCTCAGGCTCATTTTGTTCTACAATTTGTCCGTCATCCATAAAAATAACTCGGTTAGCAACTTGACGGGCAAATCCCATTTCATGTGTAACACAAATCATTGTCATACCATCTTCAGCTAATTCAATCATGGTATCAAGCACCTCTTTGATCATCTCAGGATCAAGTGCCGAAGTAGGCTCATCAAAAAGCATTATTCTAGGTCGCATGCAAAGTGATCGGGCAATTGCAACACGCTGCTGCTGCCCCCCAGATAACTGACCAGGATATTTGTCAGCCTGCTCAGGAATCTTCACTTTCTCTAAAAAATGCATCGCTGTTTCCTCAGCTTCTTTTTTTGGAATTTTTCTCACCCATATAGGTGCTAGGGTACAGTTCTCTAGAATACTTAAGTGAGGAAATAGATTAAAGTGTTGGAAGCACATTCCGACCTCAGATCTAATCCTATCAATATTTTTAATATCGGATGTAAGCTCTGTTCCATCGACGATAATCTGGCCACTCTGATGGTCCTCTAGTGCGTTTATACAACGAATAAGGGTTGATTTTCCAGAGCCTGAAGGACCGCAAACAACAATGCGCTCACCTCTATTCACAGTTAGATCAATATCTCGCAGGACATGAAAAGAGCCAAACCACTTATTCATGCCCTGAATCTTAATTGCAATTTCATCAGAAACTTCAAGTTTTAACTTTTCCGCCATATAGCTTTCCTTTTCCTACCGTTTATCAGTTTCCAGTTGCCGTTCCAACCATTGAGAATATTTTGATACACTAAAACATACGACAAAAAAGATAGCAGCAGCCGCTCCGAATAGTTCCCAATATACACCGTTCCAGTCCGTCGAAGACAAAATCGGTCCCCTAATCATTCCGACCAAGTCAAACATTGATATGATTGATACCAGAGTAGTATCTTTAAGCATTCCAACCGAAACATTTACAATACCGGGTATCGAAATCTTTAATGCTTGAGGAAGTATTATGAAGCGCATCGATTGGGTGTAATCAAGACCAATGCTATCTGCGGCCTCATATTGTCCCTTAGACAGTGCCGCCAGACCACCCCTTACAACCTCAGCAATATATGCCGCATTGAAAAAGGTCATCATGATTAATACCCGCAAAATAAGATCTAGGGAGGTATCGGGCGGAAAGAAAAATGCTAGAATGACATTCGCGACAAATAAAAGTGTTATAAGCGGTACACCTCTTATGAACTCAATGAAGACAACACAAATCCATTTAATTATAGGCATACCTGACTGCCGCCCAAGGGCCAATGCAATTCCAAGTGGAATGGAAAGACAAACTGCGATTGTGCCCAATAGGAGATTGAGCATAAAACCACCCATATCTCTTGAAGGAACAACTTCCAATGCAAGCAAGGATTTGTTTAAGTCAACAATATAACCTCCAATAATCCACCAGACATTAGCAGCGATTAGGCTAACCAAAACTGCTATTGCAAATGATCCACTAGAGAACCTTCGATAACAGATAATGGCAAGTGCACATCCTAAAAATGCAGACACTGATGTTAATATTGATCCTCCCCATATCAACCAAAATGCCAGAAATGGATATACTGCACTAAATATTAAAAGCTGGCGGGGAAGCCTCCTAAACAAAATAGGAGCCAAAGCAATAAGAAGTAATACGGTTGCTAAATTTGGTCTCCAGTATTCTGACGACGGGTATTTAAAACCATAAATAAGCTGTGGAAACCTTTCCTTCAAAACAGCAAAACATGCACCACTTTTCCCATCTAATAAGTCGTAGCATTCTCGGACAGTCTTAGCATCCCAAACTCCATTTAAAAACCAAGGAGTAACTGAAACAATAATCGAGTATATCACCCATAGTGAAATGAACGTCATAATTGTGTTAAATGCAGATGAAAATAAATTTTCACGAACCCATTTAACTAAACCCCTCTCAGCTGCAGGAGGAATACGTTCTGAAATCATTTCCTTGCGAACAAATGAATTATCTTCAGACATAACTAGCGCTCCTTCAACATAATGCTGCGATTATAAACGTTCATAATCGCAGATATGCTGAGACTTATGACTAAATAGAATAACATTAATAGAAGCACGGCCTCAATCGCACGGCCAGTCTGGTTTAAAGTTATACCACCTAATGTACCTGTGATATCCATATAGCCAACCGCTAATGCCAACGAACTATTTTTAGTAATATTCAGATAAAAAGAAATTAGCGGTGGAACGATAACCCGAAGTGCTTGAGGCAAAATAACTAAGTTCATTATAAAATTAGGACGCATGCCAAGTGCGCCTGCCGCTTCGCTTTGGCCTTTATCTACGGACTGGATACCTGCTCTAACAACCTCAGCTATAAATGCACCTGTGTAGATTGAGAGCGCAAACCAAAGTGAAATTAAAGATCCTCTTGCGTGTATTCCACCTTTAAAATTAAATCCCTTTAGTTCTGGGTATTCCAAACCAATAGGACTTCCTATCGCAAAATAGATTATGAGTGTCGGAATAAAAAATATTCCAACACTAGTCCAGCGGGTCTCTAATAACTTGCCCTCTGAATAAAGTTTTTGTCGGGCATAGTAGCGAAATGCAAAAATACCGATAATAGACAAAATAAACGTAACGATAACGATGAAGGAACCATCGTTAAATACAGGTTTAGGTATATAAAACCCCCTACCGGTGAAAGCAAAAGCATCCCATAGCATGGTTGCCTCTGGGTTCTCTCCACGGAAAGCCTTTGGCTGAGGTAAAAAAGCTAGGAAAACAGAATGAATAATTAATATCCAAATAAGAACTGGTACATTTCTGAAGATTTCAACGTAAATCATCATAAGTTTAGCAACAATCCAATTGTTCGATAACCTTAAAATACCAGCAGTAACACCGAAAAAAGTTGCTGCAATACAGCCCAAAAATGCCACTAACAAAGTGTTAAGAACTCCAACAATTGATGCTCTTAAATGGGTTGACTGACTATTGTATTCAATAAGTCGTTGGTTAATATCATAACCAGCAGGTTCACCTAGAAAACTATAAGAAATATTCAGACCAGCAGCAGCTAAGTTTTCTAGTAAATTCTTTCCCAGATATGCCATTGCACATATCAGGACAAATAAAGCAAAAAACTGGAACGTATATGATCGATAACGCTTATCGTTCAGCAGCATAGAAAACTGAAATTTGTCACGTCTCGCCAACTCAGATGTATTCATATAAAACTAAACCTGGATATGCCAAAGTTAATTGCGGCACGCTAAACGTTTTAAAGCATTTACGCAACAAAAAGGGCGCAAGAATGCGCCCTTTAGTGATTACTTTAACTATTAACGGAAAGGTGGTGAGTAAATTAAACCACCGTCTGTCCATTTCGCGTTAACGCCGCGAGCCAATCCAATGATTGTAGCAGCGCCAATGTTATTTTCGAAAATTTCGCCGTAGTTTCCTGAAACAGCGATAGCTCTTTTCGCCCACTCTGCATCAAGACCAAGCATTTCACCAAGATTGCCTTCTGAACCAAGTAAACGGTTCATTTCAGGATTGTTGGTGCCTTTTGACATTTCTTCAAGATTTGCCGAAGTAACACCTAGCTCTTCTGCAGTAATCAGCGCATTCAAGGTCCAGCGCACTACGTCACCCCAGTTGTTATCACCATGACGTACAAGAGGGCCGAGAGGCTCTTTTGATACGATTTCAGGCAGCACTACGTGATCTGTTGGAACTTCAAAGTTTGCACGTCTTGCAGCAAGTGCTGATCGGTCAGTTGTGAAAACATCACATGCACCAGCGAGGTAGTTTGTTACAGCCTCAGAACCAGTTTCAACTGGTACTGCTTCGTAGCTCATATTGTTTGAGCGAAAAAAGTCAGCCAGGTTTAGCTCAGTTGTAGTACCAGTTTGGATACACACTGTAGCACCATCTAACTCAGTAGCTGAGCTAACACCAAGATCAGCTTTAGCCATAAAGCCCTGACCATCGTAGTAGTTCACGCCTACAAATTCGAACTTGAGGTCAACATCACGGCTGAAAGTCCAAGTTGTATTTCGTGCCAACATGTCAATTTCACCTGAAGCCAACGCAGTAAAACGTGTCTTACCTGTTGTTGGGACAAATTCGATAGCATCAGAATCGTTAAGAACGGCGGCTGCAACAGCTCGACATACAGCTACGTCAAAACCCTGCCATACACCATTTGCGTCAGGTTCTGCAAAACCTGGAACGCCAGTTGAAACGCCGCAATTTAGTTTGCCTCGCGCTTTAACGTCATCGAGTGTGCCTGCGAAAGCAGCACCAGCAGTAAGACCTGCAACAGTCACTGCGCCAAGAATAAATGAAGTCTTCATTTTTACCTCTTCCTAAATTTCCCTTGATCAGGGCATTAAAAAAATTGAACGGGCCCGTTAGCGTCAGACGAACGTACCCGGCCAACCAAGTGCAGGGAGTGTGTCCTAAATGGACCTAAAAGGTCAAGGTCACAAATGTTAATATATTAATAATTTTTAGTTTTTTTTATAATTTTGAGAAAAAAAATGTGTTCAGAGCGACAGTTGAAAAAATTCACACCCAATTTTAAAGTCATTATATTTTTTTTCAGAAGCGGCCATCGCTTCTTCATCGCTGCCCCACTGTTCTATCTGCCATTCTTCGTCTACGCGAGATGCAGACCAAACTTGATCTACCATAAATGCATTATTAACAATGGCATAAGCAGCTATTAAACTTCCCGAAATAGTAACAATTTCATGGAAACCAGCTAGCTGAAACGGTGTCATAGCATAAATTGGAGCTTTTAATTTATCCATTTCACCATCATCTTGCTCTATGAACATTACGCCAGAAGAAACATTCACACTGACATTCATAGAATTTTTAACCCAATCTAAAAATGGATCCCAAGCAGTAGTTTGTTTTTTGATTAGTGTAGCTGGACTACTGGCTCGATAGTAAAATAGATCAGTTTCGCCGAATTCAGACAAAATATCTGCAACTTCCTTAAATTGTACCGAGACTTTGTCTAAAGCTGAATTGGATAATCTAGTAAAAGGCATTTTTGCCGGAATAACTTCATTATCTTGATCTTTCCACTCATTTGCTACCCTATTTGCTAACGCGTTGGACGGTAATAAAAGAGGATTTTTAGCAGGCGTGACGATTGGCCGATCATCCAACGCCACCAAGAAGCCAGCTTCAGTTCGCTTCACTTCAACGGTATCCCACGTGCGCTTAATCTTCCATTCACTCATTACATTTCCAATCTAAGAACAAAAGCATTTGTAAATAATCATGATTGCTCACATAGTTATTCCAAGAAATCCGAAAATGGATCATCAGAGAAGTCTTTACTGCTCCACTCAAATGTTTTCCATGTGTGTGCCATATGAGGAGGCAAATCAGCAACTAATTCCAAGGGTTTTTTTGTTATGGGGTGTTCCAGTTTTAAATAACGGGCATGAAGATGTAGATCGTCACTAAGATCACCCCCAAGTTTAGCGCCCCATCCATCACCTAAATTTTGCTGGCTCATATTACCATATTTTTTATCACCAATAATCGGATGACCTAATTCAGCAATATGAGCTCTAAGTTGATGTGTTCGACCTGTGACTGGAACCATTGCCAGCCAAGAACCGCGTTTAGCAAGTTGTGTCAAAACCATATAGTCAGTTTCTGCCTGCTTGGCTCCATCTATCTTTTTTACATCACCCGGATGCACACATCGCATTTTTTCAAAATCTTTATTAGTAGACTTTACTAGTCCATACTTAATTGTTCCTACATTTGGGGTCGGCACACCCGCTACAGCAGCCCAGTAAATTTTACGTGTCTTCTTCCGTTGAAAAGCATTTGCCAAATGTGTAGCAACATTTCTAGAACGAGCCAACAGCAATACGCCTGAAGTTTCTTTATCCAAACGATGCACCAATCTTGGCTTCTCATCCATTCCAAATTTTAATGCCTCAGTTAGCCCATCTATATGCGTTTCTTGCTTACTACCTCCCTGGGTGGCAATTCCTGGGGGTTTATTTAATGCTATAATATAATCATCACGGTAAATAACCGCATTCATTATTGTCCTTGCATCATCTGCACGCAGTGGTTTACTAAGTTTTGGAAACCTTGTTTCAAAGTTACCTAACGGCGGAATTCTTACTGCTTGCCCAACCTTTAAACGGCTTGAGGCTTTACAACGACTGCCATCTATTCTCAGCTCACCCTTTCGACACATTTTCTCAATTCGACCCTGAGTAAGCTGCGGGAAACTACGCCTCAACCATCGATCTAACCGCTGGTCGTCATCGGATGCCGAAATTTCTAATATTTTAGCACTCATAAAAATTATCCTACCGAGTTTAATGACGCTCAGATTATTAGGGCAAGATCGCGCATGACTTTGTGTGTTTCAGAGGGAATAATGTCAATATCACATATTTTTATCACGTTTCGATCTGAGTTTTTCGAAATAGGCGAGTCTTTTTTTAAGTTCACGCTCAAATCCTCTCTCAACTGGACTATAGAAGACCTTTCGTGATAGCTCGTCAGGAAAAAAGTTTTGCCCGGAAAATGCATTTTCACTATCATGGTCATAAATATACGCATCCCCATAGCCATTGTTTTTCATAAGTTGCGTAGGTGCATTGAGAATGTGTTTTGGTGGCGGAATTGACCCAGTTTCTTTGGCTAATTGCCGCGCATCACTGAATGCAGTATAAACGGCGTTTGATTTTGGAGCGAGTGCGAGATAGCAAACTGCTCGAGCCAATGACAAATCACCTTCTGGGCTCCCAAGCCTCTCATATGACTCCCAAGCCTCTATGCATATTGATGATGCATTGAGGTCAGCAAGGCCAATATCCTCCGAAGCTATTCTCACCAACCGTCTACAGATGTAAGATGGGTCTTCCCCACCTTCTAACATTCTCGCCAACCAATAAATTGCCGCGTCTGGATCAGACCCTCTAATAGATTTGTGCAAAGCAGAAATTAGATTATAATGCTCATCGCCTTTTTTATCATAATTCGCGGCTCTTTGCGAAAGTTTGGTTTTTAGATCATGCGTATCCACAGTGCCATTATTTTTCCAGGACCCGACTTGCTCCAAAAGATTTATCAACGCCCGTCCGTCGCCATTGGACATTTGAATTATAAGCGAAATTGCATCATCCGAAAAAATAGGTGCATTACCCATAAAACCTATAGCACGATTAAAAATCTTCCTTAGGTCTTCCGCGTTAAGTCTTTCGAGAAGGATCACATTAGACCGAGATAGCAACGCTGAATTCAATTCGAAAGATGGGTTTTCAGTTGTTGCACCGATCAGGGTAATAGTTCCATTTTCCATATAAGGCAGAAAACTATCTTGCTGGGATTTATTAAATCGATGAATTTCATCTACGAATAAGATTGTTTTTAAACCATTTGAATGCCTAACACTTGCCGCAGTCAGTAATTTCTTTAAATCTGAAACCCCTGAAAAAATAGCACTTATCTCCTCATAATGAGCACTAACTTCATTTGCGATAACGCGAGCAAGAGTGGTTTTCCCAATTCCAGGTGGTCCCCAAAAGATTATCGAAGATAATTGGCCACTTTTCACCATTGACTTCAGTTGGCCATCAGACGCTAGTGTCTTGTCTTGTCCGATTACTTCATCCAAAATCTTTGGTCGAAGTTTTTCTGCCAGAGGGATATTTTTGTGAGAAATATTATCAACCGACTCTTTAGCTTCTTTGTCAAACAAATCCGTCATGTTCGGTATCTTATTGTAAGTCTCTGGCCATCACGAGAAATAATAAATTGACCAGAGCGATTACTAGTTCCTATTAATTCATCGATTTGTTCAGCAGAAATTAAACGGGTTCCATTTATTTCCTCGATTATATCACCCGATCTAAAGCCCAACCTAGAACCAATTGGTCCGGGCTCAACGACTACTATTCCCCTTGTACTCAGCCCTAATCCCATTTCTTGTTGTACCGCAGGATTTATAATTCTCACGATTAAATCTCGAAGTGGTGATGTTTTCGGCAACCTTTTCAAATTGCTTGGTGGATCATCGACCCAAAGATCACGCCTTTGCCCACCAGACACGATCGATAATTTAGATTTAGAACCGATCCCTGCTACAGTTAAACGAAATAGCATTTCTGCCGGACCATTTACTGCAAAATTATCTACTGAAACTACTACGTCACCCTTAGACAGTCCTGCTAACATAAGCGGGCTTTTCTCATGCAAGGCTGAAATCACCATTCCATCAAAACCGTCTAATTGGAGAGCTTCTGCTAATTCAGGAGTAATTGCTTGACCAAAAACACCTAGCCAAGGCTGTTCAAATTTTTTTACGCCACTTTTTGCCTGACGCAAGAATTCGCGCACAAAAGCAGCAGGTATAGCAAAGCCAATACCATTTGAGCCACCGGATCTTGTTAAAATCGAGGTATTTATTCCGACTAGCGATCCATTTATATCCACCAATGCACCACCTGAATTGCCAGGGTTTATTGCTGCATCGGTCTGTAAGTAATATCCACGACCAGAACCATCTGCCGTACCAGATCGAGCCAAACCTGAGATAATACCGCTGGTAACGGTTTGGCCAACGCCAAATGGATTACCTATAGCCAAGACCAACTCACCAACTTCTACTGCTTCATCTTCTCTAAGCGCAAGAAACGGCATACTTTCGGCATTTTCTAAAATTAAGATTGCTAAATCATTTTTTTCATCAGCCAAAGCTACCGATGCTGTAAACTGGCGTCGATCATTTAGAACCACTCTGATATCAGAAGCATTTCCTACCACATGATAATTGGATACCACATAGCCATCCTCGCTTAAAATGACACCAGAGCCTAACGAGTTTTGCACCCTTTGCTGAGGGTTTATTCTATTTTGAAAGAATCTCCTAAAAAAGGGATCATTTTGAAAAGGAGACCTATTTTGATTGACAAGTCTTTTAGCATAAATATTTACGACTGCTGGTGCTGCTCGCTTGACGACAGGAGCAAAACTAAGAGTTATTTCATTGAAATTTAATGGTATCCGCGTTTCAGCAAACAATACGAAGGGAAACGATAAACTAACAAAAACCCAAACTAGAATGGCATACATCTTATAAAGCTCTAAAGTTTTGGCTATTAGTATATTTAAAAATGACACAAAAAAAACCCCAGCCGGTCAGCTGGGGTCCGATTTAACAAATAAACTTGTTTTATGCTTCTTCAGCACTTTCTTCTGCTGCAACCCTCGCTTTGTCCGCGGCTCCCTTTGCCGCAACATCGCGGTCGACAAATTCAATTATCGCCATTGGGGCCATATCACCATAACGAAACCCAGCCCGCAATACTCTAGTACAACCACCCTTGCGCTCAGTGTAGCGTGGTCCAAGAATATCAAATAGTTTTGTTACATATTGATCTTCCTTTAGCCGCGAAGCTGCTAAGCGTCTTGCGTGCAAATCACCTCGTTTGGCTAAAGTTATTAATTTCTCCACAATTGGACGCAATTCTTTTGCTTTCGGAAGTGTTGTTTTAATCTGCTCATGCTCTATCAACGAGCCAGCCATATTAGCAAATAAAGCTTTCCGATGCTCATGAGTCCGGTTTAAGCGGCGATAGCCTTTAGAATGACGCATTTATATCTCCTATAATTTTTTCTTTGTCCGGCGGCTGGTGCGTGCCAGCCACTCTCCTTGGGGCTTATGCCCTAATTTCCCCAGAAATCTGGGCATTTAATAATTAGAAGTTATCCTCAAATTTCTTAGCAAGCTCTTCAATGTTGTCTGGGGGCCAATCTTCCACATCCATTCCAAGATGCAGTCCCATTCCGGACAATACTTCTTTAATTTCGTTCAGCGACTTTCGACCAAAGTTAGGTGTTCTGAGCATTTCAGCCTCAGTCTTTTGAATAAGGTCGCCTATGTAAACTATATTGTCATTCTTCAGGCAATTTGCAGATCTAACCGAGAGTTCTAGCTCATCAACTTTCTTGAGAAGAAGTGGATTGAATTCCAACCCATCATCGTCATCACCACTATCTGCAGACTCAGGTTCCTCAAAATTCACAAAAATAGAAAGTTGATCCTGCAAAATACGTGCTGCAAAGGCAAGCGCATCATCTGCCGAAATAGAGCCGTCCGTTTCAACTTTCATCGTAAGTTTATCGTAGTCTAACACCTGACCTTCCCTGGTAGGCTGAACATCGTAAGAAACTTTTTTTACGGGAGAGTAGATCGCATCAATCGGCATAAGACCAATAGGGGCGTCCTCCGGTTTGTTTTTTTCAGCGGGAACGTATCCTTTGCCTGTATTCACCGTTAATTCCATGTAAAGATCGGCTCCGTCATCCAAGTGACAGATCACATGCTCTTTATTTAGCACTTCGATCCCCGCACTATCGGATATATCGGCTGCTGTTACTACAGCTGGGCCCTTAACATTAACAGACAAACGCTTAGGCCCTTCAACTTCCATTCTTAAGTCTACGCCCTTCAAGTTCAGAACTATGTCTGTAACATCCTCTCTTACGCCCGTGATAGAAGAGAATTCATGAAGAACGTTATCTATTTGAACGCTTGTAATGGCTGCACCCTGAAGACTACTCATCAATACACGGCGAAGAGCATTTCCAAGGGTTAAACCAAAACCTCTTTCAAGCGGTTCGGCAATCATAGTAGCTTGTCTAAGCTGATCGTTTCCAGGTTTTACTTCTAATTGTGCTGGTTTTATGAGCTCTGCCCAATTTTTGTGGATCATGAGTCCCTCCATTCTTGCGTTGATTCCATGACCGTAAAATCAAACGCGCCCGAGGTTAAAATGCTGAAAATGAATCTATAAAATAAATTCAAGTTAAATTAAACGCGGCGCCTTTTTGGCGGCCGACAACCGTTGTGCGCAATTGGTGTAACATCCCTGATTGAGGTGATATTAAAACCAATCGCTGCTAATGCCCGAAGCGCACTTTCTCTTCCAGATCCAGGCCCCTGCACCTCGACCTCTAGAGTTTTAACACCGTGCTCTTGAGCTTTTTGACCTGCGTCCTCTGCTGCCATTTGAGCTGCATAAGGTGTCGATTTACGAGAACCTTTAAAACCCATAGTGCCAGCTGAAGACCAAGCTATAGCGTTTCCCTGAACATCAGAAATCAGTATTTTTGTGTTGTTAAAAGAAGAATTAACGTGAGCAACCCCAGCTGCAATATTTTTAATGACCTTCCTCTTCGTTCCACGACGTGTTTCGCGTGCCATTGATCCCTCTCCCTACTTCTTCTTGCCAGCAATAGCTTTTGCAGGACCCTTACGAGTTCTTGCGTTAGTATGAGTGCGCTGACCACGAACAGGCAGATTTCGGCGATGCCGAAGACCACGATAGCAGCCTAAATCCATAAGTCTTTTAATATTCATTTGCACTTCGCGACGCAAATCACCCTCAACGGTAAAGTTTGCATCTATATGCTCGCGCATTGCGAGTATTTCCGCATCTGATAGTTCGTTGATGCGTCTTGATTTGTCAATCTTGACAGCGTCACATATTTCATTCGCTATTGATGATCCAATTCCGTGAATATAAGTAAGAGCTATAGGTACCCGCTTACTTGTCGGGATATTTACACCGGCGATCCGTGCCATTTCTTTCCTTTCGTTGCGGTTCCGTAAAACCAGAACCTTTTTTCACAACGCGAAAACTTTAAAATTTGTTGTTCCCGCTACCACCTTACAAAGTGGATTTGTTATGTATAACAGGTGATTCCTAGTAGGAATATGGGTGCCTATGAGCATTTTAGATCTACGTCAAGGCTTAAGTGGAAAAATATTGAATTTAACCCAATCTGTTATTCTTTGTTGATAACTTTTTTAAGGCTATCACGAACCTCATTCATGGATAACAGCCCATCGATAGAAACAAGGTTTCCTTTAGCAAAGTAATAACCCAAGAGCGGAGAAGTCTTCTTATAATACTCCATTAATCGCTGTTTTAAGCTTTCCTCATTATCGTCAGTTCGTCGCTTTACATCATTGCTACCGCAAGTGCTGCATTTTCCGTCAGTAGGCCAAGGTTTCGTTTCATCATGATAGACTTGACCGCAACCACCACACGTTGATCTTCCAGTTATTCTTTTTATCAATGCTTTATCATCAACTTGAATCTCAATAACACTATCCAAGTCGATATTACAGTCGTCTAGCAAAGCACCTAAAGCATCGGCCTGTGCCAGAGTCCGCGGGAAACCGTCAAATATGAAACCAGCACCTTTGTCACCATCCAGCTTTTCTTTAATTAGACCTATTACAATGTCGTCAGTGACCAAGTCGCCTCGCGACATTACTTCAGCAACAACCTTACCCATTTCAGTCCCACTATCCTTTGCCTCACGAAGCATATCACCGGTAGATAACTGAACCATACCCAGAGACTCAACTAAAAATTGAGCTTGTGTTCCCTTACCTGCACCAGGAGGTCCTAGCAGTATGATATTCATTTACGGGCTGCCCCCCGGCGCCTTTTACTGCGTGATTTACCCCTTAATTGAGATTTCTGAATCAGGCTTTCATATTGATGAGCCAACAAATGGCTTTGAACTTGTTGAATGGTATCCATAGTCACTGATACTACAATCAAGACTGATGTTCCGCCAAAGTAAAAAGGTATCGCAAATTGGCCTCTGAGGATCTCAGGAAGCAAACAAACTCCACCAAGATATGCAGCTCCAAGCACCAGAACTCTATTTAAAACATATTCCAAATGTTCTGAAGTTTTTTTACCTGGCCTAATTCCAGGGATAAAACCATTTTGATTTTTTAAATTTTCAGCAACATCATCAGGTTTGAAGGAGACGTTGAATGTGTAGAAATAAGCAAAGAATACAATCATTAAGGTAAAAAATGCCAAGTACAAAGGCTGACCGGGTCCAAAATATGCAAGTATGGTGGACATTATTGGTCCGGTCTGAGATCCGGAAAACGTACTAACGGTAGTTGGAAGTAGCAGCAAAGAACTAGCAAAAATTGCCGGTATTACGCCAGCCGGATTCACCTTGATCGGTAAATGAGAATTCTGGCCCTCCATTACTTTCATACCAACTTGCCGTCTTGGGTATTGAATCAAAACCTTTCGCAGGGCTCTCTCCATAAAAACCACTAAAGCGATGGTTGCGATTACCATCACAATCACGCCAATTATAACCGCAGGACTTAATGCTCCAGATCGGCCAGATGCAAAAAATTGAGCCAACGCTGCTGGAATTTCAGCAATAATTCCAACGAAGATTATCAATGATATACCGTTACCTACTCCTCGAGCTGTGATCTGTTCCCCAAGCCACATCAAAAACATGGTGCCACCCACCAAAGTAATCAAACATGACAGTCTGAAAAAGAGACCGGGGTCAGTAACCAAGTCGCCACTTTCGAGGCTCACAGCAAGACCATAGGCCTGCAAAGTTGCTAATGCTACAGTACCATAACGTGTATATTGATTTATTTTCTTTCTGCCCTGCTCTCCCTCTTTTTTTAACTGTTCCAAAGAGGGGACCATAGAGGTTAATAATTGAACTATAATTGACGCAGAAATATAGGGCATAATTCCCAAAGCGAAGATACCCATCCGACCAAGGGCACCTCCAGTAAACATAGTCAGCATACCACCGATGCCTGACTGCGCTTGCTCCATGAAGTCTCTTAGAGCAACACCATCTATTCCTGGGACTGGGATAAACGTACCCAACCGATACACAATCAATAAACCAAGCGTGAATAATATGCGACTACGAAGCTCAGTGGCCCTACCCAAAGCCGACCAACTTGTATTTGCTGCCATTTGCTCTACTGCAGATACCATTTATCTCTCACTGTAAAAAAATAATCCTAATTAATTATAGCAGTACTGTAAAAATTGACCGATTTGCTAACCGGCACGCTCAACTTCGATTAGTTTGAAGTTTCCGACGTCAATGTCAAGCTGCCCCCTGCCTTCTTTACAGCCTCTATCGCAGATTTAGACGCCCCGGTAACAACTATATTAATCTTGGATTTTATATCCCCCTTAGAAAGAACTCGCACACCATCCAACTTTCGCCGTACCAATCCGGACTCTAAAAGAACATCTTCAGTAATATCAGTTTTGGCGTTAAGCTTACCGGCCTCGATAAACTTTTCTATTATTCCAAGGTTAACAATAGCGTATTTTTTTCTATTCGGCTTGTTGAATCCACGCTTAGGTAGTCTTTGATAAAGGGGCATTTGCCCACCTTCATAGCCATTTATGGAAACGCCAGAACGTGATTTCTGTCCTTTAATTCCCCTACCAGCAGTTTTTCCTTTGCCAGAACCTACACCTCTCTTAATTCATTGAGTTTCATGTCGCTTCTCCTTTTGCCGGAATTACCTCCCGGTTGCGACGAAAGAGGTAAACACAGCCTTAATTTAGTATTGAGTAAATTATCTTTCTACCGGTAACCCAGAATATCGATTTAGCTGATCTACACCTACAGGTAACCTTAACTTCTTTCCTCTACAATCTCCACTAGGTGCGGTATCTTATTAACCATGCCTCGCACCGAAGGAGTGTCCTCAAGCTCACGAGTTTTATACATTTTGTTAAGACCCAACCCTATTAATGTTTGACGTTGTTTAGCTGGGCGCCGGATTGGAGATCCGATTTGTCTTACAACTATTGTTTTAGCCATCGCACTCTACCTCTATGCTTCAACAGCTTCTGGAGAAGAAGCTTCGTCACGACGAAGAATGTCTGCAACTTTCTTACCACGCCGCTGAGCCACCATTCTTGGCGAAGCCTCTTTCTTTAATCCGTCTAGTGTAGCTCGTATCATGTTATAAGGATTCTGCGAACCGATTGATTTAGCAACAACATCCTGAATACCCAACATTTCAAATACAGCACGCATGGGACCACCGGCGATAATTCCTGTACCTGTTGGAGCAGTCCTCATAACTACTTTACCAGCACCATGCCTACCCTCCATGTCATGGTGCAATGTTCTACCCTCTCGCAGTGGAACACGAATCATATTTCTTTTGGCCTGCTCAGTTGCTTTTCTTATGGCTTCCGGCACTTCCTTCGCCTTGCCCTTTCCAAAGCCAACTCGACCTTTTTGGTCACCAACAACTACCAAGGCTGCAAAACCAAAACGCTTACCACCCTTTACCGTTTTTGATACACGATTTATAGCTACAAGACGATCTGCAAACTCAGGAGCAGCTTCATCACGACGACCTTTATTATTGGGTTCCTTTGCCATATTTAGGAGTCTCCTTAAAATTTTAGGCCGCCCTCACGGGCAGCATCTGCTAAAGCTTTAATTCCACCATGGAACAAAAAACCACCACGGTCGAAGTAACATTCCACAACACCTGCTTTCTTGGCACGGTCTGCTAATAATTTTCCTACTTTTGAAGATGCATCTACGTTGTTTTTACCAACCACACCTAAGCTCTTCTCCAAAGATGACGCAGCGGCTAAAGTAACACCATTTACATCATCAATTAATTGAGCACTGATATTTTTATTACTCCTATGAACAGAAAGACGCACACGCCCTGCGTTAACCTTTCGTAACTTATTCCTTACGCGCAAGCGTCGTTTTAGAAAAAGTTGCCTTTTGGAATTTGCCATTTGTTTGCCCTACTTCTTCTTACCTTCCTTGCGGAAGATATATTCACCTTTGTAACGAATACCTTTGCCTTTATATGGCTCCGGTTTTCTCCATTCTCTAATATTAGCTGCCACTTGGCCCACGCGTTGAGCATCTATACCCTCAACCACGATTTCTGTTTGCTTCGGCGCCGTCACCGTCACATCTGACGGAGCTGCATAGTCCACATCGTGGGACAAGCCAAGATTGAGCTTGAGTACATTGCCTTGCATTTGGGCACGGTAACCAACTCCCTGAATTTCAAGCTCTTTCTTGAAACCTTCGCTAACTCCAGTAACACAATTTGCTACCATCGTACGGCTCATACCCCATTGTTGCCGCGCCCGCTTCGACTTACCGCGGGGGCTCACTACAACTTTTCCTTCTTCAACCGCTAGTGTTACATCATCCGAAGCGGTAAAACTTCTCACACCTTTAGGGCCTTTTACCTCTATCGTCTGCCCTGAAACCGCAGCACTTACCCCTGAAGGAAGTTCTACTGGCTTTTTTCCTATGCGCGACATCTCAAAATCTCCTTAAAATACCGTACAAAGAACTTCGCCACCAACATTATTGGCACGAGCGTTCGCGTCTGACATTATTCCTTTAGGCGTAGATACAATCGACACACCCAAACCTTGCCTAACTTGGGGAATATTCTTGACGCCAAGATAAACCCTCCTACCAGGCTTTGAGACGCGTTTAATGTCCCTAATCACAGGCAAACCATCATAATATTTCAAACTTATTTCCAACATAGGATGTCCCGAAGTGTCAGTTGTCTTCTCATAACCACGGATGTAACCTTCATCTACCAGAACATCCAACACCCAAGCCCTTACTTTGGAGGCTGGTGTAAGAACAGTAGACTGTCCTCTCATTTGAGAGTTTCTCATTCTAGTAAGCATATCACCAATAGGATCATTCATATCTATTCTCTCCTACCAACTTGACTTTACCATTCCAGGCATTTGCCCAGACGAACCTAATTCCCGCAGAGCGATACGAGAAACCTTTAATTTTCTGTAATAAGCATGCGGTCTTCCGGTCAATTGACAACGGTTGTGCATACGATTAGCTGCTGAATTTCTCGGTAACTTAGCCAGTTTCAACCGCGCCTTGAACCGCTCCTCCATTGGAAGGCTTTCATCTTTAGCAATTTCTTTTAATTCGGCACGCTTCGCTGCATATCTATTTACCAACCGTGCTCTTTTCTTTTCGCGTTCAATCATTGCTTTTTTTGCCATTTAGAAAATCCTCCAGCGCTCAATTGCTAAATGGCATATTAAAATGCCCTAGCAAAGATTTGGCCTCTGCATCTGTCTCAGCAGTAGTGGTTATAACGACATCGAGGCCCCAGTCCTCATCAATTTTATCGAAATCAATTTCCGGAAATACAATATGCTCTTTTATCCCAAAAGCATAGTTTCCCCTACCATCAAAAGATTTGCTTGAAACACCACGGAAATCTCTTATTCTAGGCATCGCGACAGTAGTCAATCGATCCATGAATTCATACATCCTTGCACCGCGCAGGGTCACTTTTGCACCCATCGGCATATCTTCGCGAACTCGAAAACCAGCAATAGATTTTTTAGCTCGGGTGATTATAGCCTGCTGCCCCGCGATCAAAGTCAAATCGTTCTGCGCCGACTTAGCCTTTTTACTATCTTTAACAGCAGCGCGCCCGCATCCGATGTTTAATACAATTTTTTCCAGTTTCGGTATCATCATATCGTTCTTATAACCAAATTCTTCCTTCATAGCCGCCCGAATTTTGGTCTTATATTCGTCCTGCAATCGCGGTGTATAATTTGCTTTATCAAGCATCGATAACATCCCCCGTTGTCTTAGCCACGCGTACTTTTTTGCCACCCTCAACTTTGAAACCCACGCGGGTGGCTTTACCGTTTTTATCCATTAAAGATAAATTTGAAATATCAATAGGCATTGCTTTGGGCAAACGCCCACCTTGAGTGGTCTGTGTTTGTCGTTCGTGGCGAATTGCCATGTTAACGCCATCAACAATCGCCTTGCCAGTTTTAGGCACAACAAACGTTACTGTCCCTTTTTTGCCTTTATCTTTTCCAGCAAGAACAATGACCTCATCACCTTTTCTAAGTTTAGCAGCCATTATAACACCTCCGGTGCAAGTGATATTATTTTCATAAAATTTTTGGCACGCAATTCTCTTACTACGGGACCAAAAATTCGGGTACCGATTGGTTCACCGGTATTGTTCAAAATAACTGCAGCGTTGCTATCAAATCGGATAGCTGTGCCGTCCTCCCGACGCACTTCTTTGGATGTTCTCACGACAACTGCTTTTCGAACATCACCCTTCTTTACTCGACCTCGTGGAATAGCTTCCTTAACGGATACCACAATCACGTCACCAACCGAGGCGTATTTTCGCTTAGAGCCACCTAGAACTTTGATGCACTGAACACGGCGAGCGCCGGAGTTATCAGCGACATCCAGATTAGTTTGCATCTGGATCATAAATTTTCTCCCGACCTATGAGGGGCTAATGCTTTTGCCTTTTCCCCAGGGTTTCGTTAAATCGTGAAAGCTCAAAGACTAAGTTTCAAGCACTTCCCAACGTTTTGTTTTAGATTTCGGAGCACACTCCATTATGCGCACCGCATCACCCACTTTGAACGTATTATTTTCATCATGGGCTCTATACTTCTTGGACTTCCGGATCGTTTTTTGCATAACCGGATGCTTAAAACGACGCTCAACAGATACTGTAACGGTTTGAGCATTAGAGTCGGAAGTCACAACACCTTGTAGTACTCTTTTTGGCATCTCTAACTCCCTATTCCTCAGAAACTGCTTGTTGAGTTAAAATGGTTAAAACACGCGCCGTATCGCGTTTGACGGTTCTCATACGAGCAGTATTTTCAAGTTGACCAGTTGCCTGCTGAAAACGCAGATTAAACGACTCTTTTTTCAATGCAGCTAACTGCTCACGCAACTGATCTGGTGTTTTTTCACGTAACTCTTGGGCTTTCATAGCCTATCCTCTTTCATACACCAGTGAGCCCCTGGCGGGTCACTCTTAATCTGGTGGACATTACCTAATTACTACGGTTGCGATTCCGACAAATCACATCCGGATGAGGCGACATACAGTCTTATTTATTAAATGGCAACACCCATTGAAAAATTTATTATCGCTATTAAAAAAAAACAGCTTCGTTTATACACATCCTATGAAGTCGATAACGCCATTATTCGTAACGCAGTTGTACCTCTCCAACCTATCCAGAGGAGGTGAATTAGATATTTCAGAGCTGGAAGTATCTTGCCGCTCAATAGCGGAAGATGATCTAGCTGGCCAGCAATGGTGCGAAAATAATGGATATTCCGGGTATACCAGCTATGCCTCACTTTCAGACCTAACATGGCGTTTCCCAATTTTTAACGAATTAAAAGATATTTTGGACAGTCACGTGGCAAACTTTGTAGAAAAGTTAGACTTTGACCTTGATGACCGAGATATTGTTTTGGAGGACATGTGGATCAACATCCTTGATGAGGGCGGTTCACACGGCTCGCATATTCACCCACATTCAGTAATTTCAGGCACGACATATGTATCAATTCCAAATGAGGCTGGCGAAATACGGTTTGAGGATCCCAGACTACAATTTATGATGTCAGCACCACCACGAAAGAAAGACGCACGAAATGACTTAAAAACTTTTCATAGCCACCATCCAGTGGCAGGAGAAGTGCTTCTATGGGAGAGCTGGTTGAGACACGAAGTACGTCAGAATGGCTCAAAAGGCGAAAGAATATCGATTAGTTTCAATTATAAGTGGTCGGACTAATCAAAGATCTCTTTTTAATTGCTTGCGTGATTTTACTACACTCGCATTGGTAAAAAACCAACGTAATAAATTACCAATCTTCCCGAACAACAACTCTAGATTTAATGGGCAGTTTCATTGCAGCCAAACGCAAAGCTTCCCTTGCTGTATCATCATTCACACCATCAATCTCAAACATAACTCGGCCAGGTTTTACTTTAGCAGCCCAAAAATCTACCGAACCTTTACCTTTACCCATCCGAACTTCAGTTGGTTTTGAGGTAACTGGTGTATCTGGAAATATTCTAATCCATACTCGACCTTGTCTCTTCATATGACGAGTCATAGCCCTACGGGCGGCTTCTATTTGTCGAGCAGTCACTCGTTCTGGTTGGAGTGCCTTAAGCCCATAAGTCCCGAAATTAAGGTCAGATCCACCTTTGGCCTCACCTTTTATGCGGCCCTTATGCATTTTACGAAACTTTGTACGCTTTGGTTGCAACATTTTCTATCTCCTTACCGGCGGGTCGACGCGCCACGCGGTGCCGGTCCATCTTGCAGCTCTTGTGCACGTCTGTCTCGAGCCTGTGGATCATGTTCCATAATCTCACCTTTAAATATCCAAACCTTTATACCAATTATGCCGTACGGAGTAGATGCTTCAACATTGGCGTAATCAACGTCGGCTCTGAGCGTATGTAACGGAACCCGACCCTCTCGGTACCATTCCGTTCTAGCTATCTCAGCTCCTCCAAGACGCCCAGCAACGTTAACCCGAATTCCTAAAGCACCCATTCTCATTGCGTTCTGAACTGCCCGTTTCATTGCCCTTCGAAAAGAAACACGGCGCTCCAATTGCTGAGCGATACTTTCACCAACAAGTTGAGCGTCTAACTCTGGCTTGCGCACTTCTACGATGTTTAGATGTAGATCGGACTCTGTCATGTTTGCTAATTTTTGACGTAAAGTCTCAATATCAGCACCCTTTTTACCAATAATGACCCCAGGTCGAGCCGTATGAATTGTAACACGACATTTCTTATGGGGACGTTCAATTATTACTCTAGCCACACCTGCCTGAGAACACTCTTCCCTTATAAAATCACGCATACGGAGGTCTTCCAAAAGTAAATCTCCATAATCCTTCGTATCTGCGTACCAACGACTATCCCAAGTGCGATTTACTTGTAGCCGCATTCCTATTGGATTAACTTTCTGACCCATTAAGTCTGCTCCTCTAATTGACGCACTTTAATTGTTATTTCTGAGAAAGGTTTAATGATACGCCCAAAACGACCGCGAGCTCTCGGTCGACCACGTTTCATTGTCAAATTCTTCCCAACATATGCCTCAGAAACAATTAGTTCATCAACATCTAAATTATGGTTATTTTCAGCGTTAGCGATTGCTGACTGAAGACACTTTTTAACATCGACGGCAATTCTTTTTTTGCTAAAAGTCAAATCGTTTAGTGCCCTATCAACTTTCTTTCCACGGATCAGGCCAGCAAGTAAATTAAGCTTTTGGGGGCTCGTCTTTAACATGCGCAATTTTGCCATTGCTTCATTATCTGCCACACGGCGAGGATTTTTTTCTTTTCCCATGGTCTTTACTTTCGTTTCGCTTTTTTGTCAGCTCCGTGACCGTAATAAGTACGAGTTGGAGAGTATTCACCAAACTTTTGACCGATCATATCCTCAGAAACCGACACCGGTACATGCTTTCTACCGTTATAAACACCAAATGTTAAACCGACGAATTGCGGAAGAATAGTAGATCTTCGAGACCAAATTTTAATAACATCATTTCGACCACTTTCGCGCGCTGCTTCGGCCTTTTTAAGCACATGAGCGTCGACAAAGGGTCCCTTCCATAATGAACGTGACATTTATCAGCGCCCTTTCTTCTTTGCGTGCCGCGAGCGAATGATTAATTTCTGCGACGCTTTGTTTGTATTTCTCGTACGCTTACCTTTAGTAGGTTTTCCCCATGGAGTCACGGGATGCCGACCCCCAGACGTACGACCTTCACCACCACCATGGGGGTGATCAATCGGATTCATAACAACTCCCCGGACAGAAGGACGAATGCCTTTATGCCGCATTCTACCTGCTTTACCGTAGTTCTGGTTCGAATTATCTGGATTAGAAACCGCACCAATTGTTGCCATACACTCTTGCCGTACCATGCGCAGCTCACCAGACGAAAGCCGAATTTGTGCATAGCCACCGTCCCGACCAACAAATTGAGCATAAGTACCAGCCGCTCTCGCAATTTGGCCGCCCTTTCCAGGCTTCAGTTCGATATTATGAATGATGGTGCCAATTGGCATACCTGAAAAAGGCATAGCATTACCAGGTTTTATATCTGCTTTTGAAGATGCAACTACTGTGTCGCCAACAGCGAGCCTTTGAGGGGCTAAAATATAAGCCTGCTCACCATCTTTGTATTTAACCAAAGCTATGAAAGCCGTTCTGTTGGGGTCAAACTCGATCCGTTCAACCCTCGCCGGCACATCAAATTTAGTTCTTTTGAAATCAACTATTCGATAGAGCCTCTTAGCTCCACCACCACGTCGGCGAGATGTTATTCGTCCGGTATTGTTCCGACCGCCAGATCTTGTCAGTCCCTCTGTAAGAGACTTAACTGGACGTCCTTTCCAAAGCTCCGAACGGTCAATCAGTACCAGCCCTCGCTGGCCCGGCGTCGTTGGTTTGTACGACTTTAGTGCCATGCTTTCTGTCTTCCGTTTGCTTGTACGACAAAGTATTACTCTGCCTATGGTGAAGCCCCCCGAAGGTGGCCAATTTGAAGCAACTCAAAACGAATCTTGATTGCTGTAGCGAAGGACATATAGCCACCTTTATAAAAAAGGTCTAGGGCTTTGAAACTTTTGTTTCATGTTTGTATTTACACACCCTGGAAATACGTCCAAAAATCATTACTTAACTAGGTCAAAGACCGGTAGTTACGTCAATAGTGTTTCCGTCCTCCAATGTTACAAAGGCCTTCTTTACATCCTTACGACGTCCAATGACGCCCCTAAAACGCTTTTTCTTTCCTTTTGTAATAGAGGTGTTCACAGCCTTAACTTTAACACCAAATAATGCTTCGACAGCTTCTTTAATTTGGGGCTTGTTACTATCAATAGAGACCTCAAACACGACCGCACCGTTTTCTGATGCCATAGTAGATTTTTCTGTAACTAACGGCTTTCGGATAATATCATAATGTTCTGCTTTTACACTCATTTTAAACGAGCCTCCAATGCCTCTACACCAGCTTTGGTAATTACAAGTGTATCACGCTTCAAAATGTCATAAACGTTAGCCCCGATGGACGGCAACACATCCAATCCCTCTATATTCTGAACTGCCCTGGCAAATGTATCATTAACAGACGATCCGTCGATAACCAATGCGCGTTTCCACCCGAGGTTTTTAACTTGTTTGGCAAGATCGGCGGTCTTACCCGAACTTTGGGCTTGGTCAATTACTACGATTGAACCGGACTTAGCCTTAGCCGACAATGCTAATTTAAGACCCAACCTTCTAACTTTCTTTGGCAGATCAAAAGCATGGCTCCGCGGGGTTGGACCCTTATAAATGCCACCTTTACGAAAAATAGGAGCACGTCGAGAACCATGTCGGGCGCCACCTGTACCCTTTTGACGGTAGATTTTCTTTGTTGAGTAACTGACTTCTCGCCGGGTTTTTACCTTGTGAGTACCAGCCTGGGCACCATTGCGTTGCCATCTAACGACTCTATGTAAGATATCTGCTCTCGGCTCTAAACCAAAAACGTCATCTACTAATTCAACTGAACCAGCTTTTTTTCCATCCAATTTTATTACATCAATTTTCATGCCTCACCTCCCTCTGGCTGTGGTGCTTCATCGACTTTTGATCCGTCAGAGCGAAGAGCGGCAGGAAAAGGCACATTATCTAAAAGAGGTTTTTTGACAGAGTCTTTAATAGTGACCCAACCACCTTTAGAACCAGGCACAGCACCTTTAATCATTATGAGACCACGCTCAACATCTGTCTTCATTACTTGAAGATTCTGAGTGGTAACTCTAACGGCTCCCATATGCCCTGCCATCTTCTTACCTTTAAAGACTTTTCCTGGCCCTTGACACTGACCAGTTGATCCATGAGATCTATGACTAATAGAGACGCCGTGAGAAGCTCTTAAGCCACCAAAATTGTGACGTTTCATGGCTCCAGCGAAACCTTTACCTATCGATGTCCCCGAGACATCTACAAATTGGCCCTCGACATAGTGGTCTGCAGTTATTTCTGCTCCCACCTCAATTAAGTTTTCTGGAGCCACCCGAAACTCGGCGAGCTTCCGCTTTGGCTCAACTTTTGCGACAACAAATTGACCGCGCACAGGCTTCAAAACGTTTTTTGCTTTGATGGAACCTGCACCAAGTTGAACCGCACTATATCCGTGCTTTTCATTAGTACGCTGGGCCACTACTTGCAGCTTATCCATCTGAAGAACGGTAACAGGTATCTGCTTACCATCTCCCATAAATAGCCGCGTCATTCCAACTTTCTTAGCTATAATACCAGAGCGCATTTTGCTCTCCTAAACAGAAATTTGAACATCAACACCAGCTGCGAGATCTAACTTCATAAGAGCATCTACAGTCTGTGGTGTTGGGTCAACTATGTCTAATAGCCGCTTGTGAGTGCGTATTTCAAATTGATCGCGCGACTTTTTGTTAACATGCGGACCACGAAGAACAGTGAATTTTTCAATCTTGTTCGGAAGTGGAATAGGACCTCGAACAGACGCACCCGTTCGCTTCGCAGTATTTACTATCTCTTGTGTACTTGCATCTAGAACACGATAGTCGAAGGCTTTTAACCTAATACGGATGTTTTGGCTTTGCATTGTACCTTGCCTTTTTAACCGACGTTAAAGTTGAGAGGAGGGAATGAGGGCATCTCATTACTTCTTCGAACCTTACTGGGTTTCCCCAATGTTTAGTAAAGCTCACTGGAGTGAGCTTTACACATTATTTTGACGACTATTCGATAATTTTGGCGACGACGCCTGACCCGACAGTA
>LULK01000215.1_pt2 | contig 35934 bp, 45 predicted proteins | sample 728181 | NCBI WGS metagenome assembly LULK01 (sample SAMN03860291, study PRJNA289734) | marine metagenome | biome: seawater column; feature: ocean; material: water; isolation source: Red Sea water column Station 169 - depth 10m | place: Saudi Arabia: Red Sea | collected 2011-10-15 | depth 10 m | reverse complement strand
ACGCTAGGCCATAATTTTTCTTTTACCTACAACAGCTGCCAATGAAAAACCATTAGCCATTGCTTTGCCGAATGTACTTAAGTCAGGGTCTAAACCATAAAATTTTTGAGCCCCACCTATATCCCATCTAAAACCTGTTATCATTTCATCCAGAATAAAAACTATATTATTTTCTTTACAAATTTTTTGAACTATTTTTAAAAAATGATATTTTTTTTTGTATTTATTTGAGCATTTTGACAATGAACAACTTTGACAATTTTGGTTTTCTTGAAATTTTGGACATGCTGTTGCTGCAGGTTCTACTACTAAACATGCTATTTTATTTTTATACTTTTTAACTTTTTCTTTTAAATCATTAATATCATTGTACTTAAATGTTTTTGTAAGATTTATTACTTCTTTAGGTATACCCTTTTTAATTATTGTAGAGCCTATAAACCAGTCATCGTAAGAATAAAATGGATGGTCAAAGCATCTTAAAATAATATTTTTTCCTGTATAAGCCCTAGCGAGTTTTACTGCAGCCGTAACGGCTGTAGAGCCATTTTTAGTGAATTTTACCATATCAGCTGATTTAATCGTCTTTGTCATGAGTTCAGCGGCCTCTAGTTCAATCATAGACGGTCTTGTAAGAGTATTACCATTTTTAATTTGTCGATAAGCCGATTGATCAATTTTATTCACGGCATATCCAATATTCACAGCTCTCAAGCCCATCCCGTAATCTAGAATTTTTCTTTTTTGATTATCATAAATATAGCAGCCTTTTCCTTTAGATAAAATTTCAGGTGCATTTGAGGAAAATTGGTCAAATCCCCTTGAGTATGTATGCGAACCTCCAGGGATTACATCGTTTAATCTTTTCGTAATTTTTTTTAATTTCATTCTATTTTTTAAAAAGAAAATTTATAATTTTGTAATCTAATAAATCATCAATTTCAAAAGATTTTATTTTAGGCATTTCTATAAAAGTTGTTTTTTTACAAATAAATCCTTTATTTTTTAAATATGAGCTGACTTTAGAAATATATAAACTTCCATCTATAAAATATAATTTTTCTAAATTTTGTCTTGATAAATTGTTTACTTTTTTACTAAATGGAAGAACAAATTCTCTCTTTTTTTTAAAAAAATATTGTGGGTGATGCTTTGATGAAAAGGATACACTAACAAGCGAGTCAAATTTATTTGGTCTAGAAATTAATTTTATCAATGCTTTTTTGATATCACTAGCCTCAGTCAATGGCGATGTAGGTTCAAGAAGAATTACATAATCAAAAAAAACTTTTTTTTTTTTGTAAAAGTCTAAAGTATGTTTAATAACACTATACGATGATGCTTTATCAGTTGCATATTTTTTTGGTCTGGTAAAAGGAGCATCTATTTTTAATTTTTTTGCAATTTTTAAAATTTTTGGCGAGTCTGTTGATAAAATAATTTTATCAATTACTTTAGTTTTTTTTGCAGAAATATAAGGCCAATATATAGCAGGTTTTTTATTTAAAATTTTTACATTTTTATTTTTCACTCCTTTGCTTCCCCCTCGAGCAGGGATAATAGCTAAAATTTTCCTATTATTTATCATTTCTGAGCAAATTTTTAGCGTTATTAAGATCAGTTTTATTACCAATATCTATCCAAAACTCTTGAATAATGTGAAACCCAATTCTCTTCTTAGAATTTAAAATTTTTTTTATTAAATCTGGCATATCAATTTTTTGATTTTTTTTAATAAATCTTAATATTTTTTTTTTAAAAACGTAAATTCCAGCATTAATAAAATATTTATTTACAGGTTTTTCATTTATATTTGTAACACCTAATTTATTAAATTTAATTACTCCATATTTTATTTGGTCAATTTTTTCTTTTGCACAAATCGTGATATAATTTTTTTGTTTTATGTGTTTATCCAATACCTCTTTATAATTTAATCCAGTAAAAACATCACCGTTTGTAATAATAAAATTATCATCTTTTATTTTCTGTAACATTTTTAATGAGCCAGCTGTTCCTAATGGTTTGGTTTCATTTAAAAAATTAATTTTTAAATTTGAGTAATTATTTTTTTTTATATGATTATAAATTTTATTTTTCATATAATTTACAGATATATATATTGTCTTAATCCCAGCGTTTTGAGCATTTTTTATTATCTCATCTATTAGAGGGTTTCCGCCAATATTCATCAAAGGTTTTGGTTTTTTTAATGTATAAGGCCTTAATCTTTTGCCAATACCCCCAGCCATTATAACCAAAGGAACATCTAGCTTTTTTTTAAATGAGTCTGTTGTTAAAAAATGAATACCAATAAGCATTCCATTTTTATTCACCACTGGAATGTTTAAAATCTTCTTTTTTTTAGCTTTATTTATTAATTTTTCCTCAAGTAAAATTGAACTTGAAGATAAATAATTTTTTGAGGAAATTAAGCCACATTTTAAATTACTTTTTTTTTTTAGTAAATTTCTCCTAATATCACCATCTGTTATTACTCCAATTAATTTATTTTTTTTATTTGTTACTAAACAAATTTTTTTTCCAGAATTATTAAGACTTTTTAAAGCAACATTAAAATGGTCGTTTTCATTTACTATTAATTTTTTAATTTCAGATAATTTTTTCATTTTTTAATTATATATTTACCAACAACAAGAATATCTAGGCCACATGAAAAAAAAGTTCTGATAGCATCTGTAGGTGTACAAACAATTGGTTCGCCATTTAAATTGAAAGAGGTATTTAGCAAAACAGGTATTTTTGTAATATTTTTGTATTCATTAATTAATTTATAAAACTTTGGATTTGTATCTTTAAATACACTTTGTACTCTTGCTGTGTTATCAACATGACATACCGCTTGTATCTTATTTTTCCAGCCCTTTCTGACCTTCACAGCCCTTTCCATGAAAAGAACTTTTTCTTTTTGTCTTAAGTCGAATATTTTATGAGCTTCTTCTCCAATAACAGCTGGCGCAAATGGCCTAAATGACTCCCTAAATTTTACTGCTTTATTTACTGATTTCTGCATAGATATAAGCCTTGGGTCAGCTATTATCGACCTATTACCTAATGCTCTATGTCCAAACTCCATTCCATCTTGAAACCAACCAACAATTTTTTTTTTTGAAATTTCATAGGCAATTTCCTTATATATATTTTTTGAAATTTTATATTTTAATTTAAAAGTTTTTATGGAATCCAATATTTGCTGATCATTAAAATTAGGACCCCAATAACAGGTTTTGTTATTGTGATTTAAATTTTTTACTTTTTGTCTAATCCTTGAGTTGGCGAGAAGTAATGCACCTATTGTAACACCTAAATCATCGGGACATGGAGGAATAAAAGAACTCTTATAAATATTTTTTTTTAAGAGTTTACCGTTATAAACACAGTTCATTGCAGCTCCTCCAGCTAAAACTATATTTTTAGTTTTTTGATTTGACTTTCTTTTTAAAACTTTCAGTAGATGATCTACAGTGTTCTCAAATACTTTTTGCATCGCGTATGCTATTTCATAATGTTTTTCTGTTATCTTTTGTTTTTTAAGTCTTTTGTTACCAAATAAATCAATAAATTTTTTTGTAAAAAAATTTTTTTTTCTATCAAAGGTAAAATAATCAAAATAACTTAAATCAAGCTCAAATCCATCCCTTGTTAATTTAATTAGATTTGAAACTTTTTTTAAATAAGTATTTTTTTTTGTATAAGATGACAACGCCATAACTTTCCACTCATCAACATCTGGCTTAAAACCTAAAAAATCTGTAAATGTTCCATAAAAAAGACCTAATGAATGTGGATATTTTATACTATCTATTTTTTTTAGTGTGTTTTTATTAAAACTGCCTAAGTAACATGTCTCCTCTTCTCCGTGGCCATCAATTGTTAGAACATCAGATTTTTGAAATGGTGATAGATAAAACGCAGAGGCAGCGTGACATTCGTGATGGTCTAAATAAATTATTTTTGTTTTACCAAACTTAATCTCCATGGAATTTGGAGGACTTCCATTTAATGCCCTTAGTATGTGACCAGGAATATGGCTCAGCATTTCGCCCCTCCATCTAAGCTCATTTATCCATCTGTTAGAAACATCATTAATATTTATTGATGGGTTCCATGGAACAACTATGAGATCAAGATCTTCCCATTTTAAATTATTATTTTTTAAGCACCAATTAGCAGAGTTTATTGGAAATTTTGTGCTCATTTTTTCTCTGTTAAATCTTTCCTCAGGAGAGGCACTAACAATTTTACCATTTATCATTAAAGCTGCTGATGAAATGTGTGTATAAGGATAAACAGATAATATTTTCATTTTATTAAACTATCAATTTTGAATTTTTTTTTCGATTTCTTGCCTAAAATTTTAAAATATAACATTGGGCTCAATCCTCCAGCTGGTCTTTTAACTCCTATATTTTCGTTTGTAAATCTTTCACCCTTCAAAATGGTTTTTGTTGCAACTATGCTTTCATAGAAGCTTTATGATCTGGACCACTCATCTTTTCATTCAAAGTAAAATGTTTTTCAACCACTTTTGCTCCTTTTGCAACAGCTATTACAGATGATAAGCTCCCAATTGTATGGTCTGAATAGCCAGTTATGAAACCTAATTTCGAAATCTCATCTAGTGCATTCATATTAGCATAATTTTCTGAAACTGGATAATCAGTTACACAATGCATCACACAAATTTTTTTTGACAATTTTTTATGTAACGTAAAATCAGTAATTTTAATTTTTTGATTTTTCAATATAAATAACTCTTTTTTCGCAATTATGTTCAAACATTGAATAATCTCTTTCATAGTTGACATTCCAGTTGAAATTATAATAAAACAATCTTTGTAATTAATTTCGTTTATAAGTTTAATATTATTAATCTCTCCAGATGGAATTTTGACTATTTTTTCTTTAAGCTTATTTCTCAAAAACTTATAATCCATATAATCAAAAACCGATGTTAAAAAATCAATCTTATTTTTTTTTGCATATTTTTTTAGTATTAAATAATCATTTTCTTTGAGTTGTAGTTTTTTCAACATTTCAAATTGACTATTTTTTTTACCTGTATTTTTAATTTGATATTCTGCTTTTTTTGAATTCTGTGTAGCAAGATTTTGAGCCTTAAATATTTGAAACTTTATTGCATTTGCTCCAGCTTTCTTAGCATTAATTATTAATTTTTTTGCAACCTCTAATTTTCCGTTATGATTTACCCCAGCTTCTGCAATTACATAAATTCTTTTTATTTTTTTATTAAACATAGAAATTCTTATTTAAGTTGTTAATTAAAGAAAATATTTTTTTTGATGTTTTTCCACCATCATAAGGATTAAAAATTTTTTTCTTCTTCATTTTCATAATCCTATCTATCGCTTTAGAAATTTCTTTGTATTCATTTCTTACATTAATCGTTTGATTAGACGATTGTCTTCCTTTCTGTCTGTTACCAATATTTAATGTCATAATACCTAAAGATGGGGCTTCTATTATCCCGCTTGAGGAATTTCCACACACAAACTTACAAAATTTTAATATATTAAAGTAATCATTTTGACCAAGTGACTCGATCAATTGGATATTTGTAAACTTTTTTATAGCCTTTTTTATTAATTTTACCATTTGAGCACCTCCAGTATCCATATTTGATGAGGTGATAATAAAATAAATATCCTTCGATGATATTGCTCTAATCAAACCATTTATTTGGTTTTTTATACTTTTATTTGACATAGTTTCTGGATGCATTGTAACCAAACCGATATCTTTATTAAGAGGTATTCCGTATTTCTTGAATATTTTATATTTGTTTTTAAATTTAATTAACTTAATATTTTCAATAGATGGCGCGCCCACATTTTTTATAGAATTTTTATTTACACCCATTTTTTCCAAGTTTATTTGGTGTTTTTTTGATGATGTAAGGTGTAGAGTAGACATCTTGGAGATAGCATTCCTGAATTGATTATCGTATGAACCAAGAGTTACCTCACCACCATGAATATGTGCAATTTTAATTTTGAATAACACACAGATAAATGAAAATGCAAGTACTTCATATCTGTCTCCCAGAACGATAGCTAAGTCAAATTTTTGTTTTTCAAAAATACTTCCAATTTTTTTAATAATTATAGATATTAAATTTGAAATATCTTTATTTGATGTATTTATATTTTTTATATTAATTTTATAAATATTTCTAATTCTACTATCTTTTATTTCTCTATAAGAAATCTTTAGTTCTGGATGAATAGCATCGCCCGCTAATTCACACAAAGGTTCAAGCACAAAGTTGTATTTCTCAATGTCTTTGCTGGGTATATCCAATTGGTCTGTTTTTTCTATCAAATTTCCATAAAGAATTAGATCTAAATCAATCACTCTACTCGACATACCCTTTTGACTGGGCGTTCTACCCATTTTCTTTTCAATTTCTTTTAAAAATGATCTTAATCCAAGAGGATCAAAATTTGTCTCAAATGAACAAACCAAGTTCAAAAAATCTTGTCCAGAAAAGCCTTCTGCAGGAGTTTTATAGATGCTTGAATAGGTTACTTCAAAATGGCTGTCGAGATGAATCTTAACCTTATCAATATTCTTCTCAGGATCTAGGTTTGAACCTATGCTTATGAATACTTTTTCAGTCAAGGTCGTTCAATAATTATTCCAACAGACTCAGATCCCCTAAGAGCTCCCGGTTTGCTTAAAGTTACTTTAACCTTTCCAACAGGAAATTCTTTAAGAATTATCTTTGCTATATTCTCGGCAAGTGACTCAACAAGTTTAAATTTTGACTTTTGTATGAAAGCCGTGACCCTCTTTCCTACTTTCTTATAATTCAGTGCATCTTCTATAGAATCTGACTTAGCAGCTAACTTATTATCAAATTCCATTTCTATATCTACGGATATAACTTGTTTTACCTCGCGTTCCCACTGAAAAATACCAATGATTCCTTCGACTTCCAAACCTTTAATGAAAACTTTATCCATTTGTTATCTCTGATAGAGGCCATCTGGGCTTAATATCCAGATCAAGATTCTCTTTTGTGTTTTTAATGTAAAAGCTGCCGGCATAAGCAATCATAGCTCCATTATCTGTGCATCTATTAATGGGCGGAAAAAAGATTTTTTTATCTTCCAAACCTTCTATTAACTTACTACGAATATATTTATTAGATGCAACGCCTCCACCTATTACTAATTCCTCAAGGTTAGTTGCCTGCATTGCTTCCTTTGTTTTTATTAGGAGTGTATCTGCAACGGCAGCTTGAAAAGAAGCTGCCAAATCTGCTTTTTTGGAATCATCTATTTCTTTTATTTTTTTAAATTCATAATAAACCGCTGTTTTTAAGCCGCTAAAACTAAAATCAAAGTTTTTCTTATTTATCATTGGTCTGGGGAAATTAAATGATTCAGGATTTCCTTCTTTTGCTAGAGACTCTATCAAAGGTCCACCTGGATATCCTAGGTTTAGAATCTTTGCAACCTTGTCGAAAGCTTCTCCAACTGCATCATCTAAAGTTTGCCCTAAAATCTCATAATCTCCCAGAGCCTTAGCATTGATCAACAAACAATGACCACCAGAAATTAAAAGTGTTAAGAAAGGAAAAGATGGAGCGGGATTTTCTAGTAAATTAATTAATAGATGCGCCTCCATATGATGTATGCCGATACAGGGTTTGTTCAAAGACATTGAAATCGCTTTAGCTGTAGAAGCTCCTATCAATAGAGGTCCTCTCAAGCCAGGTCCAGCGGTGTAAGCAATTGCATCTATAGACTTAAGATCTTGACCAGATTTTTCAATAGCAAGATTGATAAGAGGGATTAATTTCTTAAGGTGATCTCTTGAAGCCAATTCGGGAACAACACCACCATATTCGGCATGCTTAGAAGCCTGGCTGTATAGTTGTTCAGAAATAATACTATTTGTCTCCATATCGAATATGGCTACACCAGTTTCATCACAAGAGGTTTCTATTCCAAGTATTTTCATTAGCTTAAACATAGTCATTTTCGTTGAAAATAAAAAAAAAGAAACACTTTCCAAATTAAAAATGGTTCTATAGAATTGCGGCCTCTTAAGAGATTATTTATGCCATCAATAAAAATAAGACCAAATGAATCTTTTGACGTAGGGCTCAGGAAGTTCAAGAGAGCTTGTGAAAAAGCAGGTATCATCCCAGAAGTTAGGAAAAGAGAATTCTATGAAAAGCCAACTTCTGTTTTAAAGAGGAAGAAAGCTGCCGCTGTTAAAAGAGAACAAAAAAATCAAAGAAAAAATAGATTAGGAAGACCTCCTAGATTCTAATCAATAGCCTTATGGCAGATTCAATAAGACATCTCATAGAAGAGGCAGTCAGATCCTCAATGAGAGAAAGAAATAAAGAGAGAACATCTACATTAAGGATGGCCCTGTCTGAGTTAAAAAAAGAAGAAATAGATAACAAAATTGAATTATCTAATGAGGACTCAATTAAGATTCTTCAAAGAATGATAAAGCAAAGAAAGGAATCAATGTCTCAATTTTTAAATGCTCAAAGAAATGATCTTGCGGAAAAAGAAGAGTTGGAAATCGTCATATTGCAAGACTTTCTCCCAGAGCAAATGAGCGAGGAAGACATCAAAAAACTAGTCATAGAGGCGATTAATGAAACTGATGCCAAAGAGCTTAAAGACATAGGAAAAGTGATGGGCTTTTTAAAAACCAAAATTCAAGGAAATGCTGATATGGGAATTGTCAGCAAACTAGTTAAAGAGAATCTTCAAGGCTAGTTTTCTTCCAACCTTGCCTCAGCAGCTTTTACAGCAGCATAAGTCGTCTGATCTACCTCAATATTTAATGAATCACCATCTTTAATATCAGAAAGATTGGTTGCATTTAATGTCTCTGGAATTAAATAAACCGAGAAAGAGTCTTCTGTTTTATTCGCGACAGTTAGGCTAGCGCCATTTAAAGCAATATAGCCCTTATGAAAAATGTAATTTATCCACTCCTTTGGACACTTAACTCTGAGCTCAATTTCATCATCCGAAGTAATTAGCTTTGATGGCGCTCTACATGAGATATGCCCAGATAAAATATGACCTCCCACTTCATCGCCAAACTTTAGAGACCTTTCAAGATTAACTTTTGAGTCAACAGATAGAAATTCTATGTTTGTAACCCTTAAGGTTTCAGGTATTACATCAAAAGAAACGATATCGTTTTCAAATTCGATTACTGTTAAACAAACACCATTGACAGAAATACTAGCTCCCTTTTCCAGTTTATTAAGAAAAGTTTTTGAAACTTTAACTTCAAGCCTTACGCCTGATTCTGTTTCTTCTTTGTTAGAAATAATACCGATTTCTTGAACAATTCCTGTAAACATTTAAGTTCCTAAAAGATAGTTTTTTATAATTTCTGCTTCATCTTGACGTTCACAGTCCTCTAAAAATTCTATAAGTTGTGAAATTTTAGCTATAGAAGTCACAGAGATATTAAAATCTTGAAATATTTTATCTCTTGCCAATAAATCATCTAGGATTTCTTCTCTATCTAATGCAACTAAACAACCTATTGCACTACCGCCTTCTTGAGAAATTATTTCTAGTGACTCTTTAAGAGCAGTACCTGCGGTTAGCACATCATCAACCACTAAAACTTTCTTATCCTTTAACTCCCCTACGATACTGCCGCCTTCTCCGTGAACTTTCGCTTCTTTTCTGTTGAAAGCAAAGGGAGTTGGTTTAGAAATCTTAGTACTTAAAGAAGCTGATATGGCTGCACTCAGAGGTATCCCTTTATATGCAGGACCAAAAATTACGTCGAACTCAAATTTGCTAGAAATGATTTCTTCGGTATATAGATTTGATAACTCAGCCAAGAAGCCTCGATTAAAAAAAGATCCAACATTAAAGAAATATGGACTTTTTTTTCCTGACTTTAAAATGAAATCACCTAACAAAAGTGCATCTGACTTTAGAGCCAATTCAAAGAAAAGAGTTTCATTTTTTAACATAAATTCTAAAAACTTGAATATTTTAAATGTATTTCACCTACAATAAACTTTTTTTAAGCATGGGCAAATTATTTGTTATATCGGCACCATCTGGAACCGGCAAGACCTCTCTAATACAGGCTGTTCTTGAGGATCCAGTTGCCTGTAATACTTATCGGGGAATTTCTTTTACAACCAGGAAGGCAAGACCGAAAGAAGAGAATGGTGTTTCTTATTTTTTCATATCACAATCGAGTTTCATGGAAAAAGTAAAAAATAATGATTTTCTAGAATATGCAGAAGTATTTGGAAATTTTTATGGTACTCCTAAAGATTGGGTACTTTCAGTACTTTCTAGAAAAGAAAATGTGCTGCTTGAACTTGATATTCAAGGTGCATTACAAGTCAAAAAAGCTTTTCCTGAAGCAAAGACTATATTCATTATTCCTCCTTCTTATGAGGATTTAACCAAAAGACTCGAATCTAGAGATCAAGATTCAAAAACAGAGATAGCTAAAAGACTTAAAGAAGCTAGAAATGAAGTCAATATTGGGAAAGATTTTGATCAGGTAATAGTAAATAATGATTTTGATGCAGCGTTAGAGGATTTGAAACAATTTATGTTCACATCAGAGGGGATAACCAATGAGAGAACTGAAATTATCAAAAATTCTCTTGATCTATTACTGGATTGAAGCTTAAGTTTGCATTAGAATACGCGTCCGCACATTAAAACACTAAGAATATGGCAAGAATTACAGTGGAAGAAGCTTTAGAAAAAGTCAGTACAAGATATGAGTTAATTATACTTGCCGCTAAAAGAGCCAGACAGTTGGCAACTGGTGGAAGGCGCCCTACTCTTGAGTGGGAAGACGATAAACCTACAGTAATGGCATTAAGAGAGATTGAAGCTGGAACCGTTACAACTGATAATATTAATGAGCTAAAAGTTGATATTGCAGATTTAGAACAAGAGTTCTCTGATGAGCTCTCAGCTGAAGATCTACCTCAATCTTAAAAAACCTAAAAATATTCGCATTAAGCTCTAAAAACAGGGATACTTGATCTCTGTATCAATATTATTATGGAATCAATTGGAGCCCTATCAAAGAAACTGTCAGACTATTTAGATCCAAAAAAGGTTAGACAAGTTAATAAAGCGTATAACTTTGCTTGTGAAGCTCATTCTGGTCAGTTTAGATCCAGTGGAGATCCGTACGTTACACATCCAATAGCTGTTGCATCAATCTTGAGCTCTTTCAGGATGGATGAAGATAGTCTTTCAGCTGCTATGCTTCATGATGTCATTGAAGATACAGGTATCCCGAAAGCAATTATAGAAAAAAAATTTAATAGGGATGTTGCCAACCTTGTAGATGGAGTCAGCAAACTAGATAAGCTTTCAATATCCAATCGAACTGAGGCTGAAGCTGAAAATCTCCAAAAAATGGTTTTAGCAATGTCTAAGGACATTAGGGTAATCGTCGTAAAACTTGCGGACAGGCTTCACAATATGAGAACTTTGATGTATCTCCGTAGAGAGAAGCAAATAAAGATAGCAAAAGAAACACTAGAAATTTATGCCCCAATTGCCCATAGGATTGGCATGAATAATTTATATCGTGAACTTGAAGACTTGGCATTCAAAGTTATTTATCCAAAGCGTTATGAAAGGCTCACCTCCGCCGTTAAAAAGAATAGAGGCGGTCAAAAAAGAATATTAAATAAAATACAAAAGGAACTCAGTAAGAGACTTCTAGATCAAGGTATCCCTGCTTTAGTGGAAGGGAGAGAAAAGCACATCTATAGTATTTATAGGAAAATGAAAGAAAGGCACAGGTCCTTTGAAGAGATTATGGATGTATATGCCATAAAAATTATTGTAGACACTCCAGAAAACTGTTATCGCACTATTGGCCATATTCATAACCTATACAAACCTGTGGAAGGTCGTTTTAAAGACTACATAGCTATTCCCAAATCGAATGGATATCAGTCTCTTCATACGGGTGTAGTCGGATTGAAAGGATTTCCCGTAGAAGTTCAAATAAAAACACAAGAGATGAACGATATGGCAGAAAATGGGATAGCTTCTCACTGGCTATATAAATCAGGTGATAAGTCAGATTTTAATCCTCAGATAAGGGCAAGGAGATGGGTAGCTGGTCTTCTTGAGATGAGAGAAAATTATGATTCTACCGAAGAGTTCATTGATTCAATAAAAACTGATATTTTTCCAGATGAAATATATGTGTTTACTCCACAAGGTAAAATCATTGAAATGTCTAGCGGCTCGACTGCTATAGATTTTGCATATGCAGTCCATACAGACATTGGCCATCATTGTAGAGCATGCAGAATAAATAAAAGACTCGCTCCTCTAAGTGTACCTCTAGAAAGTGGTCAAACAATTGAAATACTTACCGAGAAGGTTCCTCAAACCTCACCTGCTTGGTTAAATTTTGCAGTAACCCCGAGGGCGAGAAATGGCATTCGTCACTATCTAAGTAACTTAAAGACCTCTGAGGCGAGAAAATTTGGAAAGAAGCTGCTTGATCAATCATTGACGAATATGGGAATTAAGTTAAGAGAAATAGAAAAGAATGACTTACGCAAAGTATTAAAAAATATTGGAGTAAGAAGTCTCAATAAACTGCTTGAGGAAATAGGGTTAGGTCAGAGAGTAGGTAATATTGTGGCTCAGCAAATAACAGGGTTCTTGAAAGATGATGATATTGAGCACAAGGAAGTTGTACCTCTTGAGATTACCGGATCAGAAGGTCTGATTGTTAATTATGCAGTCTGTTGTAAACCCATTCCTGGAGACTCTGTTATTGGCCATTTCACTGCCGAAAGAGGTCTCGTCATACACCAAGAAAGGTGTAAAAACATCCTATCTGTCAGAGAAGATCCTCAACAGTGCTTCCCTGTAAATTGGGGTAAACCCTCCGGAAGGTCCTTCCTAGTTCAAATAAAGGTAATTGCGAGAGATGAGCCAGGCCTTCTTGCAAATTTAGCTGCTGTAATTACTGGCCTGGATACTAACATAGCTTCTATTCAAACAATGGATACAAATACTGAGTTACATGAATTTATTCTTGACCTTGAAGTGTCTGATAGAACACATCTATCCAAGATATTAAGAAAAATAAGAACAGTAAACAATGTCGTTTCTGTAAGCAGAATACAATTGGACCATATTCTCAAGGAATAGAGACTGAGAATTTGATATTTTTATCAGGGCAAATACCCTTAGATCCCGAGACTATGCAATTAGTTGAAGGAGATGAAAATCAGATTCGACAAGTTTTTAAAAACATTGATGCTCTTTGTGCTGAAGCTAATCTAAATATGGATCATATTGTTAAACTCAATGTCTCTCTTCATGATCTGTCACTCTTCAGTTTGGTTAATGAAATTATGAAAGAATTATTCACAGAGCCTTATCCTGCAAGAGCCGCACTTGAGGTAGCTAGACTACCTTTGGACTCTTCTATTGAGATAGAGGCCATTCTAGCCAAAACCATTTAAATAAATGACTGAAGAATCTAAAGATCTTCATTCAATCCAGAAACTTAAGGGCGTAGGTCCAAAAAGTGTAATCTCTCTTAATAATTTAGGAATATTTAATATTCCAGATGCTGCTTTTCATCTTCCTTTTCGTTATGAAGATAGGAGTTTTATAACTCCTATAAGTTCAGCGAATTATCAAACACCAGTTTTGATTGAAGGCGAGATTATGAAATCTACAGTAGTCTTTAGAGGCCGAAGAATGCTCTTTTCGGAGATTTATGACGGCACTGGAAAACTAACTATGAGAATGTTCAATTTTGCAATGGCTCAACACAAGGCCTTAGAAAAGGGAAAGATGATTAGATGTTATGGAAATATTACTCCAGGCCCAAATGGTAAACAAATGATTCATCCTCAATATCAAGTATTCGGTAAGGAAGATTCAATAGAAGTTGAAAAGAATCTTTCGCCGATATATCCGACAACTTCGGGGATGCAACAAAATAAACTCAAAAAGATAATTGAAAACGCACTGATTTACTGTGATGAAAACAATCTACTGAAGGAAGAATCGGAAAATAAGGATTATTCTGAATTTGGTAATCTTTTAGAAACTTTAAAGTTTCTTCATAAGCCACCTGTAGAGACCAATCTTTACGAATTAATTGAAGGTAAGCATCCAGCTCAACAAAAACTGATAAAAGAGGAACTAGTTGCACATATGCTATGTGCAGGTATTTTAAAGAATGAACTTGAAGGAAGAAAAGGACCATCAATGGTAAAAAATTCAATCTATGAAAAAGATTTTTTTGACTCTCTGCCTTTCAATTTAACAAATTCGCAAAGAAAAGTTTGGGATGAGATTAGGGACGATATGTTGGCCGCGGTTCCAATGAGAAGATTATTACAAGGTGATGTAGGATCAGGTAAGACAATCATAGGAGCACTAGCTTCTCTTCATGCTAAATCTAATGATTGGCAAACCGCAATGTTATGCCCTACTGAAATATTAGCTGAACAACACTTTACCTCTTTTTCAGATTGGTTCGAGTCTCTAGGTATAAAAGTAAGTTTGCTAACAGGATCTACAAAAGCTAAAGATAAAGCGCTGTTAATTAGAGAACTGGCTGAAGGTAATATAGATATTCTTATTGGAACTCATGCGATATTCCAACAAGGAATTAAATTTAAAAATCTTGGCTTAACAATCATAGATGAGCAGCACAGGTTTGGAGTTCATCAGAGATTTTCAATGTTAGAAAAGGGAGGAAAGACGAATCAGAGTCCACATCAATTAATTATGACTGCCACCCCAATTCCAAGAACTCTGGCAATGACGGTTTACGGCTCTCTAGAAACATCCATAATCGATGAGCTCCCACCGGGTAGAAATCCAGTTCAAACGTCATCCAGACCTGACAAACTAAGAGAAAAGGTCATCAAAAGAGTAGAAGAAGTTTGTTCAACCGGGAAAAGAGCTTATTGGGTTTGTACTTTAATAGAAGATTCTGACGAGCTAGAAGCTCAATCAGCAGAAGAACTATACAATGAGATTTCAAATTCGTTACCAAAAGTTAAGGTTGGACTTGTGCATGGCAGGCTTAAGAAAGATCAAAAAGATTCTGTCATAGAAAATTTTAGGAATGGAGATATACAACTTTTAGTTTGTACTACAGTTATTGAAGTAGGTGTAGACGTACCAGAGGCCACGCTAATGATTATAGAAAATCCGGAACGATTAGGATTATCTCAATTACATCAATTAAGAGGTCGGGTGGGAAGAAAAGCTAACACTGATTCTCATTGTCTGCTTCTTTATAAAGAACCTCTTTCTGGTCTTGCTGAACAAAGAATAAAGACTATGGAAAAGACCAATGATGGTTTCAAAATAGCAGAGAAAGATTTGGAATTAAGGGGAGCTGGAGATATTTATGGTATTAGGCAGTCTGGTCTAATGGATCTGAAGATTGCAAACCCGATTAGAGACTCAAATCTATTGTTGGTTGCTCAAGAAGAAGCTATTGAACTAAGCAGGAATGAACAGGGGTTCGCTAAGACGCTTGTTGAAAGATGGATAGGCAATAGAGTCGATTATTCTGATTCTTAAGAAGCTTTTCCTAATACATAAAATTTTCTTTTAGGTGCAGGGTATCCCTCTATGGTCATAGATTTGTTTTTCAAATTTAAAGCTGATTCAAATGATTTAAATGGCATCCAATTGGTGCTTCTTTGCTCTCTGTCATTTGTTACTGCTAGATCGCTCTCAGCGTAAACTTGTAGACCAAGATCTCTAAAAATCGACTTACACCCATTATCAGTATGGACAAAATGAACATTTGGCATTGATGCATATTTTCCCTTCGAAGGTTCTAGAGCTATGCCGCATTCTTTTGGTGAGATAATTGTTTCAAGAACTAACTTTCCATTTTCTTCTAATAAATCTTTTAAGTTATTCAGGTGCTCAGTAGGATTTCTTTGGTGATACAAGAGGCCCATACTAAATATTACATCGAATTTAGAATTTTTTAATCCTGACTCTTCTATGCGCTCAGGTATCATCCTGATATTTTCAGAGTCAACGAAATGATTAATGGCAGAGAATTGTGAAACGTGAACCAGGTTAGGTTCTAAACAAAGAACTTTATCTGCGCCCATGCCCAACATTCGAAAAGCATAGTATCCATTACCAGATCCTACATCTAGAATGGACTTACCATCTAAGTCAATATTAAGTTTTTGAAATCTTTTCCATTTTTTTGCAGAGTCCCATTCACTATCAATAAATATATCATTTATTCTAAAAGGGCCCTTCCGCCACGGGATTAATTGCAAAAGTAAACTTTCTATTTCGTCATTGTCTTGAATATCAAAATCTATATTAATCCCATTAATTAATTCCCCTTCTGCATTTAGAATAGTAGGCAATCTGCCTAAAATTTCTAACCAACTTTCAATTCTTCTGTCTTTCTTTTTACCAAATGGATTATTTCTATATTGGTAATACAATGTTTCTACTTCTTTAGAAATAAACATGTTCACTTTGAAAATACAAAGGTCCTGAAATTTAAATTAGATAAAATTTTCTCAGCCTTTATGAAACCAATTTTTCTTGCTCGTGAAATATGTTCTCCTTCACATTCCGTCTTTAGGATCCCTTCCAGAGAATCTCGTTTTGCAGAAATTTCTAAATCTGAGTAACCATTTGCTGATTTAAATAGATGATGTGTATTGATAATCCTTTGATTCTCAAATTTATTTTCATAATGAACTTTCTCTGACAAAATTAGAATCCCATTCGGGATTAAGGCTTTAAATATTTTTTTGAATAGCATATCTCTTTCTTCCAAGTCCAAAAACTGAATGAGGTAGTTTACAACTATTAGAGAAGCATTCTGTAAATCACTTTCTATAATATCTTCATTCAAAAAAATTAATGAGCTAGGATTTTTATAGTTTTTAAATATACGCTTACACTCATCAATCATGGCCTCTGATTTATCAATCGCAATTATTTTAGCTTTGCTTGCGCCTTGAAGGATTGAAAAGCTAGAGGCCCCTAGTGAGCAACCAATGTCATAACAATTTGTATCATCCTTATAAAAGTTTTTAGCATAATGGGTAATAATATTTAAACTAGTTTTATAGCCAGGAACAGATCTTTTTATCATATCTTCGAAAACTTCTGTTACCTCTTCATTGAAGGTAAAGGGCAAACCACTTAAATTACCTTCTTCATAAATATTATCCTGCTTTCCCATAACAGCTATTGTAGAATCTAAAGCTTTAATATGCCTAATTACTCTATAAAATCCCCTGAAACTAATGAAGAATGGGAAAGCTATCTCTTATTTAGATGGGAAGTACTTAGAAAACCTCTAGGGATGTCAAAAGAATCTTTAGCAGATTCCATCGAAGATGAAAGTTTTCATTTAATGGGGATAGATGAAGAAGAAAATGTAATCGCTTCAGGCAGAGTGCATTTCAATTCTGAGAATGAAGCTCAAATAAGATACATGGCAGTAGATAGTCGGTTTAAAAGAAGGGGTATTGGTTCAGAGATTGTAGATAAATTGGAAAGATACGCGACTTCCAAAGGAGCGGGAATTATGGTTTTGAATGCAAGAGAAGAGGCAATAAGTTTCTATTCAAGTCTTGGTTACAAAGAGGTATGTCCATATCATTCTGATACAGGCATACCCCATAAAACTATGAAAAAAAGTCTTCTTATTTAAAGCAAAGGAGCAATTACTAAACTTACAATTGCCATTACATTAATCAGAATATTCATTGAAGGTCCTGATGTGTCCTTGAAAGGGTCTCCAACAGTGTCACCAACAACAGCTGCTGAATGAGTATCAGTTCCTTTTCCGCCAAGGTTTCCTTTTTCAATGTACTTCTTAGCGTTGTCCCAAGCCCCCCCAGCATTTGCCATGAATAATGCCATAAGCACGCAAACTAGAAGACCTCCGGCAAGCATTCCACCCAAAGCCTCAGCTCCAATCCCTAGTCCAACTAAAGGTGGTGCGGAAACAGCAATAACTCCCGGCAGGAGCATTTTCTTAAGTGCTGCTGCTGTTGCAATATCTACACATTTCGCAGTGTCAGGCTCTGCATTACCTTCTAAAAGTCCTGGGATTTCTTTGAATTGTCTTCTTATTTCATTAATCATCTCAAAGGCGGCATCTCCAACAGCTGTCATAGTAATTGAAGCTATTAAGAAAGGTATTGCTCCTCCAATAAATATACCTATTAGTACTGAAGGATTAGATAAAACAAGTTGAAGTGGCTCGGCCCTATTAGCAGAAACTGTTTCAACAAAAGCCGAGATGATTGCTAATGCTGCTAGAGCAGCAGCTCCGATAGCGAAACCCTTACCAATGGCAGCGGTAGTATTACCTTGCTCATCTAATTCATCTGTAATTACTCTAGTCTCAGAAGGCATACCTGCCATTTCTGCTATACCTCCAGCATTGTCTGCAACAGGTCCATAAGCATCTATAGCCATAGTTATACCTACAGTCGACAACATACCGACCGCTGCAATACCAACACCATAAAGGCCAGTTAATTGAGTTGAAATGTAAATTATGAGAATGATGCAAGCTATAGGCAACACCACAGATTGCATACCTACTGAAAGTCCTGTGATCATTACGGTCGCAGAGCCAGTTTGGCCAGCTTCAGCTATCTTTATTACTGGGCTAGAGCCAGTATAGTATTCCGTAATTAACCCAATAGCTATTCCACCTACTGAACCACAAACAACAGCCAACCAAACATCTAAACCATTCGTTCCAACTAAAGCATTAGTTAAAAAATAAGCTGCTATGATAAAAATAAGTGGCGCACCCATGGTACCCCATCTCATTGCATTTGCAGGTGAAGACTTAGAAAATAGCCTTACAATTACAATTCCTAGAATAGACGCTATCAAACCTATTGAAGCCAATGCCAAAGGTAAGAACATCATTCCATCTTTGTCTGCTTGAGAAAATTCAGAAGTTATGAGATACGTTGACGCTATTGCTATACAAGCCACCATTGAACCACAATAAGATTCAAAAATATCTGAGCCCATCCCAGCTATATCACCTACATTATCTCCGACATTATCAGCTATTACTCCAGGATTTCTTGGATCATCTTCCGGAATTCCAGCTTCTACTTTCCCCACTAAATCTGCGCCGACATCAGCACTTTTGGTATAGATTCCCCCACCAACCCTTGAAAATAGGGCCACTATAGATGCACCCATCGCAAAACCTTCAATTGAATGTGCATCACCACTTAGTACATAAAAGAGCGTTCCTAGACCAATCAAACCGAGTGAAGCCACACAAAGACCCATAATCGAACCACCATAAAAAGCTACGGATAATGCAGCTTCAGCACCTGAGTCAGAAGCAGCTGTCGCTGTTCTTACATTTGCTTTAGTGGCAGAGTACATACCTATCCAACCAGCTATAGAGGAAGATAAGGCGCCTGCGAGAACAGCTATTGCTGTACCTTCGCCCAAGGAAAACCATACTAAAACTATGACTACTAATGCAAATATGCTTAAGTAGGTATATTCAGTCTTCATGAATGTCATTGCACCAAGATGTATTTGGTCACCGATTTTCTTTACACCTTCATCTCCTTCAGGAAACCTAGTAACAACTAGATATATACCCAAAGCAACTATTAGGCCCAAAACACCAAGCATTGGCGGTACAGCAAGATAACTTTCTAACATTATTTCTCCTCAAAAATATTGGAATTTCTTTTCCCAGCGCGTAGTCTAACGGTATAGAGGTTTAATTAAAATATTATTTTTCAGAATGAAAAGTTTCTAGATCAAATTCATCCTCAGACACTGCAACTATACTTGAAACCATTGCGTCTCCGGTAACATTGACGGCAGTTCTAGTCATATCCAACAACCTATCAACTCCGATTATTAAAGCAATACCTTCAACTGGTAAACCAACCTGTTCAAGAACCATTGCAAGCATAATTAAACCAACTCCGGGAACACCAGCAGTTCCTATAGATGCTAGAGTTGCAGTCAGAATAACCATCAAGTAATCGATCATAGAAAGTTCAATATTGTATGCTTGAGAAATAAAGACTGTAGCTATACCTTGCATGATAGCTGTTCCGTCCATATTGATAGTTGCTCCAAGTGGCACCGTAAAAGATCCAATTGATGAGTTCACTCCTATTTTATTTTTTACTGTATCCAAAGTTATAGGCATTGTTGCGCTGCTTGAAGAGGTACTGAAAGCAAAAACAGCAAGCGATCTTACTTTCATGAAAAACTTAATAGGATTTAATCGTGCCAAAAAAGTCAATAGACTGCCGTAAGTAATGAATGCATGGAAGATTAAAACAAAAACAAGTAAAAAGAAGTACTTTGCTAAATCACCAATCATACCGAATCCTTGAACAGCAAATAGTGAGAAAAGTAACGCAAAGATTCCATAAGGAGCAAGTTCTATGAGCATCCTTACCAAACTCAAGATAACATTATTTATTAACTCAAAAGCATTCTTCAATGGTTCACCTGCAGATCCAAGACTCTTTAAAGCAATTCCAAATAAAAGCGAGAAAACAATAATTTGAAGCATATTTCCTTCTGCCATGGCAGCAATGGGATTTGTTGGAAAAATATTGATTAAAACCTCCTTTATGGATGGTGCCTCAGTTGACGCAAAAGTTGTTGGTAAAGCCAGGTCAATTCCAATGCCAGGTTGAAATAAAAGAGCGAAGGAAAGTGCTATCGTTATAGCTATTGCAGTTGTTAATAAATATAGAGATAAAGTTTTTATACTTATAGTGCCTATTCTCGAAGTGGAAGAAATTGAAACGACGCCGCAAACAAGAGAGAAAAATACAAGAGGAACAATTACTAATCTTAAAGAGGCTATAAAGATTTGTCCTACAACATCCAATAAACCTTCAGTGAAAAAATCTATCAAAATTAATTGGCCTAAACTCCCTAATAAACCTGCATCGTTAACAAATTTAAGCAAGATTCCACCGGCCATGGCCAAAAGCATGGAAAGAATAATTCTAGAAGTTAGAGTCATTAACTAATCTATTTCAACCATCTCAAAATCTTCTTTGCCTACTCCGCAATCAGGACAAATCCAATCTTCGGGAACATCTTCCCATTTTGTTCCAGGCTCAATGCCATCATCCGGCCAGCCTTCCTCTTCATCATAAATCAGACCACAAACAATGCATTCCCACTTTTTCAAAGCTCACTCCTTTTTCAAAAAAAGATATTCTAACTCAACTTTATTAGCAACTTAGACTAAAGTATCAATCTTCTCGACAAGTATTGTTTGCCGATGTACAAAACAAGGAAAATTTTAAGCTTTATTAAATTAATGAGAGCAGATAAACCAATTGGTACTGCTCTTCTATTATGGCCTACCCTTAGTGCTTTTTTTATTCTCACTAATGGTAATCCAAACTTACTCTTAATATTTTTATTTATGCTTGGGACTTTTTTAATGAGATCCGCAGGCTGCGTAATTAATGATTATTTTGATAGAGATTTTGATGGCAAAGTAGAAAGGACAAAAAATAGACCAATGATTACCGGTGAAATTAGACCCGGTGAAGCCTTAGGTCTTTTTACTTTGCTGATATTACTTTCTGCTTCTCTACTATTCTTCATGAATCTATTAACTACTTATATGGCTATTATTGGTCTAGCCCTAGCAACTATTTATCCCTTAAGTAAAAGATTTTTATCTGTCCCTCAGATCTTTCTAGGACTCGCTTTTTCCTGGGGAATAATTATGGTATCAGCAGCTGAAACAAATAACATAAGCAACATTAGCCTCTTATTATTTTTTTCATGTTTTTTCTGGATTATTGCTTATGACACTGCTTACGCATTATGCGATAAGAAGGATGATTTAAATTTAGGGATAAATTCTTCAGCAATTACTTTTGGAAGTATCGTAGTTCCTCTCTTCTTTTTATTTCATCTCACTTCTATTTTGATATTAGTTTATGCAGCGGTTCTTCTTAATTTACATATTAGTTTTTACCCTTTCGCACTATTCAGTTTCCTACTAGCTACTTACCAAACCTATCTTATTAAAGATCAAATAAGTAGCCAGTGCCTTAAAGCTTTCAAAAATAATAATTGGCTAGGGCTTTCTATCCTTCTAGGTTCCATTTTGGGTGTTTCGCTATGAAGATAGATTTCATAGATTCAATAGAAAAAATTAATAAACAAGACTGGGATGCTGTTTTAAGTAGTAAATATCCTTTCTTGAAATATGAATTCTTAAAAGCTCTAGAAGTAACAAAATGTGTGTCTCCCGAGCAAGGATGGACTCCATTGCATTTGATTGCTTCAGAAAATAAAAAAATTCTAGCCATTATGCCTCTGTACATAAAAACAGATTCTCAAGGTGAGTTCATTTTTGATTGGTCATGGGCCGACGCATATTACAGAAATGGACTCAACTACTATCCAAAGCTAGTAAGTTCGATACCTTTTACTCCTGCAAGTGGTCCTAGAATACTCATTACCGATCAAACAAGAAGTAGCGAAGTTATCGAAAAAATATCCAGAGCTCTTAAGCAAATCACAGAAGAGAGTGATTTCTCAAGTGTGCATATTCTTTTGGCCGATAAAGATGAAATTAAAGATTTCTCGCAAGAAGATTTTAGCCTAAGAACAAGTTACTCTTTTCATTGGTTTAATAATAACTACCTTAGTTTTGAAAATTTTCTTCAAGATATGACGTCACGGCAAAGAAAAAATATTAAAAAAGAAAGAAAGAAAATTAATGATCAAGGCATTACGTTAGAGAGAATACTTGGCAGAGCAATCACTTTAGAAATGCTTGAGACTTTTTATAAGTTCTATCAAGTCACCTACTTAAAAAGAGGAATGCGCGGATATTTAAATTTTGAATTTTTCAAAAAAATTGTAGCTTCCATTCCAGAGACTATTATGTTGGTGCTTGCAAAAAATAATTCAGGAGAATACGTGGCGGGTGCTTTAAACTTTTTTGATGATGAAAAGCTTTATGGCCGTTACTGGGGATGTCTACAAGAATATGATTCTCTTCATTTTGAAACTTGCTATTACCAAGGTATTGAGTTCTGCATTGAAGAAAAACTTAAGTCTTTCGACCCAGGTGTTCAAGGTGAACACAAGATTAAAAGAGGCTTCTGCCCTATTGAGACTTTCTCTCTTCATTGGATAAGGGATTTAAGATTTAAAGAAGCCATCGATGATTTTTTAGATAGAGAAAGAGAACATATTCTAGAATACAACCAAGATAGAAGAGCTCTATTGCCCTTCAAAAAAGAAGTAACTATCGATTTATATGACAAAATTTAAATTACTCAATGAAGAAACTTTAAAAGAAGGTTTTGATTTCCTAGCAAAAAAAGAGCCAGGCTTTAAGAAAGTACTTGAAGAAAAAAATTATCAAATAAACCCCTTCAGTAAAAAAGATGGTTATGAGGGACTGGTAAGCTTGATTGTTGAACAGCAGCTCTCGGTCGCTTCCGCACAAGCTATCTTTGGAAGAATGAGAGCTATAGTAAAGCCCTTTACACCAGAGAAATTTCTATCTGTAAATCCCGAGAAATTTAAAGAGGCAGGATTAAGCAAACAAAAGATAGATTATTGTTCCGGTCTAGCTAAAAAAATTATTGATAATGAACTAGATCTAAAAGCTCTCAAAAAAAAAGAAGATTCACAGGTAGTTAAGGAGCTAATTAAAATTAGGGGAATTGGAGAATGGACTGCCCAATGCTATTTAATGGCATGCTTAAAAAGACTTGATGCTTGGCCTTATTCCGATTTAGGACTAATTGTTGCCGCCCAAAGAATGAAGGGGCTCAAAGATAGACCTGACTATTTGACAATGGAAAAAATCTCTGAGCCTTGGTCTCCCTTCAGAAGTTTAGCTGCGTTAATATTATGGTCAACTTATGATAAAGAATAAGATTAATAAATATAAACATAGCAAGAGAGGTTTAAATCAACTTCTTCGTTTATATGAGAGAAATTATTTTAAACTTGTTCACTTCTTCCCTGTTGCAGATAATGAAAAAAGTATGGTCTATTTGATGCCTGAAGGTGAGTTAAATAAAGAAATAAAGATTTCCTGTAAAAAATTATCTAGTCATACATCAGTGATAAAGATCTATAAAACTAAGTCTCTATCTTTATTACAAAATACGGAAATTGAAATATATATCTACCACGATGCAAAAATGGCTGAGGTTAGAAAATTTAATGGTAAGAGGCAGTTCTGGTTAAGAAATAAATATCCTAATAAGAGTATGCTCAGTAAAGATGAAAAATTCCAATGGAATTTCTTCTTGGAAGAGTTCTTAACTCATACAAAAACATACGGATTAAGTATTCTAAAAGACGCACTATAAAAGTGCTTTTGCACATTTTAAGAACTTTTCAATAGAATTTAATCTACTTTTTGCACAAAAATTGTTCTTTTATGCTTTTTGACGTGCTACTATTCGTCGGCTTTTAATTAAGAATGGAGAAATTAATGACAAAATATGAATATATATGGCTCGACGGTTATGAGCCTGAAGCTAACTTGAGAAGTAAAGTTAAAGTAACAGATGGAGAGCCACCTGCGTGGTCTTTTGATGGTTCATCCACTTTACAAGCGGAAGGAGGAAGTTCCGATTGTATACTTTTACCAGTTCAACAATACGAGAATCCTACAAATGAGGGTTCCTTGGTTCTGTGTGAAGTCGAAACTGGCGAGCATGAAACTCACCCTTCAAACTTCAGAGCAGCAGCGGCTTCTGTTGTTACTGATGACTGGTGGTTTGGATTTGAACAAGAATATTTCTTAACTAATCCAGACGGAACAATCCTCGGTTGGGAAGATGGAACTCCTTCCAGGCCTCAAGGAGAATACTACTGTGCAGTTGGAGCGGCCAACGTCAAAGGAAGAGAAATAAGTGATGCACATTTAGATGCTTGCCTAGACGCTGGTATTGAGCTAACCGGTACAAATGCCGAGGTTGCTTTAGGCCAATGGGAGTACCAATGCTTTGGAAAAGGAATTAAAGCTGCTGATGATCTGTGGATGAGTAGATATATACTCTTTAAGGTTGCTGAGGAATTCGGCGTATCTGTAAACATCCATCCTAAGCCCAAAACAGGTGATTGGAATGGATCAGGAATGCATACTAACTTTTCCAATGAGGAGATGAGAACTTCATGTAGCGAAGAACTCTTTAGTTCTATGTGTGATAAGTTGGGTGAAGTGCACAAAGAAGGCATAGCTTTATATGGATCTGACAATGATATGCGTCTAACAGGATTACACGAAACTCAAAGCATAGATCAGTTCTCTTACGGAGTTAGTGATAGAGGAGCTAGTATCAGGATTCCTATATATACTGTTGAACATGATTGGAATGGATATTTAGAAGATAGAAGGCCTGCTTCTAATGCAGATCCTTACAAAATTGTGGCGCATATAGTCGGAACATTAACTTCTTAAGTTCATAAATTTAATATCCGGAGACTAGCTCTCCGGATATACTTTTAGAGTGAATATATCTTTTCTCTCAGAGCTCAGCATTGGCATTGTCATTCTTGACGATACTCTAGAGATAATTTTCATCAACTCCTCGGCCTTATCAATTCTCGATACAACAGAGAAGAGCGCGTTAGGCAGTACCATTGACCAAATTTTTTATGAAGAACCTGAAAGCATTAATGATTTTGTCGGTGCTTTAGAACTCAATAGAAATTTTACTAAAACAGATACCGTTCTTAATCTGAAGAAAGGAAAAAAGGTTTTTTGTACTTATATAGTCCACTCAATAGAAAACAATAATGAAAAAGGCCTAATGCTTGAAATAATAGATAAAGAAAGTTCTTCTGAATTAATCGAAAGGTACAGAATGAAAACAAATCAACAGATATCTCAAGATTTCGTTAGAGGCCTAGCACATGAAATAAAAAATCCTTTAAGTGGCATTAGAGGTTCTGCTCAGCTTCTCAGTAACAAACTGGATAATCAAAATTTGCAAGAATACACGGATATAATAATTAAGCAGACAGATAGACTGACTTCTCTTGTGGATAATATTTTGGGACCGAATAAAAAACCTGATTTTCAGTTTCAAAATATTCACTATCCTATAGAGAATGTTCTCAACCTTATAGATAACGAGTCTGGATACGAAGATATTAAGATAATCAGAGATTTTGATCCCAGCATTCCAGAACTATTTATTGATAGTTATTTAATCGAAAATAGCATACTCAATCTTACAAAGAATGCACGGGATGCACTGATTGACTCAAACACATCCAATCCTGAAATAAAAATTGTAACAAGGATTTCTCATGGAGAAATGATTGACGGCGAAAAAAATGCAATGGTTTGCAAGATATCGATAATCGATAATGGACCAGGTATTCATGAAGAAATTAAAGACTCTATATTCTTTCCAATGATCACAGGTAAAGACAAAGGGACTGGATTAGGACTTTCTATTACACAAGGGATCATTTCTCAACATAAGGGCAATATACACTTTACAAGTGGGCCTAACAGAACAGAATTTTTTATTAATATTCCAGTAAACACTCAAAAAGATATAGACTTAAAAACTAGCAATGGATAAAAATGTTTGGGTAGTCGATGACGATGAATCAATCAGATGGGTTCTTGAAAAGGGTCTTTCTGATGGAGGAATGGATGTGCAAACTTTTGATTCAGCTAATAAGGTTATTAAGAAACTTGAAACAGAAAATCCGCATCTCATACTTACCGACATAAGAATGCCTGGACCTAGTGGAATAGACCTGCTCGATAAAGTAAAAGAACTTCGACCAGATATCCCTGTAATCATCATGGGTTAAAAGGGCTACATCAGCTGATGAGATTAGTAAGGAGGAACCAACAGAAACTCAGGCTGAGGTTATTGGAGAAGCACCTGCAATGCAAGAAGTCTTTAGGGCTATTGGTAAGTTATCCAATTCAAATTCTACTGTTTTGTTAAATGGCGAATCTGGTACTGGAAAAGAGCTTGTTGCCAGAGCCCTTTACCAGCATAGTCCTAGAAAAGATAAAACCTTTATTGCCTTAAATATGGCAGATATTCCAAAGGAACTCCTAGAAGCAGAACTTTTTGGGCATGAGAAAGGTGCTTTTACTGGTGCAGACGAAAGAAGAATCGGAAGATTCGAACAGGCAGATGGAGGTACACTATTTCTAGACGAAATTGGAGATATGCAACTTGAAACTCAAACTAGACTTTTGAGAGTACTTTCTAATGGAGAATTTTACAGGGTTGGTGGCAGGGAGCCGATAAAAGTTGATGTCAGGATCATTACGGCAACGCACCAAAATATCGAAGATTTAGTTAAAGCCGGAAATTTTAGAGAGGACCTTTTCCATAGACTTAATGTAATTAAACTATCCTTACCGAAGTTAAATGAAAGAAAAGAAGATATTCCCACTTTAGTAAAACATTTTTTTCAGAAATCATCTGAAGAACTTGCTGAAGAGAAAAAATACCTTTCTGCAGAAGTAGAAGACTATTTTATGACTCTTTCTTGGCCAGGCAATGTAAGGCAACTAGAAAATACTTGTAGGTGGCTCACAGTCATGTCTCCAACTAGAGAAGTAAAATTGGAAGATTTACCCGATGATCTCAAAGTAGAAAATATAGAAAATATGAATGACTGGACTAAGGTCTTACAGTCTTGGTCAGAGAATTATTTAGCAAAAGGTAATAACAATTTACTCGAAGAAGCTATACCAGACTTTGAAAGAACCATCATTAAAGTCGCGCTCAATAAAACTATGGGAAGAAAAAAAGAAGCTGCGGAATTGCTCGGTTGGGGAAGGAATACTTTAACTAGGAAAATTAAAGAGCTTGGCTTAGATAGCTAATTATTTTTCTTTTACGAGGGGCATGCCACTCTGTATCCAGTTCATCATCCCACCAGAAAGAACATTTACGTTTATATAACCCTGCTTTTTTAACTCTCCTGAGGCTTTGGAAGAAACAGTACCATTTTTACAAATTAGAATGATGCAATCTTCTTCGCCAGCCTTAAAGAGTGCATCTTCTTTTATAAGGTTGCTAGGTTGAATGTTCATAGCACCAGCTACAGTACCTGCTCCAAACTCAGCAGAGCTCCTCAGATCATAAATAAAAGGATTTTCCTTATTGATCAGCCTTGTCATCTCTGAATTATCTACTTTATTACCACCTTTTCTTCTTTCATAAACAATCAAAGCGAATATGAGTGTTAATAGGACTAAGACAGCCAAAAAATTGTCACTGATAAATACTAGGAATTTATTCATGTAGGGACAGGATTATATAGATTACTAAGTTAAAATATAAAAAACTTTTAATAAAAATATGAATTCAAAACTTGTTCTGGTCAGACACGGTCAAAGTGAATGGAATGCAAAAAATCTATTTACAGGTTGGAAAGATCCTAAATTAACTGATCTAGGAATTCAGGAGGCAATAAAAGCTGGAGAGCTATTGGAAACTAGAAATCTAAATTTCGATCTTTTGTTCACTTCAGATCTATTTAGAGCTCAAGAAACCGGTCGCTTGATCCTAGAACAGATAAACCAAAAAGATATAGAAATAATTCAAGATCAATCTCTTAATGAAAGAAATTATGGAGACCTAGCAGGACTAAATAAAGATGAAGCGAGAGAGAAGTGGGGAGAAGAGCAAGTCCATATTTGGAGACGATCTTTCGATGTCCCTCCGCCAGGCGGAGAGAGTCTAAAAGATACTGCCGAGAGAGTACTTCCTTACTTTGAACGCGAAATCATGCCAAAGGTTAAGAAAAGTTTAAATATCTTAGTTGCAGCTCATGGAAATTCTTTGAGGGCTTTGGTGATGCATTTAGAGAATATTACTTCAGAGGAGATTGTGAAATTAGAAATAGCTACTGGCGATCCTTTAATTTATGAATATTCGAATGGAGACTTTGTTAGGGTTGATTAAAACCTAACAGTAATACCGGAAGCCTTCATAGCCTCTTTGGCTTCTTTAATGGAGAACTCTGAAAAATGAAAGATACTTGCTGCTAAAACTGCTTCAGCACCTCCAATTTTTACTCCATCTATTAAATGATCAAGATTTCCCACTCCACCGGAGGCTATAACAGGAATAGATATTCCTGAAGAGACTTTAGAAACCAAGTTATTATCGAAGCCTTCTTTTGTTCCATCTCTGTCCATACTGGTAAGTAGAATTTCACCTGCTCCATATTCAGTAACTTGTTCGGTCCACTCTAAAACATCTATACCAGTTCTGTTCCTGCCTCCGTAAGTAACAACTTCCCATGTATTGTCTTTATCTGTCTTGGCTTTAGCATCAACAGCAACAACAATACATTGTGATCCGAATTTATCAGCCGCTTCCTGCACGAAGCCAGGATTCTCTACTGCTGAAGTATTTATGCTTACCTTATCTGCACCAGATCTTAAAAGTTTCTTAATATCTTCTATCTTCCTTACTCCACCTCCAACGGTAAGAGGGATAAAAACCTGGCTCGCTATACTCTCTACAGTCTTATAAGTCGTGTCTCTAGTCTCGTGACTGGCAGTAATATCTAACATGGTGATTTCATCAGCTCCTTCGGTATCATATCGTTTTGCAATCTCGACTGGATCACCAGCATCACGGATATTTAAGAAATTTACTCCCTTCACTACTCTACCCTTATCTACATCAAGACAAGGAATAATGCGCTTTGCAACTGACATAGTTACTTTCCTAGTACCTCGAGAACATCGGCATAAGTAAAAGCTTTCTCATATAGTGCTCTTCCACATATTACACCTGAGATATTCTTTCTATCTTCAAGTTGAATAATATGATCTAGAGAGGAAACACCTCCAGAAGCAATTACAGGAATTTTTGTTTGGTTAGCTAAGTTCGATGTAGCCTCGATATTGGGTCCTATCATCATTCCATCCTTTGAAATATCAGTGAAGATAATAGCTGCGATAGGATCATCCTCAAATTTTTTGACTAACTCGGCAGGAGAGATTCCTGAACCCTTTAGCCAACCCTGAGTTTTTACAACACCATCAAGGGCGTCAATGCCTAGAACCAAGCGATTTGGGTACTTAACGCAAAAGTCTTTTAACATATCAGGCTCTTCAACAGCAGAAGTGCCCATAATAACTCTATCGATCCCAGCTTTTAAATATTCCGATGCCGACTCAAAACTTCTAATACCTCCTCCTATTTGTATTCTTTCTTCCGGAAACTCTGAAATGATAGAAAATATGATTTCTTGATTCATAGGTTTACCTTCAACAGCACCATCTAAATCAACTATATGTAGAATTTCTGCTCCTTGAGAAAACCAAGAGCCAGCTGTTGAGATTGGATCTTCAGAGAATATAGTTTCTTCATCCATTTTCCCTTCTCGCAGCCTAACGCATTTCCCATTTTTTAAGTCTATTGCTGGAATTACTATCATCTAAACACTCCAATCCAAGAAGTTTTTATATAACTGTAATCCTGCGCTTTGGCTCTTTTCAGGATGAAACTGGACAGCAAAAATATTATCTTTCGCAAAGGAAGATACAAACTTTTCACCATGAATTGTTTCGGTAAGAGCATCTTTAGATGAAGGACAGCAATAACTGTGAACAAAATAAAAATAACTGGAATCTATAATATTCTTCAGTAGAAAGTGCTCTTTTAGATAATTAACCTGATTCCATCCCATATGAGGAACTTTGATATCTTTATTAGACTGAATCTTACATACTTTTCCATTCAACAAGCCCAATCCTTCAACTCCACCATTTTCTTCACTTGATTCTAAAAGCATTTGCATACCTACACAGATAGCGAGAGTAGGTTTCTTTTTAACCTCTTCAAGCACTGTCTCTTTTAAATCGTTAGAAAAGGCCTCCATGCAATCCTTAATGGCACCCACTCCTGGAAAAACTAATTTATCAGAAGTTTTTATTACTTCCTGATCAGAAGTTATGACTATACTTTCTTTCTGCGAGACAGCCTCTAGGGCTTTGCTCACTGAGTGCAGATTACCCATGCCATAATCGATAACAGCAATTTGTGTCATCTATTAAAGTCCTACAAAGATCCTTTTGTTGAAGGGATAATATCGGCCTGTTTTGAATCTATTTCCAGAGCCATCCTTAATGCTCTTCCAAAAGCTTTAAAAATGGTTTCAATTTGGTGATGAGTGTTTTCACCATAGAAGTTCTCAATGTGAAGAGTCATAAATGCGTGATTACTGAGTGATTGAAAGAAGTGTTCAAACATGTTGACATCAATACCGCCAACCTCTTCTTTGACAAAATCGACTTTCATGAATAATCCAGGTCTTCCAGAAAAATCTAATACCACTCTTGAAAGAGCTTCATCTAGTGGGATATAAGACTGACCATATCTTCTTATGCCCTTCTTATCTCCTATTGCTTTATTAAAAGCTTCTCCTAATGAAATACCTATATCTTCGATGGTGTGGTGATCATCAATATGTAAATCGCCCTTAGCTTTAATACTAAGATCAATCATTCCATGTCTGCCAATCTGATCAAGCATATGTTCAAGAAAAGGTAATCCGGTGTCAAACTCTGTTTTACCTGTCCCGTCTAGATTTAGCTCAATAGCTATCTGGGTCTCCGAAGTATCTCTATTTACAACTACCTTTCTCATAATAAATTCCAATAAGGGCGCGCATTATATCTAATATGTTCAAGTTCTTCATTACTAGTACAATTAAGGTAATATTTTTATGTCTGAACTAAGTAAAAAACTGATCAAATGGCACAAGAAATCTGGTCGTAAAGATTTGCCTTGGCAGATTCAAACTAATCCTTATAAAGTTTGGATATCTGAAGTCATGCTTCAGCAGACTCAAGTACAAACGGTAACACCTTATTACCTAAGATTTATAGATAGGTTCCCTGATATTAATTCACTTGCCGAATCCAATGAAAATGAAGTTTTAAGTTACTGGTCCGGGTTGGGTTATTACTCAAGGGGAAGGAATTTACTTAAGACTGCAAAGATTCTTCAAGATAATTTCAATTCCATAATGCCTCAATGTTCAGAGAAATTAGAATCATTGCCTGGTATTGGAAAATCGACTGCTGGGGCCATTCTTTCATTAGGCTTTAAACTAAAAGCTCCTATTCTAGATGGAAATGCAAAGCGACTATTAGTCCGGTATTTTAAAGTGGAGGAACCTATTGATTCTGCTCAGACAGTTAAGAATCTTTGGGAAATAGCCACTGAGAATTTGCCTCTTAAAGAATGCGATATTTACACTCAAGCAATTATGGATGTGGGCTCCTTGATTTGTAAAAGAAAGGGTCCTGACTGTGAAAATTGTCCATTAAATAAAACTTGTCTCTCATTCAAAGCAGGTATTCAAGATTTACTGCCTCTGAAATCTCCTACAAAAAACAAACCAAGCAAACAGCTCTATTGGCTTCTTTTGCAAAATAAAGAAGGTGAAATTCTCTTGGAAAATAGAACTTCAAAAGGTGTATGGAAAGGTTTATGGACCTTTTTAAGTTTTGAAGAAATAGAATCAAGAAAAGAGTTTATTAAAACACTCCCGAAAGGGTATGAATTTATAGAACAAGATTTGAAGCTCAAACACACCTTCACTCACTATAAATTAGATATAAATACTAGTTTAGTAAGATTAAATGAAGATTTTCAAAATCTAGATAACAATAAAGTATGGTTTAATAACAAACAATTATCAGAGATTGGCTTGCCAATGCCTGTAACCAAAATTTTAAAAGATCATATTAAGGATGCGCAAAGTTTTTTGTAGAAAATACGGTGAAGAGTTAGAAGGCTTGGATAAACCTCCCTATCCAGGACAAAAAGGTGAAGACATATTTGATAATGTGTCAAAAAAAGCTTGGGAGGAATGGTTGGAACACCAAAAGATGCTCATTAATGAAGGTCAAATAAACCTTGCAGATAGGGACTCTCGAAAATGGCTAAATGAGCAAATGGATCTTTTTCTGTCAGGAAAAGATTACGCAAAACCAACGGGGTTCAAGCCGATAGCTCAGTCGGTAGAGCAAAGGACTGAAAATCCTTGTGTCGGTGGTTCGATTCCACCTCTGGGCACCACTTCCTAAGCATGTTTCAGCTTGATAGTCTATTAGCCAAATAGAAAAAGTAATCACTACGTAATCATAAACATATCAAAAGCTTTCGCTTTCAAAGAATCTGTTCGGGTTAGTTTCATCTCCTCTTTGACGGGTACGCAGGATGACCATAGCCCCTCCCCCATATATACTCAATCACTTACACCACGAGAAGTTTTGGATGTAAACTAGATTCATGACAAAGAATCAAATATGGGTGGTAATCATTGTCTTAGTTGTTGGCTTGTTTGCCCTACTTTCAGATGTGGAAGTTAAGATTCAGGTAGGAAGCAATGAAGCTCATGAGTATCTAAATCAATCAGAATGCAGGTTAAGAGAAATGCAGAAATGCCCTAATGGAAGTAAGTCATGCAATATATCTGCAACTCAATACTGTGCGAGACTTGAGTACCCAAATCCTTTTGGAGATACTCCGATTAAAGATGACAAATAAACTACCTAACCCAAGAGACTTAGTTTTAGCCGAGGAGGTTAAGGTTTCTAATGGTATTAAAGGACACCAACACCGGGAAAAGAATCAATTAAGAAGGAAGTATTTCCAGATACAGGATTTAGAGGAGCTTTAAATGAATTGGTTAAACTGGATGTTCATAGCTGTAGGAGTAATAATTTGGTTACTTACATGGGAATATATGGTCATGGCTTTAAAGTTTATAGCTGCACTACCTTTCATAATATTAGGGATAGTGTTTAGGTTTCTGATGAGTACCGGATTGTTTGGATAAGGGAGAAGATTATGGAATTACTATCTAATATTTTTTGGTTTATTGTAATTATGGGAGGTGCTGTTGGGGTTTTGTTTTTCCCCATAATGTATCTGATTTCTCCTTTTCTATTAAAAAAAGAAGTTAAAAGGTTAAAAGCTTTAAATGAGGCACTAGAAAAGGAACTTGCAACTAGCCTAGAAAAGAACAAGGGATTTGAAATTGAAAATGAAGACTTGGGAGTTTACCTTATTCGTTATAGAAAAAAATATAATGAACTTAGGGCAAGTTGCAGAGAACTGCTTTATCCAAGAAATAGGTATCTAAGTACGCATGAAGGGAATTTAAGAAACCTGAATGAAGTGTATGTAGAACAAATACGACAATGAAACACCTAACCACCCTCCTACTCACCTTGCTAGTCCTTGGAGGTTGTTCGCCTAGCCAAGAGGAGTTAAAAATAAAGGCTACAGAAATTTATGAAGAAGTACGGGCAATTCCTGCTGACTTGCCTTGTAGGAATAGAACTGGCTATCAAGACTTAAAAAAATTTGAAGAAAGGAACAATACAAACTTTTACTCTGAGATAACTGAATCTAAATTAAAAGAATATGAAGAAAAATGTGAGGCACTATTAGCCGAGGCAGAAAAAGATAGGCAAATCAGAAGAGAACTAAACACATTAGGTAATTGGAAAACAGGGAGATTTGTAGACGAATTCGGCGACAGAACAGATAAAGGTTACTTAAGACAAACCATAAAAGGAACTTTTTCAAATAGTGCTACCACTGATTCGCCTCTGAGAGTTGATTTCTTCCTATCAAATGGAAGAAGCGATGAACCTTGGTTTCGATTCTTTGAGTACGATAGAAATAATCCTCTTAAAGGATATTCATCTTTAGATTTTTCATGCAGAGTAAAAAAAGATAATGGTGAAGTTTTTCCAATAAAACTCTATTTAGGAAGAGGTTCTGACTCTATAACTATCTCTAAAAGGGAAAAGAACTTTAAAAAGCTACAAAGTTCTATACTAAATATGGGTTCAGTAAAGTTTGTATGTAATGATGATAGGTTCATGACAGATGAATATAAATTCACATTAGACTTTAGCTACTTCGCAAACGCACAAAGAAAACTCAGAGAGTCACCGCTTAAAATATTTTCAAAATGAAACACCTACTCCTCTCACTAGCCCTAATACTCTCTGCTAATGCTTGGGCTGAAGATTACGAAAATGAAATAATTTTTTATCAAGAATTTAGCCCGCTCAAAAATGAGCCAGACACTCTCGGATGGAAGTTTTTTAAAGCAGACGACAAAGTCATAGAAATACTAAGATGGAAAGATTCACAAGCAATAGTTAGACATCTAGAAAATGTTTCTGAAGGTGGAATCTTTGAAAACGATTTTAAATCTTTTAATGAACACTTTGCTATCGAAAGCATAAAAGTATACGGAAATGTAGATGCTGATGTTAAAAATTTGCTTATGGATTTTGGACTGCCTTTTGAATTCTATCCACTAATTGCTGGATATAGCAGATAAATGAAACACCTAACCACTTACTGAAATTTGATATGTATTATCCCGCTTTAATTGTTTTTGTTATAACCCTAATCCCCCTATTTTTCACAAAGTTCCTTTTTCTTGCTGAATGGGAAAGACCTAAAGATTTAAATGGTTTAGATGCTAGAGTGATTATCTTCTGGGGCTATGTGTTTGGCATGGTTCTACCAATAGGTCTTGTAGCGTTTAGAGGTTATATTATTTAGAAGTATGAAAGCTCCATTGATATTTTTATTATGCGTAGTGATATTTGTAATCTCTATGGTGTGGCTTTCTGCTTAATTGTTATGAAAGACCTAGAACTAGAACTCCAAACTCTCCTATAATTAGTGAATAAATGTTTATTAAAACTATATCTTTTTTACTTTTCTTTTTTTGTACCTTCTTTTTACTGATAGGTGTTTATTTAATAAGCGTCTCATTGACGAATTTCCAAGGAGAACTGCTAATAGTAAATCTCTTATCTTCTTTGATG
>LULK01000268.1_pt1 | contig 36056 bp, 40 predicted proteins | sample 728181 | NCBI WGS metagenome assembly LULK01 (sample SAMN03860291, study PRJNA289734) | marine metagenome | biome: seawater column; feature: ocean; material: water; isolation source: Red Sea water column Station 169 - depth 10m | place: Saudi Arabia: Red Sea | collected 2011-10-15 | depth 10 m | reverse complement strand
ATTAAAAGGACGTTATATATTAAAACTTTTAAGAATTTTGTTAATTCACGTAAAATTAGTAAAAATAAAAAGAATTTACATAGATGAGTAAAAATTCCAATGTACATATATTCATAAGGAGTATCTGCAACTGAATATATTAAAATTGAATTTGAAGTAATTAATATAAAAAAAATTGAAATTTTATTTAAAAGATTAAAATTACTAACTAGGTAAGGAACAATTAATATTAAAAAAATTAATCTGTAATCATAGCTTGAAAAAAAAATATATGAAAAACAATAAATGCTTGCACCAGCGATGAATAATCTATTTTTAGTATCTATAAAATCAATATTATTATTGTAATTTTTTTTTCGGACAAAATAAAATACAAATAAAGATATGAATATTAAAAAAAATAAATATAATACATTATATAATATTTCATTTTTAGATAATAAATCTAAACCTAATCTTTCCTCAAGTTTATATAAGCCCATAATGATAGATCTAAATCCATAAGTTATACCGGTATCAAATGATGAATGAGTATTATAAAAAAAATTGTTCAAGTTTTTAAATAAAATTACGAATATTAGAAAAATTCCAGTAATTGAAAATATAATTTTTTTTTTTAAATCAAAATTAATATTAAAAGTGAATATAGGATACAATTTTAAAATTGAGGCAAAAAAAATAAGAACGAAGCTAATGTAAAAATTATTTACAGTACAAGCTACAAATATAATTGAGAAAATTAACATATCCGTGTTACCCCTCTCTATGGCCAATATTGTTGAAGAAGATAGAAATATTAAAATAATTATAAAGGATGAAATAATATTTTTCGAAATTGATATGATCCTAATGACACAAAATATAAATGAACTTATATATAAAAAAACAAAAAGTTTAAAATTGAATTCGTTTACAAGATTTAGATACTTTGAAATATAATACCAAATTATTGGAAGATTAAATGGTCTTTTCCAGGGATCGTAAACATGATTGACATATGGATCAAATCCACTATCGACAGTAAGAGGGAGCGCTTGATAACTTCTAATATCAGCGAATGATGGCTCAAGATGTGTAATATTATAAAGTTTAAAAATGTAAGAAAATATTACTGAGTCAGAATATAATATTACTAAAAGTGAAATAGAAATGGCAATGAAAATTTCTAAAATAATTTTTTTAGAAAGACTAGTCATATTAATTATTAATTAGTTTTTTATAAGAAAATATATATTATTAAAATATGAATTTCCCTAAGTTTACAATAATTATACCTATATTTAATGAAAAAAAAAATATAGTTGAACTATTAAAAAATATTACTTTAAAAGTAAAAAAACTAAAATTTGAAATTTTTTTAATTGATGATGACTCTACGGACGGGTCACAAGAATTAATAACAAATTACATAAAAAATAAAGATGATATATACCTTATAAAAAGAAGAAAAAAACCAAGAGATTTATCTTTATCGTGTATTGATGGTTTTAAAAGAAGCAAAAAAAAATTCATACTTGTAATGGATGGAGATGGTCAACACGATCCAAAGTATATTAATACCATGGTCAGAACAATTAATAAAAATGATTTAGATATAGTTGTTGGATCAAGAGAATTATTTTCAAGAAAAGTTCAAGGATTAAATTTTTTCAGAAAGATAAGTTCAAAAATATTGATATTACTTATTAATTTTTTATTTGGTAATAAAACAAATGATCCAATGAGTGGTTTTTTTATATTTAAAAGAGAAATTTTTTTGAAAAATAAAAATAAACTTTTCAGCAAAGGATATAAAATTTTATTTGATTTAATTACAGTAGATAAAAAGTTAAAAATTAAAGACATAGAAATTAATTTCTTGAAAAGAGATAAAGGTTATAGTAAGATGGATTTTAAAATTGTACTAATTCTATTTTTTCAAATAATATCAAAAATTTTAAACAATTAAGTTTAATGAAAAAGAAGATAATTTTCTTTCATCCTTATTCGGTCTTGGGAGGTGCAGATTTATCAATCTCGAAATTAATTGATAGTACTTCTGAGGAATATGAATTGGAGTTTTTAACAATATCAAAACAACCAAAAATTAATTTTTATAGTAAAAGGAATATAAAAATATGTAAAATAAAAAAGAAACGTTTATTACATTCAGTGATATATCTAAGAGAGAAATTTGTTAAAGACTCTCGCTCCTACGATAAAATAATTCTTATATCGAACCAGTATTTTGCTAATATAATTAGTATTTTATCAACTTTTAATTTACCAAAAATAAAAACTATTTTGTTTGAGAGAAACCATTTATCTGAATTAAGTTTTAGCGAGTCATATTTAAGATACATTAAAAATAAAATTTTATTACTTTCAATAAAATATTTTTATAAATTTGCTGACAGGATAGTTGGAAATAGTTTCCAATTATCAAAGGATTTAAGCAAATTTACTGGTAGAAAAGTAAAAACTATAAGAAACTTTTATGATTTTAATAAAATTCTAATTAAGTCAAAAAAAAAAATAATTAAAAAAATCCGTTTTAAAAAAAATATCGTAATAAATGTTGGGAGAATGGAGCATCAAAAAAATCAAATTTTGATCTTAAAAACTTTTCAAATTTTAAAAAAAAAAAATAACAACATTAACCTAATATTAATTGGCGATGGAAGTAAAAAGAAAGGACTAGAGCATTATATTAAAAAACACAAACTTAACAAAAATGTTCAAATAATTTCAGGTATAACAAATGCGTTGCCATATCTCAAAAAAGCAAATTTATATATTTGTACTTCACACTACGAAGGTTTTTCAAATGTTCTAGTGGAGGCTATTACAGTAAATCTTCCAATTATATCAACTTATTTTAAGTCTGGTCTGTCTGAACTTCTTCTTAACGGAAAAGGAGGAACAAATTAACTCATTATAAAATTATTTTTCTTAGAGAGCGAAAATGCTCAATCAATGTAAATTTTTTAATATCTTTTTTCATTTTTTTTTTTATATTAAATTTTTCAATTTCATTTGATCTAATTAAATTTTCAAAACTATTAATAAAACTTTTTTTATTGTTGCTTTGAAATACAAAACTATTAATTTTATCTTTTAATAATTCTTTTGGTCCAGTCTCGCAATTTGAAGAGAGAATAATCGTGTTATTCATAGCAGCTTCAATTAAAACAAACCCCGGGTCTTCCCACAAAGAAGACAATACAAAACAAAATGAATTTTGAAGATATTCATTAACATTATTTTTATGTCCAAGTAATAAAACTTTATCTTTCAAATTTTTTGAGTTAATTAGCTTTTTTAAGCTTTTCTTTTGATCACCATCTCCAAGAATATGTAAGGTGAGAGATTTATATCTTTTTTCTAGACTAGAAAAACAATCAATTAAAAACGAAAAGTTTTTCTGTTTTGTTAGTCGACCGATTGCTATAATTTTATTTTTATTATTTAAATTTTCTTTAATATTTCTTTTTGAAAACCTAAATTTTTCTATATTTATTATTGGGTCAAATAAAACTCTTATTTTTTTTTCTGAAAAAATTCTACTATTTATTAATTCATTGGCCAATGAAGATGTTGGTGTAGTCACTTTGTATATTTTATTTGAAATAATTTTCCATAAAAATTTTCTTAAAATGTTTAATCTTGGTTTACCTGAAATTCGTAAAATAAATTTAGTTTCAAAGTTAAACAAATATAAAAGAATAAGTGGCAAAGCAGTATTTAAATGAATTATGAAGTATTCAGGTTTATTTTTTTTTAGCATTTTCAGCAAAGGGATGAAACTTATTAAAAAAATACAAAAAAAAGAAATTCTACTTAAAAAAAAACCTTTATCTGGAAAATTAAAAGAAAATTTGAATTTAAAAAGATTTAAAAAAACTAATTTATAACTTTGATAATTTTTTTGATAATCAGACCATTCGTTAAATAAACTTATGATTGTCGGTTCGATAGTTCCCTTTGAATATTTTTTGAGTGAAATCGCCGAGTTGATTACAGCGATAGGTGTTGCTATTTTAGAAATAAATGGAGCCCAATAAAATACTTTGATCATAAATTAAATTAATATAATTAATATTATTACATGATTAAATATTACAATTATATAATTTATGTAATTTCTTTTTTATTATCGAAATTGTTTATATATAAAAAAGTTGGAATATATAATTTAATTATAAAATTATCATTTGGTAATTTTAAATATTCTATTTACGGAGTTAAGTTATCAAATCTGGATAAAAAAGATAATACCTATCGATACTGCATGGGTGGAGCCTATGGAAATAACTATGCTAATTATCTCAAGTTTTATAAAAAAAATTTTATATTCTTAGATATTGGTTCAAATATTGGACTATATTCATGCATTGCCTCAAGAAATAAAAATTGTAAATATATTTATTCTTTTGAGCCTGTTAAAAAATTATGCAATGAAATTTATAAAAATTTTGAATTAAATGATGTTAAAGGAAAAATCTTAAAACTTGGTATTAGTAAAAAAAATGGATTACAAAATATTTATTTTAGGCCTGAACACACAGGAATGTCATCTTTAATTAAAAAAAAAAATAAAAATTTTTCTAAAATTTTAAAATGCAGATTTATTAATAGCAAAGGTTTGAATAAGATTATTAAAAATAAAACCTGTAATTATTTAATTAAAATTGATGTGGAGGGTCTAGAAAAAATTGTATTAAAAGAATTAGTAAAAACTAAGTTTTTTAAATTTGTAAATAGTTTATTAATAGAAATTAGTGATTTTAATGATATTGAGAAAATCAACAAAATGTTAAAAAAAAAAAATTTTTATTTGTTTAAAAATTTTAAATCTAATCTTACAAATGATTATTTATTTATTAAAAATGAAAATTAAAAATTTTAATATCAATTATAAAAAACAAAAAGGAATAGTTTTAATTATATTAATTTTGTTTATCACTATTTTAGTGAGCTTTGATTTTTTTAAAAATGTATTTAGCATAATTAAATATAGCAAAGATGATAGAATAATTAGGAATTCAAAATTTTGTGAAAATGACTCCCAGGGTTTCGTAGGTTATATAAATAAAAACTACAGTTTTGAATCAAACCCAATTTTACTCAATAATACAATTTCTCCTATTTCCGATTGGATCTATTTTGATTTTAAAAAAGAGCAAAACAAGAATGAGTTAATATTACTAAATTATGACGAAACTCAAATTATTAAAACAAAATTAAAAAATTCAAAATTTATAGTTCAAAAAGTGCCTCCTTTGCTCAGTGAAATAAAAGGGATTAATATTTACTTCGAAGATAAGTTAGAAATAGATAAAACTTTTGAGGTAAATCTATATAAAGTTCAAAATAAAAAAAGAGAAAATCTGATTTCCAAACAAATTTTATTTAAGAAAGGTCTAAACAATAAATTTATTAATTTATTATTGAACGACTCTGAAGGAGGAAAATTAAGGAGTTATATGATTGAGATTAAACCTTTTAAAAAAGGTATAATAAAGAATGTAAATTTGATTATAAATAATCAAATTAAATTGAACGATTACCAAATAATTGAAAAAAAACAGAATTGCTATTTTTTAAGAAAAAATGATTGAAATTATAAATATTATATTATTTCCATTAGCACTAATAATTTTTTTTCAGAATCATCTTTTCACAAAATTAATCAAAAAGAGGTTTGAAAAAAAAAATAGTTATTTTGACTGTTATATATTGAATTTATTTATTATTTTAAATTTGATATTGTTAATCTCATTATTAAATTTTGATATTCAATTTACTATAATAATTATCTTAACATATTTTATCTTAGTTAATATTTTCAATTTTAGTTATAAGATTATTTTTCAATCTATTTATAGCTTATTAATATTAATAATAATATTTTATGTTTTAAGCACATATATTGTTGCTAACCCAGATTTAGGTTGGGATGGTAAATTTCATTGGTACAAAAAAGCTCTCAATTTTTTCCAAAATATGGGATTCGAAAACTTATCAAATTTACCTAAATATGAATATCCACATTTTGGTGTATATTTGTGGGCATTATTTTGGTCTATAAATCCATTAAACTTTGAATATTTTGGCAGACTTTTCTATTTATTTCTTTATCTTTTATCAATATTTTCAATTGTAGATCTACTTAACAACAAAAATTTAAAATTAATATTATTTATAACTTTATCTTTAATAACTTTTAATTTTAATCATTTTACCGGAAACCAAGATATATTGGTTTTTTCTTTGATGGTTTTTTTATCAAGATATTTATATCTAATCTTCGAAAAAAGGGAGCAAACTTTATTTAACTTAATACTTTTTATATTAATCAATAATATTATTTTATGGATAAAGTATGAATGTATAGTTTATGTAATATTATGCTACTCAATATTGTTAATTTACAAATTATATAAAAAAGATTATAAATATTTTCTTTTAATTTTTTTTTCATTTTTAATTACTTTAATTTTGAAACTGGGCATTTCTCAATTATATCAAATTAATCTCAATGCATCTTTTCAATTTTCTGGTGAATATGATTTATTAAAGTTATTTGATATAAACTTATTCTTTTATAAATTTTACATAATACTTAAATACTACTTTTTTTCTTTATTTAAGAATCCAGTAATATTAATTGGATATATAAGTTTGGCTTTAATTCTTATTCAAAAAATAAACATATCATTGATAAATGTTGTTTTATTCATTTTATTCAACTTATCTTCATTCTTAATATTTTATATAATTCAAATAGATTTTGAATGGCATGTAGCTTACGGGATTGATAGACATATTTTACAATACTCAGGTTTTTCAATTTTGTTTTTAGTGGTTTTCTTAAACCAAATATTTAAAAATTAATGGAAAAAAAAAATCCTTTTGTCAGTATTATAATAACTAATTTTAATAAAGAAAAATATATCTATCAAACAATTAAATCTGCTATAAATCAAAAGTATAAAAAATTTGAAATAATAGTTATTGATAATTTTTCAAGCGATAATTCATGTAAAATTATTTCAAAATTTAAAAATGTAAAATTACTTTTCAATAAACAAAAAAAGACTGGAGCTTTAAATCAAATTAAATCGATTGAAATTGGTCTAAAAAATTGCAAGGGTAGTATAATTTGTTTACTTGATGGAGATGATTTATTTAGTAAAAACAAAATTTCTCAAATAGTAAATTTTTTTAATGATAACCCAAATTACAACGCAGTGTTAGACTTACCAATTATTTTTAAAAACATAAGTAAATCTATTAATTTTAAATATGATGAAAAAAGAAAAAAAAAATCATCAATATGGCCAACCACATTTCCCACAAGTACAATTAGTATTCGAAAAAAATATCTTAGAAAATGTATACAAGTTTTCAAAAAAAATAAATTTGAAAATTTGGAAATAGATTTCAGATTATGTTGCTTATTTTCTATTTTTGGTAATAATTATAATATACTTCGTAAAAAATTAACTTATTACAGACAAGTTGAAGATGGAATTATGTCAAATTATTATAAATTTGGAAAAAATTGGTGGATTAAAAGATCTGAGGCATTTAATTTTTTTTTTTATTTTAGAAAAAAATATAAAAAACAATATTCATTTTCTTTGGATTTTTTTGTAACAAAAATGATTTCAAAAATTTTAAAATGAACTTTAGAACCGCTAATTTTAGCAAATTTAGAATTCCATTAATTCTGTTCTTTACAATAATTGTAGGCTTTATATTAAACGAAGACTCACTTGGAGGCGCGAAAAACGATTTTTATTCTCAACTTGAAAGAACCTTCGACTTAAAAGAGAATTTATTCTATCATTTCTTCAATTATGACGATTTAGAGAATAGACATTCTCCAATTTTTTTAGTTTTTTCATCAATTATTCTAAACTTGTTTGAGAATATTGAATTTTTTAGAGCTATCCACTTATCTTTACCAATATTAATTTATTTTTTTTTTTACAAGTGTTTAAAAATTAGATTTAATAAAATTGATAGTTCTAAACTAGCTTTTATTTCATCTTTAATATTTATATCTCCAACTATAAGGTCTTATTCTATTTGGCCAGATAGTTACATTTATGGATTATTATTTTTTATAATTTCAACTTATTATTTCTTGTTACACAGATATCAGAAATATAATTTTTTAAATATATTTTATAATATTTTTTATTTATCCATATCCTCATACTTTATGCCAATTTTTTCTATTTTTTCTCTTTATTTTTTTTTTAACTTTACTAATTTTTTTTTAAAAAAAAATTTTTTCTCTAAAATACCAGTTATAATTTTCCTTAATCTTTTATTAGCCTTTCCAGCTTTTTACTACATCTTTTATTTAGATATAAATTTTTTAAGGTCAACAGGTGAGTGGGGATTGTCAGAAAAAACTTTTTCTTTTTTAAATTTATCAAATAAATTTTTTTATTCCTCAAGTATAATATTTTTTCATCTGATACCCTTTTTTTTTATTCTTTTCGAAGAATTAAAAATTTCTAAAAATATCATAAAAAGCAAAATTTTTGTTTTTATTTGTTTATTTCTTATAATTACTTATTTTTTTTCTAATTATGAAAATGTATACGATAATTTAGGTGGGGGTGGTATTTTTTATAGAATTTTTAATGAAATATTAAATGTACCAGATTTACAAATACTTTTAACAATACCTATAAGTTATTTTTTTGTTTTCCTATTACAAAATAATATAAATAATTATCTAATTTTTTTAATATTATTATTTTCCAATTTTCAACTCACGATATACCATAATTATTTTGAACCAATTATTTATATAGTTATCTTAATATTAGTTTTAAATACTAAACTAAGTAGTAAACTTTTCTCACAAAAAAATTTAAATATTTTAATTTTGTTTAATATTTTTTTCTTGATGATTAGTATATTAAAATAACTTTTTAGTTCCTTTTAAAAAAAATTTTTATCAAATAAAAAAGTATTAGAGATCCATCTTTCAAAGCATTTACCTTTTTTTTTCCTGCGATTCTTGCTCTTTCGAATGAGTTAATTGAGCCAATTTTCATACCTTTTCTAGATGCTTTGATTGGAAGTTCTACACATAAAGTAAAATCTTTTCTATTCAAATTCAAATTTTTAACTGACTCAGTTTTCCCTAGAACATATGTGTATAAAATATCTGATATATTCAAATTAAAAAAAACTTTACCAATTAAAGTAAAAAAATAATTACCGACTAAAGTTATAAATGTATCATCATCACTCCCAGAATTTTTCTGATATCTAGACGCAAAAACAAAGTCTAACTTTTCAGACTCAATCTTTTTTACCATCATTTCAAGTTCATTAGGATTGAAAGATCCATCTGCATTAAAAATACAGAAATACTTACTTTCACAAGTATTCATACCAAGTATTAAGGCGTCACCATAACCAAAATTTTCTTGAAAAACTAACTTTACATCATAATTTTCTATTGATTTAATTGTTTGATGGTCGGTTTTGTGTAAAACAACAGAAATATTGTAATTAAATTTTTGTAATTCATTTAAAACTTTTGGAAGAGACTCAGCTTCATTTTTTGCTGGTATTACTAAAGTTAAATCATTCATATTTATTTAGGATCATTTGGAATGTTTGAGGTCATAAGAGCATAATTCACCCAAAATACTGTAGCGCCAAAACTTGTAAAAAAGCTTCCACTTGGTAAGATGGGTAATAGAATTGTAATAACATACAACATACTAGATAATACAAAATAGTCTTTTTTATTTCGATAAGAATTAATTGACTTTAAAATACTCACAAACATAAAAAAAACAAAATATAAATATCCTATAGAACCTAATTCAGCCAGCACCTCAAAATGTATCTGATGAGGATGGATTGATGATAAATCAAGATACTCGTCTTTTTGCACCTCTAACCTATAATTTTTTAAACCGACACCATATAATTTATGATTATTGAAAACTTGAATGGCTGTTTTATAATGAGACCCATAATACGATTTATCAACAAATTCTAATGGATTTGATATGAACGGTTTTAAAAAAGCATCCCAATATCTCCAATGATAATTTTTTGAAGACATAAAAAATATTGTTAAGACTAAAATGGATGTTATTAAAAATTTTAAAATGTTTACCCAGCTTTTTGAAATAATAAAAAAAAATAGTACGGACATTATAAGAACTCTAATAAGATTAGATCTTTCGCCAATTAAAAAACTTATTAAAATGAAGAATAAAATAAAAAAAAAAAGATAATTTAAATTATAATTTTTAAAAATCTTTTTACCAAATTTAGAATCAGAAGATTTCGAATATAGTATAAAAGATAAAATGATTAAATAAAATGAACTATAAAGATTTCCAATTTTTAATTCTTGATTAAAAAAACTAGATAATCTTCCTGGCATGTATGACGAAAATCCAAGTGTATTAAATCCAAAAATTACTTCAAAAATTATGTCAAGTGATATTACTGATAGAAAAAAAAACCAAAACTTTAAGATTAAATCTTTATAATTATCTTTTTCAAATTTAAAAAAAAATTTGATTGCAAAAACTAAAAAGATAAATCTTATAAAACCTATACTCCTACCCAAGGAATTCTCAAAATTAGTGCTGAAGATCAGATTTCCTAACAAAATAAACCAGAAAATTAGCAGCAGGTAAAAAAGATAATTATTTAAAAAATTTAATTGTTTATTTTTTATAAGAATATACAAGAACAGAATATCAATAGTAATTACAAGTGTATTACCAGCACCATTACCGAAAAAAAAAATAATTGGTAATAAAGACAAAAATACACAACATAAATTCTCAGCTTTATTATTATTTTTGTAAATTATATTTGATAACATTTTTTGATTTGTTATATTTTTTATATCATATTAAGATCATCACAATTAAGGATATAACTTTAAAATATTTATCTGTAAATAATTAAATAATTAAATGATAAATCTGCTAATACTAATCATAACCTTTTTTTTTATATCAATTTCTATAATCGGTTATGGATCAATATTTTTAAAAATTTTTTATAGAGAATCACAAATTTTGAACTTTGGCTATCTAGGTATTTTTGGCTTAGTATTTAGTATCTTTATATCTTACTTTACGAATTTTTTTTTACCTCATGATTATATTTTTAATTTAATTTTCTTAATTATTGGACTAATAGGATTTATATTTTTTATCAAACAATTTTCGAGGCATCTTCTTAAAAAAGAGTTTATATCTTTTGTAGTTATCTTTAGTATTGTACTAACATCCCTATTAATTTTTAAAAATCACGATGATTTTCCTTATTATCATTTTGTCTATACTTATAACTTAACGCAATTTGACTTAAACATCGGAATAGGACAATTTAATCATGGGTTTAGAACTCCATCCTCTATTTTTTATATTAATTCTCTATTTTTTCTTCCATTAATAAAATATTTTTCTTTTAACTTTACGGCTGTACTCGTCCTTTTATTTGCAAACATAATTTTATTGAAAAAAATAGGTATTACTTTCTCAAGTAAAATTTTATCATTTAAAAAAGAATTAAATCAACCTTATGTAATAATTCTTTTTTCTTTATTATCTTTGATGTTCATAAATATTTTTTTTTATAGAATAGGTGAACATGGCACAGACAGGTCAGCACAAATATTGGTAATGCTATTGATAATTGAAATTATTTATGCCTTACATAAAAAAGATTTTGATAATATCCTTAACCTTAAGATATTCACATTAGTTATTTTTATAATTTCACTAAAGGCTTTTTACATTCTGTATTTATTATTACTTTTACCTCTTTATTATAGTTATTATAAATCATTTAAATCACATTATTTAGTAATTAAAAATTTATTAAGTGGATATCTATATTTTTATTTTTTAATTTTTTTACTAATATTAAGTTCTTACTTTTTTAATACTGGTTGCTTACTTTACCCAATTGAGATCACATGTTTTGATAATTTAAGCTGGTCAATACCCATCAAAGAAGTTGAACTAATGAACCAGTGGTACCAACAATGGTCAAAAGCTGGAGCTGCTCCTGGATTTAGGGTGGATAACCCGGAAATTTATATTAAATATTTTAATTGGGTAGAAAATTGGATTGATAAATATTTTTTTAATAAAGTTTCAGATTTTTTATTAGGTATAATTTTTTTATCGCTTGTTATTTTTACAAGTTTTAAAATGAATAGTAAAAATAAAGATAGATTTAAAATTGGTAAAAAATATAAATTTCTTTACATTATAGTTCTTATATTATTTTTTGAGTGGTTTTATAATCATCCTGCTTTAAGATACGGCGGATACAATTTAATATCTATTATTTTTTTCCTACCTATTTCAATTTATCTATCAGCTAAAAAAATTAGTGTTAAGAACTTAAAACTATTGATAACAATATTTGTAATTTTAACTTTCATTATATTTTCAGGGAGGAATATTAATAGAATTTATAAAGAAAATATCTTGTATGATTATAATCCCTTTAAACAACCTTTTTACAAAGTCGAAATTGCGTACTTCAATGAGTATAAAAATTTAAAAAAATTAATTTCAAATTATTATAATTGTAAACAAAACAACGACTGCTCAGAAAATAGGTTAAAAATGAAATATGGTTTTTTTATTTTTAATAATTAATTATGAAAAATATTACAATTTTAGTTTTAAGTATTTTTGATTTTTTTCATAAACGAAAATTATTGACATTTCTTAAAAAAATTATTTTTAATGATTTAAACCTGGTATTAGATATTGGGGCCCACAAAGGTGAATCGATACCTTTTTTTTTAAGTAATTTTAAGATAAATAAAATTATATCTTTTGAAGCGAGTCCTATTAATTTTGATAGTTTAAAGAACAAAGAATTAGGATTAAAAAAAAAATTTTCAAAATCAATTATTCAATTAGAAAATATAGCTTTAGGTTCATCAATTGAAAGAAAAAAATTAAAACAATTTGATGAAAGTTCATCATCTACATTAAGTCAGATAAATGAAAATTCTAAATACTTTAAGAAGAAATTCGCATGGGTAAATTTGTTTAACAAAAAAAATAAACTATATAATGAAATACAAATTGATATTAATACCCTTGATAATTATATAGAGGCAAACAAAATAGATTTAATTGATATTATAAAGATAGATACAGAGGGTTTTGAATTTGAAATTTTACGAGGAACAACAAGAAATTTTAAAAAAGTTAAACTTATTTTATTCGAACATCATTATGATGATATGATTACAAAAAATTATAATTTTTCCCACATTAACCAATTATTAAATCAAAATAATTTTTTTAGGATTCATAAGGCAAAAATGCCATTTAGAAAAACCTTTGAATACGTATATATGAATAGATTTTTTAAAGATGATTTTAAATTTTGACATATACCTTACTATATATTAGTCATCAAAATTATTTAATTATGACTAAAAAAAAAACAGCTTTAATATTTGGAATTACAGGTCAGGATGGATCCTATTTAAGTGAATTATTACTTAAAAAAAAATATAATGTGCACGGGGTGATTAGAAGATCATCAACGTTTAATACATCAAGAATCGACCACTTATATCAAGATCCACATGTAAACAAAAGAAACTTTATTTTACATTATGGAGATGTGACGGACTCTATCTCAGTTTCATCCTTGATTAAAAAAGTTTTACCAGATGAGATTTATAATTTAGCTGCACAATCACATGTGGCTGTTTCATTTGAAGTTCCTGAATATACAGCTAATTGTGATGCCTTAGGCTCATTAAGAATATTAGAAGCTATCAGATTTCATAAATTACAAAAAAAAACAAAATTTTATCAAGCAGGAACTTCCGAAATGTATGGAAGGGTAATTGAGTCACCACAAAATGAAAAAACACCATTTTATCCAAGGAGTCCTTATGGTGTTGCAAAAGTTTACGCTCACTGGATAACTGTAAATTACAGAGAAGCTTATAAGATATTTGCTTGTAATGGAATTTTATTTAATCATGAAAGTCCTAGAAGAGGCGGTACATTTGTTACAAAAAAAATTGTCAACGGTTTGTGCAGAATAAAAAAAGGATTACAAAAAACTTTATATTTAGGCAACTTAGAGGCAAAAAGAGATTGGGGTCATGCAAAAGATTATGCTATTGCAATGTGGAAAATACTTCAAAAAACGAAACCCGATGATTTTGTGATAGCAACAGGTGTTCAACTTACTGTGAAAGAATTTGTAAATTTAGTTTTAAAAGAACTTAATATTAATTATTTGTGGAAAGGCCAAGGACTTTCATCGAGATGTTATATTAAAGGCACAAAAAATAAAATAATCAGTATAGATAAAAATTATTTTAGACCTTTAGAAGTCGATACATTACTAGGTAACTCAAGAAAAGCCAGAAAAGAGCTGAAGTGGAAACCAAAATATAATGTTAAATCCATAATTAAAGAAATGGTATTTGAGGAATTAAATTCATTGAAAAATGATAAAAAAAACTGATAAGATTTTTGTTGCAGGACACAAAGGTTTGGTAGGAAGTGCGATAATTAGAAAACTTAAAGACAAAGGATATAGCAATATCATAACTGTTGAAAAAAAAAATTTAAACTTAATTTCTCAAGAAAAAGTAATATCTTTTTTAAAAAAAAAAAAACCCAGATGTATTTTTTTAGCAGCTGCTAAAGTTGGTGGTATTTATTCAAATAAAAAATTTAAAGCCGACTATATTTATGAAAATTTAATGATACAATCAAATATTATTCATGGAGCTTATAAAGCAAATATAAAAAACCTTATTTTTTTAGGTTCTAGTTGTATTTATCCAAAACTTTGTAAGCAACCAATTAAAGAAGATTATTTTTTATCAGGAAAACTTGAAGAAACTAATGATGCTTATGCAATTGCAAAAATTGCAGGAATTAAAATGTGCCAAAGTTATAATTTTCAATATAAAACAAACTATAAAAGTTTAATGCCAACAAATACTTTTGGACCAAATGATAATTATCATAAATTAAATAGTCATTTTATCCCTGCATTGTTGAGAAAGATTTACCAAATTGAAAAAAGTAAAACTAATATTATCAAAATTTGGGGTGATGGGTCACCAAGAAGGGAGATAATTTACTCAGAAGATATTGCAGATGCGTGTATTTTTTTTATGAATAAAAAAACCAGACATAGTCTAATAAATATTGGAACTGGTAAAGATTTTAAAATAAAAGAGTATGTACGTCTATTTTTAAAAATATTATTGCCCAAGAGAAAAATTAAGATTGTTTATGATAAATCAAAACCAAATGGGACACCTAGAAAAGTATTAGATGTGGGTTTGGCAAAAAAATATGGCTGGAAAGCCAAAACATCAATAAAAGATGCTGTATTAAAAACGTATCATGAATATAAATATGGTCAAAAGCAATAAATTTTAATTTTATTTATTATTTACTTTTAATAAATATTTTGTATAAGAGCATGCCTGGTGATTATTGCGAAAGTGTTATACCCGATCCCATTCCGAACTCGGAAGTCAAGCCTTTCTGCGCCGATGGTACTTTGTCTTAAGACATGGAAGAGTAGGATGTTGCCAGGCTAACAAATCCAAATGAAAAAAACAATTGTCGTAACTGGAGGTGCAGGGTTTGTTGGATCAAATTTAATTGAGTTTTTTATAGATAAAACAAATTTCAAAATAATCAGTATAGATAATTATTCTAGTGGTAGTAAAAAAAACCACTTAAACAGCAGAAGAGTGAAGTATATAGCTGGAGATACTAAAAATATAAATTCAATTTTAAAAAAATATAAAAAAAAAATTGACTCAATATTTCATTTTGGTGAGTTTGCGAGAATTTATCAAAGTTTTTTGAAATTTGATCAATGTTATAATTCAAATACTATAGGTACAAAAGAGGTATTTAAGTTTTGTTTAGATAATAAAATAAAATTAATTTACTCAGCTACTTCTGCTACAATCGGTAATAAAGGTGCGGACAGAAACTTATCTCCATACTCATTTACAAAATCAAAAAATTTAGAACTTTTAAATAATTTAAAAAAATGGTTTGGTTTTAAGTATGAAGTTGTTTATTTTTATAATGTTTATGGACCGAGGCAGATTTGTGAGGGCGACATGGCAACAGTAATTGGTATTTTTGAAAATCAATACATTAAAAAAAAACCCTTGACGGTAGTTTTACCAGGATCACAAACTAGGAGATTTACACATATTTACGATACTGTAGAAACATGTTTTTTTGCATGGAAAGAAAATAAATGTAGACATTACTCAATTTCTAATAAAAAAAGTTATTCAATTTTAGAGGTAGCAAAGATGTTTAAGACTAGAATATCATATTTACCTAGAAGAGATGGTGAAAGATACGCCTCAGCCTTAACAAATGTCTCTTTTTCAAATAAGGTTTTTAAGAAATTTGGAAAAATATATTTGAAAGATTACATAAATTCCTTTATTAAGTTGCAAAGAAAATTATGAAAATTGCAAGCTCACTCAAATCATTAAAAAAAAGAGATTTAGAATCTAAATTAGTTAGGCGCAGAGGTAGAGTTTACATAATAAATAAAAAAAATCCAAAATTTAAAGCAAGACAAAAATAGTTTTTATGGACAACGAAAACCATAAAAAAACTTGGAATAATTTTACAAAGTTTGTACTTTGGGGAACTATACTTGTAATAATGGTTCTGGGTCTAATGGCAGTATTTCTTTTATAATATGATCATAGGGTCAATATCTGAAAATTTAGATTTAGAGCAAAGAGTTGCCGTAACTCCTGATTTAGTTAAAAAATATAAATCATTAGGTCTAGAAGTTTATTTGTGTAAAGATTATGCAACTCATCTAGGAATAAGTGATAATAAATTCACAACAGAAGGGGCAAGCATCAAAACAATTGATGAAATTATTTCAAATTCTAATGCTATTTTACAAATGAATATATTAAGTAATGAAAATTTAGATAAATTAAAAAAAGATCAAATTTTAGTAGGTGTTTTAGATCCTTATAATAATGAAAAAAAATTAAATGAAATAACAAAAAAAAATATCAAATGTTTTTCTCTTGAGCTTCTTCCAAGAATAACAAGAGCTCAATCTATGGATATTTTATCCTCTCAAGCAAATCTAGCAGGATATAAAGCAGTGGTTGACTCATTTGCTTATTTTCAGAAAGCTATACCAATGATGATGACTGCAGCTGGAACAATTTCGGCTGCTAAAGTCTTGGTCGTTGGTGCAGGAGTTGCAGGCTTACAAGCTATTGCCACAGCTAAAAGAATGGGTGCAATAGTTTTTGCTACCGATGTAAGAATGGCATCAAAGGAACAGGTTGAAAGTTTAGGAGGAAAATTTTTAACAGTTGAGGGTTCAGAAAATCTTGAAACTGAGGGTGGATATGCAAAAGAGACTTCAGATGAATTTAAACAGAAACAAGAGAACCTGTTAAGAGAAACCTTAAAAAAAATCGATATTGTAATTTGTACAGCTTTAATACCAGGAAAAAAAGCTCCTATTGTTATAAAAAAAGATATGATTGATGTAATGGCTAGCGGTTCAGTAATTTATGATTTAGCAGCATCACAAGGTGGTAACTCTGAACTTACAAAGGCAAACAGTATAGTTGAATTCAATGGAGTAAAGATTTTAGGTGAGGCGAATATTCTCAACAAGTTACCTATATCAGCTTCAAATCTTTATGCTAAAAATATGTTTAATTTTATAAATAATTTGTATGATAAAGAAAATAAATTATTTAAAATTAATTTAGAGGATGAAATAATTAATAAAACGAAAATAAAATAATGGAAATAGATCCTTTCATATTTAGGCTTAGTATATTTATCTTATCAATATTTGTGGGTTATTATGTTGTATGGAGTGTTACACCTTCGTTACATACACCTTTGATGTCAGTAACAAATGCTATTTCCTCAGTAATTATTGTTGGAGCAATTATAGCTGCATTAGCTAATTCTTCAGGAAGTATTTTTGAAACATCAAATATTTTTACTGGCATATCTGCGCCACCAATAGGAATAATTAATAATACGCCAATTAAAAAAGAAATAATGATGTCAGCCAATCTTTTAGCATTATTTTATCTAGTTTCAGGAATATTATTTATTTTAGCTTTAAGAGGCCTTTCCTCACCAGAAACTTCAAGACAAGGTAATTATTTTGGCATTATAGGAATGACCATTGCAATTATTGTCACCTTTTTATCAGTTGGAAGTTTTGGTGCAGGTTTTGTTTATGTATTGATTTTTTTAATCATTGGGGGGTCTGTAGGTGCATTCATAGCCTTTAAGATACCTATGACAGCAATGCCAGAATTAGTTGCTGGATTTCATAGTCTTGTAGGTTTAGCAGCTGTATTCGTAGCAATATCAGCTTTCTTACAACCAGAGGTCTTTAATCTTGGAAGTCAAGGAGATATAAAACTTGCTAGTTTAATTGAGATGTCTTTAGGGGCGTCTATTGGAGCAATTACTTTTTCAGGTTCGATAATAGCTTTTTTAAAGCTTAGAGGAATTATGTCTGGTGCACCAATAACTTTTAAAGGTCAACATTTTATTAATTTATTCCTTGGAATAATCATATTATTTTTGATTTATTATTTATGTAGATCGCAGTTATCTAATATATTTTGGTCAATAGTAATAATTTCTTTTTTAATTGGCGTATTATTAATTATTCCTATTGGTGGCGCAGATATGCCAGTTGTAATTTCCATGCTCAATTCATATTCAGGTTGGGCAGCAGCTGGTATTGGTTTTACTCTAGAGAATAGCGCTTTGATTATAACAGGTGCCCTGGTGGGGTCGTCTGGTGCGATCCTTTCTTATATAATGTGTAAAGGAATGAATAGATCATTTTTTAATGTGATACTTGGTGGATGGGGTGCGACAGACCAAACCTCAAGTTCTCAAGTAAAAGAGCAGAAACCTGTAAAAAATGGTAATGCGGATGATGCCGCTTTTTTGATGAAAAATGCATCATCAGTTATAATTGTTCCAGGTTATGGAATGGCTGTAGCACAAGCACAACATGCCTTGAGGGAAATGGTTGATGCGCTAAAAAAAAATGGGGTAAAAGTATCTTACGCTATTCATCCTGTTGCAGGTAGAATGCCTGGACATATGAATGTATTACTTGCAGAAGCAAACGTCCCTTATGATGAAGTATTTGAGTTAGAGGAAATCAATAATGAGTCCTATTTATGGTATGCCTATTCTAGATGTTGAAAAAAGTAAGTCTGTTTTATTTGTAAAAAGAAGTTTATCGCCAGGTTATGCTGGAATAGATAATGATCTTTTTTATAGAGATAACACGTTAATGTTATTTGCTGATGCAAAAAAAATGACTGAAGAAATTGTTAAAAGCCTATAAATTGACTAAAATATTTTGTGATATAGCTGATGTTAAATTGATTAGTAAGTTTAACAAAAAAAAAATAGTTAAAGGTTTTACTACTAATCCAAGTTTAATGCGAAAAGCGGGAGCCAAAGACTATTCTGATTATTCAAAAAAAATTCTTAAAGTAACCAAAAAACCATTATCTCTCGAGGTTTTTGCAGATAACGTTGAAGATATGATTACCCAAGGAAAAATGATAAATAATTGGGGAAAAAATATCTATGTAAAAGTTCCTGTAAATAATTCTAGAGGAAAGTTTATGGGAAAAGTGATAAGAACTCTTAATAATAACAGAATAAAACTAAATATCACTGCTGTTTACACAGCTAAACAAACTAGACAAATTTTAAATAACATAGATAAAAAAACGAAAGTAATTATTTCAATTTTTGCTGGTAGAATGGGTGACACAGGAAAAGATCCTATACCGCAATTTAGAGAAAGTGTTAAAATTTCTAAAAATTACAAAAATGTTGAAATACTTTGGGCTAGTACAAGAGAACCTTACAATTACATTCAAGCAAAGCAGATTGGGTGTCAAATTATAACTGTGCCACCTGCTTTAATTGAAAAAATTGAGAAATTTGGAAATTCTTACAAAAAACTTACAACAGATACTGTAAAAGGTTTTTTGAGGGATGCAAAGAAATCAAACTTTAATTTATAAAGTTGGTTGCGGGGGACGGATTTGAACCGCCGACCTTCAGGTTATGAGCCTGACGAGCTACCAGACTGCTCCACCCCGCGTTATTAAATTCTATTTTTAAGTTTATTAAGTTTTTTTACTCTTTTTATATTTTCTTGAAGAATTCTCTTTTTTTTTTCAGACGGTTTTTCATAATTATTTTTAAGTTTAATAATCTTAAAAAAACCATCTCTCTGAAGTTTTCTTTTTAAAACTCTCAGAGCTTGCTCGACGTTGTTATCTTTGACTTCTATCTTAATAAATACCTCCAAAAAGAGATTTGAATAACATCTTTATTATTTTATGTCTATTTAATTTATCCATTTATTCTACTTTGCTCTTTGTTTTTTTCTCTTTTTCTCTTTTTTCTCTTTTAATTCTCCGTTCTGCTTTAGCTATCGCCTCTTGTAAATCTTTTTGAGTAAAAAGGTTTAAAGCAACAGGATCTTTTGGGTTTAAATTATTAAAATTCCAATAACTTTTATTCCTAATAGATGTGACTGAGTTTTTAGTAATTCCCACCAGTTTTGCTATTTGAGAATCTTTTAAAATATTATGTTGTTTTATCAACCATAAAGCAGAGTCGGGCTTGTCTTGTCTTTTAGATAATGGAATATATTTTTTTATCTTTTTTTCATCACTAGTGATTTCAATATCTGAACTAGTGATTTGTAGAGGCCTATTTTCATCTTTAGAGGAAAGTTCAATTTCTTCCCTTGAGAGCTGACCAGCAATTATTGGATTATACGCTTTAATACCTTTTGCAACTTCTCCATCTGCAATACCCTGAATTTCAACCTCATGCATATTACAGAAGTTTGCAATTTGTCTGAATGTAAGGGTTGTATTTTCAACTAGCCATACTGCTGTTGCCATTGGCATTAATGGAGTGTTATTCATTTACTTTTTTTCAGATTTAAAATTTTGAAATTTTTTGTTAAATTTACTTATTCTACCTTTGTCCAATAATTTTTGTTTGCCACCAGTCCAGGCTGAATGAGACTTAGGATCTATTTCTAGCTTTAGTAAATCACCTTCTTTACCCCATGTTGATTTAGTCTCAAATTGTGTACCATCAGTCATTTCAACTTTAATTTTGTGGTAATTTGGATGTATTTTTTTTTTCATTTCGAGACTTATAACAAAAGATTTTCCTAAAACAATTAAAAGTTAAGTATTTTATTATTAAATTTATTGCTAATATTTGAGTTTGAGGCAGTAACATTTATATTTTTAAGACTCTCTAAGCTAAAATTATTAATTATACCTCCAGCTTCCCTAATTAAAATTATTCCTGCAGCAATATCCCACAAATTCAAATTTTTTTGAAAATAACCATCATATCTACCTACAGATACGTAAGCCAGATCTAGCGCTGCGCAACCAGATCTTCTGTAAGAGAAATCTGGCTCTTTTTTAAGTTTTCCTCCGATTGCGAACAAACATTCATCTATACTATTTTTTGTTGAAACTCTTACTCTATGATTGTTAAAAAAGGTCCCATTGTCTTTTTCAGCAAAAAACATTTCATCTTTTATTGGATCATAAATTAAACCAGAAATTATTTCTCCATTTGATCTCAAAGCTATTGATATGGCAAAATGAGGTATACCATGCAAAAAGTTAACTGTCCCGTCTATTGGATCTATAATCCATGTATTCTCTCGATCTTTATTTTTTTTTATTCCTCTCTCTTCACTAATAAATGAGAAATTAGGTCTTGCTTTCTCTAATTCATCAATAATTATTTTTTCTGTTTTCAAGTCTGCATTTGTAACAAAATCTCTTTGACTTTTTTTTGATACTTGTAATTTTTCAATCTCACCGAAATCCCTAATTAATATTTTTGACGCTTTTTCACAAGCTTTAATCATAATATTTAAATTAGCAGAAATTGAGTTCATAACTAAATCTTCTTTATATATTCAAGATTTCTCGTATCTATTATAACTTCATCTCCAGCTTCAATAAAAGGAGGCACTTGGATATTTAAACCATTGTTTAACACTGCTGGTTTATAAGATGATGAGACAGTTTGTCCTTTTAATGCAGCATCTGTCGTTTCTATTTTACATACCACTTGTTTTGGCAAATCTACTGAAATAGGAAGTTCGTTGTAGAAGCTAACAGAAACTTCTAGATTTTCAGTTAATAATTTTCCCTTTTCACCAATTAAACTTTTTTTAATTTCAATTTGCTCAAATGATTTTGGTTCCATAAAAAAATAGTTATTTTCATCTTCATAAAGATAGTTGTAGTTCATTTCCTCTAATGACGCTTTTTCCACAGTTTCACTTGATCTAAATCTCTCATTTAATTTAGTATTTTTATTTAAACTTTTCATTTCAACTTGTGCAAATGCACCTCCTTTACCAGGCTTCACATGTTGGGTTTTTAGTACTTGCCATAAATCATTTTTAAATTCTAGCAACATACCAACTCTAATTTCTCCAGCATTTATTTTCATTTTAAAAGCTTAATTGCCTCTATTGGTTTTAAATTATTGTTATTCCAAATGTAGCCTGAAATAGCTAAAAAGTTTGCTTTATTCAATAAAAGATTTTTATAATTACTAGAATTAATACCACCAATGGCAACAACAGGAGTTTTTGTGATTTTTTTGACTTTTCTAAGTAAATTAATCGAGGCTTTAAATTTTATTTTTTTGGTTTTTGAATTATTAAAGGCTCCTAGGGCTATGTAGTCAGCTTTATTTTTTACAGCAATTTTTGATAATTTAATAGAGTTGTGACAAGTAACACCTATTATTTTATCACCAATTAGTTTTCTTGCTTTAATAATATTCATATCTTTTTGACCTAAATGACAGCCATCTGCATTTAATTTTTTTGCAAACAAAACATCGTCATTAACAAGAAATTTGACATTAAATTTTTTGCAAATTTTCTTAATTTTTTTACCAACGATGATTTTTTTTTTAAAAGTTTCTTTTTTAAGCCTTAATTGAAAAAAACCCACTTTTTTTTGTTGAAGGACCTTGGTTAAATCTTGATAGAATGACTTATAAATTTTGGTCGGCGAAATGAGATAAATGAATTTTTTTCTATTAATTCTCAAGTTCGTTTGACCATTTACCTAGAGCAGCTAAAGAATTCATTTTTGCCCTATGGTTAAAAATTTTTTGAGTTCCTTCAATATTTTTTATGTCTTTGGACCAAAATTTTAATGCACTCTGTTGAAGAGCTCGTCCATAAGAATAGCTCATTATAAAGTTGGTATCATTGTATTTATTAATTAGATTTAAATTTTCCGTTGCTTCAATTTCTGATTGGCCACCAGATAAAAATGCTACTCCTGGCACTTCCGATGGAACAGAGTCTTTTAAACATTTAAGAGTTAATTTTGCCACCTCTTCGTTTGATATTTTGTTTTTATATTTATTACCAGCTAAAATCATATTTGGCTTTAATATAACTCCTTTCAAATCAACTTTATGTAAGATTAATTCTTCAAAACATCTTTTTATTACTTCAGAAGTCTTTTCCAAACATTCATCTGCTGAATGTTCTCCATCCATTAAGACTTCAGGTTCAACTATTGGAACCATATTACATTCTTGAACTAATGCAGAGTATCTAGCTAACGCATGTGCATTAGATTTAATAGAGAGTTTACTTGGATGCTCTTTTGATATGTTATAAACACCTCTCCATTTTGTAAACTTTGCTCCTAATTCATAATATTCTTTTAATCTTTCTCTCAATCCATCCAAACCCTCAGTAACTTTTTCATGTGGTGAACCAGCTAAAACTTTTGCTCCAGTATCAACTTTTATACCCGGTAAGCTGCCCATAGCAGAAATTAATTCTGGAATTTTTTTTTTTTTTGAGGTTATTTGTTTTATTGTTTCATCGTATAAAATCACCCCTCCGATATATTCGGTCATACAGGACGCACCAAATAATGTTTCTCTAAATAATAAACGGTTTTCAGCTGTTGATTGAACTTTAACTGAGTCTAATCTTTTAGTCATAGTTGCAGTACTCTCATCAGCTGCAAGAATACCTTTTCCATTATTAAGTATTTTTAGTGCAATGTTATTTAATTCAGACATATTAGTTTAAAGCTTTTATACCAGGTAACTCTTTTCCTTCAAGATATTCTAAAAATGCTCCACCAGCAGTTGAAACAAAGTTAAAATTTTCTATTAATTTAATTTTATTGATGAGAGCTATTGTATCTCCACCTCCTACGACTGAGTAAATTGAATTACTTTTATTTTTATTCGCGATAGCTTTTGCAATATCGTAACTGCCATTAGCAAAATTTGGATTTTCAAAATATCCCGCTGGTCCATTCCAAAGAACTGTTTCACTATTTTCAATAATACTTTTTATCTTATTTAATGTTTTAGGGCCAATATCCAAAATGATATCATCTTCTTTGATACTATTTAGTTGTTTAATTTGAGGTTCGTCATCTAAATTTTTTCCAATCAAAACGTCCTCTGGGAAAATAATTTTACAAGAATAACGTTTTAAAGTTTCAAAAATCTCTTTTATCATTAGATCGCAATTCTCTTCTTTAATTGATTTACCTATTTGGTTTCCTTTGTATTTAATAATGTTATTAGCCATACCACCAACAATGATAATATTATCGAATTTAGATATTAAATTTTTTATTATCCCAATTTTTGTTGAAATTTTTGATCCCCCAATAATACAAGTGATTGGTTTTTTGATTTCTGTTGTAACTTTTTTTAAAGCACTAATCTCTGTTTCAAACTGTAATCCAGCGAAAGAGGGAAGAAATTCGGTAATTTTACTTACAGAAGCATGTGTTCTATGAGAGCAAGAAAAAGCGTCGTTTACATACAAATCAGCAAGTTTAGCTAAATGTTTTGCGAAATTAGTGTCATTTTGTTCCTCCTCTTCATAAAATCTAATATTCTCTAAAAAAACTATTTGATCGTTAGGATTTTCAAACAAGTCTTCTTTTTCTAATTTAAAAATATCCTCTTTTACTAATCTTATTTTTCTATTCATTTTTTTTTCAATATTTTCACAAATTGGTTTAAGTGAGAGATCTGTAATTACTTTACCTTTTGGCCGCCCTACATGAGAAATTATTATAATCTTTGATTGTTCCTTAATCAAAAAATTTATGATTGGAATAATTTTATTTATTCTTGTTTCGTCTGTAATTGACCCATTTTTTAATGGGACATTCAAATCCAATCTTAACAAAACTTTTTTTTGATTAAGATTTTTTTGGTCTTTTATACTATTCATTAAGAAATCTTATGAAGGTATTCAGCTATGTCACACATCCTATTTGAAAAACCCCATTCATTATCGTACCACGCTGATATTTTTCCCATATTTTTACCAACCACATTTGTTAAACTTGCATCAATAATTGACGAGGCAGGATTATGATTAAAATCAATTGAAACAAGTTTTTCTTTTGTGATTTCAATAACTTTATTTTTTTTACTAAAATTCTCAAATGCTGAATTTATTTTTTCAATATTCAAATCTTTTTTAGTACAAAAGACGAGTTCAATTAATGAAACATTTGGGGTTGGTACTCTCATTGCTACGCCCTCTAACTTTCCTTTAAGAGAGGGAATTATTTCACCTATAGCTTTTGAAGCACCAGTAGAAGTTGGTACTATTGATTGACTAGCAGATCTAGCTCTTCTAGGGTCTTTATGTGAATTATCTAAAATTCTTTGATCGCTAGTAAATGCATGTATAGTTGTCATAAAACCTTTTTCTATTCCAAAATTTTCATTTAAAATATGAGCGACTGGCGCTAGGCAATTTGTTGTGCAAGATGCAGCAGAAACAATTTTATCTTCTTTTTTTAGCTCAGATTCATTTACTCCAAAGACAATAGTTTTATCTGCATTTTTACATGGAGCTGAGACAATAACTTTTTTCGCTCCATTATTAAGATGTGGTTGCAATTTATCTTTAGAATTAAATTTTCCAGTACACTCAAACACGTAATCAACACCATATTGTTTCCAATTAATTTTATTTAAATCTGTTTCTTGACCAAAAGAAATTTTGTTTTTATTTACAATAAGATTATTTTCATCATAGCTTATATCAGCTTTAAATTTTCCATGAATCGAGTCATATTTTAAAAGAGTCGAGCAAGTTTCAGAATTTGTTCTATTATTAATATGCATAATTTCTATTTTTTTATTTCCTTCGAAAATAGAACGAAGAATCATTCTTCCAATTCTCCCCATTCCATTAATACCAATTTTTATTTTCATAATTTTTCTTTGACTCTTTTTACAATACTTTCAGAATTTAACTTGAAATGGTCATAAATTTTTTTATATGGTGCGCTTTTTCCAAAGTCGTTTATTCCAAAGTTTAATCCATTTATACCAGTATATTTTTTCCAATAATTCGTTTCAGAGGCCTCTATAGATACTACTAGTTTGGTTTCACCTAATATTTTTTTTTTGTATTCTTCACTTTGTTGATCAAATATTTTTTGACAAGGCATTGATATGATTTTGGAATAAATACCATCTGTGGCTAATTTATGACCCACATCACTTGCTAAACTTGTTTCAGACCCAGTTGCTAAAATTGTTACATTTATATTATTCCCAGTTCTCAAAATTTCATAAGCACCCAAAGATGATTTATTTTTAAGAGAATTTTCAAGTCTAACAGGATTGACACCTTGTCTGGTTAGTGAAATTACACTTGGAGTATTTTTACTTTTAAGAGCTAATTCCCAACACTCAAAAGTTTCAATGGTGTCTGAAGGTCTAAAAACATTTAAATTCGGAATAGATCTTAAACTTGTTAATTGTTCTATTGGCTGATGAGTTGGGCCATCCTCACCCAAGCCAATAGAGTCATGAGTAAAAACATATATAACTTGCTGTTTCATCATTGCTGCTAGTCTGATAGATGGTTTACAATAGTCACTAAATATTAGAAACGTTCCGCCGTAAGGAATTAATTCACTGTGTAATGCTATACCATTCATTATTCCACACATCGCGTGCTCTCTAACTCCATAATGAATATAATTTCCTGAAAAATCCCCTGGTTTGATTATTTTATGATCTTTAGTTTTAGTATTATTTGATCCAGCTAAATCAGCTGAACCACCAATTAAGTAAGGAAATTTTGCTATAATGTTCAAAAATATTTCAGATGATTTCCTTGTAGCTATTGGTTTAGTATTTTTAGTATACTCAACTTTTACTTTTTCAATTAATTTTTTGAATGAATTTAAACTTTTAAAATTTGAAAAGTTTACATTATTTTTCTGAGCTTTTTGTGAGGCTTTTTCTCCAATTTTTCTCCATTCATTTAATAATTCAGTCGGAATCTTGAATGGCTCATATTTCCATTTTAGTTTTTTTCTAACCAGTTTTATTTCCTCATCACCTAATGGACTTCCATGAGATGAAGCCTTACCACCTTTGTTTGGAGATCCATAACCGATTGTTGTTTTACATGAAATTGCAATAGGTTTTTTTGATTTCTGTGCTTTTTTTAAAGCTTTAGATATTTCTTTAAAATCATGACCATTAATTCTTAAGAAGTCCCATCCGTAGCTCTTAAATCTTTTTTCGTGATCATCTGAAACAGCTAAGCTAGTAGGACCATCGATTGATATAGAATTATTATCAAATAACAAAATAAGATTCTTTAATTTTAGATGTCCAGCTAAGCTCAATGACTCGTGACTAATACCTTCCATTAAGCATCCGTCTCCAGCGAGAACATAAGTTTTATGATTGATCTTTTTTTTCCCTAGTTGTTTTTTTAAAATTTCTTCTGATATTGCAAATCCAACTGCATTTGAGATTCCTTGTCCTAATGGACCTGTAGTGGTTTCAATACCAGTATTTGGATGATATTCAGGATGTCCAGCGCATATGGACTCCAATTGTCTAAAATTTTTGATATCATTTAAAGAAACGCTCTTGTAACCAGTTAAATAAAGAAGAGAGTAAAGTAACATTGATCCATGCCCAGCAGAAAGAACAAATCTATCTCTATTAATCCAGCTAGGATTTTTTGGATTAAATTTTAAGAAATCTTTAAAAAGTACTGTAGCAACATCCGCCATCCCCATAGGCATTCCAGGGTGTCCAGAGTTCGCTTTTTGAACAGCATCAATTGAGAGAAATCTAATACAATTAGCTAATTCTTTATAAAATTTACTCAAATTTATCCTGTCTAGACTTAGAAGATTCTATTTAATAATATAAACATATATATATGAATTCTATTCTTGAAAAAGAAAAAAAGCTAAATTTAGCATTAACGAAACTAAAAAATTTAAACCTAGAAAATCCAGATATAAAAAAAAATATTGAAATTCTTGGAGAACAAAAAAATCAATTAGAAATTGAAAAATCTGAAATAGAGAAAAAATACCAAACTTTAGTAGATGAGCATGAAAATTTATGGAGAAAGTTAGAAGAATTGCAAAATAGAGAAAAAATTGAAGAAAAAAAAAGATTAGAATTTTCAGAAAAAATAGATGAATTAAATCAAGAAACTAATACTTTAATGGATGAAATCGATAAATGGCAAACGTAACTATAAAATTCAATGGCAAAGAGTTTTTATTATCATGTGACGATGGGCAAGAAGAACATCTTGAAGAATTATTAATACAAATCAATCAAAAATTTAATGATTTAAAAAATGATTTAGGAAATATTGGCGAAAATAAACTTTTATTGATTACTGCAGTAAAAGTAATGGATGAATACCATGAAACCAAAAAAAAAGTTGAGCAGAAAAAGATAGAATTAAAAGAGCTCTCAAATAAATTTAGAGAGTTAAAATCATTAGTTTATGAATATAAAGATAGAAAAGAGGAAGAAATTAAAAATTTGAGTGATAATCAAGTAGAATTAAAAGATGAAATTGAGCAGAATCAAAAACATTATGAAAAGTTAATTGATGCAGCTGCCGATGAGATTTCAAATTTTGTTGAAAAAGTAAATATAGATAAAATATCTCAATAGAACTTTGTGAATAAATCTCAAATTAGAAAAAAAATCCTTAAGATTAGAAAACAAAAAAAGATTAAAAAATTTATTTTTAATTTTGATTTAATATTGAATATTTTAAAAAGAAAAAAGGTCTTAGGTAAGATAATTGGTGGTTATTACCCATATAATTATGAATTAGATATTTTACAAATCTTAGAAAAATTTGAAAAAAGAAAATTTATTATAACATTACCCAGAATAAAGAAAAATTCGCAAATGAGCTTTTACCAATGGTCAACAAATGATCCTTTGGCTATAAATAAATTTGGAATACCAGAACCAATTTCAAAAATGGTAAAATATCCAGATGTTTTGTTAGTGCCCATTGTAGCGTTTGATAAAAATTTTAATAGGATTGGCTACGGCGGAGGATTTTATGATAGGTATATTAAGAAAGTTAGAAAACGAAAAAAAGTTCTAACAATTGGATTTGCCTACTCTTTTCAAAAAGTAAAAAAAATACCAACTAATAAATATGATATTGGGTTAGATTTTATTATAACAAATGAATAATTTTTTATGAAAATTTTATTTTTAGGTGATGTTGTTGGATTATCAGGGTGTAGAAAGATAACTAATGATTTATTAGATCAGATTCAAAAAAATAATATCGATTTTGTAATTATTAATGCTGAGAATGCTGATGATACCGGCGTTGGTTTAACAAAAGAAATTTGTCAAAATTTCTTTGAAAATGGAGTTGATGTTATTACAACTGGAAACCATGTTTGGGATCAAAAAGACATAATGAATTTTATTGATAAGGAGAATAGATTATTAAGACCCAAAAATTTATTTGAACCTGCTCCTGGTAGAGGATTTGAGATTTATAAATCAAAAAAAAATTACAAGGTGGGAGTTTTAAATTTAATGGGAAATGTTTTTATGAAAAAGTGTGATGATGTTTTTAAAATTTCAAAAGATTTTTTAGAAAAATATAATTTAAAAAAAGATTATGATTTTCTAATTGTTGATTTCCATGGAGAAATAACAAGTGAAAAAAATGCTATCGGCCATTATTTTGATGGAAAAGCAACACTCGTTATTGGAACTCATACTCACATACCTACTAATGATGCAAGAATTTTAAAAAATGGCACTGCTTATCAAACAGACGCGGGAATGTGTGGAGATTATGACTCAGTTATAGGTATGAATAAAGATAATTCTATTAATAGATTCATGAAAAAGGATTCAACTAAACATTTTCCAGCTGATGGAGAAGCTTCATTGAGTGGAGTTATAGTAAATTGTAATTTAGAAACTGGCTTAGCAGATAGTATCGAAAGTTATATATTTGGAGGTCTTTTAAAAAATACTTAATTTTTTATGGCAGGACATTCTCATTGGGCAGGTATTAAACACAAAAAAGGTAAAGCCGATAAACAAAGATCGAAAATCTTTTCTAAGCTATCTAAAGAGATTACCGTTGCAGCTAAGTTAGGTGATAAAGATCCAGCTATGAACCCGAGATTACGTTCTGCTGTGCAAGCTGCGAGGTCTGCAAATATGCCTAAAGACAATATAGCGAGAGCTATAGATAAGTCCTCAATTAGCAATCAGTCAAATTTTGAAAATTTGAGATATGAAGGTTTTGGTCCTGATAGAGTTTCTGTTATAGTTGAGACTTTAACTGATAATAAAAATAGAACCGCTTCGAATATAAGAACAATTTTTCAAAAATCAGGAGGAAGTTTGGGAACTCAAGGTTCAGCATCACATAATTTTTCTCAATTAGGAGTAATTAAAATTGATAAAAATGAAATTTCGGATGAAGATATATTAGAACTTGCTATTGAGGCTGGTGCAAATGAGTGTAAATCGGATAAAGAATTTCATGAGATACAGTGTTCAATAAATGATATTTACAATGTTAAAAAAGAGCTGGAGAAAAAAATAAGTAATTTTATTTCGACAGGAATAGAGTGGGTGCCTCTAAACACGGTTGAAATTTCAGAGGAAAAAAAAAAGGAGCTAATTAGTTTTTTTGAAATATTGGAAGATGATGATGACGTGCAAAATATTTACTCAAATGCTAAATTTTCAAACTAAATATAGAATATGCTTATAATTGGTATAGATCCAGGTATTTCAGGCTCAATTTGTTTTTTTAAAGATGGAAAAATCCTTGAAGTAATTGAAATGCCAGTCATGACAGAGGGTAAAAAAAATAAAAAACAAGTTAACGGTGCCCAAATTTATAACGAATTTTTAAAAAGAGTTAATAAAAAAGAGGATGAAATTAGAGTTGTGATAGAACAAGTTTCTGCAATGCCAGGACAAGGCGTAACTAGTATGTTTAATTTTGGTCAGTCTTTTGGGATTTTAAAAGGGATATGTTCTGCAATGCAATTACCAATGTTTTTTGTAAGACCAGCTAAATGGAAAAAATATTTTAATTTAATTAATTCTCAAAAAGATGCTAGCAGAACAAGAGCAATTGAAATATTTCCTTATTTCTCAACACAACTTTCAAAAAAAAAAGACTCTAACAAAGCTGATGCTATTCTAATTGCGAGTTTTTACTATGAAACTCACCAAAAAGAGGATTAATCTTTGACTTTTGAAGTCAAATTCATGACACATTTAAGTGTGAGAAGACCTTATGGAAGCTGATATTTCATCCCAAGCAGTAGGACTTGCATCAAGCGCTGATTTTTCGCTTATGAACTTATTTATAAGAGCTGATATAATTGTAAAATCAGTCATTATTATTCTAATTGCATGCTCAGTTTATTCATGGGCGGTAATCTTTGAAAAATTTAAATTATTTAAAAAAATAAATCAAAGTTCAGAAGAATTCGAAACTAAGTTTTGGAATTCAAAATCTGCAGAATCTTTTTACAACAATCTTCCAGGAAATATAAATGATCCGATGGCACTTATTTTTAAAGACGCTATGCAAAATCTTCTTAAAAGAAGATCTAAAACAGATTTGAATGCTAGAATGACTTCAATGTTAGAAACTGGGATAGAAAAACAAATGTCTAAAATTACAAAGGGATTTACCTTTTTAGCAACTGTTGGATCAACAGCACCCTTTATAGGATTATTTGGAACTGTTTGGGGTATAATGAATTCTTTTCAATCTATTGCAATTTCAAGAAATACAAGTTTAGCAATTGTAGCACCTGGAATTGCAGAAGCTCTTTTTGCTACTGCATTAGGTTTATTGGCAGCTATTCCCGCGGTAATCGCATACAATAAATTTAATAATGACTCTTTGAAATATTCGCAAAAGTTAGAAAACTTTTCTAAAAGATTTTTAACTATTATCTAGAATGGCATTCAAGTTAAATCGCTCATCAAAAGAACCAATGAGTGAAATAAATGTGACACCATTTGTAGATGTAATGTTGGTCTTACTAATTATTTTCATGGTAACCGCACCTTTATTAACAGTAGGAGTTCAAGTTGATTTACCAGAAAGTTCAGCTGACTCTCTCCCGGAAGAGCAAGAACCTCTTACTTTAACTATAAATTCAAAAGGTGAAATTTTTATTCAAGAGTCAAAAGTTGAATATGAAAAAATCATTGCAAAAGTGTTAGCGGTCTCAAAAAATCGGACTGATACAAGAATTTATGTAAGAGGGGATAAAACTATTAATTACGGTAGAGTCCTTGAAATTATGGGGTTACTCTCAGGTTCAGGATTTACAAAAGTAGCTTTAATTTCAGAACCATACAAAGAAAGGTAATTTTTTTGTGAATAGGAGTATTGTAATTTCATCTGTTTTACACCTATTTGTTATTTTTTTAACGGCAATGAGTCTTCCTTTTTTAGCAAAAAAACCAATTGATCTTCCTCCAATCGTTTCAGTAGAATTAATTCAAATAACTGAAAAAACAAATATTCCATTTGCACCCAAAGCAAAAAAAATAATTGAAAAAGTAAAAGAAAAAGAAAAAAAATTAGTATCAGAACAAGCTCCACCTAAAAAAGTTAAGAAAATCAAGCCCGATGCTGTCCCAATGCCAGAGGACAAAGTAAAGAAAGTTGAAAAAATAAAAGAGGATAAACAAAACCCTGAAAAAGTTGACAATGAAGTAAAGCAAGTTTCTGAATTTGAAAAGGAGGAATTATTTGATCCAAATAATATTGCTGCTTTGATTGACAAATCTAAAGAGAGCAAAGCAGAGACTTTAAAGAAAAATCCAGATTTAAGCCAAGACCAAAATAAAAATTTTGAGAATACAGGGCTATCATTAAGTGAGGAAGATGCATTAAAAGCACAAATTTTTGGTTGTTGGAGTATTCCACTTGGACTACCATATAATGAAAATTTACTTGTCAGAATAAAACTTGAATTAAAACCAGATGGGTCGGTAATTAGGTCAGAAATTTTAGATCATGCTAGAATGAATAAGCCAGGACAAGGATTTTATAAAGTATTAGCAGAAAGTGCTTTAAGAGCTATTAAATTGTGTCAGCCTTTAAGAGTTCCTAGCACTGGTTATGAAAGATGGAAAGAATTACAGTTAAATTTTGATGCAAGAGAAATGCTAGAAGGTTAATATAATCTATAAAAAAATGAAAAATTTTTTAATAACTTTAATTATAATTTTAATCCCAGTAAAATCGTTTGGTTTAATTGAGGTTGATATAACAAGGGGTAATCTAAACCCATTACCTATTGCAGTTTCTCCACTGTCTATAGATGAGGAATCAAGAAAAAATTTTCAGAATATTCTTAAAAAGAAAAATATCGGTTCTGAAATATCTTCCATTGTAGAAAATAATTTAAAGGTATCAGGATTATTTAATCCATTGAATAAAGATGCTTTTTTGCAAGAACCAGATATTGCAAATTTAAAACCAAGATTTGAAGATTGGAACTTAATTAAAGCTCAGGCTTTGATCACTGGAAAAGTTAGTTATGTGGAGGAAAAACTAAGAGTAGAATTTAGATTGTGGGATGTGCTTGCAGGTAAAGAAATGATGGCGCTAGCTTTTACAACTGTTCCAAATAATTGGAGACGTGTTGGTCATATAATTACAGATAAAGTTTATGAGAGATTAACTGGTGAAAAGGGTTATTTTGATACAAGAATAATATATGTTGCAGAAGAGGGACCTAAAACTCAAAGAGTAAAAAAATTAGCTATCATGGATCAAGATGGTGCTAACAATAAATTTTTAACATTAGGAAATGAACTTGTTTTAACTCCAAGATTTAATCCAACTAGCCAAATGGTAACTTATCTTTCATATTTTAGAAATTTACCAAGAGTTTATTTGCTGGACATTGAAACAGGAACCCAAGAAGTTGTAGGAGATTTTCCTGGTATGACTTTTGCACCGAGATTTTCCCCAGATGGAAAAAAAATAATTATGAGTTTTGCTAAGGATGGTAATTCTGAAATTTACACAATGGATTTAGAAAATAGAATAGTTGAAAAAATTACCAATCATCCATCTATAGATACATCACCTTCATATTCTCCAGATGGAAAATTTATTTCTTTCAACTCTGACAGAAGTGGTTATCAACAAATTTACGTAATGAAGAGTGATGGAAGTAATGTTAAAAGAATATCTTTTGGTAAAGGAATTTATGGTACTCCAGTTTGGTCTCCAAGAGGTGATCTAATCGCATTTACAAAATTACATAAAGGAAAATTTTATATAGGAGTAATGAGAACTGATGGAAGTGGTGAAAGATTATTAACTGAAAATTTCTATCAAGAAGCTCCATCCTGGTCACCCAATGGGAGAGTTCTGATTTTTTATAGGGAGACAAAAACAGACTCTAAAGGAAAGGGTTTTTCTGCAAAATTATGGTCTATAGATTTAACGGGCTATAATGAGAGACAAGTTCCTACTCCAACTGATGGATCAGACCCATCATGGTCATCTTTATTAAGTAATTAATAATTAATTCGCTTGATTTTTAGCCTTGAAAGATCTAATTAGTTGTGAAAAACTAAGACTAAAGAAATATTGATCAAGGAGTAATAATGAAATTAAGCAAAATTCTAAAAAACGGATTTTTAATAGTGGTTGCGTGTTTAGCACTTTCTGCATGTGCTACATCAAAAAAATCTACAGGGCAAATGCAAGGTGATGTTTATACTGGAACAGATACAGTTGAGTACTTAGCCTCAGGTGTTCCTGATAGAGTATTTTTTGCGACTAACGAGTCAGTTTTAACTACAGCTTCTAGAGAAACTCTTAGAAAGCAAGCTGCATGGTTAAGAAAAAATTCTAAAATTACAATTGTTTTAGAAGGACATGCTGACGAAAGAGGAACAAGAGAATATAACTTAGCATTAGGCGAGAGAAGAGCTAATGCAGCTAAAGATTATTTAATGACTTACGGAATATCTTCTGACAGAATTTCAGTTTTGAGTTATGGTAAAGAAAGACCTGTTGACTCTGGGTCTAACCCATTAGCTTGGTCAAAAAATAGAAGATCTGTAACAGTCAAAGCAAATTAAATACTTAATTAATATTAAGACCTCTTAAATTATAATGATTTAAGAGGTCTTTTTTTTGCCATTATTTTAGACATAACCTAATCGAATGAGATACTTTAAAGAATTATTAAAATTCAAAATTTTTTTTTTATTTAATTTTTTAATTTTTTATCCATCTCTCGCTGATAATCATAATATTTACGATACACTCGAGATAATCAAAAAAGATTTGAAAACTCTTGAAAAAGCTGTTTATTCAAATTCAAGTGAATTCAATAACACCAATTCAGCTTTATCAAGCGTTGATAATAACTCTGAGGATGTACTTACAAGACATTTGTTGAAATTATCTGAAATTGAAAATCAGTTTCAGGAACTCACTAATAAATTTGAAGAAATAAATTTTAAGCTAGATAAGTTATCTAATAGACTTTCTAAAGTTCAATCAGATAATCAACTTAGATTTCAAGATTTAGAAACCGCTTT
>LULK01000135.1_pt2 | contig 36726 bp, 36 predicted proteins | sample 728181 | NCBI WGS metagenome assembly LULK01 (sample SAMN03860291, study PRJNA289734) | marine metagenome | biome: seawater column; feature: ocean; material: water; isolation source: Red Sea water column Station 169 - depth 10m | place: Saudi Arabia: Red Sea | collected 2011-10-15 | depth 10 m | reverse complement strand
CTCAAATCTCAAAAAGAAATTAACAATATCCGTATGGAATATTATGACTATATCGTCAAAAACGAAGAAAACCCTGTAGTCGTTATAGAAGATACGGACTTTCCTAACTGTATTGGAGCTTTTTGGGGTGAGCTTAATGTTGCTGTACATAAGGGATTGAAAATTAAAGGCACTGTTACTAATGGACTGCTAAGAGATTTAGGGATGCTGGATTCTGGGTATCAAGTTATTGCGGGAAGCATAGGGCCTAGTCACGCCTTTGTACATATCACTGAGTTAGACACACCTGTAAATATATTGGGATTAGAAATAAAGCCTGGAGACTTTATACATGCTGACCAGCATGGAGCTATGACAGTGCCAAAAAAGCATTTGGATGCATTGCCTCATGCGTTGGACCTTGTTGTAAAGAAAGAGATTCCGATTTTGGAGGCGGCTAGACAAAAAGATTTTAATATTGAGAAATTAAAAAAAGCTTTCCAGGCATCATGGGATATCAAATGAAAATGTTAAGGGGTACAAAATTTAGTGGAGGTATGGAGTGAATAAAAACTTAAAAGCAGTCTTATTTGGGTCTATCGGAACAATTGCTGAAACCTCTGAGATACAAAGACGGAGTTACAATTTAGCTTTTAAAAGATTAAACATTGACTGTTACTGGAACGTTGCAAACTATTGCGAAATGCTTAAAGTCCCCGGCGGCAAAGATAGAATAAGAAATTTCACAATACCAAACATAGCAGAAGACTTGGTTGATAAAATTCATAATCTAAAAGAAGAGATTTATGCAGAACTTATAGAGCAAGAAGATATATCGCGGATTGAGTTTGTTGAAGTATTTCACCATAGCAAAGCAAGTGATTTAAAAGTTGGTTTAATAACAACTACTTCAGAGACAAATATAAAGTCGTTATCTAAAGCACTTGAAGATAAAGTAAACTTTAATGACTTTGATATAATTACTACGTCTAAAGACTGCTTACATCCAAAACCAAATCCCGAAATTTATCAAAACGCGCTCAAAAAAATTGGGGTTAGTCCATGCGAGGCCATCGCGATAGAAGATACTCAAGTAAATCTCGGGGCATCAATAGCGGCAGACATCAACAGTATCCTATATCCTGGAGAATATTCAAACTACACGAAGGAAGTAAAGCCGAGCTTCAATCTAATGGAAGAAATATTTAAAATTTAGAATTTATTTTTTCCAATTTGGATCAAGCTTATCCAGCAATCTCCAATAAGCTGGCCACTCAGGATGCCTCACTTCGGCTCCACCTTGAGCAGCTCCACCTTCGAACTGTTTTCTAGTATGAACCATAATTTTTTTTGGAATTTTTATAATCTTACCACCCGAACTCATTGCTCTTAGTTGTATCTCGGCATTCCTAATAAACACTTGGTGCCTAATAAACGCCCAAATAGCGCTTGGTCCAGCAGTAATTAAGCCATGATTTCTTAAAACTAATGTATGATTTGACTTACCAAGAGATTTAATAAGTCTTTTTTTCTCAGAGGCGTCCAGAACTATACCCTCAAAATCATGATAGCCTACCCTTTCATATAATTGGCAAGCCTCTTGAAACATAGGTATAACCTTTTCTTTTAGCGCTGCAATTGTTTGACTCATTGGTTCATGGGTATGCATAACACAATGAAGGTCTTTATTTCTTGCTTTATGTATAGCAGAATGAATATTATACCCAGCCTGATTTATGGGCCAATCATTAGGGTCTAACTTATTCCCATCTAAATCAATCTTAATTAAATTCGATGCATTAATTTCGTCGTATCTAAGGCCAAAGGGGTTTATAAGAAAAGTATCAGTGTCTGGAATTCTTAAGGTTATATGGTTATACACAACGCTTGTCCAACCATAGTAGTCAGTTAATCTATAGATCGCAGCTAAGTCAACTCTAGCTTTCCACTCATTCACTGACATTCCCTTTGGACATTTTGGGTATGAATTTTTAAATGCAATTTTCACTTTATATTCAAGCCAAAAATTAGTTAATTAAAGGTAACATCTTTCGAGTTTATATTTATAGTATCATTAAATCAATTGTAACACATTCTGCGTTTATTTGTATAACTTCAAGGAATATAGATTGATAAACAAATCGGAATTACTCAGTGCGCATATTGGATCAATAGTTCTTAAACTAGCTATTCCTAATATGCTCACAATGTCTATGTGGATTATTACTTTCATTATAGAAGGCTTTTACATTGGACAACTCGGGGTGATACCCCTAGGCGGCTTGGCCTTGGGCTTTCCCATGCTCTTTTTGCTCTTAATGCTATCAGCTGGAACAATAGGTGGTGCCATTACCGGTTTAGTGGCTCAAAAGCTTGGCGCTAATAATGTTCAGGCAGCGGAAGAGATTGCATTAAGTGGTCTAATATTTACATTTGGTCTAGGTATACTATTTGCCGTTATTTTTTTAGTATTCGGTGAGGTAATTTATGTAAGCCTTGGGGCTAGCAAAGAAGTTTTAGAAGAAGTTTTGAAATACTCTAACGTTCTCTTTGCTGGGTCATTTACCATCTGGGTTGCAAATGGTATGGCTGGCGTAGTGAGAGCAACAGGCAACATGTTCATTGCCTCACTTTTCTTAGGTATTGGGTCATTGGTTCAAATAATATTGGGAGCAATATTCATATTTGGCATAGGCCCTATACAGAGCATGGGTATTGCAGGATCATCACTTTCCATTGTTATAGGAAATGGGATAGCTGCCTTTTGTTTGCTATTTTGGCTTATGCACAAAAGTAACGCATTAAAGCTAAGGATATCAATCCGGTTTTTTAATCCTAATAGCATAATTTCTATTATTAAATTAGGATCTTTAGCGTCAATAAATGCATTTTGCACTTGGGGGTCAGTTGTTGTCATAACCGCGTACATGACAAATTTTGGCGTTCAGACACTCGCAGGCTATGGCGTTGGGGCACGTTTGGAATTTCTTATTATTCCAATTGTTTTTGGCTTTGGAGCAGCATCAACTGCTTTAATAGGGATAAATATTGGTGCTAATAAATTAAAGAGGGCTTTAAACATTGGATGGGTTGCTACTCTTTATAGTGCTTTGGCGGCTGGCTTAATAGGGTTCGGTGCCTATTTCTACCCTAGTTTTTGGTCTAATGCATTTACATCTGACCAGAATGCTCAGGAAGTATGCAAAACTTACTTAGAAATTGTTGGTCCTTTTTATATTTTTTTTGCTAGTGGGTTGTGTTTATATTTTGCATCTCAGGGTGCAGGACGAGTTCTCTGGCCTGCTATCGCAGCAATTATTCGTTTATTAATCGTTATAATAGGCAGTATCATTGTTTCAAGATATACTACAGGGTCCGTTAATCATTACTTTTATCTCATATCTATTGCATTTCTTGTTCAAGCACTAATAACATCTGGAGCAATATATCTTGGCGCTTGGAATAGAAAAATAATACCTAAAGAAGAAACTATAAGATAAATTATATCTGTATTAAACTTATCAAATAATAGTACTTTGGATCTATGCACAAATTTATTTGTATAAGTGGTTGTACAGCCTCGGGGAAATCTTCTTTTGCCATTGAGCTTGCTGATTATTTTGAAAGCCCTGTGATAATCAATGCCGATGCTCTACAAGTGTATGATTGTTGGAAAATACTTACAGATCGCCCAACAGAAAAGAAGACAATGCATGATCTTTATGGTCATGTTTCATGTCATGTTAATTACAGCGTTGGAGATTGGATCAAAGACGTTAAAAATATTTTTGATCTATATTCAAAAAACTCAAAAACGTTTATTTTTGTTGGTGGTACAGGATTATATTTTAACGCATTATTAAACGGTTTGTCACAAATTCCTCAAATCCCAGAAGAGATCAGAGATTTTGCAAATTCATGTGATCTTTCTTTTTTCTTAAAGGGTTTAAATGTTAATGATCCAGATATTTTAGAGAAAATAGATACCAATAACAAACGAAGAGTTCAAAGAGCATGGGAAGTGCTAGAAGCAACCGGCAAGAGTATATTATATTGGCAAAGCAAGAATACGTCCCCATTAATTTCTGCATCAAACGCAACTTTATTATTGGTTGAATTAGAAAAAGAGTGTTTGGCTAATAGGATAAGTAATAGGGTCAATCATATGTTAGAGTGTGGTGTTATAAAAGAAGTAGAGCAAGTCTATAACACTTGTTGGGATAAAAAATTACCTTTTGCAAAAGCAATAGGCGCAGAAGAGATAGTTAGTTACTTAAAAGGGGAAATAAGTTTTGAAAAACTATTCCAAAATATTGCCCTTAAGACACGCCAATTTGCAAAAAGACAAAGAACTTGGCAAAGAAATTATATGAAAAACTGGAGACCCATTAATACTCTTGAATTGAATAGGTTAGATATCAAAAAAATAGTTAAAAAAGTAAAAGCAAACAATTAATTCGTTGCACTCTACATTAATAAATAATAACTATAACCTAGTGCCCCAATGAAATTTAAGAGATGATAAAGCGTTACTCTAGGCCAGAAATGATAAAAGTATGGTCACAGCAAGAAAAGTATAAAATTTGGTTTGAAATCGAAGCATATGCTTGCGAAGCTATGGAAAGTATAAGCCTTATTCCTAAGGGAACAACGAAAAATGTGTTGAAGGCTAGTGGTATAGATTATGACATTGATGAAATTGATGCCATTGAAAAAATAACAAAGCATGACGTAATTGCTTTTCTTACATATCTTTCAAAGTTTGTTGGAGAGAGCTCAAGATTTGTTCACCAAGGTTTAACGTCTTCTGATGTACTTGACACATGTTTCAACATACAATTGGTTAACGCATCTAACTATCTTGAAAAAGGCTTACAAGACTTGTTAGATGTTATAAAGGTAAGAGCTTTCGAACATAAAAATACTATTTGTATAGGGCGCAGTCATGGGATATTTGCAGAGCCAACAACTTTTGGCTTAAAACTCGCGCAGGCTTACGCCGAAATGAAAAGAAATCTTTTGAGATTACAGAATGCTAAGATAGAAATTTCAACTGGCGCACTATCTGGTGCTGTTGGAACTTTTGCAAACATTGATCCTAAGGTGGAGGCAATGGTATGTAAAAAACTTAATCTCTTTCCGGAAACAATATCAACCCAAATCATTCCTAGAGATAGACACGCAATGTTTTTTTCTGTGTTGGCAATTATAGCCTCCTCTATCGAAAGGATCGCAACAGAAATTAGACATTTGAGTAGATCTGAAGTGCTTGAAGCAGAAGAGAACTTCTCAGAAGGCCAAAAAGGTTCAAGCGCTATGCCACATAAGAGAAATCCAGTCCTTACAGAAAACCTCACTGGTTTAGCAAGATTAGTTAGGATGGCCGTAATCCCCGCACTAGAAAATATTACGCTTTGGCATGAAAGAGATATTTCTCATAGCTCGGTAGAAAGAAATATTGGTCCAGATACAACTATTACGTTAGATTTTGCTATCACACGTCTTACAAAAGTTATAAAGGATCTGCGTGTTTATCCAGAAAATATGAAAAGGAATATGGAAAAATCTAAAGGTCTTTACAATTCACAGCAGTTATTACTTATGTTGACCCAGAAAGGAGTTAGCCGTGAGGATGCTTATGCTAACGTACAGAAAGTTGCAATGAAGGTTTGGAACTCAGAAAATTTGGACTTCATAGAAGAAGCTCAAAGAGATAGTTTTATAAAGTCACATATAAATGAAAATGAGCTATTGGAGATTTCTAAACTGGAGTATCATACAAAATTTGTTGACACTTTATTTAAGAGAGTTTTTGGCACCAAATAATGACTATAAAAAAAAAGAAAAAACTTTATGAAGGCAAGGCGAAGATTTTGTACTCTACGGGAGATTCCTATAGCCTAATCCAGCATTTCAAGGATGAAGCAACTGCCTTTAATGCAAAAAAAAAGGAGGTAATAGAAGGTAAGGGAGTTCTAAATAATTTTTTGTCAGAATTTTTTATGCAAAAACTTAATTCTGTTAATGTTCCAACCCACTTTATTAGTAGATTAAATATGCGCGAGCAATTGGTAGAAAAGTGTGACATCATACCTTTAGAAGTGGTCGTACGAAATATCGCAGCAGGCTCCTTATCAAAAAGATTGGGCATAGAGGAAGGTAAACGCTTACCTAGACCATTAGTGGAGTTTTACTACAAGGATGACAGTCTAAATGATCCATTGGTTACTGAAAGTCAAATAAGTACTTTTGAGTGGGCTACAGAAACAGAGCTAGGAGAGATATTTGAGATAGCCTTAAGAACAAATGATTTTCTATGTGGCCTGCTTTCTGCAGTTAATCTGACACTTGTAGACTTCAAGATTGAAATCGGCAGAAGCTTCAGATCAGAGGGCGAAAAACTTATTATTGCTGATGAAATAAGTCCTGATACCTGTCGTCTGTGGGACTCAAAGACAAAAAAACGCCTCGATAAAGATGTTTTTAGATTGAATGAAGGTAGTATTTCAATTGCATACACTGAAGTAGCGGATAGATTTGATTTATTACCAAAAAATGTGAGAAGTGCTGTACGATGACCCTTAATGAAGAAGTTTTCAAATTCAAAGTTGAGGTTATTCTTAAAAAAGGTGTTCTTGACCCACAAGGAGAGGCTATCAAGCAATCTATCAACATAAATAATCTAGGAAATATTTTGGATGTAAAACAAGGAAAGCTATTTGAATTAACGGCATCATCAAAAAATAGGGAGCAAGCTATTAAGGAAGTAGAAAGAATCTGTGCAGATTTGCTTACTAATTCCGTAATTGAAGAATTTACATATTATGAGGTTTCAGAATAATAAAGTGTGGAGTCATAGTTTTTCCTGGTTCTAATTGTGACAAAGATTGTCAAAGAGCTTTTGAAATATTTCCTGAATTTGATGTCAAAATGATCTGGCATAAAGAGACAACCCTTCCAAAAGTTGACCTCGTTGTACTTCCAGGAGGGTTCTCCTATGGTGACTATCTCAGATGCGGAGCGATAGCGGCAAAATCTCCTATTATGAAAGCTGTTAAAAACTTTTATGAGATTGGGGGATTTATTATCGGAATTTGCAATGGGTTTCAAATTTTAACAGAGACAAAGATATTACCGGGAGCATTAATACCAAATACTAATCAAAAATTTATTTGTAAGGACCAAGATTTGATTGTGGCAAACAATAAAACATTTTTTACCTCTAATTTTGAGCACAATAAAACTATTTCAATTCCTATAGCGCATCATGACGGTCAGTATTTCTTAAATGGCCCAGAAATTGAGGAATTAGAACAAAATGAAGGAATTGTTTTAAAGTATAGAGACAATCCAAATGGTTCAATCAAAGATATCGCAGGGGTTTGCTCAAAAAACAAGCGCGTTATCGGAATGATGCCACATCCAGAAAGAGCAGTTGATAAGGAGTTAGGTAGCATTTCGGGATTAAGGATGTTTGAGTCAGTAATATCAAATTTCTAACTGAAATAATTACTCTTTCTTTTAATTAAATGGCCTAAGCTTTTAATTGATTATGCTTTCTTTTCATCATGTCTTTAGCTGTTTCAACGGCAACAGCAGCATCTCTACAATATGCGTCAGCGCCAATTGATTTGCTAAATTCTTCGTTCAAAGGCGCCCCACCAACTAACACCATGTACTTATCTCTTAATCCTTTTTCAACTAAGGTATCAATTACCACCTTCATATAGGGCATAGTTGTTGTCAATAACGCAGACATACCCAAAAAATCTGGTTCCTCTTCCTCTAGCGCTGTTAAGTAGTTTTCAACAGGATTATTTATTCCTAAGTCTCTAACCTCAAAGCCTGCACCTTCCATCATCATGATTACAAGGTTTTTTCCAATATCGTGTATATCACCCTTTACTGTGCCAATCACAAGCTTTCCTAAGCGCGGCGCACCTGTTTCTGCTAACAGTGGCTTAAGAATTGCCATTCCTGCCTTCATGGCATTGGCTGCTAATAAAACTTCCGGTACGAATAATATGCCATCACGAAAGTCCTCTCCTACTATCCGCATGCCTTCTACTAATGCTTTTGTTAAAACATCATAAGGTTGCCATTTTCTCTCCAAAAGGATGTTTACACCTTCAACGATCTCATCATTAAGACCGTCATATAAATCATCGTGCATTTGGAGAACGAGCTCATCGTCACTAAGCTCACTAAGAATAATTTCTTCGTCAATTTCTTCTTCGTCAGACATACCAAACCTCCACTAAGAGACTCAATTTTCTTCAGTGTTCACGAAAATTTTAATTTGGTCAATCATAGATTTTAACCCGTTTGATCTTTGTGAAGAAAGGTGAGCATTTAAGCCTAATTTCTCAAACTCTGCCCTTGGATCAACGGCTTGTGCTTCGACAAGTGTTTTGCCTTTATATAGGCTTAAAAGAATAGCGATTAAGCCCTTAACTATTAGAGCATCAGAGTCTCCTTCTATATTAAATACTTTAGAACTGTTAGATATGTTCCAATTCATGTCTAGCCAGACCTGACTTGCGCAACCATTTACCTTATTTTTGTCTGTTTTCATTTCATCTGGGAGGGAGACCTGCTTTCCTAAATCGATTATATATCCGTATCTATCTTCCCACTCACTAAATAAATCGAGGTCTTCCTTAATTTGATCGAAATTCATGTGTATATTCCTCAATAACTTTATACTGTTATAAGATGTAGCCCATTGTCATTGAATGTAAGAGATATTTCACCATTTTTTAGTTTCAATGCATCTTCACCAAAAATTTTGAACCTCCATCCCTCTAAAGCTCTCACATTTGGATTTTCATGTCGTGCAATCATTTCAATATCCTTTGAACTGGCAATTAATTTTGTTGCCACATTATGACAAGAGGCATTAAATTTAAGAAGAACTTTCAAAAGCTCAACGAGGGCTAACTGGCTCGAAGATAAGGGAATATATTGATAGTCCTCTATAGGCTCGTCGGGTAAAGATTTAGAGCTTTCTATACACTCTATTATACCTTTTGCAATCCATCCAGTTTTTAACGCCTTAGATGGTAATCTAGAGCTATAAAGATCTTGAAGTTTTTTTGGTCTCTGAGAAGCTATTTGAATTATTTCTTCATCTTTTAAAATATGTCCTCTTGGTAAATCCCTTTTCTGAGCTTCATTTTCCCTAAACGAAGAAATGCTCTTTATAATTTTAACAAAATCTTGATCTTTCCTTCGAAGCCTTATCTTTTTCCAAGACTCGTCTGGATCAGTGGAATACGTTTTAGGGTTTTTAAGAATATCAAATTCTTCTTTTACCCAAGAAAGCCTATTAGAGTTATTTATTTCATCTTTAAGCTTTTCATAAATAGTTCTTAAATAAGTTACATCAGTTAAGGCATAATTGATCTGCTTATCTGAAAGTGGTCTCTTTGACCAATCTGTAAACCTGCTAGATTTATCTATTTTTTTCTCTGCAATTTGATTTACTAAAGTCTCATAAGCAACTTGATCACCAAAGCCGCAAACCATAGCAGCGATTTGAGTATCGAATATAGGTTTTGGAAGTACGCCTGTTTTATTGAAAAAGATTTCTAGATCCTGCCTTCCTGAATGCAGAACTTTTAAAACACCTTCATTTGCTAAAAGGTCAAAAAATGGTTTTAGGGATAGTTTTTCTGATAGTGGATCTATTAACGCAAAACTGTCTTTACCTTTTTCAGGATAAGCAATTTGAATTAAACATAGTTTAGCGTAATAAGTCTTATCACGCATAAACTCCGTATCAATGGTTACATAGGGATAATTTGCGGCCGCCAAACAAAAAGCCTCAAGATCCTGAGTAGTATCAATTATTGACACGTAATTCCCTTTATAGTTTTAATTGTGCACTATCCCTCTTAGAAACTCTTTCATACCAATCCCTCAAACCGGTCATTAAATCAGGTATTGGCTCTTTGATTGCTCTCGTAAAATCAACAGCAACAAACGCCCATATATCGGCTGCCGTAAACCTATCTGAGCACAAAAAGGATTTACCACTTAATTGGTGGTTTAATATTTCAAAGTATGATTTAACCCTTTCTCTTCCCCTAATTGCTAATTCTGGAATTTGTTCATAATTTTTTGGACCGGTAATAGCTCTATTTTTCATGGCTTTAGAAGTATTTCTTAAACAATCTGCAATTGCTATAAATAAATTACTTTCAACGTCATTAATTAAGTTTATTATTTGTCCCTTTTCTTCGTTTGTGCTTCCAAGTAGATTTATTTCAGGGAACTCTTGCTCAAGATAAACACATATAGAAAGACTGTGATAAAAGATGTTGTTTTCTTTAGAAACTAAGACAGGAACTGTATTTCGTGGATTTATTTTTGAAAACCAATCCTCCATTTGTTCTGAATTTCTTAAATCAACGTTCTTAGTCTCGATGTTGATTTTTTTTTCTTGGATAAACATACGAACCCTGCGAGGGCTTGGCGCAGTATTACAATCATAAAATATCATCTTTTTCCTATAAAATTGATAATTTGAAATTTATTGTTGTATTATATAATTAAAATTTAAATTTGTCTTGAATAGTTAACGAGAGGTCTTGCAATGAAGGATTACTGGCAGAATTATATAGATGGAAAATTTGTTGATGGTGGTGCGGGTGTAATTCAAGTAGATAACCCAGGTACAGGGGAGAAATTAGCTGACCAAGCCATTGCGGATAATGCTGACGTTGATAAGGCTGTTTCTGCTGCGAAAAAGGTTCATGAAAGCGGTTTTCTTACAAATATGCGCCCAGTAGAACGTGCAAGAATGGTAAAAAAAATCGGTGCGTATTTAGTGGAAAATTTAGAAGAAATTGCTCCATTATTGTCTATGGAAGCCGGTAAAACGCTTTTTGAAGCCAAATTTGAAGTAACAAATGCTGCTAGATACTTTGAATATTATGGGAACCAGGCCGAAACGCTAGAAGGTCGTTCAATACCTCTTGGATCAGCATACTATGATTTCACTTCCTATGAACCTTACGGTGTGTCTGCTCAAGTTATTCCTTGGAATTTCCCGATGGAGATGACAGCGAGATCTTTGTCTACTGGTTTAACGACGGGGAATGCGTGTGTAATTAAATCTCCAGAACTTACACCGATAACCCAATATTTCTTTGCCAAAGCTGCAGAAGCGGCAGATTTTCCAGCTGGAACTGTAAATATTATTTGCGGAATAGGCGGAACGGCTGGTGAATATTTATGCTCTCATAAAAATATCAACCAAATAGCTTTTACAGGCTCAGTTAAAACGGGATCTGCTATTGCAACGGCGGCTGCAAAAAATATAGTACCCACTGTATTAGAACTCGGTGGAAAATCAGCGGGGATTGTTTATCAAGACGCTTCAATGACTAACTTGAGAGAAAACATCAGAAAAGGCATTTTCTTCAATGCAGGACAAGTTTGCTCAGCAATGTCACGATTAGTAGTTCATGAGAAAGTTTATGACGAGGTTGTTGGTTTGGCAGAAGACGTTGCAAAGAATATGTCTGTAGGAATAGGTATTGAAAGAGACGAGTTTGCAAATAATATGGGCGCTATGATCTCCTTAAAACAACGAGATAGAGCGGTTTCAATCTGTGATGAAGCCCAAAAGCAAGGAGCAAAGGCTGTAACAGGTGCAAGAAAACTAAATAATAAGGGATTTTTCTTAGAACCTACAGTTTTTGCCGATGTTGATCAGAATATGGAAATAGCTCAAACCGAAATATTTGGACCAGTGCTATCAATACTTAAATTTAAAGATGATGACGAAGCCATAAGTATCTCGAACGGAACCGAATACGGTCTCGTAGGCGGTGTATTTACTAAAGACCTTGACAGAGCTATGCATTGTGCACAAAAAGTCAGAGCAGGCCAATTCTTTATAAATGAGTGGTTTGCTGGTGGTGTTGAAACACCGTTTGGGGGATATGGAAAGTCTGGATATGGAAGAGAAAAAGGACGAGAAGCGCTCTTAAATTATGTCCAAACAAAAAATATTGCGATAAAATTAGGCGCTAGTTAAACACTGCTTTAAAATATAAAGTGATTTTACCTGATAATATTCCCTTAAACCCTTTAACAAAAGGTCAACTATGGATATCTCATTATCCCGGCAAGAGAGACATCGGGAATAAGGCTATTCAAGCAGAGATGGATTTATTAGAACTTAAAAAAAGAAAAATAGATATTGTTGCATCACTTTTAGAGAGAAAAGAGTTAGCGTCATTACAGATTGCAAACCTCTTCGAACTTATTAAGAAACATAACTTTAGTCACTACTATTTTCCTATCAAAGACAAGTCTGTACCAAAAAATAAAGTACAATTACATCGCTTTCTTGATAATTTGTGCGATGAAATTCAAAAAGATAAAAACATTCTTATACATTGTAATGCTGGACTTGGAAGATCTGGTCTTATTGCCGCTTTATTATGCAAAAAGCTTGGTATAGTAGAGGAGCCTATTTCCTTTATTCGGCAATATCGTCCTGGCGCCATAGAGACAAGAGAACAAGAAAAACTGATATCATCTCTTGATCTAGTATAAAAATTGTTGTTTTTTAATATAATTAATAAACTAAATGCATAGGAAAAAATATGGGTGATTTCGGTCTTATTTTTGGAGGGTTATTAAACGGGCTTCCCTTTCTTATTAGCCATTTTGTAACGTCAGTTATCGTGCTTTTAATTGGTGTAATCATCTATCTATTTATTACGCCAATGAAAGAAATAGCTTTAATAAGACAGAAAAATACTGCTGCCGCTATAAGTTTTTCTGGTGCTTTAATTGGTTTAGCTTTACCACTTGCAAGCTCTCTATCCGCTAGTGGATCCATCTATGAGATCATCGTTTGGGGGTTTGTAGCAATAATTATTCAGCTTTTTTGCTTCAAAGCCGTTGACGTCTTAATAAATGATCTTCCAAAGAGAATTGAAAATGGTGAGATTTCTTCGTCTATTCTTTTATTTTCTATAAAAATATCAGTTGCGCTATTAAATAGTGCGGCAATCTCTGGATAAACATGAGATTCATTAGTAATGGATTTTATTTTTTAATTGCAATTATAGCGATACTATGGTCGTTCGCATCCTCATTCGAAAAAGACGGCTCATCAAGGCCTAAATCCGATAGCTTTTCAAACAAAAATATTACATCAATTAAGACAATTGAGTATTCCAACAATATGAATACGCCTACAAGTAACAAAAAAAATCTTCGATCTCTTCCAAAATTTACAATTCAATCAGAAAGTAAAATTCGCCGTCAAGGTGGGTCTGGAACAGCATTTTATGTTGGTCAAGATACTTGGGTTACCGCAAGGCATGTTATAAATCAATGCCCAAAAGTTATGATGTCATTTGGAAAAAAACAAATGATAATAAAAGATATATATATCCATCCCAATTCAGATTTGGCAATTTTCAAGAATAAAGAAGATATAGATCTCCCCTATTTTGAAATCACTAGATATAAAGAAGAAGCTTTTTCTTCAGGATACCCAGCAGGAAATCCTGGTGATTTAGCATTAAATTATCTCGGACACGTAGGATTAGAAAACAAGTCATATGGAGTTTTTGAAAGAGGGCTTGTTTATAGCATCACGGACAGATCACCATTCAGTCTTAACTCAATTGGTGGCCTCAGTGGAGGGCCGGCTTTTTCTAAAGACAATAGATTAAGCGGAATACTAGTCGCTGAAAATGCTAGAAGAGCCCTTGCTATATTAGTAGAAAATAAGTCATTATTCGAGCTTTTAGAAGAAACAAATATGCTTGCAACTTCGATTGAAAGTAACAATAGTGTTAGGTTGATAACTACAAATAAAAATTTTTCATCAAATGGAAAAACTTTGCGAAAACAGGGGGTTATTCGCAAAATTTACTGTATATTTTAAATCAATTATGGGGGTGACTTAATGATAGAAAAAATAGTAGAAATTAAAGTTTCTGAAAATCAAAAAATGCCTACATTTATTGTGCACCCAAGCGACGATAATATATATCCCGTTGTTATTCTGTTAATGGATGCTCCTGGTATCAGGCAGGAACTTCACGACATGGCATCCAGAATAGCTGCTTGCGGTTACTACGTACTATGCCCTAACCTCTATTATAGAACAGCTAAGCCTTTTGAATGGAATAAACCGAACCTTAATTTTATCGAAGGTTACTCTCCAGAAGCCTCAAGAGAATTGATGTTTAAAAATATGGACAACCTATCTAATGCCCTAGTTTTAGAGGACATAGATCACATGATTGAATTTTGTGAAAATCAAAATAGCGCCAAAAATAGTTCTATTGGATTAGTTGGATATTGTATGAGTGGGCCCTTTGCTTTCTATGCAGCTGGAAAATTACCAGAAAAAGTCGCAGCAGCGGCCTCAATACATGGTGTAAAGTTGGTAACAGAGAGCGAAGACTCCCCTCATCTATTTATTAATAGTGTAAAAGGTGAGCTATATTTTGGCTGTGCAGAAACAGATAGCTATGCTCCATTAGAAATGATAAATGCTCTGGAAAAACATCTCTCTGCAACTTCAGTTGACTATAAAATTGAGATATTTCCAAAAACTCATCATGGGTTTGCATTTCCAAATAGAGGTCAACTTTATAACAGGAGGCATGCCGAAACCCACTGGTTTAGAATACTTGATCTATTTTCTAGAAAGTTAAAATAGGTTCTCTAGATGAACTCCGAACAGATTTTATTAGTGGCAATTTTTTGTTTACTTTTCTCTTTGTTGCTTTGGGGAAAATTTCGTTATGATTTAGTTGCTTTTTCCATTCTCATAATATCTGTAGCTATTGGTGTTGTTCCGTACAATAATGCGTTTGATGGCTTTGCTCACCCGGCAACTATTATCGTTGCATTAGTATTAGTAGTATCAAAAGGCTTGATTAACTCCGGAGCAATTTTTTTTATTGGCCAAAAAATATCTGCATTTGGGAAAAATCTGTGGGGACATATATCAATTATAGGTTTTATAGGTGCTATTCTCTCGGCTTTCATGAATAATGTTGCAGCGCTTGCACTCTTAATGCCCATAGATATAAATAAAGCTAGAGCATCTAATTGGCCACCAAGAAAGACACTAATGCCCTTATCTTTCGCAACAATTCTTGGAGGCATGGCTACCCTTATAGGTACGCCTCCAAACATAATAATATCAAGCATTCGCTATGAGCACACCGGTGAACCATTTAAGATGTTTGACTTTTTTCCAGTAGGAGGAATAACCGCAATAATTGGGCTTGCATTTGTCGCCTTAATTGGCTGGCGTTTAATACCAAAGACCTCACAAAATGATGACGCAGGGAAAGAATTAATGGAGATAGCTTCATATGTATCAAATTTAACAGTATCACAAAATTCACTTGTATTAGGAAAAAATCTTCACGAGATCTATGAAGCAGCAGAAAAATGTGATGCTGCAGTACTGGGTATAATAAGAAACTCGATAAGAATAGATAAAGGTAGTCGAAATTTAAAAATTAGGGAAAATGATCAACTTATTATAGATGCAACCCCAGAGTCTTTAGATGAATTTCGATCGATACAAAAACTTGAATTCCCGTTTAAAAAAGATCGGATCTTAGCTGAATCAGATAATTATATTCCTATTGAAGTTGTCGTTACAGACACGTCTCGTCTATTAAATACGTCTGCAATAAAAGTTGGATTGGCTTGGCGAAAAGCTACAGTGTTACTTGGAATATCAAGAAAAGGACGCCCCATAAGAAAACAAATTCGGAGAACAATAATAAGAGAAGGCGATATGCTTTTGATTCTTGTGCCCAAAGAAAGCTTTAATGAGGTAATTAATTGGATTGGGTGCCTCCCTCTCGCAGCACGAGGCTTAAACATTACGGATACAAGCAAAATGACCGCAGCTCTGAGTATTTTCTTTGTTGGCCTGATAGTCGCAAGCGTAGGCCTACTTAAGTTACCCATCGTTTTGGGCTTAGTGATAATATTATACTGCCTTACTAAAATAGTACCTCCTAGAGAGGTTTATTCTAGTGTGGAATGGCCCGTAATTATCCTCTTAGCCTCTGTAATACCCTTAGGAGCCGCTCTTGAGAGCAATGGCACAACAGAAATAATAGTCCAGATTTTAACAAAATATGCGTCATCAATGGAACCATGGTTGATAATAGCGATAATTATGATTATTACCATGACACTATCAGATATCTTAAATAATACTGCTACGACTTTAGTAATTGCACCTATAAGCATACAATTAGCGCAAACACTAAATTTAAATACAGACACATTTCTTATGGCAGTCGCAGTATCAGCATCTTGTGCTTTTCTAACTCCGATTGGACATAAAAATAATACCATAATCTTGGGGCCTGGCGGCTACAGATTTGGGGACTACTGGAGAATGGGTTTAGTTCTCGAAGTGCTTATTATTATAACAAGTATTCCACTACTATTGATATTTTGGCCTATCAATTAAAATAGTAATCTAGTGTAACCTCTATCAAATCTTGATGCCTGTAGGGATATAATTGCTGACTATTGCTATAGCTATCAAAGGAAATAAATTTGCTACCAATATTGATGCTGTCACTTAATTCATAAACCGCTGATACTGATGAAAAACTCCCATTATCTCCCAAAATATTTGCATGCTGCAGAGAAATATCTAAAAGATCGTTATACAATCTCCAATCAAACCTTAAACTATATCCATATTCATTCTGCTTATTTACCATTTGCGCACCGTGATCATGAATATATGTACTAGCTAATTCAATGCTTATGTTCAAATCCTTAAGACCAGAATAATCAGCGCCTAAGGAAAATTCAGACACCTCATTTTTAGACCAAGGGCCTATCAAAGGGTTGGAATAAGGAAATCTTTTTCCCTTTTTATGAGAGGTATCGAATTTTAGAACGAAGTCTGAAATCGCAATATTACCGTTTAAACCCAAGAAAGCTATTCTATCCTGCTGAGTGCTAAGCGTAGTTACATTTCCTGACACAGAGGAACTCAATGTTGATAACTGCTTATTATTATATTCTCCTAAGGACAAATCCAATTCAAAGCCCGATAAAAGGATTTTATTTCTTAAGGCAAAACTTATATTATATTGCACAGGAGAAACATCAGTAATTATTGACGCACCTAAAAAAGCAGCTTCAGGATCAAATGCCGTTCCAGATCTTGCAACTTTATTTCTTTTTTCATCCAAAAAAACAATAATCTCTTGCTTTAACGAACCAATATTGTACCCAGCTAATATAGAAGGAATATTTAATCTTATTTCATCCAGATCCTGCAGCCCAATAGTAGATAGATCTCTTGGATTAGTAATATCACTTGAAATTAGTAAGTTTGACTCTCCTCTCGCAATTATTTGATTCCCAACTCTTAACCAAAGTCCATCGATTGGATAAAAGTCAATGTATAAATCTCTTAACTTAAAATCAGCAGCTGTAGGACCATAAGAGTACTTAGAGCTTTCAAAATACCCCCAGTCCCAATTGACGTCACCAGAGAACTTGAAGTTAATAACTTCCGCAAATTTTGTATTTAACCCTAAATTAATATTGCTATGTATTGCCTCAATCCCTGGAGCTCTCCTGAAAAAAGGGACAGCTGGAGATTCAAGGCCATAGTATAACTTTTGAGAGAAAATAGCATCCCAATCAAAACTTTCGCTGGTTTGTTTTTTTTCGATTGAAATGTCAGAAAATTTTTCTTTAACAACATTCGTTGTAACAAAATCCAGTTCACTTTCTATTTCCTCGAAATCATCTCCACCAAAATCAGATAGGAAATCGTCATCTGATTGTGCATATACTGTCGAGTAAAGAAATGTAATAAAAACAAGTAAATTTACGAGCCTGAACACGTTTATTAATAGCCTCGCTGCATGGCCTCGGATTCAAACAAGCTATCATTTAATTTTTTATTGAACGCTATTGTGTCAATAATAAAAATACTTGAATGCTCACGCTTTTTCTTTTTTGTAGTAGTCATCTGTTGTGTCTTTGCAACCCAGACACCATCAATTTTTTTAATATCCTTTGCTGACCAGAGCTTAACTTTTTTTCCCTTTTTTACAAGTATTCTGCCTTTGACACCAAAGAATATATCTTTTCTAATCCAAGTAAGTGTTTTTAAGTAACCTGTTTCCTTTATTACATCTTTTGATTTTGGTGTAGCCTCAATTACCCAACAATCTGCACCATCAACTACATCACTATCTTTTACAATTTTGTAAGTATAGTCTTCAATTTCTACTCCATCTAAATCAGCATATGTAAAATCACTACCCATAAAAGAATTGGACCGATCTCCACCAGAAATCCTATTAGTTTTTTGAAGACTTGGGAGATACAACCAGGAGTCATTATCTTTTGACGGATCGTCCCAGTTGTAAGACAAATAGGAGGTGTTCTTCACATCGGAAGGGCTCAAGAAAAAAGAGATGCTTTTTGTTCCGGTTGAAACTTCTTTTGTAAAACCCTTTAGTTTTCTCTCTCTTTTTCTATTTTTCTTGTCGATCAAAACAAGAGTAGATGTCTGCTCTATAGTTTCTCCTGTATACCTCTGATCAACTTTTTTCATGATCTCGTAAGCGGTCATGGACACAGATACATTTGGGAAAAGTAACACAAGAAAAAACAAAAAGTATTTTGGAAATATCATATTAAAGTTCATATAATTAACAATCTCAAAGCTTAGGTGAGTTTTTCTTCTTTTTCGAATATAAAGAGTAGCGCGGGTATAAACAATAGGCACCCTAACAAAGCCAAAGTAAAAATCACAGTGGTGAGCCATCCAATATCAATCATAGGTACTAAACGTGCAAACAAAAAAGTGCTAAACCCAATAACAAGCGCCAATGACGTAGTGATAATGGCTCTTCCTGACTCTGTCATAGCTCTCTTTATTGAGTGTTCTACGGAACTTCCTAGAGATCTCGCTAACTTATATCTACTGACGACATGAATACAGTCGTCAATCGCAATACCCATTGTCATAGCTCCCACTATTAATGATCCCAAATTCAAATCCTTACCCAACATTGCAAAACATCCACCAGCAAAAACTATTGGAACGACCGCTGGGAATACGGCAATCGCACCATGTTTAAACGACCAAAAGATAATAAAAAGAACAACACTTATAAAGGTTAATGAAAGCATGAATGATTGGCTAATCCCTTTATCGGTATACTCATTTTGAGCTTGAAACATTACCATTGGACCGGTAGGAGTAACATTCAAGTCTGGAAAATCTTTGTTTATTGTTTGCATCATATCATCCAGAAACTGATTATATTCACTAGCATCCATATTAATTGTCGGTAAAGTTATTCTCGTAAATCGCTCATCAAAATCTTTAATATCTGAAAGGTCATCATCAGGACCTGAGTTTTCGAACAATAACAAAAGCTGGCTAGTCATGGGTTTACTATCTGGTATTTTGTAAAACTCTTTTTTGTTATCTGAAAACGCCTTCCTAATTTGCTTAAGTTGATCCAGATAACCGACTATTTTCCCTGACTTTTCTTGTTTTTCAAGAAAAGCCTCGAGAGCGTCAAGTTTTGTGAGAAAGCTGGGCTCTTTAATCCCCTCTTCTAATTCAGAGTCTAGCATCATATCAATATTTGATGATCCTTTAAACTCTCTATCAAAATACCTCAAGTCTTCTGATATTTTGAGATCACTTTTAAAAAATTTAAAAATATTCGTATCAACTTTAATGTAGGTTGCGCTAAAAAAGCTTACAGAGATGAATAGCAGTCCCACCATTAAAATACTAAATCTATTTTTGTAGGAAAAATTTGGAAGACTGGAGGTCACACGTGTAAGCCAATCATTGTCATAAGCTTTCTTCGTAGCTGGTGAAAGTCTGTTTAAAAACGATAAAGCAGCAGGCAACGAAGTCATTGAGAGAATAAAAATAATCATTGGTAGTATCGTTGCTAGCAACGAAAACTCACGCACAGGGGATAATTTTGTTATATACAGCGCAGCAAATCCAATTGAAGTGGTGAATTGCGTAAAGAATATAGGCTTAAAAAGGTTTTTTATTAATTCTTTAGATGCGTCTAAAGCTGTGTGCTCGGAAAGAGTTCTTAAGCTATAAAACTCAGACATAACGTGAACCGTGCACGCCATACCTAACAACATTGTGATAGGAATTAAAGCTTGGTTTACTGGCGTTATATTATAGCCAAGATACGCTTGTAAACCGGTCATCATTGTGACTGCTGTACCAATAACGACCCAGGGAGCCAAAATACCGGTCAAAGATCTAAAAACAATGCCTAAGACAATCATCATTATAGCAGCAACAGTAGGATTTAGCCAAGCGGCATCTGAGTTACTGATTACGGTGAAACGTTCATTTAAAACCGGTTGTCCTCCAAACTTTATATCATATCCCTTTTCCAAATATCCCATCTCGCTTATAAAGTTACGTAAATCCGTTACAACTTTAAGCTTGTGATCAAGTCCGTTAACAATATACTCCGTTCTTGCAATTATTCTGGTATGCCTAAAATCTTTGCTTATAAGGGTGTCGAGCGCTAGGTTTTCATCCTGCATGGCAATCCTAGCCGTGTCTAATTGATCTAAATTATCATCTAAATTCTCTATGTCCTCGAAAATATAGTCTGTAGCAACAACCCCACCTCGATTATATGTCCTCTGATATCTGGCTAGACTATCAACCTTCTCAACCACCTCATGTTCTTCTAACATTGCATGAATTTCTTCAATCATCTTTACAGTTTCAAGATTGAAAAGGTCTTTATCTTTTGGTCTCGCTTCTATACCGACAACTAGAGACTCAGTGCTTCCAAATAGATCTCTCATTTTATCATGAGCTAAAAGCGTTGGATCGCCTTCAAGGAACCACATTTCATTTGAATTATTAACCCCTATAGGGTTTTTAGAGATAGAAAAAACTGACACTAAAATCAGTAAAACTGTTATTATAAGTATGAAAATTCTATTCTTAATTACTTGATTTGACCAAGCCTCTATCATAAAACCTCTCCTGCGATGAACGTGAAATAATGCATTGAGTTATTTAATACAAGTCTTACGTTGCGTAAATTTATTATCTATTTAGTATAAATAGAAAAGGGGCTAAAATAATAATTATTGTATAAAAGAATGCCATTGCTTGGATGGAAGATTTCTACAGGGAAGGTTTATGCAAAATATATTTCTTACTGGAGGAACTGATGGGATTGGACTTTCCGCTGCGAGGTCCTTATTAGCGATGAACCATCGGCTTTTTATTACATATCGAAATAAAAATAAATTAGATGCTGTAAAATATGAACTTAAGTCATTTTGCGACGACAAACAGGTAAGTTTCTTAAGATGTGATTTGTCTGAGCCTGATGATATTAATGAAATTGTGAATGTATTTAGCAAATCTAAGATAAAACTAAATTGTCTGATCAATAACGCAGGAACTATTTTGTTTAAGAAATCGTATAATAGTGTGGGAATTGAAAAAGTCTTTGCAACAAACCATCTAGGTCCCTTTTATCTTACAAATAGGCTTCTTGAAAAAAATTTGATACATGAAGGCGGCAGAATAATTAACGTAGGGAGTAGCGCTCATAAAACCGCAGTTCTAGATTTTAATAATTTAGACAGTAGCAATTCGAAAAGTTGGTACGAACGTTATTCAAGGTCTAAGTTATGTAATTTGTTGTTTACACTAAAGTTATCGGAAAATCTTACCGAAAAAAATATATCTGTAAATTGTGTACATCCAGGAATCGTAAATACGAACATAGGTCAAGATCATAAAGGACTTTTACAGTTTATTATTAGGTTAGTTTTAAAATACAGAGGCATATCACCTGAGGAAGGCGCAGACACTCTTGTCTATCTAGCAACGAACGAGACGGTGCAAAACGTTTCTGGTAAGTATTTCATAAAGAGAAGTGAATCAAACCCCTCAAAAGAGGCTTTAAAATCGGATATTGCAGATCGTTTATGGCAAGAAAGCACTAAATTAATAAATAGATTTTTGTCTTGAAGAACACTTTCAAAATTATTTTGTGTATAATTTTCATATCCTTACCGGCACCTATTTTTCCGCAGAGTACAAAAGTGTATGAATACTGGCTGGATAAGTTTTTGCTACCAAAACTCCAGCAAAAATTTAATAGCCATAAAATTATTGGTGAAATTGAAACGCATCTCAAAGACAACATAGGCTCTGTGATAAAATTAAAAAGGTTACTCAATAAAAACGAGCAGGCTGAGTTTTCTGATCCTGCAAAGTATTTCAATTAAAAAATAATTTTACAAAAAAACAAAGTAGGCAAAAAATATTAGAAAATATCGAAAATTTATATGAAGTAGATAGACATTTTTTGCTTGCTATATGGGCTAACGAGACATTCTTTGGAAGAGTAAGGCCAAGGCTAGACAGTCTTCAAGTACTATCTCTACTCAGCTTTTCATCATCAAATAGACTAGGTTACTTGAATGAGCTTATTTATCTAATTGATTTTGCAATAGAAAATGAAATAAATATTAAATATTTAAAAGCTTCGAAAGCGGGTGCTCTTGGACAACCTCAGTTCCTACCTTCCACTCTTGTTAAATTCGCTGTAGATTATGATAATGACGGAAATAAAGACATATGGAACAGTCAGCCAGATATATTGGCTTCCATTGCAAACTATTTACATCAGTTTGGATGGGATAATAACTTAGAATGGGGATATGAAGTTCAACTGTCAAACAGCATTAGTTGCTACCTAGAGGGACCAGATCATTCAAGAAGCTTGAGCCAGTGGAAAAAGCTAGGAGCATCAAGATTTAAAGGAGAAGAATTTCCTCAAGATGATCTTAATGAGTCATACAGTTTGATGTTTCCGGCTGGAATACACGGACCTATTTATTTAGTAAGCAAGAACTTTTATACACTTAAAGAATACAATAACTCCGATTTATATGCTTTATCTGTTGGGTTCATTGCAGACAAAATTAAATATAACAGCCACAACTTTTTTAAAAATTGGGAAGCAACCGAAAATTTAACAAAAAATGAAATAATAAGTATACAGGAAAAGCTATCTAGAAAATATTACACGGGTGGCATAGACGGTCTAATCGGGCACAAAACAAGGCGTGCAATAGGCCTGTACCAAAGAGACAATAACCTAAAACAAACTTGTTGGCCACCACTTTGAGTTATAAAAATATTTTAAGAGTTGGAGCAAATACTATAGCCAATTCGAGCCATATCTTCTGCTCTTTTTATTTGCTCAAAGACATTAGAGCTTTCTGAGCTAACATTTCCAAGCAGGGTTCTAGCAGCTACTCCAAAAATAATCGCTGCACTACGAAAAAGAGCGAATGATAAAAATAGAGGCCAATTCGGAATTGAGCTTCTACCTGAAAACTTCATATATAGTTCAAGAAATTCTTCTTCAGAGGGTATACCCAGTTGTTTTAGATTTAAGTCTTCAAACCCATATCGGTAGGGGATACAATAATAACCCAGATCAGCTAAGGGGTGGCCCAATGTTGATAATTCCCAATCAAGTACACCAATCACTGTCGAGTTATTTTTATCAATTATCGTATTACCTAATCGGTAGTCACCGTGGGCAATAGCAAATTCATCCTCAATGATAGAATTTTCTTTAAGCCATATACTAAGTAAATCCATTTCTTTAAAGCTGGCCTTTACAGTAATATCTTCTTTTGATCTTTGGAATTGATCAGACCATAATTTTATTTGACGCTGGATGTAGCCTTCTGGTCTTCCAAAAGACTCGAGGCCGATTGATTTGTAATCTACATTGTGCAGTTTGGCTAGCGTCTCTGCTAAAGATACGCAGATGGTGTTTCTTTCATTTTTTGAGAATCCATTTATTTCCGGAGTTGTAATTATTCTGCCGTCTATGTAGTCCATTATAAAAAATTCAGTACCTATCACACTCGGGTTATCACAAAAACCAAGCATCTTAGGCACAGGGAAATCTATTTTTCCAAGAGCGTTCATTACTTTAAATTCTCTGTCAACCGCATGTGCCTTTGGCAACAGCTTTCCTGGAGGTTTTTTCCTTAAGACATATTTATTGTTTTCACTCTCAAGAAAAAAAGTTGGGTTAGACATTCCTCCTTGAAACTGCTTTACCTTTAATCCTGTGCTCTCTATCTCATTGGACTCCATCCATGTCACTAGATTATCTGTGTTGAATTTATGTTTTTCCAAAGGAGCTATTAATTCTTGATCATTTCTGCTCATTTTTCTCTTTCCAATATGTAAAACCTAATTTACCAGGAATCTATATACCTGTTTTTTGGGACTTTTTCAGAACTATTAATAGGACTTTCTACTACCATAGATATCCAATCACGAGATTCTATAGGATCTAGAACTGTATCAAATTCTAACAAGCTTGCGGCATTAATTGCCTTTCCTTTTTCATAAAGGTCATCAACTAATTTTTTAAAAAGCTTTTCTTTCTTCTCTACGTCACTTTCTGCTTCTAGCTCTTTTCTGTACCCTAACTTAACAGCACCTTCCAAACCCATAGCCCCAATCTCAGCGGTTGGCCAACCCACAACAAATTGTGGTGCCATAAAACTGCCACCAGCCATTGCTTGTGCTCCAAGGCCATAAGCTTTTCTTAAGACAATGGTCATCATTGGTACCGTTACATTAGCTCCCGCTAGAAATAAGCGACAACAGTGGCGTACAAGGCCAGTCTCTTCAATTTCCGGGCCCACCATCATGCCGGGAGTATCACAAAGACTTAATATCGGAATATTATAATTTTCACATAATTTAATAAATCTGGAAGCCTTATCCGCTCCATCACTGTCTATCGCCCCAGCCAAAAATAGTGGATTATTTGCAATTAATCCCAACGGCTTACCTTTAACTCTTATAAAGCCTGTGAACATACCCTTTGCAAAACCAGCCTTTATTTCCAATACAGAGCCTATATCAGCTATATTATCAATGACCTCACGAATGTCATAAACCTCCAGCCTGTTTTCAGGAATTACATGTCTCAAATTTTCTACTTTAGGAGCTTCCCAAGATCCTAGGTTACCCTGAAAATATGATAAATATTTTTTTGCTATTACAATAGCATCATCCTCGTTATCAACTAAAATATCAATAACACCATTCCCTGAAAATATGATAAATATTTTTTTGCTATTACTACAGCTTCATCCTCCTTATCAACTAAAATATCGATTACTCCATTGGGATATTGAACAGTAGTTGGGCCAACCTCTTCAGGTTTGTATACACCCAATCCTCCTCCCTCGATCATTGCTGGACCTCCCATACCGAGATTAAGATCTCTCGTACCGATTATTACATCACAGCAACCCAATAAAGCAGCATTACCCGCAAAAAGCCTACCTGAACCAATTCCAACTAATGGCACTTCTCCAGAAAGACGCGCAAAATCATGAAAAGAAGGAATGTTCAAACCAGCGATATTTTGATCTCCCGCATCAACATCTCCTGGTCTCCCTCCTCCCCCTTCACAGAAAAAAATTAAAGGAACTTGTAAACCTTTAATAACATCAATCATTCTATCTAGCTTCTTATGATTATTTATACCCTGCGTTCCTGCTAGAACCATATAGTCGTAGTGCAGCATAAACCAGATCCCCATACTCAAAAAAGTCATTTTTGCCAATTAAAGACTTTATATTCTCTCTAGCAGTTCTTTTCCCAATTTTTTTCCTTTTCTTAACTGCTATGAGCCTACTTTTATCTAATGTAAGCTTCCTTCTTTCCATAAGATTTTCGAGATCTCCTCTCATTTTTTTTGACTTTTTTGACTTGCCTTTCGTCAACTTTTTTTGGCTACTTTCTTTTTCAGGAATGAATTCAAAAAGAGGTGATCCTGTTGAAACAGTATCTCCAATATCAACAAAAAAGTTTGATACGAATCCATTCGCGTTGGCTTTAATAGGATGATGCATTTTCATAGATTCCTGAACTAGGACAGTATCTCCTTGCTTAATCTTTTTATTTGGCAATACCTTTATGTCTATTACTGTACCAACAAGCTCAGATTGAATTGTGTTCTCTGTTAAAGCGCTATCTATTAGAGGCCTGGTAGGAATTTCATTTTTATTATTCTCTTTAACGCCTATTTGGGTATCTCTATTCAGTTTTTGAAGATAAACTTCGATATTATTATCAATTGTAGAAATATTTACCGATCCGTTTTGAGGGACTTCTTGTCGCAATATCTCGATAATTAAATTTTTATTTGTCTCTACCCCTGAAACATTAGACATTCTTAAAGTAAAATCTAGCTTTCTTACAGCTTCACCCAAACCAAATTCGCTAGTAGCAATAACTTTAGCAAGCAATGAGTCGTAAAGACCATTATTTAAATAACCAACTTTTCCTGCACCATCAATCCGTATTCCAGGACCGGAAACAATATCATACTCTTTTATAGTTCCGGTTGTTGGAACAAGTTGGTTTTTGTTATCATAGCTTTCCATATTAATCCTAGCCTGTATTGAAGCACGCTTTCCTAATACAATTCCCGCTTTAATATTCTGATCCTTAAGAGATTTTCCATTGAAAACGCTGATCTGGGATCGTATGAGATCAATTCCAGTAAGTTCTTCTGTGATAGTATGTTCTACCTGCACCCTTGGATTAACTTCCATAAAGTAAATCTTTTCATTTTTGTCGACCAAAAATTCAACTGTGCCCAAACCTTTGTAAGCAACACTTTCGCACAAACTAATTGCATAATTATATAGCTTATCTTTAGCTTGGCTTGAAAGATTTGGTGCGGGACAAAATTCGATAAATTTTTGGAAACTTCTTTGAAAGGAACAATCTCTTTCGAAGAGATGAATGCACGATTGTCCATCACCCAAAATTTGAACCTCAATATGTCTAGCCTCTTCAATTACCTCCTCTGCAAAAATCAAATTAGAGCCAGAAAATGACTTTGCTTCTTCTTTTACTAAAGATAATACTTCAGAAAAATCATCTTTTTTATGAATTATTCTTGATCCTCTTCCCCCACCACCAAAATTTGCTTTTAAGATTATTTTATTTTTTTTTATCTCATTAAAAAAACTCAGGATATCTGATTTTTTTTGTATTGGCCCCGATGAAGAGCATACAGGTATCCCTAATTTTTGAGCTAATTTTTTTGCTTTTTCTTTATTACCAAAATTTTTTAATGTTTTTTCATTTGGGCCTATAAAAATGATGTCATTCTTCGCACAACTAGCAGCAAATGCATGGTTTTCACTCAAGAACCCATATCCCGGATGCACAGCCTTAATTTTTTTACTTTTTGCGAGAGATATGATCTCATCAATATTTAGGTACGCAGAAGGTCCTGTACCGTTTAATTCAAATACTTCAGAGCAATACGAAAGATGTGCACTTGAACTATCATCTTTACTATAAATCCCATAAGCCTTTATCCCCATCTCGTTCAAGGTCTTAGAAATCCTAATTGCTATTTCGCCTCTATTAGCAATTAAAACTGAATTTATAATAGTCATAGAACACTCTTTAAAAGATACATTGTTATATCATTTGTAGATAGTAACTGTTTTTGTTGGTAATTCGTTTGCCACATCATCGGGAACAAAAAAATCTCTAATTAGTTCATTATCTGAAATACGATATTTTTCAAAATCAGTTTCACCCGCGTTTCTCAAAACAACCTCATCAATGAAAAAATTACCTGTACAAGATTTTGGATCTTTACTTAAAATTTCATATGCTGCATCGGCCATTATACTAACATCTCGACTACTTTTTGCAGTATTTTCTCCACCCAGAACATTTCTTACAGCTGCTGTATCAATAGCAGTTAAAGGCCAGAGTGAGTTTACTCCGATTGCAAATTTTTTGAACTCTCGTGCATGCCCAAGTGTTAGCAAACTCATACCCATTTTAGAAATCGTATAAGCAACATGTGGTGCAAACCACTTATCATCTAGATCCAGAGGAGGAGAAAAAGTTAATATGTGTGCATGATCACTTTTCCTTAGATAAGGCAAACACGTTTTTGATACTAAAAAAGTTCCTCTAGTATTGATGTCTTGCATCAGGTCATATTTCTTCATGTCAACGGATCCGGTTGGGAAAGGAACTATAGCACTGGCGTTATTTATACAAATGTCAATTCCTCCAAATTGCTTCACGCCTTTCTCCACTGTGGCGATGACATTATCTTCGAAGCGAATATCACACTCTAAAGGAAGGCAATTGCCACCTAATTCTTCGATCTCTTTTGCAGCAGTAAAAATTGTTCCAGGTAGTTTTGGATGAGGTTCTGTTGTTTTTGCAGCTATAATTATGTTGGCACCGTCAATCGCCAATTTTTTCACCACTTCTAGCCCTATGCCCCTACTTCCTCCAGTTATAAAAACAGTTTTCTCCTTAAAGTTCATTTTATCCCTCACTTGATCTAATAATTGAAGTAGAATGTATAAGTGTAGCTGCTAACTCGCCATCAGCACTAAAAATATTTCCTTCAATATTAATAACTCTTTTGCCAATTTTTTTAAATTTAGTTTCGATTTTATTTTCACCAAGCAATACTGGTTTATGGAATAACACGTGATGGTTTGTACTGCTTACTTTTTTAATATTTTCTTGGCTTCGCAAAATACTAACAAAAGTTGCTTCATCCATCGCAGCAGAAATCATTCCTCCTTGTACTCCACCATAAATATTTTTTGAAGCTTGAGGAAAAATTACTGAAAAAACATACATCTCTTTAGTCTCTTTAATTAATTTAAGACTAAAGAACTCAGCAGCGTTACTTTCTTCATTTCGCAGTGTTTCAATCATTTGCTAGAAGCTCTTGTCTTAATCAAAAAATAAGTGTATTCCGCTATAGATATTCCTACAACATTTTCTTTAATCTACTGGAGACCAACTCTGAAAATTTCAAATACTTTCTTTTGCTTTATTATTGCTGGAATGATCTCATTTGTTGCTCTTTCAATAGATACCTTACTCCCTGCATATACAGAAATTAAAAATAAATTTCTAATTAATGACCATAAATTGCATTGGGTTATAACAGCTTTATTTTTTGGTTTTTCATTAGGCCAGATCCTATTTGGACCTGTCTCAGACCGTATAGGCAGGAAAAACTCAGTTCTACTAGGAGTAAGCATTTACTGGCTTGGGTGTTTTATTTGCCTTTTTAGTAATTCATATATGATATTTGTGTTGGGGCGATTTATTCAAGGTTTTGGTATCGGTGGACCTAGAGTTGTTTCACAGGCTATATGCCGAGATTTATTCAGTGGGAATAGGTTGGCAAGCATCAACTCATTTATTATGAGTATTTTTATCTTAGTTCCTATTGTTGCACCGCTATTGGGCCAAGGCATTCTATTTTTCTTTTATTGGAAATATATCATAGTGTTTTTTATCTTGTTTTCTTTAATAACAACATGCTTTCTTTTACTTAATGTTGAAGAAACCTTGCAGGAAAAGAAACGAATAAGTTTTTTGGCTATTGTAAAGCACTTTAAAGAGGTTTTGAGTAATTTAAATTCAATGATTTATATAGCATGTTTAGGTCTTCTTCTGGGAGGCTTACTCACTTTCATAAACATTTGCCAACCGCTCTATTTTAATTATTTTGACGTTGGATCTAGGTTTCCCTTATATTTCGCACTGATAGCTTCCATGCTAGGTTTATCGTCATATTTAAACTCATTTTTCGTCACTATTAATGATCTGGACGTTAATCAATCTTTTGTACCAAATCAATTACTTCTCTTTTAACTTGGCATGGTTCTCTATATTTATAATGATAAGTTTTTCTTTCTTCGGATTTATTTTTGGAAATTTAAATGCTCTAGCTATAAATCCTTTCGGACATATTGCCGGATACGCATCATCTGTTATTGGAGCACTATCTACGTTTATAGCACTGGTAGTTAGCGGCTCAGCATCAACATTTTTTGACGGAACTCCAATTGTGGTTATCTCCACACTTTCTGTATGCTCTATTTCAACCTTTTTTCTCTTGTTTACACAAAAACTTTTCGAAAAAAAATAAATAAAGGCTAACCAAAGCGTATAGGAAATATTTCATTTAACTTTATTTTTATTTCTTCTACAGCGCTCACTACAATAGAGAACTTGCTCCCAGTCTTTCTTCCATTTTTTTCGCCAGGTAAAAGGTTTTTTGCAAACTTTACAAACTTTCTCATCCTTCATAGGTATTATTCTCAATAAATAATTTTGCCTTCTCAAATATATGTAGTTTTCTTTCGGAAGACATTCTTTCTAACGTTTTATGAATAAATGATAATCTTGGATTCGATTTATAAAAGTCAATATGCTTTTCGATAAAACGCCAGTATAAGCCGTCTAAAGTATCACACCATTCGCCCCTTTTATAATTACTCATTTTTAAAATGTAGTTGGACCCACATGTATAAGGTTTAGTCGACATCAAACCACCATCTGAGTAAGTAGCCATTCCAAACACATTTGGTACCATTACCCAATCAGACGAGTCAACATACATTTCCATGAACCAGTTATAGATGTATTTTGGATTTATTTCGCAGAGGTTCATTATGTTACTGATTACCATTAGGCGTGGTATATGATGATTATAACCATCTCTTATTGCTTTATTAATAGAGTCATCTAAAGGCAGAATTCCTGTTGTTCCCTCATACCAACTAGAGGCTAACGATCTGCTGTGTTTAAAAAAGTTTGATTTAGTTTGAAAATCTCCTTTTTCTTGATAAATCCCTCTTATAAACTCTCTCCAACCAATTATTTGTCTCAAAAAACCTTCAACCGAGTTGAGCGGAAGCTGATGCTTTTCATACACTTCTAAAGTTTTTTCTACTATTTCATCAGGAGTGATTAATCCAATATTGAGTAACAAACTCAAACAACTATGAAAGAGGAAGTTTTTACCCTCAACTAAAGCATCTTCTCCTGGATGATTAGAAAAATGCTGTTTTATTAGCTTAGAAAAGCTTTCATGATAGGCAGAGATTTCGTATTTGGGGAGCGTAGGAATTACCGTACTTGGTGGAATTTTTTTTCTATTTTCAGCATCATATGACCACTTACCACCTACTGGTTTTTGATCATTATCCAGTAATATATCAAATTTTTTTCTTCCAAATATATAAAACGAATTCATCCTAAACTGTTTCAATCCTTTATGAAAATCAGAAAAATCCTTTCTCGAAAACATAAACATAGGTGAGTCGATGATAGAATATGTAATGCCCGCGTTAGCAAGTACTTTAAGAAAGGGCAACTCGAAAGACTTATCCTCTATCTCAAATAGATTTAAATTAGCTACCTTCTTCTCACTCAAAAAAGAACAAAGCAATTCTGTATATGTCTGGTTTTCATCCCTTTCACTTAATTTAAAATAATGAACGTTGATACCAGCTGTCCTCAGTTCATCAGCATATTCTCTCATGCAGCATAGAAAAAAATAGATCTTTAACTTATGGTGCTTCACATATGTGCACAGACCAAAGTCTTCAGCCATAAATACATCGGTGCAGCCTTTTTCCTTCAATAATTTTGGATGAAAAAGCTGATTACCTAAAATCACAAATAAATTCTTCATATAGCAGACATAGTATGTTAATGATTATTTTAAAGTTTTTCTTAATCGTTTCTTGTGTGGATTAGGATAAGCAGAAAGTTTTACATTTTTTTCACTAAAATCAATTAATGATAAACAAATTCAATATATTAGACAATAAATCTAAAGGCATTGTACTTGCCGTTTTCGGCGTACTCTTATTAACACCAGATACTCTTTTTATGAGATTATCAGAACTTGAAAAATGGCAATTAGGAGGATGGAGAGGTGTGCTTATGGGTGCTACCCTCTTTTTTATCTGGATTTTTTCAAGAAAATCGGGACGCAAAAGTGAGTTTCTAACAACATTTTCTATTCCTGGACTGCTAATTGTTGGAGCGATGGCCGTTAATTCAGTAAGTTTTACTCTTGGTGTAAGTGAAACTTCTGTCATTGTTGTTTTGACTGCGCTAGCAACGATGCCCCTTTTAACAGCCTTGTTATCAGTTTTCTTTTTGAATGAGCAACAAAACCTAATTTCATGGTTAATATTGATTTTTGCTGTGTGTGGCATTTCTCTTGCCGTTAGTGGATCAGATACTGCTGAAAATGCACCTGATGGCTCCGTAATTCTAGGTGCTTCATATGGATTAATTTCTGCTTTGGGTATTTCTTTCACGTTTACAATGGTCAGAAAATATCCAAATTTATCTGTCATGCCTGCAACGTCTATAGGGTGTATTATAAGTGGTGTCTTTTGTTTTTACCTATCAAACGAACCGAATTTAAACTTCTCGGCACCCTTCAGTGTTATAGCGATGGGGATAATCATTTTACCATTTTCCTTCGCTTTATTACTCATAGCGCCAAAATATACTAGAGCTTCTACCGTTAGCTTAATTATGCTCCTAGAGTTGGTATTGGGATCATTTTGGGTATGGCTCGTGATAGATGAGCAGCCATCTCTTCAGATGATTATAGGTGCTCTAATTGTAACGATTTCCATCATTGCTTATATAAAAATATCAGACATACAAAAATAGTTAATAGGTAACCACAGATCTTATAGATTTTCCCTCGTGCAATAGATCAAAGCCCTCGTTAATTCTTTCAAAGTCAATAACGTGCGTAATCATTGGATCAATCTCAATTTTTCCATCCATATACCAATCAACTATTTTCGGTACATCTGTTCGGCCTCTTGCCCCGCCGAATGCTGACCCTCTCCAACTTCTGCCAGTAACTAATTGGAACGGTCTCGTACTTATTTCCTCTCCAGAGCCTGCAACACCAATTATTATGCTTTCTCCCCAACCTTTATGTGCACATTCAAGTGCTGTTCTCATAATATTAACGTTACCAATACACTCAAATGAGTAATCGGCACCTCCTTTGGTCAGATCGACTAGGTACGAGACTAAATCACCCTTTACTTCGGAAGGATTGACAAAGTGTGTCATTCCAAAACGTTTTCCCCACTCCTCTTTAGAAGCATTTATATCCACACCAACTATCATCTCGGCGCCGATCATTTTCAGACCCTGGATGACATTTAGCCCAATACCTCCTAGACCGAACACCACTGCTCTACATCCAGCTTCAGCTTTCGCAGTATTAATTACGGCACCAATTCCAGTAGTAACACCACACCCTACGTAACAAACTTTCTCAAAAGGGGCACTTTTAGAAATTTTAGCAACCGCAATATCGGGCATAACTGAAAATTGAGAAAAAGTAGAGGTGCCCATATAATGAAAGATAGGCTTACCTTTATAACTAAAGCGGCTTGTTCCGTCGGGCATTAATCCCTGACCTTGGGTGGTCCGTATTGCCTGACAAAGATTTGTTTTAGGATTAAGGCAATATTCACATTCTCTACATTCGGGGGTATACAAGGGAATGACGTGATCACCAACAGATACAGAGGTAACATTTTTTCCAACATCAACAACAACACCAGCTCCTTCATGCCCTAATACAGATGGAAATATTCCTTCAGGATCTGCTCCAGATAAAGTGTAAGCATCTGTATGGCAAATGCCAGACGCCTTTATCTCTACGAGAACCTCACCCTCTTTTGGACCCTCTAAATCTAATTCTACTATTTCTAAAGGCTTAGAAGCTTCAAATGCAACGGCGGCTTTAGTTTTCATCACCTTCTCCTCATTTTAAGTTAAAAAGATATCTCTTATTTTAATCCAGCTATTTTCAAGCCTTCTAGTAGAGTATCTTTTATTATAGTTGGTGCAACCTTTTCATAATCCTCTAATGTCTTAATCTCAGGTCGTTCTTTAAGAAAAGAGTTTAGATTTTCCTTAGCAGAATCTAAGTCATTCATTTTTCCATACACCGCAGCCTTCCAGCCAAAGTATCTGGAATGTGGACTTCGCTCATGAGCCGTGTTCAGCCATGTTATTGCATTTTCCCAGTCTTTGAGAGCTATATACAAAAGAGGGAAAAAACCTTCATAATTTCTTTTGGATTGAGGATCTAGCTCAATTGCTTTCTTAACATAAGACAAGGCTTCTTCATTTCTTCCAAAATTTGTTAAGGCTTGACCATAGGAAAACTTAATGACGACATAGCATCGGGGTTTTCAGGATCGGTATCGACTGCTTTTTGAGCCATTTGATGAAAGAGCCTAGTGTTTTCTTCACGACTATCTTGGTGCTCATGACTATAAATTTTTCCCTGAAGCACGTTACAATACAGAACGTATGCGTCACAAAAATTTGCATCAAGCTGTATTGCTGTCTTACAGTGTTCAATAACTTTATCACCTAATGTTGTTCCAACAAAATCTTGAGTATTATAAATGTTAAGACCTTGAAGATACTCATCCCAAGCACCAAAGTTTTTCTTCCCTTTAGTGCTTAGCTTTACCTGCTCCTGATCCTTTAAAGCAGGAGAAATTAGTGCGGCTACATCTCGTGATACTTCATCTTGAACTTCAAAAATTTTCCGGCTTTTCTAACACTCCCTTCAACTAAATACCTCGCTCCCAGTGCTTTCGATATAACATCCGATTTCTCAGTGGAGTTTTTAAAAGAAAAACTAGAATTCCGCGAGATAACGGGAAATGTTTTCCACAATGAAAGGTTGGCAATTATATCCTCTGTAATTCCATCTGCGAAATACTCCTGCTCTTCATCATTACTCAAATTTTTAAATGGAAGAACGGCAATGGCTGGGGGTTTGCCGCCATCATCTACATCATCAAGTTTCTCTTCTTTTTTTGCCTCTCTTTTTTCTAGATTATTAAGCGCTAAATCGAACGCATGAACATCTGTATTTTTTACTCGTTGCTCACCAATATCATTGAACAAAAACTCAGTCTTTTGATTCACAAAATCATGTATGCTTTTTGATAAACATACCCCACCAGGTTGCGAAAGTGCCTCTAAACGCGCGGCAACATTTACTCCGTCCCCATAAAGATTATCGCCTTCTACTATAACATCACCCATATTTATACCAATTCGAAAATGCATTTCGCTATCTTCAGATACACTAGAATTTCGTTCAGAAATTAACTTTTGAAATTCAGATGCACAAACCACTGCAGAAACTGCACTTTGAAATTCTGCAAGGACCGAGTCTCCGGCTGTATTAAAGATTCGGCCTCCATGCTCTTTAAACAAATTATCTAGTATTTCCCTGCATGAACGAAAACTTTTAAGAGTTTGGTCCTCATTCTTCTCCATAAGCTTACTGAAACCAACAACATCCGTTACGAAAATAACAGCAATTTTTCTATCAATTTTATTTTCATTCATTCTATTTAACCAAAATAAGTAGGATTAAAGCTTACTACAAATATAGAAAAACCCAAGAGGATTAACAACAATCCAAACGCAACCTCCACAAAAAATATCTTATCCTTATAAAATTTAAGCAAGCTTTTTAGAGTTACTAGAAAAACAATGATAACGTAGACACTTACATCAATAAACCCTGCGATAATTGCCATAAATATGTGAATAGAAAAATTTTGCTCGGGAGACAAAAACTGACTAAATAAAGAAGAGAAAAAAGCCAGTATTTTTGGATTCAGAATTGCGATACCAAAACCATCTCTAAAATGATTTAATGTAATGCCTGATGACGATGTTTTATATTCCCCAAAATTTGATAAGTCTTTTTTTGATAGCCCTTCCCGGAGTATTTGAAAGCCTATCCACAACAAGAATAATGCTCCTAAAATTTGGACAAACGAAAATATCTTTGGAGAACTAATTAATATAAAACTTAAGCCGATCGCTGAGACAAGTGCATATATAAAAATGCCTAAGCCATGGCCTGCTGCGGCGTAAATGCCTGCGCTTCTACCATCAGCAACTGCGTGACGTAAAATCACTATCAAGCTAGGACCTGGAGAAGAAGCACCCATAAGGCAGATTAAAATAAGATATAACCAGCTTTCAATACTCAACTTTTTTTCCTATTTTTTTATCAAGAGCAACCCTATAGGACTTCAAAAACCATTCAATAAATAAATCTTTATCTTCTAAAATTTCAGAGGGAATTGCCCAATTTGACAGGGATATATCTTTCCCATTTTTCTTATATGTAAATGGTTTTGAAAAAGCAGACTTATAATCATTTATATTTGACTGATCAACTTTCATGAAAATTTCTGAACGCAGGATCAGTGCAACAGCCAGCTCATTTTTAAATAGTCCATACCCACCAAACATTCTTTTAAATGAAATGCCTTCTTCGTCATCTAAAAGATCCAAAATATGTTCGAGAGTTTTCTGGTTTGACATCTAAAGTTTAATAAATAGTTTTTATAAAGTTTTCTTATTGTCTTTTGATTTGTAAAAAATAAAGATTCCAGCAAGGATTATAAGAGATCCTCCAAAAAGTGTACTAAATTTAGGTATCTCACCAAAAAAAATAAACCCCATGACACTAGCCCATAGTAAGGCGGTATATCTAAATGGAGAAACAAATGTTACTTCACCATACCTCATGGCAGAAACCGAGGCTATATAACCTATAGAAACAAATATAGCTGTATAAACTATAAATAAAGAATTATCTACTTTTCCAAAAAGATCGGTGTCTTCACTTAATAAAAAGCTAACCACGGTCAGCATTAATGCACTATAAAAAGCTACTGCATTTGATGGTATATTTTTATTCAATCTTACAG